>Ga0316600_10000053_pt1 | contig 107509 bp, 87 predicted proteins | sample OWC_soil_day5_CT_FD_207652 | JGI IMG/M metagenome (GOLD analysis project Ga0316600, IMG submission 207652) | Wetland soil microbial communities from Old Woman Creek delta, Ohio, United States - OWC_soil_day5_CT | ecosystem: Environmental > Terrestrial > Soil > Wetlands | place: USA: Ohio... | reverse complement strand
CGTTGACCATGCCGTAGCCGTAGTCTTCGCTGAAGTGCAAGCCGCCGCCATTCCAGTTGTCAGCGCCGTTCCACTTCCAGGCAAATCCTTCATGAGTGGTGTTGCCGGTGTACAGACTGCCCGTGCCGACCGATGAATAGGCCAGAATGTTGTGCACATCGCGCCAGCCCAAGCCCGCGTTCGCATCCAGCATCAGGGTAACGACTCCTGTTGTTACCGGAGCTGCCGCTGAGGTGCCGCCAAAGTCGTTCGTGTAATCACCATTGAGCAGACCGTTGTAGCCATCGGTCATGCCCAGCAAATCCGTCGTCACCGCCGCCGCAGGAGCCGACACCAGAACGTGCGCGCCATAGGTGGAGTAGACCGCAGGATTCCCATCAACCGGGTTCCAGTGTGCTACGTCGCGTGAAGCGTAAACCGCTGCGTTGGCGCTGTTATCCAGCGCCGCCACTGATATCGTAAAACGCGTTTCTTTGAACTGATCACCATTGCCATCCCAGTTGGTGTTACCTGCTGCGGTAACACTAACCGTCCCCAGACCGTTTCGCCCAAGTTCGGCGGCTGTTTCGAATTTGGCGATCCACTCTTCATCCTGAATAAAATTTGGCCCCCCTCCGTAACTGTGATTGGTCACATCGAAATTGCCGAGACTGTCCAGCGTCTGCAGGTAGCGATCCCAATACTGGTTAACGTTGTCCTGTCCGCTGAAAATCGCGATGGGGGTCAAACCGGCCTCAAACGCCACTCCAACACCACCTTGGCCATTGCTTTCCGCAGCAATCAGCCCGGCGACCGAGGTGCCATGCGGGTATTCCCTGCCTGCATCGCTAGACGGCTGCCCATCATTGACCGTACCCTCGACAATGACATGCAGTGAGTCATCATAATTGCCAGCCAGATCCCAATGCGTGCGCTGCACCCCTGAATCCCAAATGCCGACATGCATTCCCTCGCCGGTGTATTCGCCCCAGATTCGCTCTATGCCTGCGGTGTTATAGGTGGCGCTGTAACCCAGAGTGCCGATCATCGGAAAATGCCACTGGAGCGCATACAGCGGGTCGGCCGGCGCAAAAGTTGCTGTGGGAGCGGAATCAGTGGAACTGACTGCGTTCATCGGCAAATCATTACTGGACATGCACTATTCCTCCGGGTTAACAGACAAAGCCAGACTGGCAAATATTCTGGATATATGAAAAAAATCGCAATTTATGCGAGATAAATAATGGCGTGCCTCGAAGCTCTGGTCAGCCGCAAGACCAACGCCTCGTCACACCAGCCAGAGTCCATCGGTGCCGAACTGGGTCGTCAGCAGCTCGGGGGCATTCATCCAACCAGCCAGCAATTCGGCCCGCGTGTGCGTTGCCAGATAGTGCTCCCAGTATGCCAGCCCTATGGCATCGGCGTCGCGGTGCAACGCATTGTGGTACATCTCGTTCAGGAAGGCGGCATCATCCAGCGCGCCATAACGCGCAGCAAATTCCGATGATGCGACAAAGCACGACGCCAGCGAGCCGACATCGAGCTTCTGCGCCGTCCAGTAGCCGAACCCGCCCAAATCCCCGGCGCGGCCGAGCACAATCTGGTACATCAACCCAACTTCCTGCAAAGTTGCGCTGTCCGCCTGGGTAAAGCGCAGATCGACCACTTCGTCAGCAAATTTGCCCAGTTCGATCTGCGAAATGGTATCCGCATAGCCGGTGTCAGCTTCAACAACTTTGATGTGACCACCAACGTCGAGCACGATTTTGTACTCAGCCAGGCTGCCATCATAGCCCACGGTGTCGGTGCCGCCACCGCCGATCAGTGTGTCATTGCCGCGCATGCCGTACAGGGTGTTGTCGCCATCGTTGCCAATCAGCGTGTCATTGCCGTCACCGCCAATCGCATTCTCGATCTGGCTGCCGGCGGCAATCGTCAGGAACGCGCTGCCATTCAGGCTCGAGCTCTTGCCGGGATTGAGATCCAGCACCAGATCGTGATACGTGGCCGCGGCGTCGATCCAGTCGGTGCCGCCATTGGTATCCGCCAGCGTTACCCTGCCAGCCTGTCCGCTTTGCGCCAGTACCATCAGTACCTCTTCCGTGTAGTGGTACACATCATCCGAGGTGCTGGCCGAACCGTAGCCGGTAAATTCGACCGAGTTGAGCTTGCCGGTGTCGCCACCAGCAGCATCGACGATCGTCAGCTTCCATGTGCCCTGACTGCTTTCGCCGCGCAACCCATCCACGCCAAAGGAATAAGCCAGATGACCGGCAGTAATGTTTTTGCCGGTCGAACCGTCAAACAGCGACATCACGGTGCCGTCAGGCGAGGTCAGGGTAACGCGCAAATCACAAAAATTGGTGTGGTTGATGTCGAGCGTAAGGTCGATATGCTCAAGATTGATGGCGTCAGCCACGTTGAAGCTGTAGTTCAGCGCGTACAAATCAGGGATCGCTCTATTGGCGGCAAGCGTCCCCGTTGTGACTGAGGCCTCGTTGGCCGAAGTGGCCGCAGTCGGATGCAGAATGCTCCATACTTCGGCCATGCGTACCGCATTGAACGCATTGACCATGCCGTAGCCGTAGTCTTCGCTGTAATGCAGGCCACCGCCGTTCCAGTTGTCGGCACCAGTCCATTTCCACGCAAATCCTTCATTGGTGGTGTTGCCGGTGTAGAGACTGCCCGTGCCGACCGCCGAGTACGCCAGAATATTCTGCACGTCGCGCCAGCCCAAGCCCGCATTCGCATCCAGCATCAGGGTGACGCCCCCCGCGGTTACCGGAGTGGCCGCTGAGGTGCCACCGAAGCCGTCCGTGTAATCACCATCGAGCAGGCCATTGAAACCATACTTTGCCCCCAAAAAGTCCGTGGTCACAGAGGCGTTGGGTGCAGATACCAGAATGTGCGCCCCGTAGGTGGAGTACGAGGCTGCGTTGCCCGTCTTGGAACTGCCAATCGCAGCCACGCTTACGGTAAATCGCGAAGCATTAAAATAGTCGCCGTTGCCATCCCAGTTGGTGTTGCCTGCGGCGGTAACATTAACCGTTCCCAGACCATTCCGGCCAAGTTCGGCCGCCGTCTCGAATGGCGCCACCCAATCCAAACCTTCCGCCATGCTGAAATCGACGTTTCCTGCGTAACTGTGGCTGGTAACGTCAAAATTGCCAAGACCGCCCAGTGTTTGTAGATAGCCGCCCCAGTGAACGCCCTCCTCCGTACCGCCCACGACTATGCGGATACCCGTGATGCTCGCATCGTAAGCCACCCCGACACCGCCCTGGCCATTGCTTTCTGCAGCAATCAATCCGGCTGCGCAGGTACCATGTCCGACTAGGTATTGCCATTCCCCATCGGTGTAACCGATTGGCGTTTCCACCGGGGGCTGGCCATCGTTAAGCGTGCCATCGACGATAATTTGCATGCTGGCGTCGTAGTTGCCATCCAGATCCCAATGCACACTTTGCGTCCCGGTGTCCCAAATACCGACATGAACCCCACTGCCGGCATATTCACCCCACACCCGCTCAATCCCGTCCGTGTTGTACGTCGCGCTGTAGCCGAGCGTACCGATCATCTTAAAGTGCCACTGGCTGGCATAAAGGTCATCGGTCGGCACGCACTGGCTCGAGGTGGTCACTGCAGTCAGGCTAGTCGGCGACGATGAAGCGTCATTGGTCATATCCATTCCCTTGTTCAAATTTTACTGCAATGGCAATTTGCCTTGCCGACTTGCCTCTGACACCCGCCCCATCCGGCGCACTGTCATTCGTCGTTGATGCGCGTCGCTCGCGGACGGCGCCGATCCTCTGGCCCTTTCCAGCCGAATACCGGCATCAGCCTTTCCGCCAGCAGATGAAACGCACCACCGACAATGCTGCCCAGAATCACTTCGCTGCCGCGGTAAAACCCTGCCCACGCAATCGGCATCGACGCATTCTCGGTCAGCAATACGATGGGCGCGGTCCACAGGCAGACGCGAAACGACGGGTAGCGGCCGGCGATTGCGGCGCAAATGCCCACCGCGAGCATGATTTGCCACGCCATGCCGGCCACGGCTGACGTGGCCAGGTTAACCGCCAACGCAACGCATACGCCGACGATCGTGCCGGCAATGCGCCCCTGCAGCGATGAAGTGGTGTCGTTTAACCGTTCCTGTGACACAATCACGGCCGACATCGATGCCCACACGGGGTACGGCAGCGCAATGAAGTCGGCAATCAGATAAGCCGCCGTCGCCGAGATGGCGCAGCGAGCGACGAAAATAAGCCAGGGAACTGTCTGCATGATTCCCCCGCTCTCAACTCAATTGAATTGTGAAAACAGGGGGCGCTGCATTGCGCTGGATTGTGCTGGCGATGCGCCAGTGGACAACAACTAATGGCATTCTTGTTTTTGGCAGCCACGACAGCAGCCTGCGAGTGGGCGTAGGTTTGAATTTATCAACAAACGTTCCGGCTGGCAATGAATGATGCCGGCGCCAAGCAAACAAAAAACCCGCGTGCCTCAGAGGGAAAACGCGGGTCTAATGAATTTTAACGAACCTTCTTGGAAGGTGCGTTGGTGCCGGGAGTCGGAATCGAACCGACACGGTGTCACCACCGCGAGATTTTGAGTCTCGTGCGTCTACCAATTTCGCCATCCCGGCAACGCCGCCGAATTATCGCTGATTTGCGCCATTACAGCAACATGACATTGCGTTTCGACTGCTTCCGCCGGATTCGGGCGCTGTCGTTGCCGTACAATGATCTGATTCGAAATTCGCCCTCACGCGCCCATGAAATCTTCGCTGTTCGGCATAGTCGGCTGGTCTGGCAGCGGCAAGACCACGCTGCTTGAAGCGCTGCTGCCGCGACTCGTGGCCAGAGGCTTGCGGGTCAACGTGGTCAAGCACAGCCACCACGACGTGCTGCTGGAGCCGCCGCACAAGGATAGCGCACGGATGCGGGCCGCAGGCGCGGCCGAGGTACTGCTGGCGTCGCCGCACCGGTTCGTGATTGCGCATGAATTGCGCGGACATGCTGAACCGGCGCTGGATGAACTGCTGGCGCGGCTAGCGCCGGCCGACCTGACGCTGGTCGAGGGTTACCGTGAAACGGACATCCCGAAACTGGAAGTATTCCGGCCAGCGGTCGGCAAGCCGCCGCTGTATCCGGGCGATGCGGGCATTGTGGCCATCGCGTCGGACATGCCCGCGCCCGCCGGATTGGATGCAACTAGGGCCTGGCTCGATCTGAACCAGCCAGAGCAGGTGCTGGCCTGGCTGCTTACAGCGACTGGTTCAGCAGATTGAAGTGTTCGACCACCGGCGGCGCGGCAAAGAACGGGCCGACGATCGCGCGCCATTCGGCAAACGCCGGTGATTCGCGAAAATCGACCGTGTGGTTTTCCAGCGTGGCCCAGTAAAACAGCAGCACGTAGCGCTCCGCCGTTTCGATGCCGCGATTGATACGGTAAGCCTGAAACCCCTTGGCCTTGCTGATCACCTGATCCAGCCCGTGCTTCAGCGCCGCTTCGAATTCGGCCTGTTTGCCCGGCTGGATGCGGATATCGACGTGTTCCAGAATCATGCTGCCTCCGATATTTTCAAAGCGCGGATTGTACCATCGGGGGTGACGGACGTACCTTGCGGGCGCGCTGCCAGCCCCCCAATAAATGACCAGAATGTCAATCTCGCTCAATAAGGCTGAAAAATATACTGGGGCGGGTATTTTTAAATCGCCAGTAAATATGTGGCCTAGCATGGTATTTTTGCCATATACCCCAGACAATTAACCCGATTGCGTTGCGGACAGCGGGCCGTCGTGCGCTGGCGTTCCCGGCTGGAGCCATGCGCGCATGCAAAATAACTGACCGAAATTATGTTTTCAGTCAGTTAGGCTAAAAAATATACTGGTGGCAGTATTTAAAAACGGCCAGCAAAAACGTGGCCTGGCGGCGTGTTTTAACTATATACCCAGGAAAATCCGGCTGTGCAGCGAAGAAGACGAAGCTGACAACGCGTCAGGCGTGCGCCCACTCGCGGAACGATTGCCGCACATACGATTGCGGCGCGGCTTGCAGATCATCAAAGCTGACGATTTCGTACGCCTCCGGCTGCGCCAGCAGCGCGCGCAGCAACTGGTTGTTGAGCGCATGGCCGGATTTGTGCGCGGTGTAGCTGGCCAGCAGCGGGTGGCCAATCAGGTACAGATCACCAATCGCGTCCAGAATCTTGTGGCGCACAAATTCGTCTTCGTAGCGCAGGCCGTCCGGGTTCAGGATGCGGAATTCATCCATCACGATCGCGTTTTCAAGCGAACCGCCACGCGCGAGTCCGATGGCACGCAGCGCCTCCACGTCCTGCATGAAACCGAAGGTGCGGGCACGAGCCACGTCGCGGATGTAGGATACCTGGCCGAAATCGACCAGCGCACGTTGCGACGTGCCATCGACCGCCGGGTGGTTGAACTCAATGAAGAAATCGAGCTTGAAGCCATGATACGGTTCCAGTCGCGCCCATTTCTCGTTCGCGCCTTCGCCTTCTCGGATTTCAATCGGCTTTTTCACCCGGATGAATTTCTTGGGCGTATTCTGCTCTTCCAGTCCGGCCTGCTGCAGCAGGAATACGAACGATGCGGACGAACCGTCCATGATCGGGATTTCTTCGGCATCGACATCGATGTACAGATTGTCGATTCCCAGCCCGGAGCAGGCGGACATCAGATGCTCGACGGTGGACACCTTCGCACCATCCTTCACCAGCGTCGATGCCAGGCGCGTGTCGCCCACCACGGTGGCCGAGGCATGGAAATCGACGATGGGGTTCAGGTCAACCCGGCGGAAGACGATGCCGGTATCCGGCGCAGCCGGACGCAGCGTCAGTTCCACTTTGGTGCCGGAATGCAGGCCGATGCCGACCGTTTTGACCAGTTGCTTGATAGTGCGTTGTTTGAGCATGACACGAATTATATCAACATACAGGCATGAATGTATATCCGGCGGTGATGAAGAAATTGTTGCTGTTTGTTGCTGGAATATGAAAAATCGTCATGAAGAACGGGGTTTGCATCGCTTTTTGTTTTAAAAGCAGACTGCCCCCCCCGTTGAAGCAAAAAAACCCGCAACTTTACATCTGCGCCAGCAACTGCTCGGCACCGGACACTTCGAGCTTGCCGCCTTTTTCAACGTTCAATTGCTTGACCACGCCATCCTCGACCAGCATCGAGTAGCGCTGCGAGCGCACGCCCATGCCCGCTTTGGTCAGATCGAAATCCAGCCCGAGCGCCTTGGTGAAGGTGGCGCTGCCGTCGGCCATCATCCGTACCGCGCCGCCGGCATGTTGCGCCCGGCCCCATGCGCCCATCACGAACGGATCGTTGACCGCGACACACCAGACTTCATCCACACCCTTGGCCTTGAAGCCGTCGGCGTTCTTGATGTAGCCAGGCAGGTGACTGTCGGAGCAGGTCGGCGAAAAGGCCGCCGGCACGCCGAAAATGGCGATTTTCTTGCCCTTGACCAGGTCTGCCACCTGGAAATTATTCGGGCCGAGCGAACAGCCCGGCGTTTCGGTATCGATGTATTCCGACAGTCTGCCTTCAGGAAGGCGGTCTCCAATTGCGATGCTCATCATGGTCTCCTTGTAGTTTGTCAGAGGGAGAAGCCGGGAGCGGAACGCATCCGTTCGCGGCATCTGGTTGCAGTATGCCGCAGTCCGGAAAATCTTGCAGGGAGCGGCTCAGCCTTGGCCGCCCCTGCCAGCGCCGGTGAAAAGGCGCGATCAGTCCGCCTGTTTGCGCAGGAAAGCCGGAATGTCGAACGTTTCCATGCCGTTCTTTTCCAGCGCGCGCACCGTGTCGGTCGCCGTTTCACGGCGCCAGACGCGCGGCGCACCTTGAACGGCTTCGAACGATGCTGTCGACTGCGGCGCCGCAACGGCGGACGAGGCCATCATCGTCGCCATCGGCATCACCGGCTCGTTGTTCGTGCCAGTGCGCATCACCGGAGTCGAAACCAGCTGCGGCAACCTCTTCGCACGGCCCAAGCCAGTGGCAACCACCGTCACACGGATGTCTTCGCCCATGCTGTCGTCATACGCGACGCCGTGCACGATCGACGCATCCGGCGCGGCGAATGCGCGCACCGCCGCCATCACCTCCTTGATTTCCTTGCCCTTGAGGCTCTTGCCGGCGGAGATGTTGACCAGCACGCCGCGCGCGCCGGACAGATCGATGCCGTCCAGCAGCGGCGATGCCACCGCCTGCTCGGCCGCGAGGCGGGCGCGATCGACGCCAGACGCAATCGCGGTGCCCATCATCGCCTTACCCTGCTCGCCCATGATGGTTTTCACGTCGTTGAAGTCGACGTTGATGTGGCCCGGCACATTGATGATTTCGGCAATCCCGGCAACCGCATTGTTCAGCACCGTGTCGGCGTGGTGCAGCCATTCGATCATGCTGTCGTCTTCGTAAATCTCTTCCAGCTTCTCGTTCATGATCACGATCAGCGAATCGACATGCTTGGTCAGCGCTTCCAGCCCTTCGTCGGCAATGTCCATGCAGCGCTGTCCTTCATACGAGAACGGCTTCGATACCACCGCCACCGTCAGCGCGCCGAGCGATTTGGCCACTTCGGCCACCACCGGCGCCGCGCCGGTGCCGGTGCCCTTGCCCATGCCGGCGGCGACGAACACCATGTGTGCGCCGCGCAGCGCATCCTCGATGCGCGTACGCGATTCTTCCGCCAGATTACGCCCAACCTCCGGCTTCATACCGGCGCCGAGACCGGAATCGCCAATCTGGATGATGTTGTGCGCGCTGGAACGCGACAGCGCCTGCGCGTCAGTATTGGCCGCGATGAATTCAACCCCGGCCACACCCTTGTCGATCATGTGTTGCACTGCATTGCCGCCAGCGCCGCCGACGCCAACAACCTTGATGATGGTTCCCTGCGCCGCGCTGTCGATCATTTCAAATTCCATGATGAACTCCCCTTTTCCTGGATGCTGTTTCCAGTCACCAGTGTTCACGCGATGTGACAACTGACGACTGGCAACTGCGATTAAATCAAAAAACCCCGATTGTTAAAACTGAATTGCCAAATTCTGTTGCTGTGCTAGAAATTCCCCTGAAACCATTCCTTCATTCGTTGCCAGACACCCTTCATTGATCCTTGCTGCTGCTTGACCACGCCGCCGCGCAGATACTGCCGCTTCGCTTCCATCAGCAAGCCGAGCACGGTCGCGTAGCGCGGGCTGCGCACCACGTCGGCCAGCTGGCCGCGATAATCGGGCATGCCGATGCGCGCCGGCTTCAGGAACACGTCTTCCGCCAGCTCGACCATGCCCGGCATCAGCGCCGAACCGCCAGTCAGCACGATGCCGGACGACAGCACTTCCTCGTAGCCGGATTCGCGCACACACTGGTGCACCAGCGCGAACAGTTCCTCAATGCGCGGCTCGATCACCGCCGCCAGCATCTGGCGCGACAGCATCCGCGGCGCGCGATCGCCCAATCCTGGAACCTCCAGCGATTCCTCCGGGTCGACCAGCGCCTGTTTCGCAATGCCGTAGCGCAGCTTGATTTCTTCCGCTTCGGCTGTTGGCGTGCGCAACGCCATCGCAATATCGTTCGTGATCTGATCGCCGGCGATCGGCAGCACCGTCGTATGGCGAATCGCGCCTTCGGAAAAAATCGCGACATCGGTCGTGCCGCCGCCGATATCGACCAGCACCACGCCCAGTTCCTTTTCATCCGCCGTCAGCACCGCTTCGGCCGACGCCATCGGCTGCAGGATCAGGTCGGATACTTCCAGCCCGCAGCGGCGCACGCACTTGATGATGTTCTGCACCGCCGACACCGCGCCAGTGACGATATGCACCTTGACTTCAAGCCGGATGCCGCTCATGCCTATCGGTTCGCGCACGTCGTCCTGGCTGTCAACGATGAATTCCTGCGGCACCGTATGCAGCAATTGCTGATCGGTCGGAATGTTGACCGCGCGCGCGGTTTCAATCACACGCTGCACGTCCGCCGCCGACACTTCCTTTTCCTTGATCGCCACCATGCCGGTCGAATTGAAGCTGCGGATATGGCTGCCGGCAATGCCGGTATAGACATTCATGATCTTGCAGTCCGCCATCAATTCAGCTTCTTCGAGTGCGTGCTGAATCGAATCGACCGTCGCTTCGATGTTCACCACCATGCCTTTTTTCAGGCCCTTCGAATAGTGCTGCCCCAAACCGATGATTTCATGCCGGCCATCCGGCATGACTTCGGCCACCGCCGCCACTATCTTCGAAGTGCCGATATCTAAGCCGACAATCAGGTTTTTCAAATCTCTAGTCATAGTGTCAAACTTACTGTTGCTGTTTCTGTTTACCTTGCTTCTGCGGCCTGTCCGCCGGCATTCAGCGCCAAACCATTCGGGTACCGCAAATCCATGCTGTCAATCCGGCCAGGGAACCGCGCCAGCAGCTGCGGATACGCCTGTACCATGCGATCCACCAATTCCCTGATGCTCATTCCGCCCACCTGCTCGCGCCCCAGGCTGACCAACATGCCGTTGCTCAGCCTGGCCGACCAGGAAAAACGGTTGGACAAATACACCGCCACCGGCTTCAGCCCGGTCGGCGCCAGCCATTCGCGCAATTCGCCGTAACGCGCCACCACTTCCTTTTCGCTGCCGTTCGGGCCGGCAAATTCCAGCAGCTTGCCATCCTCTTCCGCCTCGGCCAGATTGGCGGTGAACACCTCGCCGCTGACCGATACCAGCCGCCCATCCTCGCCCCAGGTACCCAGCGGCTGGTATTCCTCCACCGCCACGATCAACCTGTTCGGCCATTCGCGCCGCACGGTCGCGCGGCGCACCCACGGCACCGCCTCAAACGCCTGACGCACCGCATCCAGGTTGGTAGTGAAAAAATTCCCCTGAATGCGCGGCAGGGCCGTACTTTTCACCGTCAGCGCATTCACATGCCGCAATTCCTGCTGGCTGCTGCCATGCACGGTAATCGCCTTGAGCGCGAACATCGGCCGCTGCACCAGCCACAACAGGCCGGTGGCAACGAGCGCCAGCGCGCACAGCCCGACCAGAGCCGCAGTAATGGTGTTCAGCAATTTGACGTCATGCCACATGCGTTAACAAGCCTTCCCGTTCAATCAGGTTTCCAGTCCTTGGTCGGCATCAGGTCCAGCCTGGCCGATGACAGAATCTGCAGACACAAATCCTCATAACTGATTCCCGCTGCTTTTGCCGCCATCGGCACCAGCGAGTGCCCGGTCATCCCCGGCGAAGTGTTGATTTCCAGCAGAAATGGCTTGCCGTCCGTCTGGCGCAGCATCACGTCTGCCCGCGCCCAGCCGCGACAGCCAATCGCACGGTAGCTGGCCAATGCCAGCGTCCGTATTTCCAGTTCCTTTTCCGGCGGCAGGCCTGACGGGCAGAGGTATTGCACGTCATCGCTGAAATACTTGTTGCGGTAGTCGTAATTTGCCTGCGGCGCCACGATGCGAATCAGCGGCATCGCCTTCGGTTCGCCATCGATTTCCAGAATCGCGCAAGTCAGTTCCTCGCCACTGATGAATTCCTCGGCGATCACGTCCCGATCGAAACGGCTGGCCTGCGCATACGCTTTCAGCAAATCCTCCGGACGCTGCACCTTGCTCAAGCCGAGCGACGATCCTTCATGCGCCGCCTTCACAATCAGCGGCAGACCAAGCGCGGCGCACACCTGTTCCCGATTGGATTCCTGCGTCAGCATGTCGTATTTCGGCGTTGCCAGACCAGCCGCCATCCACAGGCGCTTGGTCATCGCCTTGTCCATCGCAATCGCCGATGCCATCACGCCGGGGCCGGTATACGGAATGCGCAGTTGCTCCAGCGCCCCCTGAATCGTGCCGTCTTCGCCATAACGGCCATGCAGCGCGATGAACACGCGGTCGAAACCTTCGCTGGCCAGCTCTGCCAGACTGCGCCGGCCGGTATCGAAACCATGCGCATCCACGCCCTTGTTGCGCAGCGCGTCGAGCACGCCCTGGCCGGACATCAGCGACACCTCGCGTTCGGCCGAACTGCCACCCATCAATACGCCAACTTTTCCGAATTTCCTGAACATGATCTTCCCGCCTACGATTGAGGTTGAATCTGGAATTGCGCCAGTTTTGCCGGCACGCCGCTAATCGAGCCGGCACCCATCGTGACCACGACATCGCCATCGCGCACGATATTCATGATCGCCGCCGGCATGTCGGCAATATCCTCGACAAATACCGGATCGACCTTGCCGGCCACGCGCAGCGCACGCGCCAGTGTCCGCCCGTCTGCGGCGACGATCGGCTGCTCGCCGGCGGCGTACACTTCCGCCAGCACCAGAACGTCCGCCTGCGACAGCACGCGCACGAAATCCTCGAACAAGTCACGCATCCGGGTATAGCGGTGCGGCTGGAACGCCAGCACCAGCCTCCTGCCCGGGAATGCGCCACGTGCGGCGGCTATCGTCGCCGCTGTTTCCGCCGGATGATGGCCGTAGTCGTCAACCAGATCGAACTTGCCGCCCGGCTTGCCATCCTCGGCCTGAATCGCGATATCGCGGTATTGCGTGAAACGGCGGCCGGCGCCGCGGAATTCCTGCAGCGCCTTTTGCGTCGCGCTGTCCTTGATGCTCAATTCGCGCGCGATCGCAATCGCCGCGCACGCGTTTTGCACGTTATGCATGCCGGGCTGGTTCAGCTTCACCGCCAACGGCTGGTAACCCTTTTGCAGCACGGTGAATTCCATCACGGTGCCAGCCGCCTTTGCATCGACCGCGCGCACGTCGGCGTTTTCGTGGAAACCGTAGGTCGTCACCGGCTTCGAGATGAACGGCATGATTTCGCGCACGTTCTGGTCGTCCAGACACAGCATCGCACGACCGTAGAACGGCAGCCGCTGCGTGAATTCGATGAATGCCTGCTTCAGCCGGGTGAAATCGTGGCCGTAGGTTTCCATGTGGTCGGCGTCAATGTTGGTGATGACCTCGATCACCGGATGCAGGTTCAAAAATGAGGCATCGGATTCGTCCGCTTCGGCCACGATGAAATCACCGGCGCCAAGCTTCGCATTCGTGCCGACGCTGTTTAACCGCCCGCCGATGACGAAGGTCGGATCGAACCCGCCTTCGGCCAGAATGCTGGCGACCAGACTGGTAGTGGTGGTCTTGCCATGCGTGCCGGCAATCGCGATGCCGCGCTTCAAGCGCATCAGTTCGGCCAGCATCAGCGCGCGCGGCACGATCGGAATTTTCTTTTGCCGCGCCGCGACCACTTCCGGGTTGTCCTGCTTGACCGCGGTCGAGGTGACCACCACGTCCGCGCCTTCGATGTTCGCCGCATCGTGCCCCTGCATCACGCGCGCGCCCAGGCTCTCCAGCCGGCGCGTGGCGGAATTGCTGGCCAGATCGGAGCCGGACACGTGGTAACGGAGGTTCAGCAGCACTTCCGCGATGCCGCTCATCCCGCTGCCGCCGATGCCGACGAAATGTATGTTCTTGACCTTGTGTTTCATGTTTTCACTTCACTGTTGATGTGCGGCTGTCTGTTCCAGCACATCGGCTATTCTCTCATTCGCTTCGCGCTGTCCCGCCGCGCGCGCGGCCTGCGCCATCGACCGGCATTTTTCCCGCGTCATTTCCTGCAGCAGCGCCGCCACCCGCTGCGGCGTCAGTTCTGCTTGCGGCAGATGAATCGCCGCCTGCTGCTGCGCCATCCAGATCGCATTGTCGCGCTGATGCGAGGTACTGGAAACCACGAACGGCACCAGAATGCTGGCAACGCCGGCCGCCGTCAGTTCCGACACCGTGATTGCGCCTGCGCGGCAAAGCACCAGATCGGCTTCGGCATAGCGCCGATCCATGTCGTCGATGAAATCCAGCACTTCCGCTTCCACCTGCGCATCCGCATAGGTCTGCCGCAGCGCATCGATATGCTGCCGGCCTGACTGGTGGACTACCAGCGGCCTGCTCTCTTTCGGCAGCAGCGCCAGCGCAGCCGGCAAACAATCGTTCAGCACCTTTGCGCCGAGGCTGCCGCCGACCACCAGCAGGCGCAGCACGCCAGAGCGCACGGCAAAACGTTCTTCCGGCGGCGCGATGGCGAGAATTTCCCTGCGCACCGGGTTGCCCGTCACCAGCGCCTTGCCGGCGGCCTTGCCGAAATCCGCCGGAAAACCGAACAGCACCTTGCTGGCGGCTGGCACCAGCGTCTTGTTCGACAGCAGCAACGCCGCATCGGCATTGACCAACACCAGCGGAATGCGGCGCAGCTTCGCCATGAACCCGCCCGGCACCGTCACATACCCGCCCATGCCGAGCACAACATCGGGCCGGCGCCGCGCCAAAATGCCAAGGCAGGTGAAAAAACTGCCAAGCAGTTGCAAGCCACCGCGCAACGCGTGCATCACGCCCCTGCCGCGCAAGCCGGCAAAGGCGATCCTATCCATCTCGATCCCGCGCGTAGGCACGATCGCGCCTTCCATCCCGTGCCGGGTGCCGAGCCAGCTCACCTGCCAGCCGCGATCCTGCATCGTCTGCGCGATCGCCAGACCGGGGAAAATATGCCCGCCGGTGCCAGCCGCCATGATCAGCAGGCGCTTCATATCCGGCCTCCGCGCATCACTATCCGATTCTCGTAATCGATCCGCAGCAGGATCGCCAGCCCGATGCAATTCATCACGATGCCGGAACCGCCATAGCTCATCAGCGGCAGGGTCAATCCCTTGGTCGGCAGCAGGCCGAGGTTCACGCCCATGTTGATGAAGGCCTGCACGCCAATCCAGATGCCGATGCCTTTCGCCACCAGTCCGGAGAAAATCAGTTCCATCGTGATCGCCTGCCGGCCGATTTCGAACGAGCGCCGGACGATCCAGAAAAACAGTATCACCACCGCCAGCACACCGGCCAGACCAAGTTCTTCGCCAATCACCGCCAGCAGGAAGTCGGTGTGCGCTTCCGGCAGATAATGCAATTTCTCAACGCTGCCGCCCAGACCAACGCCGAACAGTTCGCCCCGGCCAAACGCGATCAGCGAATGCGACAACTGGTACGCCTTGCCCAGCGCATTTTCCTCGACCCACGGATTGAGATAGGCAAAAATGCGTTCGCGCCGCCATGGCGACAGCAGCACCACCATGCCGAAAATGCCAACCAGCGTGGCGCTGATTCCGCCAAACCAGACCGCATTGATACCGCCAAGAAACAGGATGCCCATCGCGATGCAAACGATCACGCCGAAAGCGCCCAGATCCGGCTCCAGCAGCAGCAGCAGGCCAACTAGTCCGACCGCAGCCGCCATCGGCATGAAGCCCTTGGTCAGCCGATGCATTACATTCTGTTTGCGCACGGTGAAGTTGGCCGCATACAGCACGACCGCCAGCTTCATCAGTTCCGACGGCTGAACGTTGAACACTTTCAGTGAAATCCAGCGCCGCGCGCCGTTGACGCCCTTGCCAATGCCGGGCACCAGCACCAATACCAGCAGTAGCAATGCAATCACGAACAGCCACGGCGCGAGCCGTTCCCATGTTTTCAGCGGCACACGGAATGCCGCCATTCCAGCCATCAGGCCTATGGCCATGAAAATCACCTGCCGCATCAGGAAATGCGTATTCCTGTAACCGGCATATTTCGGCGATTCCGGCAACGCAATCGAAGCCGAATACACCATCACCATGCCCAGCAGCAGCAGTGCCAGCGAAACCCATACCAGCGGCTGGTCGTAGGACATCATTTTCGAGCGCGATGCGGTGCTGCTTGAAACCGCCTGCCCGTTCACGCCGGCCAGCCGCTGCCAGAAAAACAGTTTACTGAAGTTCATGATGCCACCTCGCCTCTGGCCAGCGCGAGCTCGCGCACCGTATCGACGAACACCTGTGCGCGGTGCGCGTAATTCCTGAACATGTCCATGCTGGCGCAAGCAGGCGACAACAGCACACTGTCGCCCGGCTGCGCGGCCTCGGCCGCGCGCGTCACCGCATCTTCCAGCGTCGCACAGTCAACCAGCGCCACCCCGGTGTCCCTCAACGCGGCACGAACTGCCGGCGCATCCTTGCCGATCAGCAGCACCGTGTGCACATGTTCTGCCACCGGTTTCGCCAGCGGGCTAAAATCCTGCCCCTTGCCGTCGCCGCCGGCGATCAGCACCAGCCGACGACGCTCGCTGCCTGCACCAAGCCCTTGCAGCGCAGCGACCGTTGCGCCAACATTCGTGCCCTTGCTGTCGTCGAAATATTCGACCCCGCCGATGCTTTGCACTGGCTCGACCCGGTGCGGCTCGCCGCGATATTCGCGCAAGCCGTGCAGCAGCGGCGCAAACGGCAAGCCGATTGCGCGGCACAGCGCCAGCGCGGCCAGCGCATTCGAGGCATTGTGCCGCCCGCGAATTTTCAGCGCTTCCGCCGGCATCAACCGGTTCAGGCTGATGACGGCATTGACTACCGGCTGCTTGCGTCGCGGCTTTTCATCGAGTTGTTCCGCCTCGGCCACGCACAGCCACGGCATGCCGCGATCATCCTGCAGCCCGAAGCTGCCCGCCTGCTGCGGCTCATCCAGTCCGAAACTCGTCATCGGCGCATCCGCGGATGCCATTTGCATCACCCGTTCGTCATCGCGGTTCAGTACACGCACCGTATGCGCGCCGAAAATGCGTGCCTTGTCGGCCGCATAGGCATCAATGCCGCCATGCCAGTCCAGATGATCCTGCGTCACATTCAGCACGGTGGCCGCATCCGCCTCCAGACTGAAGGTGCTGTGCAACTGGAAGCTCGACAGTTCCAGCACCCATGCCTGCGGCAGCGCATCATTCGCCAGCGCATCGCGCAATACATCGAGCGCCGCCGGACTGATGTTGCCCGCCACCTGCACCGTCAGCCCGGCGCGACGGCACAGAAGGCCGGTCAGACTGGTGACAGTGGTCTTGCCGTTGGTGCCGGTAATCGCAATCACTTTCGGCGCATATCCCCGTTCACTGCGCAGCGCCACCAGTGCCTGCGCGAACAGCTCGATTTCGCCCCACAGGGGGATGCCGCGCTCTTTTGCCGCCGGCAGAATAGCGGCCAGTTCCCGCCCTGGCATCAGCCCGGGACTGAGCGCCACGAAATCAACGCCATCGAGCAAGGCAGGCGTGAACTCGCCACCGGCAAATTCGACGCCTGGCACCGCATCGCGCAGGGCAGGCAAGCGTTCCGGCGTCTGGCGCGTATCGGCCACGCGCACGGTCGCGCCGCAACGGGCCAGCCATTGCGCCATCGCCAGTCCGGATTCGCCCAGACCGAGTACCAGAACGTGTTTGCCGATGTAATCCATTTAACGCAGCTTCAAAGTGGACAGACCAAACAGCACCAGCATGATGGTGATGATCCAGAAACGGATGACCACCTGGGTTTCCTTCCAGCCTTTTTGTTCGAAATGATGGTGTAGCGGCGCCATCCGCAAAATGCGCCTGCCTTCACCGTATTTCTTCTTCGTGTATTTGAAGTACGACACCTGCAGCATCACCGACAGGGTTTCAACCACGAAAATCCCGCCCATGATGAACAGCACGATTTCCTGACGCACGATGACCGCGACCGTTCCAAGCGCGCCGCCCAGCGCGAGCGCGCCAACGTCACCCATGAATACCTGCGCCGGATGCGCGTTGAACCACAGGAATGCCAGCCCGGCGCCCGCCATTGCGCCGCAAAAAATCAGCAGTTCACCCGCGCCCTGGATGAACGGGATGAACAGGTAGCGCGAATAAGTCGCATGGCCGGTCAGATAGGCAAAGATGCCCAGCGCGGCGCCCACCATCACGGTCGGCATGATCGCCAGACCATCGAGGCCGTCGGTCAGGTTGACCGCATTGCTTGAGCCGACGATGACGAAATAGGTCAGCGTGATGAAGCCCCATACGCCCAGCGGATAGCTGACGGTCTTGAAGAACGGCACGATCAAGTCCGCTTTCGGCGGCAGGCTCATGCTGAAGCCGGACTGCACCCAGGCGACAAACAGTTCCCACACCTTTTCATTGCTTGGCGCGGATACGGTAAATGCCAGATACACCGCTGCCACGATGCCAATCAGCGATTGCCAGAAATATTTCTCGCCCGAACGCATGCCGTTCGGATCCTTGCGCACCACCTTGCGGTAGTCGTCCACCCAGCCGATCGCGCCATAGCCGAGTGTGACCACCAGCACCACCCAGATGAAGCGATTCGACCAGTCGCACCACAGCAGGGTCGAGATGGCGATACCGATCAGCACCAGCACGCCCCCCATCGTCGGCGTGCCGGATTTCACCAGATGCGTTTGCGGCCCGTCGGTGCGAACCGCCTGACCAACCTTCATCCGGGTCAGCATGCGAATCACCGCCGGGCCAGCGGACAAGCCGATCACCAGCGCCGTCATCGTCGCAAATACCGCGCGGAAGGTGATGAAGTTGAATAGCCGCAGCACCCCGAGGTCCTGCTTGAAAAATTGTGCCAGCCAAAGCAGCATGTCAGTGGCTCTCCCCTGTTTGTTCATCCGCCAGCAGGCGAACCACGCGCTCCATCTGCATGAAGCGCGACCCTTTGACCAAAACCGTCGCGCCAGGCAGCAGGACGGCGCCCAGCACCGGCATCAGCCGTTCCAGATCGGTGAAATGCAGCGCGTTCATGCCGAATGCACCTGCCGCATCGCGCGCCAGTTCACCCAGCGTGAGCAGATAGTCGATGCCGGATTGACGCGCATGGCTGCCGACTTCCTGATGGAATTCCCGCCCGGCGTCGCCCACTTCCCCCATGTCGCCCAGCACCAGGACGCGCGGCGCGGCGGCGCGCGACAAGACGTCGATCGCCGCCAGCACGGAATCGGGGTTCGCATTATACGTATCGTCGATCACGACGACACCGTTTTTCCCCTGCTTGCGCTGCATCCGGCCATTGACTGGCGCGAAGGCTTGCAAGCCGCGCACAATCATTTCCGCCTCGACGCCGATCGCATGGCAGCAAGCAGCGGCAGCCAGCGCATTGCGCACATTGTGCAAACCGGCCGCCTGCAGGTTCACCTGCCATGTCCGGCCATCAATCCGCAGCGTCAGTTCGCTGCCGAAATCGCCCAGCCGGTAGTTGCCTCCGACATCGGCCTCGGCGGACAGCCCGAAAGTGACCACCCGGCGCTTGACGCTATCCGCAGCCAGCTCGCGCCACAACGGCGTGAATTCGTCATCTGCCGGGAAAACGGCCACGCCGCCCGGCGGCAAGCCAGCGATCACCGCGCCATTCTCGCGCGCCACAGCTTCTATGCTGTGCATGAATTCCTGATGCTCGCGCTGCGCGTTGTTGACCAGACCGACCGTCGGCTGCGCGATCGAAGACAGCAGCGCGATTTCACCGACATGGTTCATGCCCATTTCGATCACGGCCGCGCGGTGTTCGTCGCCCAGCCGAAGCAGCGTCAGCGGCACGCCGATGTCATTGTTCAGATTGCCGAGCGTTGCCAGCACATGACCATCACCAAAGGCCGCGCGCAGAATCGACGCAATCATTTCCTTGACCGTCGTCTTGCCATTGCTGCCGGTCACGCCAATCATCGGCAGCGCGAATTGCCGCCGCCAATGGCTGGCAAGCTCGCCGAACGCCATGCGGGTGTCCGGCACGATCAGCGCCGGCAACGTCAGGCCCTCGGGCACGCGCTCGACCACCACTGCGGCCGCCCCGCTGGCGGCAATATCATGCAGGAAATCGTGCGCGTCGAAACGTTCACCGCGCAATGCGATAAACAGGTTGCCCGGCTGCACCTGACGGCTGTCGGTGCTGATGCCGGCAAACGACGCGTCGCCAGTCCGACGCGAGCCTGCAATCCATGCCTGGATGGTTGAAAGGTTGCCGTTCATTCCATTCCTCTTTTCATCGTCGCACGCGCCGCCAGCGCCAGCGCCGCATGGTCGGCATCGGCAAACGGGTATCGGGTGCCCTTGATTTCCTGATAGTTCTCGTGCCCCTTGCCCGCCAGCAAAATCACATCCTGCTTCTCCGCCCGTTTCACCGTCTGCAGGATGGCGGCGGCGCGATCGTCAATCACTTGCGGCGGCGTGCGCATCCCGCCAACGATATGCGCAATAATTTGCTGCGGCTCTTCGCCGCGCGGATTGTCGCTGGTCACCACGACATGATCTGCCGCTTCGGCCACGGCCCCCATTTGCGGCCGCTTGCCCTGATCGCGATCGCCGCCGCAGCCGAACACGCACCACAGCTGGCCGCCGCGTTCGCTGGCGACAACGCGCAGCGCATCCAGCGCTTTTGCCAGCGCGTCCGGCGTATGCGCGTAATCGATCACGATCATCGGCGTTTCCTTGCCGCCCAGTTGCTGCATCCTGCCCGGCGCCGGCGCCAGCTTGGCCAGCGCATCGACCGCAGCCTGCCATTCGACGCCTTTCGCCAGCAACACGCCCAGCACGCCCAGCGCATTGCTGACATTGAAGCGGCCAACCAGATGCAATTTGACCCGCGCCGCGCCGAATGGCGACTCGACATGAAATTCAGTGCCGAACGATCGGGCGCGAATGCCGCTGGCGCGCAGCACGGCAATGCCGCCTGCCGCCTTGTCTTCCAGCGTGTAACCGATGACGGCGAGTTTGTCGCTGTAACGCTGCGCCAGCCCAGCGCCCATCGGATCATCCAGATTCAGCACCGCATGGCGCAAACCGTGCCAGCCAAACAGGGTTTCCTTGGCGGCGGCGTAGGCTTCCATGTCGCGGTGATAATCGAGATGGTCGCGGGTGAAGTTGGTAAACAGCGCGACATCGAAATGCATGCCGTTCAAACGGCCCTGATCCAGACCGATCGACGACGCTTCAATCGCCAGCGAAGCAACGCCGGCATCGCGCAAAGCGGCAAGATTGCACTGCAGCAGCACTGCGTCTGGCGTGGTATAACCGGTGGCTGTGTGGCTGCCGGCTTCACCATTGTGAAAAATGCCCACGCCCAGCGTTCCGATCGCCGCCGCCGGCTGCCCCTGCCGCGAAAGCGCGCTGGCAATCCACTGGCTGCACGATGTCTTGCCATTGGTGCCGGTGACCGCAACGGTGAACAGGCCGGCATCAGGCTGATGATAGTAGGCGGCGGCAACCGGGCCAGCCAGATTTTTCAGGTCGCTCACCGCCAGATGCGGCACATGCCAGTCATCCTGCCAGACAAAACCGTCGGCTTCATGGATGACCGCCCGCGCGCCGCGCCGAACCGCATCCGCGATGTAATCCCGGCCATCCGCCTCGTCACCGGGATAGGCGACAAACACCGTTGCGGGACTTGATTCGACCCGGCGCGAATCGGAAACCAGTTGCGCTTCCGGCGCCGCCGCTTGCAGCCATTGCAGGATCTGTTCCGGTTTTGTCATCGGCGCCACCATCAGATACTCTCCTTCAGGCCTTGCGCCGGGATGACGATGTTGGTTTTGGTCGTATCCGGCGCAACATTGAGCGCGCGCAGCGCATTCGCGGTCACGGTGGCAAAAATCGGCGCCGCCACGTCGCCGCCAAAATGCTTGCCGTTCGATGGTTCGTCCACCATGACGGCGATGATCAGCCTCGGCTCGGACACCGGCGCAAAGCCGACAAACGATGCAATGTACTTGTTCACATATTTGCCCCCGGCCAGCTTGTGCGCCGTGCCGGTCTTGCCTGCCACGCGGTAACCCGGCACCTGCGCTTTCGGCGCGGTTCCGCCAGGACCGGCAGCCATCTCCATCATCTTGCGCATCGCGCGCGCGGTCTTTTCAGAAATGACCCGCTGGCCGATCGGCTTGGCGCTGGTTTTCTGGAATGACAGCGGCACGGTATCGCCATTGCGGGCAAAAATCATGTATGACTGCGCCACCTGAAGCAGCGAGGCGGAAATACCATGGCCGTAACTCATCGTGGCCTGTTCGATTGGCCGCCATGACGCATATGGCCGCACCCGGCCTGCAACTGCGCCCGGGAACCCGATTTTCGGCTGCTGGCCGAAACCGACCGAGGTGAACATTTCCCACATTTCCTGCGGCTGCATCTGCAACGCCATCTTGGCCGTGCCGATGTTCGATGATTTCTCAATCACCTGTTCGACCGTCAGCACGCCATGCGCGTGCGAATCGCCGATGGTGGCGGTACCGATCGTCATCTTGCCCGGCGCCGTCTGAATGTGGGTTTCCGGCTTGACGAAACCGCGCTCCAGCGCCAACGCCACAGTAAACGGTTTCATCACCGAGCCCGGCTCGAAGGTGTCGGTCAGCACGCGGTTGCGCAATTGCGCGCCGGTCAGCGCGCCGCGATCGTTCGGGTTGTAGGTCGGCAGGTTGGCCAGCGCCAGCACTTCGCCAGTCTTGATGTCGAGCACGACGATACCGGCGGCCTTCGCCTTGTGCGCATCCATCGCCTCCTTGAGTTGCGTAAAGGCGATGTGCTGGATCTTGCTATCGAGCGACAACGTCAAATCCTTGCCATCCTGCGGTTCGCGGATCGCGCGCACGTCCTCGACGATATGCCCGAGCCGGTCCTTGATCACCCGGCGGTTGCCGGCCACGCCAGCCAGGGTTTTCTGATGCGCCAGTTCCATGCTTTCCTGGCCGACATCCTCGACATTGGTGAAGCCAACGACATGCGCCATCGCCGCTCCCTCCGGGTAATAACGCTTGTATTCCTTGCGCGTCTGGATACCGTCGATGCCGAGTTTCACCACCGCGTCGGCCACGTCGTTCTCAACCTGCCGCTTCAGGTACACAAAACCCTTGTCCGAATCGAGTTTCTTGTCCAGTTCGCGCTTGCTCATGCCGAGCAGTTTCGCCAGTTCGAGCAATTTCGCCTCGGGCGCATCCTTCACGTCTTCCGGTATGGCCCAAACCGCCTTGACCGGCAGGCTGGACGCAAGCACATGACCGTTGCGATCCATGATCTTGCCGCGCGTGGCCGGCAATTCCAGCGTGCGCACATAGCGAGATTCGCCCTGTTTTTGCAGGAAATCCTTCGACAGGCCCTGCAGCCAGATGGCGCGCCCTGCCAGCGCCAGCAGTGCGGCAAACATCACGAACAGCACAAAACGGGAGCGTCCGGTGGACAGCTTCGCCGTCAGCACCGGGCTGTTTGAAAACGGCATTCCTTTGGCCGCAGCCACGCGCTGGCCGGATGACATCGAGGCGAGCCGTTTCATTTCGCCCCCAAGGTCAGATACTGCGTGCGCGCCGGCGTCACGGCCGCCATATTCAGATCGCGCTTTGCGTTGGTCTCAATCCGTCCGGGCTGACCCAGCCGTGACTGCTCGACCCGCAGCTGTTCCCACTCGATCTCCAGTTGGCGTTTTTGCGCCTGCGCCCGCTCAAGCTCGATGAACAGTCGGCGCGCCTGATACTGCGCGTTCACCAGAAACAGCGCGCTGGCCACCAGCGCCAAGGCCAGAACCGATGTCACCCGCGCATTCATGCCACCTCCCGTTCTGGCAGGCGTTCGCCGATGCGCATGATGGCGGAACGGGCGCGCGGGTTTTCAGCCACTTCCTGCGCCGAAGGCTTGCTTTTCCGGATCAGCTTCATCTGCGGCTGCGGCAAATCGCGCGCCATCAGCGGCAGGCGGCGATCCGGCTGCGCCACGTGCGTTTTCGCTGCGATGAAGCGTTTCACCATGCGATCCTCCAGTGAATGGAAACTGATCACGACCAGCCTGCCATGCGGCGCCAGATGCCCGAACGCCGCGCCCAGCCCTACCTCCAGCTCCGCGAGCTCCTGGTTGATGTGGATGCGTATAGCCTGAAAAGTGCGGGTTGCTGGATCCTTGCCACTCTCCCGGCTCTTAACTGCGCCTGCCACGATTTGGGCAAGCTGTCGTGTGCCTGAAATTGGTGTGACTGCCCGGCCAGCAACAATCGCCTTTGCAATCTGAAAAGCAAACCGTTCTTCCCCATAGTCGCGTATCACCCTTTCGATTTGTTGTTCGGTTGCGGTGGCCAGCCATTCGGATGCCGGAATACCGCGCGTGGTATCCATGCGCATATCGAGCGGGCCATCCTGACGGAAACTGAAACCGCGCTCGGCGTCATCGACCTGCGGCGACGAGATGCCGAGGTCGAGCAGCACGCCATCGACTTGCGCGATGCCCCGCTCCTCCAGTGCCGCCGACATCGCGGCAAAACTGTCGTGCACGATTTCAAAACGCTGGTCGGTAATGGTCTGCGCCTCGGCTATCGCCTGCGGATCCTTGTCGAATGCCAGCAGGCGGCCGTGCCGGCCCAGCCGTTGCAGGATGCGGCGGCTGTGACCGCCGCGGCCAAAGGTACCATCGACATACATGCCATCAGCACGCGCACCCTCGATCGCCAGCGCGTCAACCGCTTCTTCCAGCAGCACGGTACGATGCTGCAATACCGGCGCTGCCTGCGTCGTCATTTCAGACCGTCAGAAAGAAAAATCACTCAGCGCTTCAGGCATGCCGGTGGCAATTGCCTGCGCTTCGCTTTCGGCGTATTTCGCCGAATCCCAGATTTCGAAGCGGCTGCCCATGCCGAGCAGCGTCACTTCGCGTGCCAAACCAGCGGCGGTACGCAGTTCCGGCGCAATCAGAATGCGCCCGGCTGAATCGAGTTCGACATCGCACGCGCTGCCGAGAAAAATCCGCTGCCACGCGCGCGCCGACATCGGCCAGGATGCGATCTGCTGCCGCATGATTTCCCATGCCGGGCGCGGAAACAGCAGCAGGCAGCCGTCGGGATGCTTGGTCAGCGTCAGCCGGCCCTCGCATTGCAGCGACAAAGCGTCACGATGCCTGGCAGGAATCGACATCCTGCCCTTGGCATCGAGAGTAATTGCTGATTCGCCCTGGAACATTGAAAATCCTCGCACTGACCGGCTACCGCGTGATTTGCAGCGATGTGCCGGCGTTTGCCACGCACCCCACAATTCGACACTTTTTCACACTATTGCCCACTTTAGATGAACGCATGTGCGTGGTCAAGCGATTTTCGCCGCAAAATTCAGATATTTTTCAATGAACTCAATGACTTAGCGCCGACTCCGGAAGCACTTTTCCACACCAAATATCCTGACAAATTAGGCACTTACCGCAGACATTGAATGTCGATACTTAGAAATCGAGCATTCGGCGGCCTGTCGTTTGTCCGTTCACCGTTACCGTGCGGTGCCCAAAAACCATCGATCGGGCTCCAATAGTGGAAAGCGGCCGTGGCGCGAAAGGCCGCGCGCGGGATAGCGTAACGAGGCGGCAATGAAGCGACAGTGACGCCACAGGGGGCGAAAGGAACTCGCCTTGGCGCTGCCAGCGACAAGTGCAGAATCCGCCCGGCTGCGCACGCTTCACAGCGCATGCAACCATGCTGCAGTTGGCGTCGGCATCGGCCACCATCGCGCGGCGAACCCTGGCGCTGCAGCGGCCGCGGCACCAGCAAAACAAAATCACATGGGGTATATAACCAAAACCAGATGCCGGGCCACGTATTTACTGGCTGTTTTTAAATACTGGCGGGAGTATATTTTTGGGGCTTACTGACCCAAAGAACCTTTTCGGTCAATTATTTTGACCTGCCTCGGCTGCGCGCCCTGTCCGGCGGCAGGCAGACAGCGGATAAAACGGATCGGCTCACACTCGCCGCCCGCATCCGAAAACATTGCCGGTGAGCCGCCCGGCGTCAGCCCGCGAAAAAGGGGAAAAGCAAAGCAGGCCGATAGGCCGGATTCTGTTACGGCGGCCAGCCTTGCTGCCAGCCGCTATGACAGTCATTCGTCTAGGCGCCGGATTGCTCCGGCGCTCGAGCTTCCTACCCGCACGCTCCGCGAGCCGCATCAATGCGTGCCTATTTGGAATTGCACCAGGTGGAGGTTGCCGCGTTTCACCGTAACTTAATACGCTCGTCTCTGTGGCCCTGTTCCTCGCCTTATACCTTGCGGTTTTCAGCGGACGGCCGTTAACCGTCACCCTGCTCTATGGTGTCCGGACCTTCCTCCCGCCGCCGCACACCGAAGTATGCGGTCGGCCAGCGACTGTCTGGCCTGCTTTGCGCCGCCATTTTACCGTGAAGCGCATCCGCTTGCGTTGAAATGCAGCCGGCTCAGGTGTAATCGCCCAGCGTGACAATCCGCATCAGCAGGCGGTAAAACACATAGGCCGCGTTGTAGCCCAGCCGTTTGTACCACGGCCGGTTGTCGAAATCTTCCAGATGTATTTGCGTTGCGTCGGCGATTCCCCGTTCGATATGCGCGCGCAAATCCCGCGTGAAGGCCGCGTCCTTGACCACGACATTCGCTTCGTGGTTCAGGAACAGGCTCAGGCCGTCGATATTGCTCGACCCGACCGTGGCCCAAATATCGTCCACCACCGCCACCTTCGCGTGCAGCTGGGTCTTGCGGTATTCGTACAGCTTGATGCCGCGCTTGAGCATCTTCGGATAAAACGATTGCGCGACCGAATCCTGCAGCCAGAACTCGCCCACCCCCAGCAGCAGCTTGACCTCGACCCCACGCGATGCCGCCGCCGCCAGCGCTTTTCTGAACTTGCGCCCAGGCGCGAAATACGGGTTCGCCATCACGATGCTGCGTCTGGCCGCGCCAATCGCCTGCAGGTAGGCGCGCTGAATCGTGCGCCGGTTGTGCAGGTTGTCGCGCACGACGAAGCCGGCCAGCCCGCGCTTGTCGGCATTCTGCGGCGGCGGCGGGATGTCGCGCATCAGACCAATCACGTGCAGCAGGCCGAGCTTGCCCAGCCGCACCCACTCCAGCCGCGCTTCGCGCTGAATACGCGCCACCAGCGGCCCTTCGATGCGGATGGCGAAATCCCAGCGCGGCGCCGGCAGCAACTGCTGCGGATCGTAATCGTAGCGCAGGTCGTCGGTAATATTGATGCCGCCGACGAACGCGACCCTGCCGTCGAGCACGCATATCTTGCGGTGCGTGCGCGCAATGCCGCGCCGGAACCAGCGATTGAACGAACGGTGACTGACGCCGCCGGCGATCAGCTCACTCTCCAGCTTCGAACCGATCACATGGCCGGTACCCAGCCAGTCTGTGATGACATGCACTTCGACCCCGCGCGAAGCGGCACGGAGCAGCGCCGCCTTGACCGCACGGCCGGCCTCGTCGGACGAAAAAATGTAGGTTTCGAAATAGATTTCCTCGACCGCCGCCTCGATGGCCCGGATCAGCGCCGGAAAATACGCTTCCCCGTTCTGCAGGATCGCCAGATGGTTGTGAGCGACGTATTTGACCGAGCGCATAAATGAGTGCGTGTTACCCCTGTGTCGAAACCTGATTGTCGGCAGCCCGCTACCGTTTGCTGCGGCGCGGGTGAACGAGTTCCAGCGTGGCGATGATCGGCGCATGGTCGGACAGCCGGCTCCAGCGGACGCCCTGCAGCACCTGCGCCGATTCTACCTTGAATCCGCGCACGTAAATCCGGTCCAGTCGCAGCCATGGCATCGTCACCGGAAAGGTGCGCGCCGGTGTTTTCTTCGCGCTGCGTCCGGTCAGGCGGCGCAGGTAATCGCCGAAGCCATCCTTCACGTCCTGCTCGTCGAACACTTCGAACACGCCCAGGTTTGCGCGCAGCATGTCGCCCAACTGGTTCTGCCAGTCATTGAAATCGCCGGCGATGATGATTGGCGCATCCGCCGGCGCTGTCTGCTGCGCATGCCGGATCAGCGCCTCGGTCTGGCGCCTGCGGCTGCCGGCGAACAGCCCGAGATGAACCACGAAACAGTGCACGTGGGCGTATTCGGTTTCAATCACGCAGTGCAAAATGCCGCGCGATTCCAGCGCGTGGTCCGAGACATCGAAATTCTCCGACGACATGATCCGGTAGCGGCTGAGCAGCGCATTGCCGTGGTGGCCGTGGTCATACACCGCGTTCATGCCATAGGCGCTGTGGTACAACCGGCCAGCCAGAAACTGGTGCTGCGCGATGGTCAGCAATGGACTGTCCAGACGCACCGCCAGCAAATCGTGCTGCCCCTGCACCTCCTGCAAGAACACCAACTCCGCATCAAGCGAGCGCAATGCCCGTTTCAGCGAGTGAATCCGTGGCCGCTGCGCCAGCGAAGTCACCCCCTTGTGGATGTTGTAAGTTGCGATGCGAAGTTTCATAATGCTTATTTTACGGAAAATGCCATGCCGGCATTTGCGCACAAGCAAGAAAGCGGCACGGACATGGTGCGCCAAACCACGCCCGCAACCCGCCCGCCACAGGCATCGCTGATATTGTTGTCATGACATTGCCATGTGGCAATGATATGCGACTTGCTGTAGAATTAATAATTAACTTAATGCGTCTTTCGTTATATCTGCAAGGAATTCCCCCCTGCGATACCGACCCTGTGCATGAACAGGAAAGGGGTTCTTTTTTTTGCAATTATGACAACAGCGCAGTATAATTTATTGTTGCACAACGTAGGGATTCACTGACATGACCGAACAAACGAACCAGAATGCAGAGGCCGATGCAAGCCAGCGCGTTTACGACCCGAACAATCTGCTCGACACGCTGATCAAGCTGATGAGCCTGAAAAATGACGCTGCGCTGTCGCGCGCGCTCGAAGTAGCGCCGCCGGTCATCAGCAAAATTCGCCACAACCGCCTCCCGGTCGGCGCATCGCTGCTGATCCGCATGCACGAAGTCAGCAACCTGAGCATCAAGGAATTGCGTGAACTGATGGGCGACCGCCGCGCGAAGTTCCGCATCAGCGACAAGCAGTTCAAACCGAAAACCACCGACAACCAGTAATCCTAACCCGCTGCTGCGCCCGGCTTCTTCGCCGTGTGCAGCTGTTTCATCGCAATATCGAAACGGCCTTCGCACAGCAGCGGAATCACCGCCAGACTCTGATTGATCGCTTCATCGATCAGAGTCTGTTCTTCCTTGCGCGGACGGTGCAGCACGAAATCGATCACCGGCGATTTCAGCCCCTGCTCGCGCGGGTGGCCAACACCGATGCGCAGGCGCCAGAAATCCTGCGTTCCAAGCGCGGCCGCGATATCCTTTAATCCGTTATGACCGCCGGATGAACCGGCCTTTTTGATCTTCGCCGTGCCCGGCGGCAGGTCGAGCTCGTCGTGCACCACCAGGATTTCATCCGGCGCGATCTTGAAAAACCGCGCCAGCGCGCCGACCGCGCGGCCGGACAGATTCATGAAGGTCTGCGGCTCCAGCAGCCAGACTTCCTGCCCACCAATGCGGGTTTTCGCCGCCAGCGCCTGAAAACGCGATTCCTTCTGCAACTGGCAGCCGGGCAGCGTGTGCGCCAGATTGTCCACTAGCCAAAAGCCGGCGTTGTGGCGCGTTTGTTCGTATTCCGGGCCTGGATTGCCTAGGCCAACAATGAGACGAATGGACATGATGGTACCGCGTCAAAAAGCGGCATTATCGCGGAAAAGCCGGGCGCTGCCTACACACCCCAGACCACGTCGCGCTCTTTTCTGTTGGCGCGCCGAAGCATTTCCAGCAGCGGGTACGCGCGCGCGGCAAAGCTGACCGGTTCAACCTTGCGCTCCTTTTCGCGCTGCTGCTTGCGGCGCTCATCCTGCCGGTCGATCTCGTCCTTGTCCTCATCTTCCACCAGACCTGCCTCGCGCTTTTGCTGCAGCTCGAGTTCCTTTTCGCGCGCCTCCGCCTCGCGCCTGGCCTTTTCCTCCGCCTCGACCACCTTCATCCGCTCGACTTCGGCTTCCAGCTTCGCAATCGCTTCCGCCGTTTCCGCCGCCAGGATAATGCCCTTGTCAATGTCGCGCCCAAGCACGTCGAGCAGCGGCTTGGCGTTTTCCTCGAACATGATGATGTCACCCGCCGCCTTGCATTTGAATATCACCAGCATCTGAATACCCTCGTCAAAATGATTGTTTTTCGGGAGTATACAAACAAACCACCTCGCCGCGCCAAATATTCCGGGGCAGTTCTGAAATACTACCGCCAGTATATTTTGTCCCCGACCGGCCGGCTGCAAGCCGCCATCAGGCGCCCCGCGTCCAGTAGCCGGGCTGGGCGTAAATCGACTTCAGCATGTCGATGAACAGCCTCGTTTTCAGCGGCAGGTGCTGCTGCTGCGGGTAAATCGCGGTGATGTCGTAATTCGACAGCGCGTATTCATCCAGCACCGTCACCAGTTCTCCCGATGCCAGCTGCGTTTCGATTTCCCAGGTCGAGCGCCATGCCAGCCCCAGCCCTTCGAGGCACCAGCGATGCAGCAGTTCGCCATCGTTGCAATCGAGCTTGCCCACCGGACGGACGATCACCGCCTTGCCTTTATCACGGAAATACCAGCCGCGCTGCTGTCCGCCCTGCAGGTTGAACGTCAGGCAGTTGTGCTTCATCAAGTCGTTCAGGTTTTTCGGCACGCCATGCCGGGCAAAGTATTCCGGCGTGCCGCAAACCACCCGGTGGTTCTGATACAGCTTGACCGCCACCAGGCTCTGATCGATGTTGCCGCCAATGCGGATGCTCAGGTCGTAACCCTCGCGCACCATATCGACCACCTGATCGCTGAGATTGAACGAAATCCGCACGTCCGGGTTCGCTTTCAGGAATGCCGGCGCGTACGGCGCCACATGCTTGCGTCCGAACGACGCCGGCGCGGTCACGATCAGATGACCCGTCGCCTTGTCGCGCCCCTCGGCCACCACCCGTTCGGCCCGGTCGATGTCGCCCAGTATCTGGCGGCAGTGATCGAGGAACACCGATCCCTGCTCCGTCAAAGAAAGATGACGTGTGGTACGATGCATCAGCTTCGCGCCAAGACGCTTTTCCAGCGCATCAATGCGCCGTCCCAGCATCACCGGCGTGATGCCCTTTTCCAGTGCGGCGCGCGCAAGACTTCCCTTGTCCACCACCAGCACGAAAGCTTCAATTTGCTTGAGCTTATCCACCCGTCAATTCCTTACATCAAGTATCGAATAACACGATTTTTTATTATCTTATCAAACCATTTGTTCATCACTATAATTAAAAATCAATAATCCACAAATGTGTCAACAAGGAGGTGCCCCGTGGCTAAAATGACCGCAGCTGAAGCAGCTGTACATGTAATGGAAAAAGAAGGCGTCACCCAGTTGTTTGGTGTGCCTGGCGCTGGTATTAATCCGTTTTACGCTGCGCTGAAAAAGCGCGGCACGATGAAACACATCCTGGCGCGCCACGGCGAAGCCATCGGACACATGGCCGAAGGTTACACCCGTGCCAAAGCCGGCAATATCGGTATCGGTATCTGTACGTCCGGCCCGGCCGCGACCGACATGATCACCGGCCTGTACTCGGCCATCGCCGACTCGATCCCGATCCTGGTCATCACCGGTCAGGCACCGCGCGCACGTCTGCACAAGGAAGACTTCCAAGCGGTTGACATCGAGCGCATCGCTGCGCCGGTCACCAAATGGGCCGTTACCGTACGCGAACCGGCGCAGGTGCCGCGCGCATTCCAGCAAGCATTCCACCTGATGCGCTCCGGCCGTCAGGGCCCGGTGCTGATCGACCTGCCGTTCGACGTGCAGACCACCGAGATCGAATTCGATCCAGATACCTACACCCCGCTGGACGTGTTCAAGCCGAAAGCAAGCCGCGCGCAGATCGAGAAAGCAATCTCGATGCTGAACGAATCCGAGCGTCCGCTGATCATCTCCGGCGGCGGCGTCATCATTGCCGACGCAGCGAAGAAGCTGGTCGAGTTCGCCGAAATCGTCGGCGTGCCGGTCGTGCCGACGCTGATGGGCTGGGGCTCGATTCCGGACGACCACCCGCTGGAAGCCGGCCAGGTCGGCCTGCAGACGCATCACCGCTACGGCAATGCGAACTTCCTCGCATCCGACTTCGCGCTCGGCATCGGCAACCGCTGGGCCAACCGCCACACCGGCACGCTCGAGGTTTACACCAAGGACCGCAAATTCGTGCACGTTGACATCGAACCGACCCAGATCGGTCGCGTGTTCTGCCCGGATTACGGCATCGTGTCCGACGCGGCTTATGCGCTGGATCTGTTCGTCGAAGTGGCGAAGGAATGGAAAGCCGCCGGCAAGCTGAAAGATCGTTCCGCCTGGGTAGCAGCCTGCCAGAAGAACAAGCGCACGCTGCTGCGCAAGAACGACTACGACAACGTGCCGATCAAGCCGCAGCGCGTCTATGGCGAGATGAACAAGTTCTTCGGCAAGGACGTCCGCTACGTGACCTCGATCGGCCTGTCCCAGATCGGCGCCGCGCAGCACCTGAAGGTGTACAACCCGCGTCACTGGATCGATTGCGGCCAGGCCGGCCCGCTCGGCTGGACCATTTCCGCCGCGCTCGGCGTGCGTGCTTCCGACCCGAGCAGCGAAATCGTCGCGATTTCGGGCGACTTCGACTTCCAGTTCATGATTGAAGAGCTGGCCGTCGGCGCGCAGTTCAACCTGCCGTACATCCATATCGTGGTCAACAACTCGTACCTCGGCCTGATCCGTCAGGGCCAGCTGGGCTTCAACGACCTCGACTACTGCGTGCAACTGTCGTTCGACAACGTCAATGCACCGGAAGTCAACGGCTACGGCATCGACTTCGTCACCGTGGTCGAAGGCCTCGGCTGCAAGGCGCTGCGCGTATTCAACCCGGACGACCTGCCGGCTGCATTTGCAAAAGCGCGTGAGCTGATGAAGGAATTCAAGGTGCCGGTTGTAGTTGAAGTGATCCTGGAACGTGTCACCAATATCCCGATGGGCGGTGACATCGACAAGATCAACGAATTCGGTGGCGCGATCGACCTCGCGGAGTAAAATACACCGGTTCCGAACCGCCTGTTGACGTGCATGTTCACGTCGCAGGCGGTTTGCCAATTGAAGACGACAATAAATTACCGAAGGGGGAATGAAATGCCGAAACTGGCTGCCAATCTGAGCATGATGTTCACCGAAGTACCGTTCATGGATCGTTTCGACGCCGCCGCCAAAGCCGGCTTCAAGGGCGTTGAATTCCTGTTCCCGTACGAATTCGACCTGAACCAGATCGCCGACAAACTGAAATCGAACAACCTGCAACTGGTGCTGCACAACCTGCCGGCCGGCAACTGGGCTGGCGGCGAGCGCGGCATCACCTGCCACCCGGATCGCGTGGGCGAATTCCAGGACGGCGTGGGCAAGGGCATCGAAGCAGCGAAAAAACTGGGCGTGCCGCAACTGAACGCACTGGCCGGCAAGCTGCCGGAAGGCGTTTCCGCCGACAAGGCGCGCGCGACCTTCGTTTCAAACCTGAAGTTCGCGGCGGAAAAACTGAAAGCCGAAGGCATCCGCCTGATCACCGAGCCGATCAACACGTTCGATATCCCGGGCTTCTTCCTGAACCGCACGCAGCAAGCTGTGGACATCATCAAGGACGTCGGTTCCGACAACCTGTTCATCCAGCACGACATCTACCACATGCAGCGGATGGAAGGCGAACTGGCGAACACGATCAAGGCCAACATCGGCCTGATCAAGCACATGCAGCTGGCCGACAACCCGGGCCGGAACGAGCCGGGCACGGGCGAAATCAACTATAAGTTCCTGTTCAAATTCATCGATGATCTCGGCTATGATGGCTGGATTGGCTGCGAATACAAGCCGCTGACGACGACCGAAGCCGGTCTGGGCTGGCTCAAGGCGCACGGCGCGTAATCCGCGACTCGCGATAACAACGTACAACTTACTGGAGAATACAAATGGCAAACGTAGGCTTTATTGGTCTGGGTATCATGGGCGCCCCGATGGCGCTGAATCTGCAAAAAGGCGGCCACAAGCTGTTCGTCAACAGCCACAGCGCAACCCCGGCTGATCTGGTCGCTGGCGGCGCGGTTGTCTGTGCCAATGGCGCAGAAGTCGCCAAGCAGGCCGACATCATCATCCTGATGGTGCCGGACACCCCGCACGTTGAATCCGTGCTGTTTGGCGAAAATGGCGTGGCACAAGGCATCAGCAAAGGCAAGATCGTGGTCGACATGAGCTCGATCTGCCCGATCCAGACCAAGGAATTCGCGAAGAAAATCAACGCCCTGGGCTGTGAATACCTGGACGCGCCGGTTTCCGGCGGCGAAGTTGGCGCGAAAGCCGCCACGCTGACGATCATGATCGGCGGTTCCGAAGCAGCGTTCAACACGGTCAAGCCGCTGTTCGAACTGATGGGCAAGAACATCACGCTGGTCGGCGGCAATGGCGACGGCCAAACCACCAAAGTAGCGAACCAGATCATCGTCGCGCTGAACATCCAGGCCGTGGCTGAAGCCATGCTGTTCGCGTCGAAAGCTGGCGCCGATCCGGCCAAAGTCCGTCAGGCATTGATGGGCGGTTTCGCCTCGTCGCGCATTCTCGAAGTGCATGGCGAGCGCATGATCAAGCGCACGTTCAACCCGGGCTTCCGCATCGAGCTGCATCAGAAAGACCTGAACCTGGCACTGCAAGGCGCGAAGGCCATGCACATCTCGCTGCCGAACACCTCGACTGCGCAGGAACTGATGAACGCCTGCGCCGGCAACGGCATGAGCGGCCTCGATCACTCCGCGCTGTGCCGCGCGATCGAGATCATGGCGAACCACGAAATCGCCAAAGCGTAAAAAACAGTATTATTACGCCAATGGGCCGGGCGCCCATCGAACCATGCCCGGCCCGGAAGTTTTGTTTGTTCCGGCCATCAAGCAATTTTGCCCGCCATGCGGTATGGCAAACTCCTGTTTGGTGGCCGTATCTTTCAAGAGCACCGCATGCCTTTCACTACCGACCCCCGACAATTTCTGATTGATCTCTTTTCCGGCGCGGTTTCAGCCGTCAGCGCCGCGAAATGCCTGCCGTCATTCCTGCCGCAACCGCCGGCAGGCGGCCGCACGCTGGTGATCGGCGCCGGCAAGGGGGCCGCCGCGATGGCCAAGGCGGTCGAAGACCACTGGCAGGGCGAACTCTCCGGCCTGGTCGTGACCCGCTATGATCATGGCGCCGACTGCAAGAAAATCGAAGTGGTCGAAGCCGCGCATCCGGTGCCGGATGAAGCCGGCCGCGCCGCGGCTGGCCGCATCATGCAAATGGTGCAGGGCCTGACAGAAAAAGACCTGGTGCTGTGCCTGATTTCCGGCGGCGGCTCCGCGCTGCTGGCGCTGCCCGCGCCCGGCATCACGCTGGAACAGAAACAAGCCATCAACCGCGCGCTGCTCAGAAGCGGCGCCACGATTTCCGAAATGAATTGCGTCAGGAAACACCTGTCGGCGATCAAGGGCGGCCGACTTGGCCTGGCCTGCTCGCCGGCGCGCGTGGTAACACTCCTGATTTCCGACGTGCCGGGCGACGACCCGGGCGTGATCGCCAGCGGCCCGACGCTGCCAGACCCGACCACCTGCGCCGATTCGCTCGCGATCCTGAAAAAGTATGACATCGAGACTCCGGACAACATTCGCCAGCATCTCGAATCCGGCGCTGGCGAAACGCCAAAGCCGGGTGATGCTCGCTTTACCGGCCACAGCCATCACGTCATTGCAACCGCGCAGGAAGCGCTGGAAGCGGCAGCCGAAATGGCGCGCAAGGCAGGCATTACGCCGCACATCCTGTCCGATGGCATCGAAGGCGAAGCGCGCGACATCGGCCTGATGCATGCCGCGCTGGCGCGCCAGATCGCGACCCGCAACCAGCCGTTCACCGCACCTTGCGTGCTGATTTCCGGCGGCGAAACCACTGTGACTGTGCGCGGCAAGGGCCGCGGCGGCCGCAATGCCGAATTCCTGCTAAGCTTTGCTACCGCAATGGAAGGCAACCCGAAAGTCCATGCGATTGCCTGCGACACCGATGGCATCGACGGCTCGGAAGACAATGCCGGCGCCGTTTACGGCCCGGATTCCGTGGCGCGCGCCGAAGATCTCGGCCTGCGTGCCATTGCGATGCTCGACAACAACGACGGCTATGGTTTTTTCAACGCGTTAGGCGATCTGGTGGTTACGGGCCCAACCCGCACCAACGTCAACGATTTCCGCGCCATTTTGATTCTTTAATCCAGACAAGAATAGACCAATATCATGCGACGTCTCCGTAAAGCAAAAATCGTGGCCACGCTTGGCCCGGCCAGTTCCGATCGTGCCACCATCCTCGCGTTGTTTGAAGCCGGGGTTGACATGTTCCGTTTCAATTTCAGCCACGGCACGCACGACGATCACCGTGCCCGCTACGATATCGTGCGCGACATCGAACGCGCTGTCGGCCGTCCGATCGCGATTCTGGCCGACATGCAAGGCCCGAAACTGCGTGTCGGCAAATTCACCAACAGCAAAATCATGCTGGAACCCGGGCAGAAATTCACGCTCGATCGCGATACCAGCGATGGCGACCAGCGCCGCGTCTGCCTGCCGCACCCTGAACTGTTCGACGTCATCACCGCTGGCCAGAACCTGCTGCTGGACGATGGCAAGCTGCGGCTGAAAGTGCTCGACAGCGACGGCTACAGCATCCGCACCGAAGTACTCACCGGCGGCGCGCTGTCGGATCGCAAGGGCGTGAACGTGCCGGACGTCATCCTGCCGATCCCTGTCCTGACGGAAAAGGATCACCGCGATCTGGATTTCGCGCTGACGCTCGGCGTGGACTGGGTGGCGCTGTCATTTGTGCAGCAGCCGGAAGATCTGATCGAGGCGCGCAGCATCATCGCCGGCCGCGCCGGCCTGATGACCAAGCTGGAAAAACCGGCTGCGCTTGATCGTCTGGAAGAAATCGTGCAGGCATCCGATTCCGTCATGGTCGCCCGTGGCGACCTCGGGGTCGAACTGCCGCCGGAGCGCGTGCCAGGCATCCAGAAACGCATCCTGCGCGCCTGCCGCCACTACGGTAAGCCGAGCATCATCGCCACCCAGATGCTGGAATCGATGATCCTGTCGCCAACGCCGACCCGGGCCGAAGCATCCGACGTCGCCAGCGCAATCTACGAAGGCGCCGATGCGGTCATGCTGTCGGCTGAATCGGCCAGCGGTTCCTATCCGGTGCAGGCAGTCGAAATCATGAACCGCATCATCTGCGAAGTCGAACGCGATCCGACCTATACCGCGATGATCGATGCCCAGGCGGAGCCGGCACAGGCGAACCGCAGCGACGCCATCTGCTCGGCACTGAAAACCGTGACCCAAACGATAGGCGCGCCAGCTTGCGTGACCTACACCGCGTCCGGTCACACCAGCCGGCGTGCTGCGCGCATGCGTCCGATGTCGCCGATCCTCAGCATCACACCGAATATCGACACCGCGCGCCGGATGGCCATCACCTGGGGCGTGCATTCGGTCCTGATCGACCACGACGTGGCCGACATCGACGAAATGGTGGCAGCAGCCTGCGATACTGCCAAACGGGAAGGGTTTGCCGAAGCCGGCAACCAGCTGGCGATTGCCGCCGGCATGCCGTTCGGCCATCCGGGCTCGACCAACCTGCTGCACATCGTGACCGTGCCGGAATAAGGCGCGCCAGCACTGGAAACCGTTTGCGCCCGCCTCCGCGTGGCGCAGATGGTTTTCCGGGAGTATGAGGCCAAATTATCCTGCCGGGCCTCAGATTTACTGGCTCCTGAAAAATACAAGGGGTAGTATTTTAGGCCGGCATGGCGACAAAAAACGGGGCTGCGGCTCCGTTTTTTTGTTTGCGGCCCAACGGCTGTTTGCCTGAACTTAACAGGCTACAGGCCTATCCCACACCACCTGCGCCGGCAGCGCGCCACGCAGGGCATTGCACGCCACCACCGCTTCCGCCCGCCGCAAATCCGCCAGCGTCAGCGTCCGCTCGGCCGCGTTCCAGGCCGGGTCCGCCAGCAACAGCGAGCGCATCACGCCCGGCAGCAAGCCGGCCGACAGCGGCGGCGTAAACCAGCGGCCATCGAGCTTGATGAATACATTGCTGCGTCCGCCTTCGGTCAGTTCGCCGCGTTCGTTGAAAAACAGCATGTCGAACGCGCCTTGCCGCTCGGCCTCGCGCCAGGCGGCATCGTAACCGCGGCGCACGGTGGTCTTGTGGCGCAGGAACAGGTTGCCGGATTGCATCTGGCCAGCCGACAACAGCAGCCGCACCGGCGTGGTCAGCGGCGTCAGCGGCGCGGTTTGCAGTTCGATGCCGGTTGCGGCCAGCGCCAGCCGCAAGCGGTGTTCGCCCTCGGGTACATCGGGCAGCACGTCGCATGCCTGCCGCACCGCCGCGCGCAGCGCCGCCTCGTCAAACGCGAAGCTGAAATAGCTGGCCGAGGCGCGCAGGCGCTGCAAATGCAGATCAAGCTGGCGGCAGCCGTCCTGCGTGGCCAGCATGGTTTCAAACAGCGCGAACGTTTGCGGCAACCCGGTCAGGAAGCTGGCTTTCAACTGGCATTCCTCGTATTCGTCCGCCGGCTCGCTGTCGTGCACGATGCCGGCGCCTATGCCGAGTTCGCCCCGGCGCACTCCGCTGGCTTCGTCCGGCGCGCCAAGCGTCAGCGTCCGGATCGGCACCGACAGGCAGAAATCGCCACTGCGGTTTTGATCGGCTGGCGGGTCGAACCAGCCGATTGCGCCGGTGTACAGGCCGCGTGGCGCCGGTTCGAGCTGATCGATGATTTGCATTGCGCGCCGTTTCGGTGCGCCGGTGATCGAGCCGCAGGGGTAAATCGCGCGAAAAATGTCGGCCAGCGTTGCGTCCGTGCGCAACCGGGCGCGCACGGTCGAAGTCATTTGCAGCACATGGCCGAAGCGGCCGACGTCAAACAGCGCCGGCGTCCGCACCGAACCGGTTTGCGCCACCCGGCCGAGGTCGTTGCGCAGCAAATCGACGATCATCAGGTTTTCCGCCCGGTTCTTTTCATCCGCCGCCAGCGCCTGTGCCGCGGCGGCATCGGCTGCGTCATCGCCGCTGGCTGGTGCCGTGCCTTTCATCGGCTGCGCGGTCAATTCGCCGCCCTGATGCCGGATGAACAGTTCCGGCGACAAGGACAGCACCGCGCGCCCGCCTGGCAGCGCAATCAGCGCGCCATACGGCACCGGCTGGCGCTGGCGCAAACGCTGATACAGCGCCAGCGGCGAGCCGAACAGGTCGAACATCAGCCGGTAGGTGTAGTTGATCTGATAGACATCGCCCGCCTCGATGTAGGCGCGAATCCGGTCAATCGCCGCTGTGAATTCGGTTTCGCTGACGTTCGCCCGCACGCCGCCGATGCCGGACGGCAGCGCATCCGGCGCGACGCGCATTTGCAACCATTGCGTCACCTGCGTGTTCGACATCCGCTCGCAACGCTCGAACAGCAGCACCTGCGCCAGCGGCCTGTCGATTTCCTTGTGGCCGACGCCTTGCAACTGCGCCCCCAGTTCATACGCCAGCAGCCCGACCGCCTGTTTACCCGCGGCCAGCGCCTGCTGCAGGTTTGCCAGCAGCGCCGGCAGTTCATCCGCGCAACCGCATTCGAGCGTGCCGGCCAAACCGGTGTACAGCCGCGAACGCGGCTCGGCATCGGTCGCGGCGCAATCGTCCAGCAGGGCGAAACAATCGGTCATCATGTCAGGCGTGGCGTGAAACGACCGACTATAGCATGGCGGGAATTGCCACCGACGAAGGCTGGTCGCGGTATCATAACGGCATGACAAATCCGACCCTGCTGCAGCTGATCGGCGCCGCCATTTTCGGCCTCGCCGTGCTGCATACCTTCCTCACCAGCAAGTTCGAACATCTGGCGCATGGCAGCACGCGCCACGCCGGCATCTGGCATCTGCTGGGTGAAGTCGAAGTCGTGTTCGGTTTCTGGGCATTGGTGCTGGTGCTGGCGATGGCAAGCCTGTCCGGCACCGCCGACGCCGTTGCTTATCTCGACAGCCGCAACTTCACCGAGCCGCTGTTCGTGTTCGTCATCCTGGTGATCGCCGCCACCCGGCCGGTGCTGTATCTGACCAAGCGGCTGGTCGATCTGGCGGTGCGCGTGCTGCCGCTGGCCGAACCGCTGGCGTACTATCTGATCATCCTGACGCTGGTGCCACTGCTTGGCTCGTTCATCACCGAACCGGCGGCGATGACGCTGGCGGCGCTGATGCTGCGCGACCGTTATTACCGCGGTGCAATGTCATCGCGGCTGCAATACGGCACGCTGGGCGTGCTGTTCGTCAACGTCTCGATCGGCGGCGTGCTGACGCCATTCGCCGCGCCGCCGGTATTGATCGTCGCCAGCAAATGGGGTTGGGACATCGGCTTCATGCTGACCCACTTCGGCTGGAAGGCGGCGATTGCGGTCGGCATCAACGCGGTTCTGGCGACGTTGCTGTTCGCGCGCGAACTGATGCGGCTGAACCCGCCGGCGGCCGCGAACGATGCCAATTACGAAGCAAACCACAGCGATGCAGCCAATGATGCAGAACAGCGGATGCCGCCGGCAGTGGTGCTGATCCACCTGCTGTTTCTGGCCGGCACAGTCGCGTTCAGCCACCATCCGGCCGTGTTCATGGGGCTGTTTCTGTTTTTTCTCGGCTATACCCAAGCCTACCGCCGGCATCAGGATCCGCTGCTGCTGCGCGAAGGCTTGCTGGTGGCGTTTTTCCTCGCCGGGCTGATCGTGATCGGCGGCCTGCAACAATGGTGGCTGCAGCCGCTCCTGGGCGGCATCGGCGATTCGGCGCTGTTTCTGCTGGCCGCGTCGCTGACCGCGCTCACCGACAACGCCGCACTGACCTATCTCGGCTCGCTGGTTGAAGGACTGTCCGCCTCGGCCAAATACGCGCTGGTGGCCGGCGCTGTCACTGGCGGCGGGCTGACGGTGATCGCCAACGCACCGAATCCGGCCGGGTTCGCGCTGCTCAAGAACCATTTCCACGGCCAAGCTATCAGCCCGCTGGGACTGCTGCTGGCGGCGCTGGTGCCAACGCTGGTTGCCGCCGCCTGCTTTGTCTGGCTCTGACAGAAAAAACAAGGGGTATACACCAAAAACGCAGCGTCGGGCCACGTATTTTCTGGCTGTTTTTAGATACTACCCACAGTATATTTTTCAGCCTAATTATACTCAAACGCGTTTTCGGTCAGTTATTTTTGGCCGCCGCCAACATGCCACCGCGCGCAGGTACGGATTCAGGCTGGCGGACGGAACGGGGCAACCTGAAAAAAACAGGGGTATGCGGGCGAACATATTGGCTGCGCCAGACTTTCCGGCATTCCCGAAACATACCCATGGGGGGTATGTTGGCAGCGGGCAGCAAGGCCGCTTCGGCCCGGCCAGCCGCCGGGCGCGCTAATGGAATGGGAACGCAAGTAGTATAATGCACGCAATGAGTGCAATTGACGACCTGCAACTGGATGCGATTCGCGTTCCGCCCCATTCGATTGAGGCGGAACAGTCGGTGCTGGGCGGCCTGCTGCTCGACAACGCAGCCTGGGACAGGATCGCCGACCTGCTGACCGAAAGCGATTTTTACCGCTACGACCACCGCCAGATTTTCAGCCACATCGGCAAGCTGATCGCGGCCACCAAGCCGGCCGACGTGATCACCGTGTTCGAATCGCTCACCAACGTCGGCAAGGCGGATGAAGTCGGCGGGCTGTCGTACCTGAATGCGCTGGCGCAGAATACGCCATCGGCCGCCAACATCCGCCGCTACGCCGAAATCGTGCGCGAGCGCGGCGTGCTGCGCAAGCTGATCACCGTGTCGGACGAAATCGCCGGGCAGGCGTTCAGCCCGCAAGGCAAGGAAGTGTCGCAACTGCTGTCCGAAGCCGAATCCCGCATCCTGGCGATTGCGCAGGAAGGCGCGCGCGGCGCGCAGGGCTTCCTCGAAATCCAGCCGCTGCTGGCCGAGGTGGTGCAACGGGTGGAAGAACTGTACAACCGCGACAACCCGAGCGACATCACCGGCGTGCCGACCGGCTTCATCGATCTGGACCGGATGACTTCCGGCATGCAGCCGGGCGACCTGATTGTCGTCGCCGGCCGCCCGTCGATGGGCAAGACCGCGTTTTCGGTCAACATCGGCGAGCATGTCGCGCTCGACAGCGGCTTGCCGGTGGCAGTGTTTTCGATGGAAATGGGCGGGGCGCAACTGGCCATGCGGATGATCGGCTCGATTGGCCGGCTCGATCAGCAGCGGCTGCGCACCGGCCGCCTGAACGACGACGAATGGCCGCGCCTGACCTACGCCATCCAGAAAATGGATGAAACGCAGCTGTACATCGATGAAACCCCGGCGCTGACCTCGCGCGACCTGCGCGGCCGCGCGCGCCGGCTCAAGCGCCAGTGCGGCCAGCTTGGCCTGATCATCATCGACTACCTGCAATTGATGGCGCCGAACTCCAGTGGCGAAAACCGCGCGACCGAAATCTCGGAAATCTCGCGCGATTTGAAGGCGATGGCCAAGGAATTGAACTGTCCGGTGATCGCGCTGTCTCAGTTGAACCGCTCGGTCGAACAGCGGCCGAACAAACGGCCAGTGATGTCCGATATCCGCGAATCCGGCGCGATCGAGCAGGATGCCGACCTGATTTTGTTCATCTACCGCGACGAAGTCTATAATCCGGACTCTCCCGACAAAGGCTCGGCGGAAATCATCATCGGCAAGCAGCGCAACGGCCCGATTGGCACCGTGCGCCTGACCTTCGCCGGCCAGTATACGAAATTCGAAAACTATGCCGGCGGCTCCGGCATCTACAGCAACGAATGACCACCTTTCACGCAACAATCTAGATACGGGAAGCGACCATGTTTGGACGACTGATGCCCTCGGAAGGGCAATTTTTTGACATGTTTAACCAGATGGGCGACCTGAGCGTCAAATGCGCGTATGAATTGCAGGCGCTGGTGTCCAATATCGAGGATGTCGATATCCGCCTGCACTCGGTCGATCAGCTCGAAAAGCAGGCCGACCAGATCACCTACAAGACGGTGGCGATGCTGCACAAAACCTTCATCACGCCGCTGGAACGCGACGACATCCACCGCCTGATCACGAAGATGGATGACATCCTCGATATGATGGAAGACGCGGCGCAAACCGTGTCGCTGTACGACATCAAACATGTGACGCCGGAAGCGAAACGCCTGGCCGAACTGATCGTCGCCTGCGCGCTGAAGGTGCAGGAAGCGGTATCGCTGCTGTCGAACATGAAGAATGCGCGCAAGATCACGGAAATCTGCGACGAAATCGACCGACTGGAATCCGATGCCGATCACGTGCTGCACGCGGCGCTGTCGCGCCTGTTCCGCGACGAACCGGACGTGCGCAATCTGATCAAGCTGAAATCGTTGTACGAATTCCTCGAATCGGTCACCGACTGCTGCGAAGAAGTGGCCAACATCATCGAAGGCATCGTGGTCGAAAATGCCTGATTGACCGCCACCGACCGGAATACTTGAAACGCATCTCATGCAAACCTTCCAATTCAGCATTTACGTCCTGATTTTCCTGATCGCACTCGCGCTGCTGTTCGATTTCATGAACGGCTTTCACGATGCCGCCAATGCCATCGCCACCGTCGTCTCGACCGGTGTGCTAAAACCACAGCAGGCCGTCGGAATGGCCGCTTTTTTCAACGTCGTTGCCCTGTTCGTGTTCCATCTGCACGTGGCGACCACCATCGGCAAGGGCACGATCGAACCGTCAATCGTCGATCATTACGTCATCTTCGGCGCGCTCGTCGGCGCCATCGTCTGGAACATTATCACCTGGTACTACGGCATCCCGTCGTCGTCGTCGCACGCGCTGATTGGCGGCCTGGTCGGCGCGGCCGTGGCAAAAGCCGGCAGCGGTTCGCTGATCGCCGGCGGCCTGATCAAGACCATTGCGTTCATCGTAATTTCGCCGGTGCTCGGTTTCCTGTTCGGTTCTCTCATAGTGCTGCTGGTATCGTGGCTGTTCGTCCGCAGCACGCCTCGCAACATCGACCGCTGGTTCCGTCGGCTGCAACTGGTCTCTGCTTCGATGTACAGCCTAGGCCACGGCGGCAATGACGCGCAAAAAACGATGGGCATCATCTGGATGCTGCTGATCGCCGGCGGCTACAGCAGCGCTGGCGATGACCTGCCAATGTGGGTGGTGTTGAGCTGCTACGCCGCCATCGGCCTGGGCACGCTGTTCGGCGGCTGGCGCATCGTCCGGACCATGGGGCAGAAGATCACCAAGCTCAAACCGGTTGGCGGCTTTTGTGCCGAAACCGGCGGCGCAATCACGCTGTTCATCGCCACCATTTTCGGCATTCCGGTTTCCACCACGCACACCATCACCGGCGCGATTGTCGGCGTCGGCTCGGCCAAGCGCGTATCCGCCGTGCGCTGGGGCGTTGCCGGCGGCATCGTCTGGGCCTGGATTCTGACCATCCCGGCCTCGGCCTTCGTTTCCGCCATCGCATGGTGGATCGGCACCAAAATCCTGTGACGCGGGCAAACCCGCCTGCCATACGTCAACTGGGCCGCGTCGAGTACCAGCAGGTATTCGACGCGATGCGCAACTTCACCGACTGCCGCAGCGCCGATACGCCGGACGAACTCTGGCTGGTCGAGCATGAACCGGTATACACCCTCGGACTGGCGGCCAACCCGCAGCACGTGCTCGACGCGCACGGCATCCCGCTGGTGCAAACCGATCGCGGCGGCGAAGTTACCTACCATGCACCCGGCCAGGCCGTCATTTATCTGCTGATGGACCTGCGGCGCGAACGCCGCGGCGGCCGGCTGCAGGTGCGCGAGTTCGTGCACCAGATCGAACAGGCGGTGATCGATACGCTGGCCGGTTTCGGCATCGACGGCGAACGCAAGCCGGGCGCGCCCGGCATCTATCTCGCCGACGGCATGCACGCCGATTGGCAAGGCGCGAAAATCGCCGCGCTCGGGCTGAAAGTGCGCACCAACGGCTGCACCTATCATGGCGTATCATTGAACGTCGGCATGGATTTGGCGCCGTTCTCGTGGATCAACCCGTGCGGTTACGCCGGCATGCCGGTGATCGACATGAAAACCCTTGGCGTTGCTGCGTCGCTGACGGAAGTGCAAATCGCGCTGGCGCACCAACTGCAGGAAAGGCTGATGGCATGAGTTCCCATTACGATCCGCGCGAAAAGCAGAAACGCGCCGCCAAAACCGCGCGCATCCCGATCAAGATCGTGCCGGCTGAACGGCTGCCAAAGCCGGACTGGATCCGCGTCAAGGCCGGCTCGCACTCGACCCGCTTCCACGAAATGAAAGATATCCTGCGCGCCGGCCATCTGGTGACGGTGTGCGAAGAAGCAAGCTGCCCGAACATTGGCGAATGCTTCGGCAAGGGCACCGCCAGCTTCATGATCATGGGCGACAAATGCACGCGCCGCTGCCCGTTCTGCGATGTCGGCCACGGGCTGCCCGATCCGCTGGACCCGAACGAACCGCGCACGCTGGCGCAAACGATTGCGGCGCTGAAGCTGCGCTATGTGGTCATCACTTCGGTCGACCGCGACGATTTGCGCGACGGCGGCGCCGGCCACTTTGCCGACTGCATCCGCGAACTGCGGCAGCAGTCGCCACAAACGAAAATCGAAATTCTGGTGCCGGATTTTCGCGGCCGGCTGGACAAGGCGCTCGATATCCTTTGCGCCACCCCGCCGGACGTGATGAACCACAATCTGGAAACCGTGCCGCGACTGTACCGCGAAGCGCGACCCGGCGCCGATTACGCGCATTCGCTGCAACTGCTGCAACACTTCGGCCAAATGCAGCCCAACGTGCCAACCAAGTCCGGCCTGATGCTCGGTCTGGGCGAAACCGATGACGAAATCCTGCAAGTGATGCAGGACCTGCGCGCGCACGGCGTGACGATGTTGACCATCGGCCAGTACCTGATGCCATCGGACGCTCACCTGCCGGTGCGGCGCTATGTGCACCCGGACACGTTCAAGATGCTGGAAGACGAAGCGTACCGGATGGGATTCGCGCACGCAGCGGTCGGCGCGATGGTGCGATCGAGCTATCATGCTGATCTTCAAGCGAAATTGGCCGGTGTGTGAATAATCAGTAAGTAATGAGACAATTTAGAAACTGATGAGACAAGTCAATTATCGACTTCAGTGATAAATCGAAAAACATCTAGAATAAACAATAACTTGCCATCTTTTTTGCTTCACCTCAGATCAATCTGAGGGGCACTCCCAGAGACTGATGTGCCCCTCATGAGTTCCAGAACCTACCGCGCCATCAGCGCGAATACCCCCCAACCCAAGTATTCGCGTGTGTACGTGGCGTAGCGTTTCGGTTCCGAGGTCAGCATGGCCCGAACCTCATCCGCGAGTTCATCGGCAGGATTGGCATCAAGCCATCGGCGCATTGTGAGCCATTTGGCCGCCTCGTATCTATCCCAGCCGTTCTGATCAGCCAGCACCATTTCAACCACGTCATAGCCAATCTGGTCAAAAAACACGAGGAGTTCGGCTAGCTGGAGAAAGTCAGAGATTGTGTTGGTTAAACACCCCTTGGCGATATCCTCCGTTGGCGGGAGTCTATGCCAGTAGGGTTCGCCAATAAGAATGATCCCGCCGGTGCATAGACTCCGCGCCAGAAGCTCGATCGTGCCCGCAACGCCACCGGCGATCCACGTAGCACCGACACAGGCTGCCAGACCGACTTTCTCATCAGAAACATAACCGGCAGCATCACCGTGAATGAAGTTGACCTGCCCCGAAACACTGAGTTCCTTTGCACGGCATTTCGCTTGCTCGGTAAACAACGGGCTCATGTCGATGCCAGTACCCCTGATGCCGTAATCACGTGCCCAGGTGCACATCATTTCCCCTGAGCCACTTCCAAGATCGAGAATCTGTGTACCAGGTTTCAGCCTCAAGGCTGCGCCGAGCGTAGCGAACTTTTCGGGCGTAAACGGATTATGAATGCGGTGAGCGCTTTCAGTGATGTTGAATATTCTTGGAATGTCCATTGAAAAACTCCTTAAACGTGTGAATGGATTGGGTCAGTATTGCTCTTGTGCGTCGCTGTCAAAAACGCAAGACCATTTCGTCTGCAAATCGATTCGTCATCGGTAATGCTCTGATTCCTGACAGCGACAATCACGTCTTTTTATTCCAGCGAGTCGAGAGCAATGGTCGCCATGTGACCTTGCCCAAAGTGATTTATTGATTGTCGAGTTGCGAGCGAACGGCGCGAAGGCCAGCCTTATTTATTTGGTACGGCAGCCCATTCTTGGAACATATGAGGCGTTTGCTTCGCAGTCTCTTGAAGACGTAGAGCGAGCAGTCCGTCAAAAGAAAACCGTCGCGGGTGAAACAATCGACAGATGAAATGCGGCCATTCTCATCGCGCCTATGCACGATGCGGCCACCTTTGGCGAGGACATGGAGAGTCCTCTGCTCAGGCTTTGAAATGTTCATGTTGGGAGTTTTTAAGCAATCAAAATGCACAACAGGCAACGAACCCGCAGGGTCGTCACCAACTTTTTTGCATAGCGATAACTGACACACCGAAAATCGGGTGAGTTATCGGATTGCTACAATCTCCAACATATCCAAGGAACCTTTACAATTGAAAATCCAGCAGGCATTGCGCCTGCCAGATGGCTTGATTATATCCGATGAAGGGCATTGCATCCCGTTAGCTATACTCCTTGTCCAGAAAGGACTCAAAGTCGCTCCTCTGACTTTTTTGCGGCTGGCAAAGCTGCCAGTTACAGCCAGATAGTTTTTCGGGATCTTGCGCACAGACATGAACAGCCCCCCAGAAAATAAAGCGCCGAAGAAAATCTTGCTAACTTTTGCACTTTATCTCGCAACTTCTGAACTAATTCAATTCATCTGAATTGATTTGTTTCATAAAAGGTTGATCTTTGACAGTCGATTAAACCCGACTTCGCGCAAGCCTTGGTCTGAATGGTGTCAAATACACTATATGTAGTGAGTCAAGCCATTTTTTAACTACATGTAGTATCCGAACTCTTGACCGTGCCAAATCAAAAAGCATACACTAGCCTGCATTGATGGTGCTCCCCCCAAGGGATTAAACGGGAATTCGGCAGCGTGCCCAGCACGTTGGCAAAACATCCCCACCAGCCAAACTGGTTGCTCAACTTTCGCTTCTGCCACTGGTTCTGTTGGGCCAGATGCAGGATGCAATCAGGCAACAACCAGGAGAACTGCCTCAGGCAACCTTTTTCAACATGGGCGGGTGTCCCGGCAACAGACAGCCAATTTTCCACCAATGGCCGTCTCGCAAACGGTTTTGGCCGGACACACTGACACAACACGGGAAGCGTCAAATGCACGGCACCACTCTCATTCACAAATCAGGCGCGGCAAGAGAGCACATTTCTTTGGCTGATTCTCAAATCGAGCATCACTTCAGCCAGGGCACCTCCGGTCTTCAGCAGTCACTGCCCCGTTTCATCCTCAAGCGGGATGGCGCTGTGGCCACGTTCGATATCCTGAAAGTGGTTACCGCCTGCCAAAAGGCGGCCGTTGCGGCGCAGGTCTCGAATCCCAATGCGGTCGCACTGGCGGTGGCATCCGAGGTTGAAGAATGTTGCCGCAACCATGCGGGCAATATCCTCGATATTCCGTCGATTCAGCAATACGTCGAAGATGCGCTGATGAAACTGTACCCGGAAGTGGCGCGGATCTACATCGAGTATCGCCATGATCGCGACAGCATCCGCGTCAAGGGATCGGCGTTGCATGCGCAGCTGATGGGGCTGGTTGACAAGACCGATGCCGAAGCCGTGACCGAAAATGCCAACAAGGATGCCAACGTTTTCCCGGTGATGCGCGATTTGATGGCGGGCATCGTGTCGAAACAGTTTGCCAGCAACTTCCTGTCGAAGGAGGTGCTGCAGGCGCACGACAGCGGCGCGCTGCACTTTCACGATCTGGACTACTCGCCCTTCCTGCCGTTCACCAACTGCTGCCTGGTCGATTTGAAAGGGATGCTTGAGCACGGCTTCCACCTCGGCAACGCCGGCATTGAAAGCCCGAAGTCGGTTGGCGTCGCCTGCGCGGTCACGGCGCAAATCATTGCGCAGGTGGCCAGCCACCAATACGGCGGCACGACCATCCCGAACATTGATGAAACCCTCGCGCCGTATGTGCAGAAATCATACGAAAAAAACCTGGAAATTGCGCGCCAGTATGAGATTGCCGATGGCGAACGCTTCGCGCGCGAACGCACCGAAAAAGAAACCTATGACGGCATTCAGGCGTGCGAATATGAAATCAACACGCTGTTCAGCTCCAACGGCCAGCAACCGTTCGTAACCTTTTCGTTCGGCATGGGAACCAGCTGGCAGGCGCGCGCGGTGCAGAAAGCGATCCTGCAGGTTCGCATCAGGGGCATCGGCAAGGAAGGCGTGACACCGGTATTTCCGAAACTGGTGTTCTTCATCGAGGAAGGGATCAACCTGAAGCAGGCCGATCCGAATTACGACATCAAGCAGCTGGCGCTGGAATGCGCGTCCAAACGCATGTACCCGGACATCATCTCGACCAAGCTGAACCGCCAGCTGACCGGTTCCTCGATCCCGGTTTCGCCGATGGGCTGCCGCAGCTTCCTGAACGTCTGGCACGATGAAAAAGGCGATGAAGTGCTGGCCGGGCGCAACAACCTCGGCGTGGTCAGCCTGAACCTGCCGCGAATTGCCATCGAAGCCAAACAGGATCGCGAAAAGTTCTTCCAGATTCTCGACCAGCGGCTGGAACTGGCATTCCAGGCGCTGCTGGTGCGGATTGACCGCCTCAAAGGCATCAAGGCCAATATCGCGCCGATTCTGTATACCGAAGGCGCCTTCGGCGTCCGCCTGAAGCCGAACGACGATATCCTCGATCTGTTCCGCCATGGCCGCGCTTCCGTTTCGCTCGGTTATATCGGGCTGCATGAAGTGGCGCTGCTGATGTTTGGCCAACATCCGTTTGACAACCAGGAGGCGCAAGCTTTCCTGCATGAAGTCGTGGCCTACCTCGCACAGGCGACCAAACGCTGGAAAGAGGAATCCGGCTGGGGTTTCTCGCTCTATTCCACCCCGAGCGAATCGCTGTGCCATCGCTTCTGCAAACTCGACACGCAACGCTTTGGCGTCCTGCCCGGCGTGACCGACAAGGGCTATTACACCAACTCATTCCATCTGGATGTCGCGCGCAAGGTCACGCCGTTCGAGAAGATCGCATTCGAGAAAGGCTTCGCCGAACTTGCTTCCGGCGGCCACATCACCTATGTCGAACTGCCGAACATGCGCCACAATCTCAAGGCGCTGGAGCGCATCTGGGATTTCGCGATGGAAAACGTGCCCTATTTCGGCACCAATACGCCGGTGGATTCGTGCGGACAATGCGGCTTCATGGGCGAAGCGAAGGCGACACCGGAAGGATTTGCCTGCCCCGAGTGCGGCAACCGCGATGGCTCCAGCCTGTCGGTCACCCGGCGCGTGTGCGGTTATCTGGGTAGCCCGAATGCGCGGCCGTTCAACGCCGGCAAACAGAAGGAAGTGATCCGCCGCGTGAAACACTTGCAAGCGGACGCATGAACTACGATCGTTATTATCCCTGCGATGTGCTCAACGGCGAAGGCTTGCGGGTCACCCTGTTCGTGACCGGATGCCGGCATGCCTGCCCGGGCTGCCACAATCGTGCGCTCTGGAACCGCCATTTGGGACAGCCGTTCACGCCAGAGGTTCGGGAAACCCTCCTCGACCTGTGCGAAAATCATGACGGCCTGAGCCTGAGTGGCGGCGACCCGTTGCATCCGGCCAACCGGGATGCCATTGCTGATCTGTGCCGACGTTTCAAGCAGCGCTATCCGGACAAGGACATCTGGCTATGGACCGGATACCTGTACGAACAAGTCCAGCATCTGCCATTGCTGCGGGATGTCGATGTCCTGATCGACGGCCCATACCAGCAGGATCAGCCCAATACCTTGCCCTGGCGCGGTTCCGACAACCAGCGCCTGCTCCGGCTATTCGACGTAAAACACGCGCTTTGCGCCTGAAACTGGCCAGCCATCCTCCGCTTGATGCGGCAATGGCAGGCCACGCCTGCTGCGTGCGTTACACTGCTGCCGCACGCAGCGATTTCGCCGCCGCCACCATGTTGGTCAAGGCTGGAATCACCTCCGACCACTGGCGCGTCTTCAAGCCGCAATCCGGATTGACCCACAGACGTCCGGCCGGAATCCGTTCCGCCGCCTTCTTCATCAACTGCTCCATATGCTCCTGCGTCGGAATGTTGGGCGAGTGGATGTCATACACGCCCGGCCCGATCTCATTCGGATAATTAAAATGATCGAAGGCGTCGAGCAGTTCCATGTCTGATCGCGAACATTCGATGGTGATCACGTCGGCATCCATGTCGGCAATTGAGGCGATGATATCGTTGAATTCCGAATAGCACATGTGGGTATGGATCTGCGTATCGTCTTGCACGCCGTTAGCCGTGATGCGGAACGATTCGACCGCCCAGTCGAGATATTCGTTCCATTGCGCCTTGCGCAGCGGCAGGCCTTCGCGCAGCGCCGCTTCATCGATCTGGATCACGCGCACGCCTGCCTTTTCCAGATCCAGCACTTCGCCGCGCATCGCCAGCGCTAGCTGCTTGCAGGATACCGAACGCGGCTGGTCGTCGCGCACGAAAGACCAGTTCAGGATGGTGACCGGGCCGGTCAGCATGCCCTTCATCGGTTTGCTGGTGAGTGATTGCGCATAGGTGATCCACTCAACCGTCATCGGTCGCGGACGGCTGATGTCGCCGAACAGGATCGGCGGTTTCACGCAGCGTGAACCGTAGGATTGCACCCAGCCGAACTGGCTGAACACATAACCTTCGAGCTGCTCGCCGAAGTATTCGACCATGTCGTTGCGCTCGGCTTCGCCGTGCACCAGCACGTCCAGACCGAGTTCTTCCTGTTCGCACACACTCAAGGAAATCGCTGCCTGCATTGCCGCCCTGTAACCAGCGGCGTCGAGTCCACCCGACTTGAACTGGCTGCGTGCCTGACGGATGTCCGCCGTTTGCGGGAACGAACCGATGGTCGTGGTCGGATACAGCGGCAGTTTCAGCAATGCTGCCTGCTTCGCGGCGCGCTGGGCGTAGGCGCTGTGGCGCCGCCCCAGCCTCGCATCGATTTTGCCCAGCGCGGCCTTGACTTGTGGATTGTTCACCCGTCGCGAATGGCGGCGCGATTCGATCGCCGCCTGGTTGGCGGCCAGTTCGTCCTTGACGGCGGCGCGTCCTGCGCGCAGCGCCTTCGCCAGCACCAGCAATTCGTCCAGCTTTTGCAGTGCAAACGCCAGCCACGATTTCACTTCGGCCTCCATCTTGACTTCGCTGTTTAGGTCGACCGGCACATGCAGCAGCGAACACGACGGCGCAAGCCACAAACGGTCACCAAGACGTTTTGCGATCGGTTCAACCCAGTCCAGCACGGCGTTGAGGTCGGTTTTCCAGATGTTGCGACCATTGATCACACCCAGAGAAACGACCGTGTTCTCCGGCAAGATATCCAGCAACGGCGCCACATCGTCGCGACCGTTGATCGCATCAATATGCAAACCGGCCACTGGCAGGCTCGCTGCCAACGCGCGATTTTCCTGCAATTGCCCGAAGTACGTCGCCAGCAGCAGCTTGACCTGGCAATCCGTGAACTGCGGGTAAGCGGTCCGGTAAGCCTGCTGCCATGCGGCATCCAGTTCGGTCACCAGCAAGGGTTCGTCGATCTGCACCCATTCGATGCCATGAGCTGCCAGCGTTTCCAGCAATTCGCGATATACCGGCAACAGGCGCGGCAGCAACGCAAGCTTGTCGGAGTCGTCTTTCGCCTTGCCCAGCGCCAGATAAGTCACTGGGCCGACGATGACCGGCTTGGCCTTGACACCCTGCGCCTGCGCATCGGCCAGTTGTTCCAGCAGGCGGGAAGGATCGAGCTTGAATTGCGTCGCTGCGTTGAATTCCGGCACGATGTAGTGATAATTGGTATCGAACCATTTCGTCATTTCGCCCGCAGCAACGCCACCGCAACAGGCGCAATGCTCATCGGCGGCCTGCGCCGAACGGCCGCGCGCGATGCGGAAATAATTGTCCAGCGCATCACCATGGAAGCCCTGCACTCGCTCCGGCAGGTTGCCCAGCGTGAAGCTCATGTCGAGCATGTGGTCGTAGAAGGAAAAGTCACCCACAGGCACCCAATCGAGTCCGGCCTGCTCGGCCCAATAGCGTTGACGCAAATCGGCGCCGAACGACTTGAGCGTGTCGCGCGAACTAGCGCCGTTCCAGTAAGCCTCTTGCGCGAACTTCAATTCGCGTTTGGCGCCAATGCGGGGAAAACCAAGGTTATGAATCGTCGTCATGATCGGAGTCCACTTTCAAATGAAAATGGAATGGTAGTGACGGCAATCCATGAAGTAAAATGATATTTACTCAACAATCAATGAAAATATCTCATGCTTGATCGGGTGCATTTGTCCATCATTCGGGAAGTGGAACGGCAAGGGTCGCTGACAGCGGCCGCCGGTGAATTGTGCCTGACGCAGTCGGCACTGAGCCACAGCATGCGCAAACTGGAGCAGCAGCTTGGCACCGACATCTGGCTGCGGGAAGGGCGCCGCCTGCGCCTGACCCCGGCGGGACAATATCTGCTGGCGGTGGCGAACCGGGTGCTGCCCCAGTTTGAATTGGCTGAAGAACGTTTGCGCCAGTTTGCCAGGGGAGAGCGCGGCACGCTGCGCATCGGCATGGAGTGCCACCCGTGCTATCAGTGGCTGATGAAAATCGCGTCGTCCTATCTCGATGCCTGGCCGGATGTGGACATGGACGTGCGGCAGAAATTCCAGTTCGGCGGCATTGGCGCGCTGTTCGGGCATGAAATCGACATGCTGGTCACGCCCGATCCGCTGTTCAAGACCGGCTTGCAGTTTGAACCGGTTTTCGACTACGAACAGGTGCTGGTGGTTGGCCCTCGCCACCCATTACGAAAGGCTGGATTCGTAACACCGGATCAGTTGGCGGATGAAACGCTGATTACCTATCCGGTCGAAATTGAACGGCTGGATATCTACACCCAGTTTCTTTTGCCGGCAGGCGTCAGCCTGAAACGGCACAAGCCGATCGAAACCACGGACATCATGCTGCAGATGGTGGCCAGCGGCCGTGGCATCGCCGCGCTGCCCCGCTGGCTGGTGGAGGAGTACCGTGCCAAATTCGATGTCGCGCCAGTACGTCTGGGCAGACATGGCGTGGCCAAGCAGATCTTTCTCGGCATCCGCGAAGCCGATGCCGGCGTCGATTACGTGCGGGCCTTTGTCGAATTGGCACGCACTCACCGAAGCGCGAAATAAAAATGGAGGACACGCACCAAACTGTTATTAAACCATCATGCAATTTATTTTATTGATGCCAAACTTTGGCAAAAAATGAACCGATATGCATTCCAAATCAAGATGTTGCAAGGTACAATTGAGGAAAAACTCCAACAGACAGACTGATGCCTGCCAAGAATTCCACACCGCCGACAATCGCATGGGATGACAGACTGGCAACCGGCCTGCCCGATGTCGATGCGCAACACCGCCAGCTGTTCGACATCGTGAACCATCTCGGTGAGCTTTATGCAAAAGGCGTCACTTCCGAACAGCTGTTCAGCATTCTCAATGAACTGAAGCAATACGCAACCACGCACTTTAATACCGAAGAAACGCTGATGGTGCAGCACAAGATCGGTCGCGCACACCATGAGTCGCACCAGCAAGCCCACCGCGAATTCATCAATCATATCCAGCGGACCAGCGCACTGGCCGCAGCCAATCCGGAAGCCACGGTCAACCTGCTGCTGGCATTTCTGTCGCAATGGCTGCTGCATCATGTGGCCAACATGGATCAGCTGATGGCGGATGAAATCCGCGTGCTGCAATCTGGCTCGACTTCCGGCCAGATCGCCGGCGAGCGGCAACCGCACCGCGATGCGCTGATGGAAAATATCAACGCGATCTACCGTGACCTGGGCGACCGGACTTTCCGCATGCTGGAACTGAATCTGCAACTGCAATCGGAAATCGAACGTCGCAAACAGCTTGAACAGGAACTGTTCGAAAGCAAGACTCGCTTCCGCACGGTAGCCGACCACACGCACAGCTGGGAATACTGGCAGGGAGAAGACAGGCGCATCGTTTACATGTCACCATCGTGCGAGCGCATCACCGGCTACGCGCCGTCGGAATTCATGGCCGACCCGGAATTGCTGTACCACATCATCCATCCGGAAGATCGGCACTTGATGCGCGCCCACCAGCATGACATCCATTTTGCCGAACAGGGCGAAGATGAAATCGGCTTCCGCATCCAGCACCGCAACGGCGAAACGCGCTGGATTATCCATGCATGCAAATCGCTGCACGACAGCGACGGGCAATTCATTGGCCGCCGCGGCAGCAACCGTGACATCACCGAACGGCGCTCGCAGGGCGATTCGATGATGCTGGCCGCAGCCATTTTCGAATCGGTGAATGAAGCGGTCGTGGTGATGGCGGCCGATGGCCGCATCGTTGCGGTCAATTCATCTTTTTTCGTGCTCAGCGACTATTCATACGACGAGGTCATCGGCCAGCACCCGGCGCACGTGTTCAGCACGATGCTTGCCCCGGCCATCTACAAGGAAATCGTATCCTCTGTCTGCGCCAACAGCAGCTGGCAAGGCGAAATATCAGTCAGGCACCGCGACGGCACACCGCACATCATTTCGCTATCGGTGCATTGCGTGCGCGATGACAGTGGCTATGTCAGCAATAACGTGGCGGTGTTTTCCGACATCACCGAGCGCAAGGAAAGCGAACGGCGCATCCATCATCTGTCGAACTACGATCAATTGACCGGCCTGCCGAACTGGGGCCTGTTCAGCGACCGGCTGCAGCAGGCGCTATCGGTGGCGCGACACGGCCGCCAGCCGCTGGCGTTGATGTTCGTCGATATCGACCATTTCAAGTCCACCAAGGACAAACTGGGAATGGAAGCCAGCGAACAACTGCTGCGGGAACTGGCACGACGGATACAGGAATGCCTGCGCGAAACGGACACCGCGGCTCGCATCGGCAGCGACGAATTCCTGGTCCTGCTGCCCAGCACGCAATCGGCGACGGTCGCCTCAGAAATCGCCGACCTCATACTGCGCAAAATCAGCCAGCCGTTCGAACTGGGCCAGCACAGCGTCTGCATTTCGGCCAGCATTGGCATCACGATGCATCCGGAGCATGGCAGCGAACCGGAACAACTGCTGCGCAATGCCGACCTGGCGGTGTATCAAGCCAAGCAGGCAGGGGGCGCGATGGTGCTGACGTTCACCGATCCGGGCGACTGGCTGGGCAAATTCCGCACCGGCAAGACTTCAGCCTGATTTGAGCCTCAAAAATACTGCCCCGAGTATTAAAAAATCGCCAGCAAATCCGTGGCCCGGACATAGGTTTTGGCCACATACTCCCGCAAAATTGGCAATTTCTCGCGTGGTTTTGGTCACGCCGCGGGCGGCACCTGCAGCCAGAAGGTCACCGGGCCGTCATTGATCAGCGCCACTTTCATGTCGGCGCCAAACACGCCGGTTTCGACCGCCCCATGCAGCTTTTTCGCCTGCGCGACAAAGTAATCGAACAGCCGCCGCCCTTCATCCGGCGGCGCGGCGGGTGAAAACGACGGGCGCGTGCCAGAATTCGTGTCGGCCGCCAGCGTGAATTGCGGCACCAGCAACAGGCCGCCATTCACCGCCGTCAGCGACAGATTCATCTTGCCATTATCATCGTAAAACACGCGGTAGCCGAGCAACCGCTTCAGCAGCGCGTCGGCCTGCTTTTCGGTGTCGCCGCGCTCGGCGCACAGCAGCACCATCAGGCCGGCGCCGATCTGGCCGACGGGCTGGCCTTCGACCCTGACACTGGCTTCGGAAACGCGCTGCAGCAGGGCGATCATTTGCGGTCAATCAGCCCAATGTCACGCGCGCGAACTTGCGCTTGCCGACCTGCACCACGAACGTGCCCGCCTCGACCTTCAGCGCCTTGTCGCTCACCGCTGCGCCATCAATCCTGACGCCGCCCTGCTCGACCATGCGCAAGCCTTCCGAGGTGGAAGCGACCAGATTCGCCGCTTTCAACAACTGACCGATGCCCAGCGGCGCGCCAGAGAGGCTGACTTCCGGCACGTCGTCCGGAATGCCGCCTCGCGAGCGCGAAACGAAATCTTCCAGCGCCGCTTCCGCCGCCTGCGCCGAATGGAAGCGGGTAACGATTTCCTTGCCCAGTTCGACTTTCACGTCGCGCGGGTTGCGGCCATCGGCCACTTCCTGCTTCAGCTTGGCAATATCGGCCAGCGAGCGGAACGACAGCAGATCGTAATAGCGCCACATCATCTCGTCCGAAATGCTCATCAGCTTGCCGAAGATGGTATTCGCCGGTTCGGTGATGCCGATGTAGTTGCCTTTCGATTTCGACATTTTTTCGACCCCGTCCAGCCCTTCGAGCAGCGGCATCGTCAGAATGCACTGCGGTTCCTGACCGTAGTGGCGCTGCAGTTCGCGCCCGACCAGCAGATTGAAGCGCTGATCGGTGCCGCCGAGTTCGAGGTCGGCCTTCAGCGCGACCGAATCGTAACCCTGCATCAGCGGGTACAGCAGTTCGTGGATCGAAATCGGCGAACCGTTCTTGTAGCGGGTAGCGAAATCCTCGCGCTCCATGATGCGCGCCAGCGTGTAATGCGCGGCCAGCTGGATCATGCCGCGCGCGCCGAGCGGGTCATTCCACTCCGAGTTGTAGCGGATTTCGGTTTTGCTCGGATCCAGCACTAGGCTGGCCTGCGCGAAATAGGTCTTGGCGTTTTCCTCGATTTGCTCGCGCGTCAGCGGCGGGCGGGTGATGTTACGGCCGCTCGGATCGCCGATCATCGAGGTGAAATCGCCAATCAGGAAGATCACGGTATGGCCGAGATCCTGCAGCTGGCGCATCTTGTTCAGCACCACCGTATGGCCAAGGTGCAGATCCGGCGCGGTCGGATCAAGGCCGAGCTTGATGCGCAATGACGCGCCCGTTTTTTCCGCACGCGCCAGTTTTTGCGCGAATTCTGATTCGACCAGCAGTTCTTCGGTGCCGCGCAACGTGATCGCCAGCGCCTGTTTCACCTTATCGGTCAGCGGCAGCTCGGCCGGCGTTTGGATTTCTGTATTCATTTGTCTGGATTGCAACTTTTGATAAAAATCAAAATTTCGTTGTTATAATTCGCCACAACTTCTAGTCCGGCTTGCCCATTACACAACAAACAAGAAAAAGAAAGGGCTTAAACCGGGAATTTTAACTGATTGCCTGACCAGTAAGGCGTTTTCATGGATATTCTGCAGAAGGCCAGTCAATTTTTCCAGCACGCGTCGCTCAAAACGCGCATCATCGCTGCCGCTGGTTTGCTGTTTGCGTTCACCACCTTTGGCGCCATTGCGGTCGCGCCGCTGACGCAGGATGCGTCCGAACTGCCGAAAACCGTGGTCAAGCTCGACCTCGACCTGCCCGACCTGTCCGAACAGATTGCCTCGCTCGAAGATCAGACGCTGGCGCAAAATTTCGTGCGCGAAGAAAAAGTGCGGCTGGGCGACACGATCGGCACCTTGCTGTCGCGCCTGGGCGTGAACGATAACGCCGCCATCGCCTTCATCAAATCGAACGCCACCGCCAACGCGCTGCTGAAACTGAAAGCCGGCCAGGTGATGCAGGCCACGGTGGCCGCCAATGGCGAACTGCTGCGGCTGGCAACGACCGCGGCGGATAGCGGCGACAACCTGAAAAACATCGTCGTCACGCGCGAAGAACAGGGCTTCTCTGCCGTGGATGGCTCGGTCGCGCTCGAAAAACGGGTTGAAATGCGTTCCGGCGTGATTCAGTCTTCACTGTTTGCCGCCACCGACGCGGCGCGCATTCCGGATCCGGTTACCGGCAAGTTTGTTGAAATGTTTTCGACCAACGTTGATTTCCGCGCCGATCTGCGCAAGGGCGACCGGTTCAACATCGTGTACGAAACCTTCTGGCAAAACGGCAGCTACATCCGTCCGGGCCGCATTCTGGCGGCTGAATTCGTCAACGGCGGCAAAGCGTATCAGGCCATCTGGTTCGATGCGCCGGGCAACAAGGGCGGTTACTACACTTTCGATGGCAAGGCGCTGAAAAAGGCGTTCCTGAAATCGCCAGTCGCGTTCACCCGCGTTTCATCCGGCTTCTCGATGCGCGTCCATCCGGTCACCGGCAACTGGAAACAGCACAAGGGCATCGACTTCGCCGCGCCGACCGGCACGCCAATCAAGGCCGCAGCCGATGGCGTGGTCGAATCGGCCAAGTACAGCGGTGGCTACGGCAACCTGATCGTGCTCAAGCACTGGGGCCAATATTCGACCGCCTACGGCCATCTGAGCCGCTTTGCCAGCAGCTTGCGCAAAGGACAGAAAGTCAGCCAGGGCGACATCATCGGCTATGTCGGCACTACCGGCATGTCCACCGGACCGCATCTGCACTACGAATTCCGGGTCGCCAACGTGCAGCGCAATCCGATGTCGATCGACATGCCGAACACACAGCCGCTGACCACGGCCGAGCTGCAGAAATTCCGTGCGGTCAAGGAAGACATGCTGCACCGTTTCGCGCTGCTGAACCCGGCACTGAAGACGGCCGCCAAATAAGTCGACTGCCAGGCGGGCGCAACCAGCATGTATATCGGCCTGATGTCCGGCACCAGCCTCGACGGGGTCGATGGCGTGCTGGCGGCCATCCCTGATGATTACGCTGGCGGCCGGCTGACAATGCCGGCTATGGCGCATGTGCCATTCCCGCCCGAATTGCGCACCGACCTGCTGGCGCTGCAAGCACCTGGCCACAATGAAATCGAGCGCGAAGCGCTGGCGTCGCAAACGCTGGCGCGGCTGTATGCCGATTGCGTGGCGCAACTGCTGGCGCAAGCTGGCGTGCCGCGAGAACGGGTGCGCGCGATAGGCGTGCATGGTCAGACCGTGCGCCACCGGCCGGAACTCGGTTTCACCCGCCAGATCAACCAGCCGGCGCTGCTGGCCGAACTGGCCGGCATCGACGTGATTGCCGATTTCCGCAGTCGCGACATCGCCGCTGGCGGGCAGGGCGCGCCATTGGTGCCAGCCTTCCATCAGGCGGTATTCGGTCAGGCGGGCAAAACACGCGTGGTGGTCAACATCGGCGGCATCGCCAACATCAGCCTGCTGCGGCACGACGGCCATGTCACCGGCTTCGATACCGGCCCCGGCAACGTGCTGCTCGACGGCTGGATTGCGCGCCATCGCGATCTGCCTTACGACGCCGATGGCGCATGGGCGGCCAGCGGCCAATGCTGCGCTCAACTGCTTGAACGGATGCTGGCCGAACCCTACCTCGCGTTGCCACCGCCGAAAAGCACCGGCCGCGACCTGTTCCATCTCGACTGGCTCGCCGCCCGGCTGGCAGAGTCGGTCGCATCCGCCGGACTCGCACCGCAGGACGTTCAGGCGACGCTGGCGGATTTCACCGCCGAAACCATTGCGCAAGCGATTGGCCAGCACGCGCCCGGCGCCGCAGCAGTCTATGTCTGCGGCGGCGGCGCGTACAGCCGCCACCTGATGCAGCAGCTTTCCCTGGCGTTGCGACAACATTGCCCGCAAGCGACACTCGATACCACCGCCGCGCTCGGCATCGCGCCGAATCAGGTCGAGGCGCTCGCGTTTGCGTGGCTGGCGCAGCGTTTCTGCCTGCGCCAGCCGGGCAACCTGCCGGCAGTAACCGGCGCACGCGGCGCACGCATTCTCGGCGCGTTGTACCCTGCCTGAGCTGTTTTTCACCCCAAAATATACTGCCGCCAGTATCTATAAACAGCCAGCAAAACCGTGGCCCAGGCGGCTATTTTTTACACATACCCCAAGCATTCTGGCAATACCACGCAAAAACGCTGATGCAAATCGCCTGATTTTTACCCAAAAAACGGGGGTATGCCGTGCATTTTGGGATACACCCCTGTCCAGGCTTGGTTGTTTGGCGGCAAAAAAGTGCTACCATACCCGGTATAGTATTTGCGGACACTCCCGTCAACCCCGCAATCATTCACAACAGTTCCCCAATAGCGAGGAAATCCATCATGGCCGATTCATCCCTGAAAATCGTGCAAGGCACAGCGTTGAACCCGGAACAGAAAAAGGATCTGCTGCATCGCCTGGCGCGGGTCGAAGGCCAGTTGCGCGGCGTGCAAAAACTGATCGCAAGCGCCGCCGCGCCGTCCGACTGTGACGGCGTCGCGCAGCAGATGGCTGCCGCGCGCAAGGCACTGGACCGCGCGTTCGTCACGCTGCTGACCAGCTCAATGGTCACGCACACTGCCGGCGCCACCAGCCCGCAGGATGCGGCCGAGCGAGCCAAGCATCTGGCTGCAATGCTCGACAAGTTCGCCTGACCCCCCCACCCGAAACGTTCCCGTTCCCGCGCGCACCCAATGCGCGCCGGGGGATTTTTTTCGTTCGCGGCGAATCTGCTATACAATAAACGACTCACTAACTCACAATGGCGCGGCAGTGCGCCTTGGCAACGATTAACGATTGGAGAACAGCATGCAAACATGGGTACGTTATGAACAGGGCGGCAAGACGGGCTTCGGCACACTGGAAGGCGATACGATCAGCGTCTACAGCGGGGACATGTTCAACACCCCGACCGCGACCGGCGAAAAAATCAGCCGCGCCCAGGTCAAGCTGCTGACTCCGTGCACGCCCAGCAAGATGATCCTGCTGTGGAACAACTTCCACGCGCTGGCCTCCAAACTCGGCGTGGCGCTACCGTCCGAGCCGCTGTACCTGCTGAAACCGGGCACCGCCTTCATCGCCGAAGGCGACACGGTGAAAAAACCGAACACCTATGACGGCAAGGTGGTGTATGAAGGCGAACTGGCAATCGTGATCGGCAAGCGCTGCAAGGAAGTGACCGAAGAGCAAGCCAAGGATTACATCTTCGGCTATACCTGCAGCAACGACGTCACCGCCGGCGAAATCATCCAGAAGGATCCGACCTTCGCGCAGTGGACCCGCGCCAAGGGCTTCGACACCTTTGGTTCGTTCGGCCCGGGCATCGTCACCGGCATCGATAATCCGAACACGCTGGTGATCAAGACCATCCTCAACGGCCAGGAACGCCAGAACTATCCGGTCAGCGACATGGTGTTCCAGCCGCACAAGCTGGTCAGCATGATCTCGCGCGACATGACGCTGGAACCGGGCGACATCATTTCCTGCGGCACCTCGGTCGGTGTCGGCTCGATGAAGCCGGGCAGCACGGTCGAAGTCATCATTGACGGCGTCGGCCACCTGACCAACCGTTACGAATAATCGGCGGCCGGTTTCAACGGCTCCCGCATCAAGGGCAGGCGCAAGCCTGCCCTTTTTCTTTCCGCCCCCTTTCTTTCAATTTGTCACAACCTTTCCACATTTCATACACATTTGCCGCCTATACTCATTGCATACGGAACGCGATCGCGTGCCGGAACGAACAACCACGAGGAGCGTCTATGAATACGTCTTACATGCATTTGTTGACCGGGCTGATGGCCCTGTTTATGGGTACCGCCGCACTGGCCATGCCACCGATGGGCGACGACATGTGTGGCCCGGCCGGCCCGCGGCAAGGCAAGATGCACGCGGAACGGATGGATCCGGCCAAGCGCGCCGAAACCATGAAAGCATGGATGGAAAAGCGCCATGCCGCCTTGCATGACAAGCTGAAACTGAATGCCGAACAGGAAACTGCGTGGAAAGCCTTCGTCGCAGGCGCCATCCCACCTGCGATGCCAATGCGGATGCAGCGCGACGAGATGGCAAAGCTGTCCGCACCGCAACGGGCCGAGAAAATGCTCACGTTCATGAAGGAACGTCAGGCACACATGGAAACCCGCCTGGCATCGCTGAAGAAATTCTACGCCGTGCTGACGCCGGAGCAACAAAAGGTGTTTGACGCCGAAGTCGGCCCGCACCATCGCTTCCAGGGCGGACGGCGCGGCGCGAAGCGCGGCCAGGGCCCGGCTGCGGTTCAGCAATAATCCCCCGACCGCACCAGGATTGAGGCGCTCCCGGAAGATTTTCGGAAGTTCCTTAGCGGCAGCAAGGAGGCGGTTTCCGCCTCATTCCAGCCTCCCCGCTCCCCCGGGGAGGTTTTTTTATGTCCGCGCCGGCCAAGCAAACGCATAAAACCTGTGCCGCAAACCAGTATAATGCAAGCCATTTCCCTATTAGCTGCATTCCGTTCGTCATTTCCATGCTTGCACAACAAAAACAGCAGATTGCTGGCCTGATTGGCCAGGCACTGCAGCCGCTCCTGTCTGATTCCGGCCTGACACCGACCATCGCCCTTGAACGCCCGCGTGATCCATCGCACGGCGACATTGCGTGCAATATCGCGATGCAACTGGCCAAACCGCTGAAAAAAAATCCACGCGAACTGGCGCAGGCGATCGTCGCCGCGCTGCTGGCGAATCCGGAACGCGAGGCCCTGATCGAATCGGCCGAGATCGCCGGCCCCGGCTTCATCAACCTGCGCGTCGCCGCCAGTGCCAAGCAGGGCGTGGTGCGCACAGTGCTGCGTACGGCGGAAAACTACGGCAAGAGCGATGTCGGCCACGGCAAGAAGGTGATGGTCGAATTCGTTTCAGCCAACCCGACCGGCCCGCTGCACGTCGGCCACGGCCGTCAGGGCGCATTGGGCGACGCGCTGGCAGCACTGCTCGATTCGCAAGGCTACGACGTCACGCGCGAGTTTTATTACAACGACGCTGGCGTGCAGATCGGCAATCTCGCGCATTCGGTCCAATGCCGCGCGCGCGGCTGGAAGCCGGGCGACGAACTGTGGCCGGAAAGCGCGTACAACGGCGACTACATCGCCGATATCGCAGCCGATTTTCTGGCGAAGAAAACGGTCGAGGCGCGCGACACAAAGGCGGTGACCGCCAGCGGCGACGTTGAAGACATCGAATCGATCCGCGAATTCTCTGTCGCTTACCTGCGCCGTGAGCAGGATATCGACCTGCAGGCATTCGGCATCCGCTTTGACAACTACTATCTCGAATCGTCGCTGTATGTCGATGGCAAGGTCGATGCGGCGGTCGAGTCGCTGCAGGCGGCCGGCAAGACTTACGACAGCGAAGGCGCGCTGTGGCTGCGCACGACCGAATACGGCGACGACAAGGACCGCGTGATGAAGAAATCCGACGGCACCTACACCTATTTTGTGCCGGATGTCGCCTATCACATCACCAAATGGCAGCGCGGTTTCGGCAAGGTGATCAACGTGCAGGGCAGCGACCATCACGGCACGGTCGCGCGCGTGCGCGCCGGCTTGCAGGCGGTCGGCGCCGGTATTCCGCAGAACTACCCTGATTACGTGCTGCACAAGATGGTAACCGTGATGAAGAACGGCGCCGAAGTGAAGATTTCGAAACGCGCCGGCTCCTACGTCACGGTGCGCGACCTGATCGAATGGTCCGGCGGCGGCGAAACGGTGCGTGGCCGCGATGCGGTGCGCTTCTTCCTGATCTCGCGCAAGGCGGACACCGAATTCGTGTTCGACGTCGATTTGGCGCTGGCACGTTCGGAAGAAAACCCGGTGTATTACATCCAGTACGCGCACGCGCGCATCTGCTCGGTCATGGCACAATGGGGCGGCGATGAATCGATGCTCGACACCGTCGACCTGTCGCCGCTGACGCTGGAACGCGAATTCGCGCTGTTGGCACGCCTGTCCGAATACCCGGAAATGCTGGCGCATGCGCTGGACGAACTGGGGCCGCATCAGGTAGCGTTCTATCTGCGCGATCTGGCGGGCGAATTGCACGGCTACTACAATGCCGAGCGCGTGCTGGTGGACGATGAAGCAGTCAAGCTGGCGCGACTGGCGTTGATGTGTGCGACCAGACAGGTGTTGAAGAACGGTCTGGCACTTTTAGGCGTTTCGGCGCCGGACAGGATGTGATCGGATATCTATGCAAACCAACATGAATTCCAGCAGCAAGAACAGGCAGCGCGGCGGCACGATACTCGGCGTGATCATCGGTCTGGTGCTGGGGCTGGGCGTAGCGATCGTGGTCGCGCTGATGATCTCCAAATCGTCGGCGCCGGTCAGCAACAAGCAGGCTCGCACGGAAAAGGTGATTGAACCGTCAGCGTCGCAGATGGCGGACCCGAACAAGCCGCTGTATGGCAAACAGGATGCGGCGAAAGAAGCGGCGAAGGAGTTTGCCAAGGAATCCGCGCCGGCGCAGCCAGTGACGCCAGTCGAGCTGAAACCTGACACAAAACCGACGCCTGACAAGCACGCCACCACTGACAAACCGAAGAAGCCGGACGCGAAGGATGCGGCGAAAGAGCATGTGGCCAAAGACACGGCCAAGGACAAGGATGCCGCCAAGCAGACGAAGTCCGACGACAAGTGGACCTACTACCTGCAAGCCGGCGCTTACCGCGACCAGAACGATGCCGAAAGCGCACGCGCGCGGCTGGCGCTGCTCGGCTTCGAAGCGCGCATCTCGGAAATGCCATCGCAGGGCAGCACGCTGTACCGCGTGCGCATCGGCCCGTTCGGCCAGGTTGATGCGATGAACAAGGTGCGCGGCAAGCTGTCCGAAGGCGGCGTCGATGCCGCGGTTGTCCGCATTCCCAAATAACCAGGAGCCATCATGCGCCTCTGTCGCCTTTTTGCATCACTTGCACTCGGTCTGTTCGTGCTGACCGCGTGCAAACCGTCGTCCGACAAACCATCTGCACCGTCAGCCTCCGGCACGGCAGTCAGCGCCTCGGCAGCGGCGCCATCGGCTTCGCCCGCTCCGGCGGCCAGCCAGCCGGCGCCTGTTCAGGGCAGCGAGCAAAACGGCGGCCAATACACGCTGCTGGCAACGGCTCAGCCGACCGAAGGCGGCAGCGGCAAAATGGAAGTGATCGAATTCTTCGGTTATTTCTGCAACCATTGCCACGCACTCGATCCGAGCCTTAATGCGTGGGTGAAGAAGCAGGGCAACCGCATCGCATTCAAACGCATCCCGGTACGACCGGATGAAGGCAAGCTGTATTACGCGCTCGAAGCGATGGGCAAGCTCGAAGCGCTGCACGAAAAAATCTTTAACGCGGTGCAGGTCGAGCGCAAGCGGATGCACAATGAAAGCGCTGCAGCCGACCTGGTGGCGCAATTCGGCGTCGATCGCAACGCCTTCATCGAACAGTACAACTCGTTTTCGGTGCAATCGAAAGTGATGACCGCAGCCAACACGGCCAAGGCCTATGGCATCGACGGCGTGCCAATGGTAGCCATCGACGGCCGTTTCATCACCTCCGGTTCGCATGCAGCCAAGCGCCCTGGTACCGAACAGACCGAAGCCGGGCTGTACAAATCGATGCTGGCGATCATGGACGAACTGCTCACCCGCGCACGCCAGGAGCGTGGCGCCGGCGCCAAGGCAGCAGCGAAATAATCCACGGCGGCATCCTCGGGTGCCACCAACGAAAAATCATGGGGTATATGGCCAAAAATAGCCGCTCGGCCAGAACTTCCGCAGCAGTTTGAAAATACCCCAGGCAGTATATTCTGGGCTGCCAGACGGCCTGCTGTCATGTTGCTGGTGTTAAATGCTGGTATGAAAACTGCATTGACGCAAATACAACGGTTTTTTGCGAGGCAGGCATGAACAAGCCCTTCCCATCGCTGCTCGAGACCATTTCCATCGACGACAAGTATTCGATGGAACGCGGCCGCGTCTTCATGACCGGCACGCAGGCGCTGATCCGGCTGCCGATGCTGCAACGCCAGCGCGACCGGCAAGGCGGGCTGAACACCGCCGGGTTCATCAGCGGCTACCGCGGCTCGCCGCTAGGCGGCGTCGATCTGGCCGCATGGCGCGCGAAGAAATATCTCGATGCACAGCAAATCACCTTCCAGCCGGGTCTGAACGAAGATCTGGCCGCGACCAGCATCTGGGGCACGCAACAGGTCGGCATGTTTCCCGGCGCAAAGGTCGATGGCGTATTTTCGATGTGGTACGGCAAGGGGCCGGGGGTCGATCGTTCTGGCGACGTGTTCAAGCATGGCAACAATGCCGGCAGCTCGCTGCGCGGCGGCGTGCTGGTGATCGCCGGTGACGACCATGGCGCCAAATCGTCGTCGCTGGCACACCAGAGCGAACATGCGCTGAAAGCCGCCGGCATCCCGGTGCTGTACCCGTCATCGGTGCAGGAATTCCTCGACTATGGCCTGCACGGCTGGGCGCTGAGCCGTTACACTGGCCTGTGGGTGGCGATGAAATGCGTGACCGATCTGGTCGAATCCGGCGCATCGGTCGAAGTCGATCCGGATCGGGTGCGCATCGTGCTGCCGACCGATTTCGAAATGCCGGAAGACGGCTTGAACATCCGCTGGCCGGATACGCCACTTGCGCAGGAAGCGCGCATGAACCAGTACAAATGGTATGCGGCGATGGCCTACGCGCGCGCGAACCGGCTGAATCATGTCGTCTGGGACAGCCCGAACGCGCGCATCGGCATCATTACCACCGGCAAATCGTATGCCGACACGCGCCAGGCGCTGGCCGACCTCGGCATTGACGAAGCAGCGGCGAAAGACATCGGCATCCGGCTGTACAAGGTCGGCATGAACTGGCCGCTGGAGGCGGATGGCGTGCGCAAGTTCGCGCGCGGGCTGGACGAGATTCTGGTGGTCGAGGAAAAACGGCAGATGATCGAATATCTGCTCAAGGAAGAGCTGTATAACCTGCCGGACACCGAACGACCGCGCGTGGTGGGCAAGTTCGACGATTCTGGCGAATGGATCAACCTGCGCGGCGCCGGCCATGGTGAATGGCTGCTGCCATCGATCGGCGAGTTGTCGCCGTCGAAAATCGCGCGCGCCATCACTTCGCGCGTGCTGAAATATTTCGCCGACCACCCGATCGGGCAACGGGTGCGCATCCGGATGCAGGAACGCGCCGCCTACCTGCAGGCGAAGGAAGATTCGCTCAAGCTGACGCTGCCACCGGACAGCGATCGCGACCGGATACCGTTCTTCTGCTCCGGCTGCCCGCACAATACCTCGACCCGCGTGCCTGACGGCAGCCGCGGTCTGGCCGGCATCGGCTGCCATTACATGGTGCTGTGGATGAACCGCGATTCGACCACCTTCACCCACATGGGCGGCGAAGGCGCGACCTGGATCGGCCAGGCGCCGTTCACGACCGAGCCACATGTGTTCGCCAATCTGGGCGACGGCACCTACCTGCATTCCGGTCTGCTGGCAATCCGCGCTGCGGTCGCGGCCAATGTCAGCATCACGTACAAAATCCTGTTCAACGGCGCGATCGCAATGACCGGCGGCCAGCCATTCGATGGTCCGCTCGATCCGCCGATGATCTCGCGCCAACTGGCAGCCGAGGGCGTGAAGACGATTGTGGTCGTGACCGACGATCCAGACAAATATCCGGCCGGCACCGACTGGGCGCGCGGCGTAATCATCCGCCACCGCAACGAATTCGATCTGGTGCAGCGTGAACTGCGCGCAATCAAAGGCGTGACCGCGATCATCTATGACCAGCACTGCGCGTCGGAAAAACGCCGGATGCGCAAGCGCGGCCAGTATCCCGACCCGGCCTGGCGCATCGTGATCAACGAAATGGTGTGCGAGGGCTGCGGCGATTGCAGCGTGCAGTCGAACTGCCTGTCGGTCGAGCCGCTGGAAACCGATTTCGGCCGCAAGCGGCAAATCAACCAGTCGTCGTGCAACAAGGATTATTCGTGCGTCAAAGGACATTGCCCAAGCTTCGTCACCGTCATCGGCGGCCGGCTGAGGCCGCCGCAAACCGCCGCGATAAAAGCCGGCGCGCAAGCGAGCCTGTCGTCGTTCACGCTGCCTTCGCCAACGGTGCCGGCTATCGACCGCACCTTCGGCATTCTGGTCACCGGCATTGGCGGCACGGGCGTGGTCACCATCGGCCAGATCATCGCGATGGCGGCGCACGTTGAAGGCAAGGGCTGTTCGGTGCTGGACATGAGCGGGCTGGCGCAAAAGGGCGGGCCGGTGCTGTCGCACGTGCGGCTGGCCAACGACCCGGGCGATCTGCATTCGACCCGCATCAGCACTGGCGCGGCCGGGCTGGTGCTCGGCTGCGATCTGGCCGTCACCACCAGCCTGGAGGCGCTGACGCGGATGGGCGAAGGCCGCACCCGCGCAGCGATCAATTCGACTGGCGTGCCGACCGCCGCCTTCGTCGCCAATCCCGACTGGCAATTCCCGCAAGCTTCGGCCATCAACGCGGTGCGCGCCGCCTGCTCCGGCATGCCGGTCGATTTCGTCGATGCCGGCCGGATTGCGACCGCGCTGATGGGGGATGCGATCGCGGCCAACATGTTCATGCTCGGCTATGCCTGGCAAAAGGGCTGGGTGCCGCTGGCCGAAACGTCGCTGCTGAAGGCGATCGAACTCAATGGCGTTTCGATTGAATTCAACCAGCAGGCATTTGGCTGGGGCCGCGCCGCCGCGCACGATCTGGCGGCAGTCGAGAAACTGGCTACGCCGGCGCATCCGATCATCCTGCACCGCCGGCTGACGGTGGATCAGATCATCGCGCAGCGCATCGAGTTCCTGACCGATTATCAGGATGCGGCCTACGCCGAACGCTACCGCGCATTCGTCGAACAGGTGCGCATGGCCGAGAACGCGCTCGGCATCGGCTCGACCCGCCTGACCGAAGCGGTCGCACGCTATTACTTCAAGCTGATGGCCGGCAAGGACGAATACGAAGTCGCGCGGCTGCACAGCAATGGCGATTTCCTGGCGCGCATTGCCGACCAGTTCGAGGGCGATTACACCTTGCGCTACAACCTAGCGCCACCGCTGTTCGCCCGCACCGGCGCCGATGGCCTGCCGGTGAAGAGCGAATACCGTTCGTGGGTGCGGCACGCATTCCGCCTGCTGGCGAAGTTCCGCTTCCTGCGCGGCACGATGTTCGATATTTTTGCCTACACCGAAGAACGCAAAGCCGAGCGTGCGTTGGCGTGCGAATACCGGCAATTGATGAGTTCGCTGCTGCCGCGGATGACGGCCGCCAATCTGCCGACCATGATCGCGATTGCGTCGATTCCGGAGGAGATCCGCGGCTACAGCCACGTGCGCCAGCGGCATCTGGAAAGCGCCCGAAAGAAAGAGGCAAAACTGCTGGCGGAACTGGATCGCAGCCAGCCGTAATTCAATCGTTCATCTGGCGGAACGATACGATGCGCCCGACGTTGCCATGCTTGGCGTGGTACATCGCGCTGTCGGCGTTTTTCAGCATCAGGTCGTCGGTATCGCCGTGATCGGGGTAAATCGCATAACCGATGCTGGCCGAAATTTGCAGCGCATTGCCATCGACGTCGAACGGCTGTTCCAGCGCGTCCAGGATCTTGTGCGCCAGCATCTGGGCCGCTTCCTCGTTGCCCATGCCCGGCAGCAGCACCACGAATTCATCGCCGCCGATGCGCGCCGCTGTGTCCGACTCTCGGATGCATTCGAGCAGGCGAACACCGACCCCCTTGAGCAGCAGATCGCCGACGTCGTGTCCGAACTGATCGTTGACCGGCTTGAACTTGTCCAGATCGATGAACATCAGCGTCATGTTGGCCTTGTAACGCTTGGCCGCCAGCGCGGTCTGCTTCAGCCGGTCGCTGAACAGCGCGCGATTCGGCAGGCCGGTCAGCACGTCGTAATGCGCCAGATAATGGATGCGCTTTTCGTTTTCCTTGCGTTCGCTGATGTCGGAAAAAACCGAGATGTAGTTGCTGACATGCCCCTTGTCGTCGCGCACGCTGTTGATTGAGACCCAGGCGGTATAACGCTCGCCGTTCTTGCGCCGGTTGGTGAATTCGCCCTGCCAGCGGCCGGTCTTGACCAGCGTGCGCCACAGGTCGCGCACGAATTCCGGCTGCATTTCCCCATCGGCCAGCATCCGCGGGTCCTGGCCGATCACGTCGTCCGCGGTATAGCCGGTGATATTGCCAAACGGCACGTTGACCGCGATGATGCGGTTGTCGCGACTGGTCACGATGACCGCTTCGTTGACGCTATCGAATACCGTTGCGGCCAGCCGCAATGACGCTTCCTGCTGCCGGCGGTCGGTCAGATCGCGCCGGCTGCCGCGACGTCCCATGTACTGGCCGCTGGGGGCATAAATCGCCTTGCAAGTATGCGCAATCCAGCGAATTTCGCCATCCTTCCTGACAATGCGGAAATCCAGTTCGCCGCCATCTTCCTTGTGGCGGGCAATGTAATGCATGTGGATATCCATCAAGTGCCGATCTTCCGGATGGATGATCGCATTCAGCAGTTCCGGATTGGCAACGAATTCATCCACCGTATAGCCGGTGATCGGTTCGCACGAGGGCGACATGTAGATGATTTCGCGCTCCGGCCCCTGCCAGTATTCCCAACCGTAGGCGTGATCGGCAATCGTGCGCAGCCGCGCCTGACTCATGCCGTATGCCTTTTCCAGCAACTGCCGCCGGCCGATTTCCTCGTGCAGTTGCAGATTCAGTTCCAGAATTTCAAACGAACGCTCGGCCAGACTGGCGTACAGTTCGTTGATCGCCTCGACCAGCGGCACCGCATCGCCGGATTCCGGCGGTTCGTCGGCTGACGACATGCCGGCCGTATGCAGCGCGACTTCGCGCGCCATCACGCTATCCACGCCAGAAATGTGCAGCAGCATCCATTTGACCAGGAAGGACAGTAACGGCCCGATGGCGACGCCGGAATCGCTTGCCAGTAGCGCGTTGATGCGGTCGAGGTGGCTGAGATAGCTCTGGTGGCCGTGAAGGTGCGCCTTCATGTGCGCCGCGCTGACCTTGCACGCGCGCATCAAGTCTTCTTCGGTCTGGAAGTGGTAGGCCGCATGACGCCGCAGCTTGCTGATAGCGATGCGGATGTTGGCCACCGGCTCGTTGCGCTCATGCATCACGCCCAATTCGCTCGCGATGGCGAACAGGCGCTTGTGCTGCGCGTCAACGTCGGCCAGGCCGGTTGACAGCCTGTCTTCCCACGTCGGCACTTGAACTGGTTTCTCCATCGGCGCTGGTCGCAAGGTTGGTGTCAAACTTTCCCACTGGAAATGATTGTATACCAATCATCATCCATATTAACGGGAAATGGCGACGTAAAAAAACAGTTTATGCCAACTGTTGCGCATCATCACAACAGCCTTCCGTCATGGCGGCAGCCCGCTATGTCCGCCGTCCCGTGCGCGGCGGAAGCGGCTGCAAAAAACGCAGCAATTCGCGCAAGACACGCGCCACCGTCTGCTGCCGCACGGCTTGCCGATCGCCATCCAGTTGCAGCCGATCGGTGAATTCGCGCCCGGCGGCAATGCAGGCGATGCACACGGTGCCGACCGGCTTGCCCGGCACCGCGCCACCGGGGCCGGCAATGCCGGTGGTGGCAATCGCCACGTCGGCATTGGTGTTGGCCAGCGCGCCGGCCGCCATCGCGGCCGCGATTTCCTCGCTCACCGCGCCATGCAACGCGATCTGCGCCGCCGGCACGTCGAGCATCTTGCCTTTGGCGTCATTGGAGTAAGCGATGAAACCGCCGTCAAACCATTCGGACGAACCGGCTATGTCGGTGATCGCCTGCGCCACGCCGCCGCCAGTGCATGATTCCGCCGTCGCCAGCAGCAAACCCTTTTCCTTCAGCGCATTGCCAACCTGTGCCGCCAGTTCAAGGATTTCATCCATCACCGCCTCCATTCAGGGAAACATGACTCGCAGCAGCGCCATCGCCAGCAGGGCGTAAAACGCGGCCACGATATCGTCCCACATCACGCCAAAGCCGCCCTTCAGATTCTGATCGAAATGGCGGATCGGCGGCGGCTTGACCATGTCGAAAAAACGGAACAGCACAAATCCGGTCAACTGTGCGCGCCAGCCGCCAGAACCAATGAACAGCAGCACCAGCCAGAACGCAATCACTTCATCCCACACCATGCTGCCGTGATCGGCCACGCCCAGTGCGGTGCCGGTTCTGCGGCAGGCGGCCACGCCAAGCGCGAATCCGGCCACGATCAGCGCGCCCCAGACGGCTGGCGTGAACACCTCCGGCCACAGCGATGTCAATTCAACGTAAACCAGCCAGCCGAACAGCGTTCCGGCGGTGCCAGGCATGATCGGCGACAGGCCGCTGCCGAAGCCCTGCGCGACGATATGCGCCGGATGCGACAGCATGAAGCGGAAGGTCGGAGAAATGGCGGCGGAAACTGTCGGTGATGCAGCGGAAGAAGCGGTCGTACTGTCGCGCTGATCGTCCGACCCGTTCATGCAGCGCTGAAATGGTCGAATGAGGTCGCGTGCAGTTCGAGCGGATGGCCGCTGGCGTCGGTCAGCCGCAAGCCATGCGCGGCTTCAATGCTGCCGACGCGGGTCACCGCCTTGCCGGTTTCATTGCCGGCGTTCAGCACCGCGGCGCGCATCGACGGCGGCGCGGTAAAGCAGAGTTCGTAGTCGTCGCCGCCTGAAAGCGCGAAACGGCGCTGCACTTCCTGCGGCTGCTCGGACAGCATCGGCCCGACCGGCAGCGCATCCACGTTCAGCGTCGCCCCCATGCCGGAGCGCGCCAGAATATGGCCAAGATCGCCCACCAGCCCGTCGGAAATGTCGATGGCCGCATTCGCCACCCCGCGCAGCGCCATACCGAGCGCGACGCGCGGCATCGGCTGATGCAGCCGCATCACTGCGGCCGACAGAGTTTCGGCATCCAGCGCCAGTTCCTTGCGCATGCCGGCCAGCCCGAGCCGCGCTTCACCCAGCGCGCCGGATACCCAGATGTCGTCGCCGGCCTTGGCCGCATCGCGCCGCAATGCCTTGCCGGCCGGTATCTCGCCAAACACGGTGATGCAGATGTTCAACGGCCCGCGGGTGGTATCGCCGCCGATCAGTTCGCAGCGGTACAGGTCGGCCAGCGCCAGCAGGCCGTCGGCAAACGCGGCCAGCCACGGTTCGTCCGGCTTCGGCAGCGACAATGCGAGCGTGAACGCGACCGGCTTCGCCCCCATTGCGGCCAGATCGGACAGATTGACGGCCAGACTTTTATGACCGAGCAACTTCGGTTCGGCATCGGCAAAAAAGTGCGTGCCGGACACCAGCATGTCGGACGAGATCGCGATCTGCGCGCCGGGCGTCGGCGTCAGCAACGCGCAATCGTCGCCGACGCCCAGCGTGGCGTTGGGCGTCGGGCGCGTGAAATATTTGGCGATTAGGTCGAATTCGGACAGCATTCCTGCATTTTAACGAATCCCTGCCTGCATGCGCGAGGTTTTGTTTGCCAAGCGTCAAAATTCCGGATTTTCCCGCCCGTTTTTCACCATGACGTGCGTAGCGCGGCATGTGGCGGCATAACGACGGCGAACGTACCGACCTGCGAATATGTTGTTGCCATTGTCGCCCCCGCATGCTTGAGGCCGAGGATGGAATTACAGTGCGGAAGCACTATCTGGCGCATCCGCCGCCCGCTTGCCTGATGCGTTTCAACAACCAGCACGACTAGATTTTTGTTTTCATGGGGGGTATATAGCCAAAACCATATACCGGGCCACATTTTTGCTGGCGGTTTTTAAATACTGGCAGTAGTATATTTTTTACCTTAATGACCGAAAAGTCAGATTAGTCAGTTATTTTGGGCTGCCACCACAGGCTGTGCCTCCGCCGCTGGCGCGTTGCAATCGGCAAGCAAACCGGAATGAAAAAAGCCTGCCCGGACAGGCCGGACAGGCTTTTCGCTTGGTCTTTCGACCGGATTACTTCAGCACGGACTTGAGCGTGACGCCCATTTCGCCCGGGTTGCGGGTAACCTTGATGCCGCAGGATTCCATCACGGACAGTTTTTCCTGTGCCGTGCCCTTGCCGCCGGAGATGATCGCGCCGGCATGGCCCATGCGCTTGCCCGGAGGCGCGGTGACACCAGCGATGAAGCCGATGACCGGCTTCTTCATGTTGTCCTTGACCCACTGGGCTGCGTTTTCTTCGTCGTTGCCGCCGATCTCGCCCACCATGATCACCGCTTCGGTTGCCGGATCTTCGTTGAACATCTTCAGCACGTCGATGTGCTTCAGACCGTTGACCGGGTCGCCGCCGACGCCAACCACGGTCGAGGTGCCAATGCCAAGCGCGTTCAGCTGGCCAGCCGCTTCATAGGTCAGCGTACCGGACTTGGAAACGACGCCAATCGGGCCTTTCTTGAAAATGTGGCCCGGCATGATGCCGATTTTCAGTTCGTCGGACGTGATGATGCCCGGGCAGTTCGGCCCGATCAGGATGGTGGACTTGTCCTGCATCTTGTAGCGGGTGCGGATCATGTCGCGTACCGGAATGCCTTCGGTAATGCAGATCACCATTTCCATGCCGGCTTCGACTGCCTCATCGATCGCAGCCGCTGCGTACGGCGGCGGAACATAAATCACGGACACGTTGGCGCCGGTCTGTGCCTTCGCTTCCGATACCGTGTTGAACACCGGCATGTCGAGGAAGGTCGTGCCGCCTTTTTTCGGCGTCACGCCACCGACGTAGCATTGCTTGCCGAAAGCATACGCTTGCGACATTTCAGTGTGGAATGCACCCGTCTTGCCGGTGATGCCCTGAACGATCACGCGGCTGTTTTTATTGATCAGAATAGACATGTTTATTTACCCTTTGCAGCGTTGACCGCCTTTTGCGCGGCGTCAGTCATACCATCGGCGGAAATGATCGGCAGGCCGGACTTGGCCAGGATTTCCTTGCCCTTGTCAACGTTCGTGCCTTCAAGACGCACAACCAGCGGTACCGTCAGTGCAACCTGACGCGCAGCTTCGACCACGCCATTGGCGATAACGTCGCAGCGCATGATGCCGCCGAAGATGTTAACCAGAATGCACTTGACCTTCTGGTTGGCCAGCATGATCTTGAATGCTTCGGTCACTTTCTCGGTCGTGGCACCACCGCCGACGTCGAGGAAGTTGGCCGGCGCGCCGCCAAACAGCTTGATGATGTCCATCGTCGCCATCGCCAGACCAGCGCCGTTGACCATGCAGGCGATGTCGCCGTCGAGCGCGATGTAGGTCAGGTCGAACTTCGAGGCCGCGATTTCGTCCGGATCTTCTTCATCCAGGTCGCGGTAAGCCATGATCGCCGGCTGACGATACATGCCGTTCGAATCGAAGTTGAATTTAGCGTCCAGCGCCACGATTTTGTCGTCGCCGGTCACGATCAGCGGGTTGATTTCCGCCAGCGACGCGTCGGTTTCGTCGAATGCCTTGTACAGGCCTTGCATGAACTTGCAGCCATCCTTGACAGCCACTTCAGGAATGCCGATCTTGCGCGCGATGTCTTCGCCATCCGCGTCGGTCAGGCCCTTGGCCGGATCGATGAACACCTTGTGAATTTTCTCCGGCGTATGCTCCGCCACTTCCTCGATGTCCATGCCGCCTTCTGAGGACGCCATCAGGCACACGCGCTGCGTGCCACGGTCGACCACCATGCCGACATAAAGTTCTTTCTTGATGTCCGCGCCTTCTTCGATCAGCAGACGCTTGACCAGACGGCCTTCCGGGCCGGTCTGATGCGTGACCAGCGTCATGCCGAGGATGTCGGTTGCATATTTGCGCACCTCGTCCAGCGACTTGGCCACCTTGACGCCACCACCCTTGCCGCGGCCGCCAGCGTGAATCTGCGCCTTGACGACCCAAACCTTGCCGCCCAGATTTTCAGCAGCCTTGACCGCCTCGTCTACGCTGAAACAGGGAAAACCGCGCGGCGTCGTCACACCATACTTGCGCAGAATCTCTTTGCCTTGATATTCATGAATATTCATACTCGTCCTTAGTGATGAGATCTCAGGTGGTTCGCCAGACTTACGCCTAACATTCAATTCCTTTGAAATTTGATAACAACTCGGGTATCGGAAACCTCACGCCGGCAGTCACCGCAGGCACAGGAGCATTCAGCGCAACGCTTGCGTGAACATCCTCTTGGAGAAACGAGGCGTCATTTCAACCGGAGCCATCCATACAACATGATCCGACTCTCTGGACAGCTTGCCGCCAAAACCGAAGGCAGTAACCGGACACCCAAAAGATAGATGGGCAACTTGCGTCGCCCACCCTGTTACATGAACGAATGTTGCGTACAACCGGCGGAAAGAAGCTCTCTCCGCCAGTCACCCGACAACATTATTTCTTGCGACGCTCCGGAACGGTGAATGCACCGCCGTCTTTCATTGCCTGAACCTGATCAGCGTTGAAGCCGCAAACCTGGGTCAGAATCTCGTCGGTGTGCTCACCCAGCATCGGTGCGCGGGTGATTTCTTCAACGTTACCTTCCGACAGCTTGACCGGCATACCAACGGTCCAGTAGTTGCCGCGCTTCTCGTCTTTAACTTCCACCCACATCTTGCGATGTGCGATGTGCTCGTCAGCCACAACGTCTTCGGTCGACAGAACCGGGCCGCACGGGAAGTCACGGCCGTTGAACATCGCGGTCAGTTCAAACTTGGTGTAGTTCTTCGCGAAGTCGCCGATGATCTTCCACAGTTCGTTCTGGTTCTTGCGACGCTCTGCCAGCGTAGCGAAACGCTCGTCAGCAGCCAGTTCCGGGCCACCGATCATTTCTGCCAGTTTCGGGAAGATCGCTTCTTGCAGAACCATGTAAACGTAGTCGTTTTGACCGAACGGTTTGCACGGAATGCAGTTGCCCAGCTGGCCACCGCCGGAGTCGTTACCAGCGCGCGGTACCGAGGTCAGGCCCAGCGTCGGACGGCTGTACTCGGACAGAGCGCCCTTGCCACCCATCAGACGGCCGTGGTCGCGGTATTTCACGCGGCACAGGTTCATAACGCCGTCTTGCATTGCAACTTCAACCAGCTGGCCCTTGCCGCCGTTGTGCGTGCGGTGGTACAGCGCAGCCAGAATACCGATTGCCAGGTGCAGACCGGTACCGGTGTCGCCAACCTGCGCGCCGGTGATGGTCGGCGGGTTTTCCGGGAAACCGGTGGTGGACATTGCGCCAGACATTGCCTGAGCGATCGGCTCATAGGCCTTGAAGTTTGCGTACGGGCCGGATGCGCCGAAGCCTTTCAGCGTTGCGTAGATGATGCCCGGGTTGATTTCTTGCAGCTTTTCCAGCGTGTAACCAAAACGGTCCAGAACGCCAGGACCGAAGTTTTCCATCATGACGTCGCTGTTCTTGACCAGTGCTTCGAACGCCTCGCAGCCAGCTTTGCTCTTCATGTTGACCGTGATCGAGCGCTTGTTGCTGTTGAGCATCGTGAAGTACAAGCTGTCCTGATCTTTAACGTGACGCAGCTGCGAGCGGGTGATGTCGCCCGTGCCCGGCGGCTCGAACTTGATAACGTCTGCGCCCATCCAGGCCAGAAGCTGCGACGAGGTCGGACCCGCTTGAACGTGAGTCATGTCGAGGACGCGCACGCCCGTTAATGCATACTTACCCATATTTAAACTACCTCCAATGAATCAGTTAGTTGTGTTTTCAAGTACTTACGTACCCTTTTGTACAATGGGGGAAGTAAACACTTCCCCCATTGGTCTTGCCAGCTGCTTAACTACCAATCACCGCATGGTCGATGACGCAAACACCAGCCATGCACGCCCCTTCGCTACGCATCTCTATCTTGCTACAAGCTGCTTTTTGCATGAAACCGTGCTCCTAATATCTGCGACGCTTAAAATCGACTCCAATTACCAGAACCGCACCCAAACACCCGGCTTTGCCTGGCATGCCTAAAAACGACCCGAAAATCGGGCTTTCAAACCGCTGCGCATCAAGTCAAACACACAGCCATTATCCAGCGCCAACCACCTGTTTTTTTTAAGCCAATTACTATCATAGCGTTTACTTGACGGATGCTTTCTTGACCGCAGTCAATTTTCAAAGTCACTTTATTTTGATTCTTGACCTCCGTCAATTTTCTGGATAGGCTATCGGTCTACGCCAACAGGACCGAATTTAATTCATGGCCTTGATATCGAATCATCCGGAAAAAAACATCATCCGCGTACAGCTCACCCAGAATGCTGTTCTGAAGTGCATGAACGCGAGAGAAATGGCCGAACTGGAGCCCTATCTGGATATCGAAGACCATGTCAAGGGCGACTGCCTGCTGCATCAGGGCGACAGGGATCTCGATGTCATCTTTGTGCTGGACGGGGTGTTGAAACGCTCGGTCGCCAACCAGAACGCCAAGGAAATGATTCTGCGCTTCACCAGCGAGCGCAACATGGAAGCAACCTATGCCTCCTGGCGGCTGAACAAACCCGCTCCGTTCAGCGTCGTGGCCGTCACCAAAACGCGCGTGGCCAAGCTGCCGCTGCAGCAATGGGTGTCCTTTATCGAGGCACACCCGAAAATCAAACAGCGATTCGAGCTGGAAGTACTCAATATCATGAGCAGCATCATGGCGCACACGATCACGCTGCACCTGCTGGATGCCCCGGGCCGAGTGCATCGTTTCCTGCGCAAAAACCCCGATCTGTATGACAGGATGCCCAAAAAAGAGCTGGCGTCGTACCTGAACCTGTCCGCGGAAACCCTGAGCCGCCTGAAAAATCAGGGCAAAATCTGAATCTACGGCAGCGCCGCCGCAAACCCTCATGAATATTGTCATCCTCGCTGCCGGCATGGGCAAGCGCATGCAGTCGAACCTGCCCAAAGTGTTGCACCCGCTGGCCGGCAAACCGCTGCTGGCACACGTGGTCGATACCGCACGCGCGCTGTCACCATCGGCTCTGTGCATCGTTTATGGACATGGCGGCGACCAGGTTCCGGCAGCGCTCGCTTCGCCCGACCTCGTGTTCGCGCTGCAGGAACCGCAACTCGGCACCGGCCACGCGGTAATGCAGGCTACCCCCCACCTGGACGACGCCGCCCCCACGCTGGTGCTGTATGGCGACGTGCCGCTGACCGCCATCGCCACATTGCGCCGCCTGCTGACGATTGCCGGCAGCGACAAGCTGGGAATCCTGACCGTCAACCTGCCAGACCCAACCGGATACGGCCGCATCGTCCGCCAAAATGGCGTAATTTCACGCATCGTCGAGCAAAGGGATGCCAACGCGGCGGAGAGGGTGATCAACGAAATCAATACCGGCATCATGTCAATCCCGACCGCCAAGCTCAAGCAATGGCTGGCGGCGCTGTCGAATGACAATGCGCAAAAGGAATATTATCTGACCGACATTGTCGCGATGGCCGTCACCGATGGCATCGAAGTCGTTGCCGCGCAGCCGGACGCCGCATGGGAAACGCTGGGCGTGAACAGCAAGGTACAACTGGCTGAACTGGAGCGCATCCACCAGCAGAATATCGCCCATGCGCTGCTGGAACAGGGCGTGACACTGGCCGACCCGGCGCGCATTGACGTGCGCGGCACGCTGACCTGCGGCCGCGACGTGAGCATTGACGTCAACTGCATCTTCGAAGGCGAGGTAACCATCGGCGATGGCGCATCAGTGAGCGCCCACTGCGTCATCAGGGATGCCGCCATCAAGGCCGGCGCGCAAATCCGCCCCTTCTGCCACATCGACGGCGCAGTCGTCGGCGAAGCTTCGATCATTGGTCCGTATGCGCGCCTTCGGCCTGGCGCAACGCTGGGCGAAGACGTCCACATCGGCAACTTCGTCGAAGTCAAGAACAGCCGCATCGCCGCGCACAGCAAGGCCAACCACCTGGCATATGTCGGCGATTCGACCGTCGGCTCGCGCGTCAACATCGGCGCCGGCGCCATCACCTGCAATTATGATGGCGCCAACAAACACGAAACCATCATCGAGGATGACGCCTTCATCGGCACCAACTGCGAACTGGTTGCCCCAGTCACGGTTGGCAAAGGCGCAACCATCGGCGCCGGCACCACGCTGACCCGCGACGCCCCTGCAGGTTCGCTGGTGGTCACGCGCGCCAAACCGACCACCCGCGAAGACTGGCAACGCCCGGCAAAAAAGAAATAAATCTCGTGCCCGACGGCTATTTTCAAGGCCCGGAGGAATTTCGGACTCTCACGCGATTTTGGCGTACCCCCCAAGTTGTTTTGCTGCGCCCTGGCTGCGCAATGCGCTGATTCGCCCCTCAAAACGTCACCTTTCGGCCATGCCGACGTCATCCGCCGGTAGCGCGGCCAAGGTTTAATCCATATCAAGATACAAACCTTTCTGCATTGCATGATTGCTATGCGCTGGTGTATCGTTTCACGATACCGGTTTCCCGCATCATCCGGTCGCAAGACCGCCGTTTCGCCATAGCACCGCTCTCCGCGCCGATTTCAGGCAAACAGAATGGCCATCAAAACAAGAAAAGGATCTGGAAGATGAAGAAGAACGTCAAAGCCCCCGCCGCCAAAGACAAACCCCTTTCCCCCGATTTGCTGAAAAAAATGGATGCCTACATGCGGGCGGCGAATTACCTGTCTGTTGGCCAAATCTACCTGTTCGACAACCCGATGCTGAAGGAGCCGCTGAAGCTTGAGCACGTGAAGCCGCGCCTGCTGGGCCACTGGGGCACGGTACCCGGACTGAACTTCATCTATGTCCACTGCAACCGAATCATCAACGAACAGGATCTGGACATGATTTACATCACCGGCCCGGGGCATGGCGGTCCGGGGCTAGTGGCAAATACCTACCTCGAAGGCACCTACAGCGAGTTCTACCCGAACGTATCGCAGGACGAGGATGGCATTAAGCGGTTGTTCAAGCAATTCTCATTCCCCGGCGGCATTCCGAGCCACGTGGCAGCGGAAACGCCCGGATCGATCCACGAAGGCGGCGAATTGGGTTATGCGCTGTCGCATGCGTACGGCGCCGCATTCGACAATCCAGATCTGATCGTCACCTGCGTAGTCGGCGATGGCGAAGCAGAGTCGGGTCCGCTGGCGACCAGTTGGCACTCGAACAAGTTCCTGAACCCGGTCACCGATGGCGCGGTATTACCGATCCTGCACCTGAACGACGGCAAGATCGCCGGCCCGTGCATGCTGGCACGCATTCCGAAAGACGAACTGGAGTCGCTGTTCAAAGGCTACGGCTACAAGGTATACACCGTCGAAGGCGACGATCTGCCCGGCATCCATCAGCGGATGGCGGCAACGATGGATAGCGTAATCGCAGAAATCAAGCAGATTCAGAAGGACGCGCGCACCAAAGGCTTCAAGCAACGTCCGACCTGGCCGATGATAGTGCTGCGCACGCCGAAAGGCTGGACCGGCCCGGAAGTAGTCGATGGCAAGAAAGTCGAAGGCACATTCCGCGCACACCAGGTGCCGCTGTCGGAACTGGCGAAACGCCCGGATCACCTGAAACAGCTCGAACAATGGATGAAGAGCTACAAGCACAATGAACTGTTCGACAAGAACGGCAAGCTGCTGCCTGAGCTGGCTGAACTCGCACCCAAAGGCAACCGCCGGATGGGCGCCAACCCGCACGCAAATGGCGGCATCCTGATGCGCGACCTGAAAATGCCGGACTTCCGCAAATATGAAATCAAGTTCGATCAGCCCGGCACGGTCGAAGTGGAAGCAACCCGCGTACAGGGCAACTTCATCCGTGACGTGATGAAACAGAACATGAGCAACTTCCGCGTGTTCAGCCCGGATGAAAACAACTCGAACCGCTGGAATGCGGTAATGGAAGTCACGAACCGCACCTGGACCGAAACGATCCATCCATACGACGATCACCTCGCGCCGGATGGCCGCGTGATGGAAGTGCTGAGCGAGCACCAATGCCAGGGCTGGCTCGAAGGTTATCTGCTAACCGGCCGCCACGGTTTCTTCTCCTGCTACGAAGCATTCATCCACATCGTCGATTCGATGTTCAACCAGCATGCGAAATGGCTCGAGATTTCGCGCCGCATCCCGTGGCGCCGGCAAATTCCGTCGCTGAACTACCTGCTGTCATCGCACGTCTGGCGGCAGGATCACAATGGCCTGAGCCATCAGAACCCAGGCTTCCTCGATCACGTGATGAACAAGAAGGCAACCATCACCCGCGTCTACCTGCCGCCGGATGCGAACACGCTGCTGTCCGTCACCGATCATTGCCTGCGCAGCCGCCACTACATCAACGTCGTGGTGGCCGGCAAGCAACCGGCGCCACAATTCCTGACGATGGATGAAGCGATCAAGCATTGCACCATCGGCGTCGGCATCTGGGAATGGGCTAGCAACGACCAGGGCGGCGAACCGGATGTGGTAATGGCTTGCGCCGGCGATGTGCCGACGCTGGAAACGCTGGCTGCGGTCGAAATCATGCGCGAACACCTGCCCGGCCTGAAGATTCGCGTGGTTAACGTAGTCGACCTGATGACGCTGCAACCGCAATCCGAACACCCGCACGGGCTGTCGGACAAGGATTTCGACATGATCTTCACCAAGGACAAGCCGATTGTGTTCGCGTTCCACGGTTACCCGTGGCTGATCCACCGCCTGACTTACCGCCGCACCAACCACGGCAACCTGCACGTACGCGGTTACAAGGAAGAAGGCACCACCACCACCCCGTTCGACATGGTGGTGATGAACGACCTCGACCGCTTCCACCTGGTGATGGACGTGATCGACCGCCTGCCGCAGCTCGGCTCCAGCGCCGCCTACCTGCAAAAGCTGCTGCGCGACAAGCTGCTGGAGCACAAGGCGTATGTAGCACAGCATGGGGATGACATGCCAGAAATCCGCGACTGGAAGTGGGGTCTGGGAAGTTCGACCAAGAAAGGAAAGTCGAAGAAATAACGCTTCCTCCCGACACAATTCAGTGCAAGCCCGGTTTCAAAGCGGAACCGGGCTTTTTTTTCTGGATGGAGAGCTTTTTTATGTGCAGCATCGTCGGCGCCGGCGCTCAGATGGTGACCGGCGCGATTCTTTCGCTTCCACCTAGTGGACTAAAGAAATCCCTGCTATAGTTACAAGGTTTCGCCGTAGCAAGGAATCACTGCCTCGACGAATTCGGGGTGTTGTTTAGTCTGGTAAAGTGCTGCGTTCTGGGCGTAGGGGCCGGGGGCTAGAATCTTCTCGCACCGGCCATGCAGTTACCGTCACATTCCAGCAGGCACCAAGGTTTATCTTCAACGCGCATTGCCGGTGTACAGCTCATTCTATCTTCCTGATCGCATAAAGTACGATTCGCCAGAACGCGCCGGGCTGGCGTTCGAGCCGGTCGTTTTCCACAGTGCCGACGGGACGCAACTGTCCGGCTGGTTCCTGCCTGCCGCGGGTATGGCATCGCCAAAGAATGCCCGCGGAACGGTGGTACACATGCATGGCAATGCCCAGAACATGACGGCGCAATGGCCTTACGTGGAATGGGTGCCAGCGCGCGGATACAACGTATTGGTGTTCGACTATCGCGGATATGGCCAATCGCACGGCAAACCGGATCCCAAGGGCGTATTCGAAGATGCCGTGGCGGCGCTTGACTATGTCCGCTCGCGCCCGGACATCGACACGGGCAAGATCTTCGTGTTCGGTCAAAGCCTGGGCGGCATGATCGCCATCGCTGCCGCTGGTGCCAGCCCGAAGGGCGTGCGCGCCGTGCTGGCCGAGGCGCCCTTTCATTCTTACACGGCGCTATCCGATGACCGGACTCCAGGCGAGGGACAGATCGTGGACGAAAGCTGGAGCGCAACGACCCATGTCGCCAAGCTGGCTCCTGTTCCCTTGCTGCTGGTCCATGGCACGAGTGACAAAATCGTGCCCTACTCGCATTCACAAATGCTGCTGGCCGAAGCGCGCGAGCCAAAACGCCTGGTGACCGTTGAAGGCGGAGACCATCTCGACATCATGACCGAACGCTATGGCACCACATACCAGGACATGATGATCGACCATTTTGAACAAGCACTGCTGTAACCTGAGCCTGGCGCATCATGTATTTCCCTACATTCGAATTCCCTTACTGTCCGGTACCTAAATATCGCATTTTGAAGTGCTACAATTCATAAGTTAGCGACTAAAGCAAGGCATCATCCCATGTATGCAGCAGGGGTATTTGCTCTGCCTTTTTTTACCCTTTTTCCTTCGCACATATCATGTACAAAAAAATCTATTATCCCGACAACATCCTTGGCGCCACGCCTTTGGAACGGTTTGGTCTCGATTTTGAAAACGTCCGCTTCAGCAGCAAGGATGGCCAACAGCTGACCGGCTGGTTTCTTCCCGCCACCACGGTAAGCAGCCCCAAAGAAGCCAAAGGCACGGTCATCCATATGCACAGCAACGCAGGCAACATCGCATCTACCTGGCAATTTGCCGGCTGGCTGCCTGATCAGGGCTATAACATCCTCGCATTTGACTATCGCGGTTTTGGCAAGTCCTTTGGCACGGCCGAACCCAAAGGCATCCTGGACGATGCGGTTGCGGCCATCTCGTATCTTCGTACGCGCACCGACATCGACACCAGCAAAATCTTCATTTTTGGTCAAAGCCTCGGCGGCTCACTGGCGATTGCCGCAGCAGCCATCAATCCGGAAGGCGTGCGCGCGGTTGCTGTCGAATCGCCCTTTTATTCCTACTCAACCATGGTTGATGATAGGCGCCCGGGCGAGGGGTTCACTTATGAGGCAGACGATGCATACTGCGGTGCAAAGTATGTATCCCAACTCTCTCCCATTCCACTCCTGATCATCCATGGAACACGCGACAGCATCATGCCGCACGAGTACTCGGAGCAACTGTTTGCTGAGGCAAAAGAGCCGAAAGCACTCGAACTGATTCCGCAAGGACGGCACCTGGCAGCCATGACGGAGCGTTATGGCGACCGGTATCAGAAACGGATCACGGAATTTTTTGATGCGGCCCTAAAAAAGTAGGCTTTCTTAAGGATCCGTCCGCATGTAGCCCGGAATGTGATGTTCCTCAACCATAGATATCATCTATATAGCGAGTAACTCACAGGCGTTCTGATCAAAACACCCCCGGTCGGGGGTGTTTTTCCTTGATGCAGTATATTCTGCTCACTCCTAAGCGACCCGCAGCAAAGGCAGTAGATGACCAAATCCCTCACTTCGCACAAAGAATGGCGCTATGTACTGCGCGACTTTCTCCGATCGTCGCCAGGCAGATCACTGGCGAACTATCCGAATGATGCGCTGAGCTATGCGCTTGCGCCGATTGCCGCCATCTCCTTGTGGATTGACGAATTTGCGCCTGCACTAAAGGAAAAGGCCGCACTCGATATTGTGATCGCAGGCGCAGCACACGGCATGGATACGCTCGACGAAGGTCGCTGGTACCGGTTTTTGCCGCTTTTTTTGGGTAAACCGGACATGAAGATCACGGTTGATCTGGTTGGCAAAGGACTGGATTCGAATGTACCGGAAGTCTTCAGCGGCAATGCGTTTCCACTGGAACCGAAAAGATCCGCCATGGCCGCCAAAGTAGCGCACATTGAGGCGCCACGTCGCTTTCCCCATACGCTGGGCGAATACATGGCTGCCAGAGTCAATCGTCCAGCACCGGATCTGGTATTCATTTTCCACCCTGGATTCATCCTCAACAGCAATTCATGGATTGCCGCCGGCGATTTGCGCTCCGTGCTGTCTTTAGGCACGCCAGTCGGACTGGCATCGTATGGTGAAGAAGAACATATGCAGGAAGTCTGGGTACTGGCGGCACACGGATACAAGGCCGAGCCGAAAGTAACCCAGAACCGTTTTGCCGCCAACTTGCACAAGCAGGTGTTGCCATCCGCCTTTGCACATACGCTGTGGAAGCTCGATAACACCTTGCCCACAACTGATGTGCCAATCTCGGAAGAAAACCTGGACAAGGTCAAAACCTTTGACAAATGGATGTATGAAGCCATGCAGAAAGGCGTCGTGCTTCCTTTCCTCAAGGCTTTTGGCGGCACGACCCAAACAAAACATGGCGACTTCATTATCCTGCCCAGCATGAAGCTGATCAATAAAACCTCTGGCAAGGTGGTCGAACCCAGCAAGGCAGAAAAGTTTAATGAGGTCGGCGTGACCATTGAGCCGGCTTTGCTGCAAACCTATCCAGAGCACTCGCCCTTTGATTTTGACCGTGCATACTGGGCTATCAACGTTGCTGCCCATATCGAGCAAACACTCAGCACGCAGGCATAGAAAGAAGATTAAACCTGGCCTGACCTGTTCATTCGATAAAAAAACCGGAACCGCAGTTCCGGTTTTTTTATGCGCAGCAGTACGCAACCACAAAAAGAAATGCCCCTTGAACTTGCGTCCAAGGGGCATAACCTGCAAGCAGGAAGCTTTCTGGTCAGACCATACAGCTTCCTTCGGCTCTAATTACTTAGGCTTTTTTCTTGCGCTCGATGTTCAGGTTCGAGATACGGCCAGACTCAACACCTGCATCCGGGTCGATGATCGCGTTGATCAGCGTCGGCTTGCGGGACTTGATGCCTTCTTCAATGGCAGCAGCCAGTGCAGCCGGCGTGTCAACGGAAACACCAACACCACCGAATGCCGACATCATCATGTCGTAGCGAGCGCCCGGCGTGAAGCTGGAAATCGACGGATCATCGAAGCCACCAGCATTTTCCTCGTTGCCTTTGTAGATACCGCCGTTGTTCATGACAACAATGGTGATCGGCAGTTTGTAACGAGCGATAGTTTCAACTTCCATACCGGAGAAGCCGAATGCGGAGTCACCTTCAACTGCAACAACTGCATTGCCGGTCGCAACCGTTGCGCCAATGCAGGAACCCAGACCCATACCCATGATACCCCAGGTACCGGTGTCAAGACGCTTGCGCGGCAGGTACTGGTCAACAATCATACGAGTGTTGTCGAGTGCGTTAGCGCCTTCGTTGATGAGGATGGTTTCCGGATATTTAGCCAGAACGTCACGCACAGCACCCAGGGAGTTGCGATAGTTCATCATGCCAGGAGCGGTCTCTTTCTTGAGAGTCGGAGCCAGTTTTTCCTTGCTTGCGTTTACGCGGGACTGGATAGCACCAACCCACTCAGCATCAGCTTTCGGCATGCCTTTCAGGCCTTCACGCAGTTGAGCAACGACGGATTTAATGTCACCAACGACTGGTGCGGCAACTGGTACGTTGCTGTCGATTTCGTCTGCTTTGATTTCAACCTGGATGAATTTCTTCAGTTTATTACCCCAGGTTGCGCCCTTACCATGGCCGAGCAGCCAGTTGATACGAGCACCGATGATCAAGCAAACGTCGCATTCCGGCAGCACGAAGGAACGTGCCGGGCCAGCGTTCAGTGGGTGGAGATCAGAGATCAGACCCTTTGCCATCGACATCGGCAGGAACGGGATGCCGGTATCTTCTACCAGTGCCTTGATAGCGTCGTCGCACTGCGCATAAGCAGCGCCTTTGCCCAGCAGGATGATCGGCTTCTTCGCGCCTTTGAGCATGTCAACCGCACGAGCGATAGCAGCCGGATCCGCCGGTTGCGCAGGGCATGGGTCAACTGGCTTGAACAGCAGTTCGTCAGCCTTAGCCTTCGGCAGGGTCATGGTCAGCATTTCGTGCGTCAGGTCGATGTATACACCGCCTGGACGGCCGGTAACGGCCAAACGTACTGCACGGGAGAGGGCGATTGGGAGGTCTTCGATATGGTTAACGCGGAAGGAGCCCTTCAGGTGCTGGCGAGCAGCAGCCAGCTGATCCATTTCTTCGAATGCGCCTTTTTGCAGGTCGGTATCACGACGGCCAGCAGTACCGCTCAGCAGAATCATCGGGAAGCCGTTCTGGGTGGCGTTAGCAGCGCCTGCCAGGCCGTTCAGGAAGCCAGGTGCCGGAGTGGTCAAGCAAACGCCCGGTACGCCGGTCAGATAACCGGAAGCACCTGCTGCCATAGCAGCGTTCGTTTCGTGACGGAAACCAAAGTATTTGCCGCCATCAGCCTGCCAGGAGCGGGTCAGCGCGGTAATTGGAATACCAGGAATACCAAAGATGTTCTTGATACCGTTATTTTTCAGGCTCTCAATCAGCATATAAAATGCGTCGACCAATTCTACTTCGTTCTCAGTGCTCATAAGAGGATCCTCTCTTCTTCATTGATTGTTGAAACGCAGGGTGCTTTTATAAATAAAAGGCGTAGTGCTCTCTAAGTATGACGTATGGAATGCAAAAAAACGGTTGACGTAGGTCAATTTGCCAAATTTTCGACGAGATACCATACGAATTTCAAGCCTATTTCGCTACACACACGACAAGCGATTGACCCTGGTCAATTTTCCGGATTTCGTCGGCATGACATCGAAATGTCGAACCTGTTTGACAATATCCGGAGCAAACAGGCCTTCCCAGCGACTCAAGAACACAGGCTGGCGCGCGTTACTCCTTACCACCCTAGCCAGCGTCGTGACCATCATCTAACTGCGCCACCTGGAATGGAGGTGCATCTGGTCCGTGCCTCTATATATATTAGGGCGCTTTGCCACTTTCTATTAGTACAAATGGCTGCAACCCCAGGCCGACTGAGGTTATTGCCGAAGGTTGCCAGGCTGACCATCACCGATTGAAATAACTCGACACGGCTTAGGGCGTGCCGTTTTTGACGGTAAAATAGCAAAGCTGTCCGGTTCGCAAGGCAACCGTTATCCCTTCTCATCCGAAAACTCATTGTTTATGTGCGGCATCGTCGGCGCCATCGCGCAACGCAATATCACTCCTGTACTGATTGAAGGCCTGAAGCGGCTGGAATACCGTGGTTATGACTCATGCGGCATCGCACTGCGGGTTGATGGTGAACTGCAGCGAGCACGCAGCACCGCCCGCGTAGCCGAACTGGAAAAACAAGTGGCCGAAACGCAGCAGGCGGGCCTGCTTGGCATAGCGCACACCCGCTGGGCCACGCACGGCGCACCAACCTCGACCAACGCCCACCCCCACTTCTCGCGCGGCCGGATTGCTCTGGTGCACAACGGCATCATCGAAAACCACGACGAACTGCGCGATGAACTGCGAAGCCTCGGCTATGAATTCGAAAGCCAGACCGACACCGAAGTCATCGCCCACCTGATTGACCACCTGTATGCCGGCGATCTGTGCGCCGCGGTCAAACAGACGGTAAAGCGCCTGCATGGCGCGTATGCCATCGCGGTCATCTGCCGCGACGAACCTGATCGCATCGTCGGTGCGCGCGCCGGCTCGCCGCTCATCGTCGGTGTTGGCAACGGTGAAAATTTCCTCGCCTCAGACGCGCTGGCGCTGGCCGGCACCACCGACCGCATCATTTACCTGGAAGAGGGTGACGTCGCCGACCTGCACCTCGATCGCTACAGCATCAGCGACGCCGATGGCAACCCGGCCAAGCGCGAAGTCCGCACCGTGCAGGCGTACACGGCAGCGGCCGAGCTTGGCCCGTACCGGCACTACATGCAAAAGGAAATCTTCGAGCAGCCGCGCGCAATCGCCGATACGCTCGAAGGCATCGAAGGCATCGTGCCAGAACTGTTCGGCGACAACGCGGGTAACATCTTCCGCCAGATCGATTCGATCCTGATTCTGGCCTGCGGCACCAGCTACTATGCCGGACTGACCGCAAAATACTGGATCGAGGCAATTGCCGGCCTGCCGGTGAGCGTCGAAATCGCGAGCGAATACCGCTACCGCTACAGCGTGCCCAACCCCAAGACGCTGGTAATCACCATCTCGCAAAGCGGCGAAACCGCCGACACGCTGGCCGCGCTGCGCCATGCGAGAGAGCAGGGAATGGCGCATACGCTGACGATTTGCAACGTCGCCACCAGCGCAATGGTGCGCGAATGCGCTCTCGCATACATTACCCGCGCCGGGATTGAGGTTGGCGTTGCGTCAACCAAGGCCTTCACCACCCAGTTGGCGGCACTGTTCCTGCTAACGCTGACGCTGGCGAAAATCAAAAACCGCCTGACGGCCGAAGACGAATCCGCGCTGCTGCGCCGCCTGCGCCACCTGCCGGCCGCCATTTCGGCCGTGCTCGCGCTGGAACCACAAATCATCGCCTGGGCGGAAAGTTTTGCACGGCGCGAAAATGCACTGTTTCTCGGTCGCGGCTTGCACTACCCGATTGCGCTTGAAGGCGCACTGAAACTGAAGGAAATTTCGTACATCCACGCCGAAGCCTACCCTGCCGGCGAGTTGAAGCACGGCCCGCTGGCGCTGGTAACCGAGGAAATGCCGGTGGTGACCATTGCACCGAATGACGACCTTATCGACAAACTGAAATCAAACATGCAGGAAGTACGCGCACGCGGCGGCGAACTGTATGTGTTTGCCGACGCAGACTCGCGCATCACGCCCAGCGCCGGCGTGCATGTGATCCGCCTGCCGGAACATTACGGCTTGCTGTCGCCGATCCTGCATGTGGTGCCGCTGCAATTGCTGGCATACCACACCGCGCTGGTACGCGGCACCGATGTGGACAAGCCACGCAACCTGGCAAAATCCGTGACAGTGGAATAATATATCAAAGCAACAACATTTGATGACAATATGCAAACTCTGTTGCGAAAAAATACGGTTCATCGGGTTTAATATGTAATAACCTTTGCCATCAGGCCGCCTTCTCCAATAAACTGGAGGATGTTCATCAAATTTTTGTCCATATTTTTAATCTCCGTCGAGTAGTTGCGCTTGTCAGAAGCTCCCTTTTCCAGTAATTTCCTGTCCGCATCCTTGCCGGATAAACCGGCTGCGTCAGGATGTTTTGCCCTTACCGAAGGTTTGGGCGGGGAGGCTGTTTCTTTTTCGCTTGAAGCACTTTTCGGCGTAGAGGCCCTGCTTGGCCCCACCATGCCGCAGTCGGACGAAGCGGCGGCCGATTTTTTCAACGTGCCAGCACCGGTATATCTTTGCGACGAAGTCACATCCACCTTCGCCGTGGCGCATGCGCTGGCGCAAAAAGGCGCGTTGCCAACATGGGGCGCGGTGCTGGCTGCGTGCCAGACGGCAGGCAAAGGACAACTGCGCAGACAGTGGCAATCGCCACGCGGCAATCTGTACGTCACTTTCCGCCTGCCGGATAACCCGCTGTTCCAAACCAGTGCGCCGGCGCTGGTCACTGGCGTTTTACTGGCAATGGCTTTGGGTCGCCTTGGCTATCCGCTGCGGCTCAAGTGGCCCAATGATTTGTTGAATCGGGATCAGGCCAAGGCGGCCGGCATTCTGCTGGAAAACAGAGGCGGTGTGTTGCTGGCTGGCGTAGGCGTCAATCTCCGCGCCCTGCCTGATGTGCAACAATTGCGGCGTGAGCGAGCCGCCCCGGCCGGATTGCTGCTGACGCAGTATGGAGAACCAGCCCCCCTCGCACCGTTTGCGCTATGGCAAGCGCTGGTGAGGGAAGCAATTTCGACATATGACCAGACGTTCGCCAACGCAACGGCCGAAGCGTTACCCGATCTGGTCGAGCCGTTTCTTACCTGGAGAGGTGAATCCGTCACCGTCTCCGACACGGACGGCACTCTGCTCAGCGGCATGCTGGAAGGCATAAGCCCCGCTGGCGGATTATGTTTACGGACTTCTGATGGAAGATCGCATGAACTTTTCAGAGGGAGTCTGGCCCGGGCTTGAGCTGCCCGGAATGTGGTTTACAGATTTTGTTTGTCATCGCGCCCCACGATGCGCTGTTTATCAATATAAGTAAAGAGAGAAATTAGCATGTCCAGGAAAACGTTTGAGCAAGTTGTGCAGGAACTACGAGGAAAGCCAATCCTAGTCGCCAACCGGGGTATCCCGGCGCGCCGGATCTGCCGTTCCATTCGGGAGAGCTTCGATGCGATTCCCGTCATGACCGCGACAGATATCGACAAGACAGCCCCGGCCGCGTCGGCGGCGCAGGAATTGCTGCTCTTGGGCGAAAATCCGCGCGCCTATCTGGATTTGGACCGGATCGTGCGGCTTGCCAAACAACGTGGCATCGTGGCCATCCATCCTGGCTGGGGATTTGCCTCGGAAGACGAAAGTTTCCCTCGCATCTGCAAGGAAGCCGGCATGATCTTCATCGGCGCCGAAGAAGAACCGATGAGGTTGCTCGGCAACAAGGTGCAAGTGCGCGCGCTGGCAAAAACGCTGGACATTCCGGTAGTTCCCGGTTCGGACGGCGCGGTGGACGTGCCCAAGGCGCGTGAAATCGCCGCCAAAATCGGCTTCCCCGTCATGCTCAAGGCAGAAGGCGGCGGCGGCGGCCGGGGCATTTTCGAGGTTCACAGCGAAGCCGGACTGGAAGACGCCTTCTTCAAGGCATCCACGATGGCGCAGGCTTCGTTTGGCAACCCGCGCGTTTACGTGGAAAAATTCCTCACCAACGTGCGCCACATTGAAATTCAGGTCATCGCCGACAAATACGGCAACGTGTTCGCGTTCGACGAGCGTGACTGCAGCCTGCAGCGCAATAACCAGAAGCTGATCGAAATCACGCCGTCGCCGTGGAAAGGGCTGACGCCTGAACTGCGCGAAACCCTGAAGGGATATGCGCGCAAGCTGGTTCTGGCCGTTGGCTATCATTCGGTGGCCACGGTCGAATTCCTGGTCACGGCCGAAGGCACGCCGTACCTGATCGAGGTCAATACCCGTCTGCAGGTGGAACACGGCATCACCGAATGCCGCTACGGCATCGACCTGGTGGAAGAGCAGATCGCGATCGCCTTTGGCAGCGGCCTGCGTTTCACCGAACAGAATACCCGTCCGCTGCAACATGCAATGCAGGTGCGCATCAACTGCGAAGATCCGCAAAAGGGCTTCTCGCCCAATTCCGGTCTGGTCAGCCGTTATGTTTCCCCTGGCGGTCTGGGCGTGCGCATCGACTCCAATCTGAGCGCAGGTTATGAATTCCCGTCCAACTACGACTCCGCCGGCGCGCTACTGATCACCTATGCGCACGACTGGACCAAGACGCTCGGCATCATGGAACGCGCGCTGGGCGAATACACCGTCGGCGGCATCAAGACCACGATCCCGTTCTACCGCCAGGTGCTGAAATACCCGCTGTTCCGCCAGGGCGAATGCGATACCCGTTTCATTGCCGCGCATCCGGATCTGATGGATTATCCCGATGTGGCACGCGAATCGGAACGCACCGCGCGCCTGATTGCCGATATCTCCGCTCTGGGCTATAACCGCTTCGTCAAGCTGGGCGAATACCGCACCAGCACCACACCGCGCATGCCCAAATTCGAGCCGGTACTGCCGCCGATTCCAAACGCCGTCCGCGATGAATCGTCGCCGTACCCGCGTGGCGACCGGAAAGCCCTGCTGTCCTACGTGCGGGATTCCGGCTTTGTGCACTTCACCGACACCACCACGCGCGACAATACGCAATCGAACAGCGGCAACCGTTTCCGCCTGGCGGAAGATCTGCTCGTCACGCCATATCTGGACAACTGCAACTTCTTCTCGCTGGAAACCGGCGGCGGTGCGCACTTCCACGTCAACCTGATGGCCAACATGACCTCGCCGTTCGTCGAGGCAAGGGAAATGAACCGGGTCGCGCCGAAGACGATGAAGCAGATTCTGGTCCGCTCGACCAACGTGCTCGGCTATCGTCCACAGCCGCGCAACGTGATGCAAGCAACGGCGGAAAAGATTTGCGAAGAATTCCACGTCATCCGCAGCTTCGATTTCCTGAACCACATCGAGAACATGAAGCCTTTCGCCGAGGTGGTGCTGCATAACAAGGGCGTGATCTTCGAACCCTCGCTCTCGCTCACCTATGGCCGCGGTTTCACGGTGGAACACTACCTCGGCGTGACCGAGGAAATCCTGCGCCAGACCGCGCAAATCCTGGGTTCGGATCTGCATGAAGCATCCAGGAACATCATCCTCGGCCTGAAGGACATGGCCGGCAACTGCCCGCCGCACTTCATGCGCGAACTGGTCACGGCCCTGCGCAACAAGTGGCCGGAACTGGTGCTGCATCACCATCGCCACTACACCGACGGCCTGTTCGTGCCGGCGGTGGCCGAAGCCGCCAAGGCAGGAGCGCACATCATCGACACCTCGATGGGTGCTGCGATGCGCTGGTATGGTCAAGGCGAAATCCTGTCCACAGCCGCGTATCTGGAAGAGCTGGGCCTGAAGACCAATCTCAACAAGAACATGCTGCGCGAGTGCAACTTCGTGCTCAAGCAAATCATGCCTTACTACGACCGCTACACGGCACCGTACTTCCAGGGCATCGACTATGATGTCGTCAGCCATGGCATGCCTGGCGGCGCCACGTCTTCGTCGCAGCAGGGCGCACTTAACCAGGGCTATATCCACCTGCTGCCGCAGATGCTGCGCTTCCTTGCCGGCCTGAGGCAGATCGTTCACTACCATGACGTCACCCCGGGTTCGCAAATCACCTGGAACACGGCCTTCCTCGCCGTCACCGGCGCGCACCGGCGCGGCGGCACGCCGGCGGTGGAACACCTGCTGCAGGTGCTCGAACATGTAGCACACACCCCAGAAAATGAGCTGTCGAAGGAAATGAAAGAAGCGCGGCTCGACATCTACAAGGATTGCAATGATGCCTTCCGCGGACTACTGCTGGGCGAATACGGCAAGCTGCCGCTCGGCTTCCCGCCGGACTGGGTATACCAAAGCGTATTCGGCGAAGACTGGAAGAATGCGATTGCCAAGCGCACCGAGCATTCGCCGCTCGATTCCCTGCCCGATGCGGACTTCGACGCGGAGCGCGCGGCGCTGCGCGAGCACCTGCACCGCGATCCGTCCGACGAAGAACTGCTGCTGTACCTCAACCACCCGGCAGACGCGCTGAATACCTTTGAATTCCGCGTGAACTACGGCAACCCCAACAACCTGCCGCTGGACGTCTGGTTCGAGGGCTTGCAGCCGGGCGACGAACTGAACTTCACCGACAGCCAGGAAAAACCGCACCACCTGTCGCTGATGAGCATTCGCAAGCCTGACGAAAACGGCGTATCCATCGTCCGCTACGTGCTCGACTCCGAAATCATGAGCACCGAGGTGCAAGTGACCAAGGGCGGCGCCGGTGGCAAGCAAAACGTTTCCAAGGCCGATCCGGACAATCCGTATCACGTCGGCGCACCGAGCAACGGCGACCTGTGGGTGACGTATGTCAGCCCGGGCCAGGTCGTACGCAAGGGCGACGAACTGTTCAACATTTCCATCATGAAGCAGGAAAAAGCCGTGCTCGCACCGATGGACGGCATCGTCAAGCGCGTGCTGAAAACGGCCGACTACAGCGGCAGCAAGAAGATGGTTCCGGTGCGCGAAGGCGAACTGCTGGTCGAACTGGGTCCGGTTCCTTCCGTGTGCGCGAACCCGGCTTGCGGCAAACCGCTGCCAGCGGACACCTACACGTTCTGCCCGTACTGCGGCGGCAAAGCAAAAAGCGATGTGAAGGAGTAAGTTGGCACGCCAACCCGGGCACCGGTACCTTGACTGATTCCCGGGCTCTGCCCGATGCATGCCCCAGAAAGTCCGCCTGGATTTTCTGGGGCAATTTTTTTGTAAGACGTGATTACACGTTTGGGGTTTAATCGATGACGCGCCTTATTGAGGCTTGCAAGGACAGAAGGTTTGTTCGGTGTGAGGTCACGCTACCTGTCATGCCAGCCTCCACCTGCGCTGTGGCAACGGCGTGGAGATGGTGCGCAAGCAAATAAATCGGAAATGCGCTAACGCATTCCAGACAGCCGAGCCAGAGGCGCACACGCAGCAGGCCAAAATAACTGACCAAAACTGCATTTTGAGTCAGCAAGGGCCAAAAATATACTCCCGCCAGTATTTAAAAATAGCTATCAAAACTGAGGCCCGGGAGCATGTTTTAACCACATACTCCGCCAACTAACGGAATCCGGCGAAGGGAACCGCGACGGCTCCCTGTACGCCTCCGCCTCAAAAGCGGTAACCAATGCCGGCGAATGCCGTCAGGGTTTCAGGCTTGAACGAATCGGTATAAGTCACGCCCAGCACCGTCATCTGGACATCCTTCCGGCGGTAATTGGTTTGCTGGATTTCGCCAAACGCATACAGGTTAGCGGTGAATTTGTGCTTCACACCCGCGCCGAAGCTGAAGCCGCGAAAGGTCGGCTCACCGGAGTGGTAATCGCTCACCGCATGCCGCGCCAGTAGCCACGTGCCACTGGTCTGTCCGTAGCCGAGCTTAGCGTAGGCCAGCGTTTTTTCGCTCAGATTGATGCCCGGCTCAAAGCTGACGCCCCAACTGTGCTTCAGCTTCATGCTGACATCTTCAAAATCGACCGCGTTATAGCTTTGCGTCGTCTTGCCAGCGTTCTGATGGCCCAGGATGTAATGGCCGCTGAGCGCCAGATTGAATTGGCCGAACGATTTCGAATAGCCACCGGCAATCACGCCGTTGAAATCGTCATTGCCCGGCTTGGCATCAAACCAGCCGGCGAAGCGGATGTCGGTTTTCGAATGCGCTAGGCCGGCACCAGCCTGCACGAACGGGCCGTCGAAGCCGCCAGCCAGCGCAGCGTGCGATGCCGCGGTCAAGGCGATGGTGATAGCAAAATTCCTGAAGTTCATTTTGGTTGCGGGTTGAAGGTTTACCAACAAAATTTAAAGGCGAAAATTTACAAGCGGGGGTTTATCGGCGGAACCGGCTAACGCAATCGTTTGCGCCAGACGCCGGCCAAACAAAGACGAGATTGTAGCGCAGCACGACATGGATGCCGGAAAAACAATGGCGCGAACCTTGCGTCGCTTCAACACTTCTTGTATTGTTGAAACATGGAAAAGCCAATCGCCACTCAACTGTTCGAATCGCTGGCCTCCGGCACCCGGCTCGACATTTACCGCCTGCTGGTCCGGCACGGGCTTGACGGCCTGGTCGCCGGCCAGATTGCGGCCGAACTCGGCCTGCCGCCGAACAACCTGTCGTTCCACCTCAAAGGCATGACGCAATCCGGCTTGCTGACGGTCGAACAGGAAGGCCGGTTCCAGCGTTATCGCGCCAACATTCCGCTGATGCTGGAACTGATCGCCTACCTGACCGAAGAATGCTGCTCGGCCGACAGCGGGCAATGCGCATCGCTGCGAGCCGCTTCTTCCTGTGCTGAAACGGTGTTACCGCCGCTGACCCGCAAAACCAAAGGGAAAACGTCGTGAACATCCTGTTTCTGTGCACCGGCAATTCGTGCCGCTCGATTCTCGGCGAAGCCACATTCAACCACTTCGCGCCGGGATTGAAACCTTGCTCCCGTTGCCGCTGCAAGCACTGCGGCAAAACCCGGATCAACCGAAAACGGAACTAGACAACATTGGCTGTCTGATGGCCTGACCAGACTAGAGGCAAAAATGGATGAAAGCAAACTGACCGACACCAGACAGGCCGCGGAAAAGCTGTTCCTGTCAGGCTTGAGCTGCTCGGAAAGCGCCTTGCTGGCGCTGGCCAGGATGCAGGGCGTCGAATCGCCGCTGATGCCGCGCATCGCCACCTGCTTTGGCGGCGGCATGGCGCTGACCGGCGGCACCTGCGGCGCGCTCACGGGCGCGGTGATGGGGCTGGGGTTGGCATTCGGCCGCGTCGAAACCGGTGACTCAATACAGACCGCGCGCGAGGCAACGCAGCGCCTGGTGAGTGAATTCGAGCAGGCATGTGGCGCAAAAGACTGCCATGTGCTGCTGGCCTACAACCCGAATGACGCGGCCACGCACCGTGTTTTCGGCCAGAATGGCCGGCGCGAACGCTGCGCCGGCTACACCGGCCTGGCGGTCGAGCTGGCCGCGCGCATCATCCTGGAAAACCAAAGTTAACCACCCTGCCATCGAAGGAGGCTGACGATGAATGAGTCACACAATGATCAAATCCGCACGCAAGTGCGCCAGACCTACAGCAAGGTGGCGATTGCCCCGGCCGCATGCGGATGCACACCGAGCAGTTGCTGCGGCACGGGCACCCAACCCGCGTCCATCTCCGCGCAAACGTTGGGCTACTCGCAGCAGGATGCGGAATCCGTGCCCGATGGCGCCAACATGGGGCTGGGCTGCGGCAACCCGCAGGCCATCGCCGCGCTAACACTGGGCGAAGTCGTGCTCGATCTCGGCAGCGGCGGCGGCTTCGACTGTTTTCTGGCCGCGCGGCAGGTCGGCAGCAGCGGACGCGTCATCGGCATCGACATGACGCCGGAAATGGTCAGCAAAGCGCGCGCCAACGCCGTCAGCGCCGGTTGCACCAACGTGGAATTCCGTCTGGGAGAAATCGAAAACCTGCCGGTGGCGGACAACACGGCCAACGTGATCATTTCCAATTGCGTGATCAATTTGTCGCCGGACAAGCCGCGGGTTTTTGCCGAAGCCTTCCGCGTGCTGAAACCGGGCGGACGGCTGGCGATTTCGGACGTAGTCGCCACGGCCGAACTGCCAGACAGCATCAAGCAAGACATGGCGCTGTATTCTGGCTGCATGGCCGGCGCTTCGCTCGTCAGTGAACTGGAAGCATCGTTGCTGGCGGCCGGTTTCGCGCAGATACGCATCACGCCCAAAGAAGAAAGCCGCGCCTTCATCCGCGACTGGGCACCGGGCAGCGGAGCTGAAAACTATGTGGTTTCGGCTGAAATAGCCGCCATCAAGCCGGCATGAGCGGCGAATGAAGAACGTGGAGAGAAAATCGTGAGCAATGTCGCGAACAATGACATCGCATGCCAGAGCGCGCTTTCCAGGAGCGGCGTCCGCCAGGGGCTATCGTTCCTGGACCGCCACCTGACCTGGTGGATTTTCGGCGCGATGGCGCTCGGCATTTTCATCGGCTGGTTGTCGCCGGACGCGAAGGGGATCATCAACCGCTTCACCGTCGGCACGACCAACGTGCCAATCGCCATCGGCCTGATCCTGATGATGTACCCACCATTCGCGAAGGTGCGCTACGAAGAACTGCCGGACGTGTTCCGCAACCTGCGCGTGCTGCTGCTGTCACTGGTACAGAACTGGCTGGTCGGGCCGCTGCTGATGTTCGTCATCGCCATTGTGTTCCTGCCGGACAAGCCGGACTACATGATCGGCCTAATCCTGATCGGGCTGGCGCGCTGCATTGCGATGGTAATCGTCTGGAACGAGCTGGCGCATGGCGACAGCGAATACGCGGCCGGACTGGTGGCGTTCAACAGCGTGTTCCAGGTGATCTTTTTCAGCGTCTATGCGTGGTTTTTCATCACCGTGCTGCCGCCGCTGTTCGGCCTCAGTGGCGCGGCGGTGAACATCACCATAGTCCAGATCGCCGAAAGCGTATTCATCTACCTCGGCATTCCGTTTCTCGCCGGTGCGCTGACACGCTTCATCGGCGTGAAGATCATCGGACGCGAACGCTATCACGCGGTGGTGGTGCCGAAAATCGGCCCGCTAACGCTGATCTCGCTGCTGTTCACCATCGTGCTGATGTTCAGCCTCAAGGGCGAGCTGATCGTGCAGATTCCGCTCGACGTGGTGCGGATTGCGATCCCGCTACTGGTGTATTTCGTCATCATGTTCCTGGTATCGTTCGTAATGGGCAGAAAGCTCGGCGCCGATTACGGCAAGACCACCACGCTGGCGTTCACCGCCGCCAGCAACAATTTCGAGCTGGCGATTGCGGTCGCGATTGCAGTCTTCGGGCTGGATTCCGGCGCCGCCTTTGCTGCGGTCATCGGTCCGCTGGTCGAAGTGCCGGTGATGATCGGGCTGGTCAACGTCGCCTTCTGGTTCCGGCGACGATTTTTCGAGCATGAATAGCACGAATCAGGTTGGAACATGCATACCAGGAAACTCAACCTGAGCAGCATCAAGCCGCTAACCAATATCGATGAAATCCGATCGCTGCTGGCCGGCTGCGGGTTGCCGGTGACAGACATATCCAACGCCAGTGCAATCCAGTTCTATGGAATCGAGGAACACGGGAAGGCGGTCGCGGTCATCGGGCTGGAGAAACTAACCGATGTCGGCCTGCTGAGATCGTTAACCGTAGCAGAGGCGTTTCGCGGGCAAGGTCTGGCTCAACGGCTCGTCGCCTATGTGGAACGCATGGCACTTGATGAAAATTTGAAAGCCATCTACCTGCTGACCCAAACAGCCGCGCAATTTTTTGAGAAATTGGGCTTTACTCCTCTTTCCCGCTCGGAAGCGCCAGCTGCGATCCAGACTTCATCCCAGTTTTCCTGTTTATGCCCGGATTCGGCAGCCTTGCTACGCAAGCCCGTCAAAAATCTTGAGGATGGAAGGTGAACCGCATGCCAGACAAGTCGCTCTATGTCTGTGTGAGAAATTCCTGGCGCCAGCACGAAAGCGAGCTGCGCCGCTTCCTGGCGCACAAGCTGTCCGACCCACATCTGGCGGAGGACATGCTGCAAGAGGTGTTCGTCAAGGCGATGCATCGCGGCAGCGGTTTCTGCGATCTGACCAGCGCCCGCGCGTGGCTGTTCGAAGTGGCGCGCAATGCGGTGGCCGACCATTTCCGCTTGCGGCGCGAACTGGTCGAATTGCCGGATGATCTGCCGGACGAAGCCGATGGCCCGGCCGCGGTCGATCTGCTAGCCGCCTGCCTGCCACGGGTGCTGTCCGAACTGACCGAAGAGGACCGCGAAGCGATCACGCTGTGCGATTTGCAGGGGATGACGCAGGAAGAATTCGCGCGCAAGAAAGGACTGTCGTTGCCCGGCGCGAAATCGCGCGTGCAGCGGGCACGCAAGCGGCTGATGGCACGGATGACCGACGCCTGCCAAGTGCAATTCGATGACAATGGCCAGATCATCCATTTCGTGCCGCGCCCGCCAGCCTGATCGTCGAAATTGACCGGGGTATATGCCTGAACACATTGGCCGGGCCACATATTCCGCGGCACTTTTAAAATACTGCCCCCTGTATTTTTTGGCGCCTGTGGGGAACAAAAAATTCCCGCCCGGCCTGCATCCTTTTGCCCACAGCCACGTCTTCCTGCATGAAACCATTCAGAAAGCCATCACCATGACGCTTGCACACCTCAAAAACTGGCCCGCCAGACACCCGCACCTGTTCCTGCTGACCGCCGCCGCGGTCTGGTTCGCGCTGTACAAGTCGTGCGCGCCGCTGTCCGAATGGCTGGTCGGCAGACTGCTGGTGGACGGGCTGTCGCTGGAACGGGAATCCCATCTCGCGCACGCGCTGCAATTCTTCCTGTACGACACGCCGAAAGTGCTGCTGCTGTTGACCGGCATCGTGTTCGTGATGGGCATGGTGAATTCGTATTTCACGCCGGAACGCACACGCGCGCTCTTGGCCGGCCGCAGCGAAGGCGTGGCCAACGTGATGGCGGCCACGCTTGGCATCGTCACGCCATTTTGCTCTTGCTCGGCCGTGCCGCTGTTCATCGGTTTCGTGCAGGCCGGCGTGCCGCTGGGCGTGACCTTTTCCTTCCTGATTTCCGCGCCGATGGTGAATGAAGTGGCGCTGACACTGCTGTTCGGCCTGTTCGGCTGGAAGGTGGCGGCACTGTATCTGGCGCTCGGGCTGTCGGTCGCCATCGTTTCCGGCTGGATCATCGGCCGGCTGAAAATGGAGGCGTATCTGGAGGACTGGGTGCGCGACATGCCGGCGATTGCGGCCGATACGGGTGAGAACCGGCTGAGCTTGCCGCAGCGGATCGAGGCCGGCTTTGCCAGCGTGCGCGAAATCGTCCGCCGCGTCTGGCCGTACATCGTCGCCGGGATTGGAGTCGGCGCCGGCATTCACGGCTATGTGCCGCAGGATTTCATGGCCGGCATCATGGGCAAGGATGCGTGGTGGTCGGTGCTGCTGGCGGTGCTGGTCGGCGTGCCGATGTATGCCAATGCCGCCGGCATCATCCCGGTGGTGCAGGCGCTGCTGGCCAAAGGCGCGGCGCTCGGCACCGCGCTGGCGTTCATGATGAGCGTGGTCGGCCTGTCGCTGCCGGAAACGATCATCCTGCGCAATGTGCTCAAGCCGCGACTGATCGCCACCTTCGTCGGCGTGGTCGCGTTCGGCATCCTGATCGTAGGTTATGTTTTTAACGCCGTACTGTAATTTTCCCCATTCATTCAAGGAGACAAACATGGAGGTCAAGGTACTCGGTTCCGGCTGCGCCAACTGCAACCACACCACTGCGCTAATCGAGCAGGTTGCCAGCGAAAAAGGCGCCGCGATCACGCTGTCGAAAGTGCAGGACATCAAGGACATCATGAGCTACCACGTGATGTCGCTGCCGGCGGTGGTGATCGACGGCAAGGTGGTGCATGCCGGCGGCATTCCTGGCCGCGACAAGGTAGAAAGCTGGTTCTAACTACCCCCATTCATCAGGAGGCCATCATGTTCAACACCATCAGCTTTATCGGCGCCGGCCGCATCGCCCGCATCATGCTGGGCGGCTGGAAGAAAGCCGGCGCCGTGCCGCCACAAGTGCTGGCGTTTGACACCAACCCGGACGCTATCACCAGCCTGCAGGCCGATTTTCCAGCGGTTCAGCCAGCCACGCTGGAACAGTGCGCCGCGGCAGATCTCGTATTTGGCGCGCTGCATCCGCCGGCAATGCCGGCCATGCTGGAGCAAATTGCCGGCAAACTCAAACCGGACGCGGTGTTCTGTTCGCTCGCGCCAAGAATCAAATTGGCTGCGCTGGCGGAAAAGCTCGGCGGTTTCGGACGGCTGGCGCGGCTGAACCCGAATTCTCCCGGCATCATCGGCATGGGTTACAACCCGGTGGTCTTGGCCGCCACGCTGCCGCCAGATGCGCGCTCCGCGTTGCTCGACCTGTTCAAACCGCTTGGACACAGCCCGGAAATCGAGGAAAACCTGCTGGAAACCTACGCTGTCATTAGCGCGATGGGGCCGACCTATTTCGGCTTCCAGTTCGCCGAAGTGGAACGGCTGGGGCGGGAATTCGGCCTGTCGCGCGAAGCAGCGCGCGAGGCGATGCGGTCGATGCTGCATGGCACCACCGACCTGCTGTTTGGCGGCGCGCTCCCGACCGAACAGGCGCTGGATCTGGTGCCGGTGCGCCCGATGGCGGAAGACGAACCAGCCATCCGGCAAATGCTGCAGCAACGGCTGGGCGCCATCCATGCGCGCCTGACCGCCTGACCTGCGCCATAAATGCCGCAATTTACGGTGAAGATCGCCTGCACAGTTTGAGCAAACACGGCCAGCGTATACAATTGGCCGTGTTCACCAATCGCCCATAAACGCATCAAACATTTGCAGGCCCACCTTGTCCGCTGTCCGTAACAACTCCCTGCCCATCCAGACCATCGCGGCCGACATGGAGGCCGTCAACCAGGCCATCCGCGGCGAACTGCGTTCCTGCGTCGCGCTAGTCAACCAGATCGCGGAATACATCATCAATGCCGGCGGCAAGCGCATCCGCCCGGCGCTGGTGCTGCTGTTCGCCAATGCCTGCGGCTATCGCGGCACGCACCACCACACGCTGGCGGCGGTGGTCGAACTGATCCACACCTCGACCCTGCTGCACGATGACGTGGTCGATGAATCGGCGCTGCGGCGCGGCCAGCCGACCTCGAACGCGCTGTTCGGCAATGCCGCCTCGGTGCTGGTCGGCGATTTCATCTATTCGCGCTCGTTCCAGATGATGGTGTCGGTCAATGACATGCGCGTGATGCAGATTTTGTCCGAAGCGACCAACATCATCGCCGAAGGCGAAGTGATGCAACTGATGAACATGCGCGATGCCGGCGTAAGCGAAGCGCATTACCTGCAGGTGATCCACTGCAAGACGGCAAAATTGTTCGAAGCCGCCGCCAGCCTCGGAGCTCTGCTGGCCGGCGCCAGCGAGGAACAGATAGCCGCCGCGGCTGAATATGGCCGCAAGCTCGGCACGGCGTTCCAGTTGATCGATGACGTGCTCGATTACACCGGCAACATTGAACAAACCGGCAAGAACCTCGGCGACGATCTACGCGAAGGCAAGATGACGCTGCCGCTGATCTACCTGATGCAACACGGCACCACCGAACAACAACAACTGGTGCGCAACTGCATCGAGCAGGGCGACGAAAACCATTTCGGCATCATCCTGTCCGCCATCACTGCCTCCGGCGCGCTCGAATACGTGCGCCGCCAGGCGGAAAAAGCCGCCAGCGAAGCGGCAAATGCGCTTGTTTGCTTCCCGGATAGCAAATTCAAGGAATCTCTGCTACAATTATGCGCTTCTGCAGCAGGTCGAAATCATTGATCTGCAAAATCGGGGTGTAGCTTAGCCTGGTAGAGCGCTACGTTCGGGACGTAGAGGCCGGTGGTTCGAATCCACTCACCCCGACCATTTGAAATCAACGACTTACGATTTCCCTCAGCTTTGAATCACCATCAGTGTGACAAGATGGTGCTTTGTCCATTTGCATTCGACGTTGCTCGGCACGCCATCCACATATCGAATTGGGATGCCGTTATCGGTCTGGAAAATAGAAATCCCTGTCCATAATCACACCCGGCGGCGGCCAGAAGACTTCGTTGCGCGTCAGTTTCAACACCTTCGGCAATCACGTTCAACCCGAGTTTGTGTGCCATCAAGATAATGGCTTCGCATAACGCCATGTCACTGGAACCAGGCGACAGGTTTTGAATAAAACCACGATCAATCTTGATACAGCCAATATCGAATTTCTTCAGGTAAGACAGCGAAGAATAGCCCGTGCCAAAGTCATCCATTGCCACCATAACGCCTGCTTCGCGCAAAGCATCCAGTCGCTTGATGACGCTGTTGCTGTTATTCAGCAATAACCCTTCCGTGATTTCGGCAATTAATGCTTGTCCCGGAAGATCCATTCGTGACAGATGCTCGATCCACGATTGGATAAATTTATCGCCTGAACGGAACAGAACCGGCGACAGGTTTATGCCAACTCGAAGTTGCGGATTCAAACTGGCGCGCCAATGCGCGATATCCTGAACAGCGGTGTGAAACACCCAATTGCTGATGTCACCTATCATCCCCGTTTCTTCGGCAATCGGGATGAAATCTGCCGGGCTGATTGAACCCCGCTCAGGATGCTGCCAGCGAATCAATGCTTCCAGTTTATTCACCTCGCCGGAAGCCAGATCCACAATCGGCTGATACAACAATGTGAACGGATAATCGACCAGCGCTCGGCGCAACTCTTTTGCCAGCGCCATTTTTTTCTGAGCCCGCTCCTCCATGTCCGGTATGAAGAAACGATAGAGGTTGCGCCCATCCTGTTTGGCTGCATACATTGCCCGCTCTGCAAACCTGAGCATGCTTTCGCTGCTTGCCGCATCGTCCGGAAACAATGCGATGCCAATACTGGCCGACACATGAATCTCGGTCTCATTGCAGGAAAAAGGATGGGAGAATGCCGAAAGAACATCAAGTGCCTTTGACCTGACCTCGGACAAATCAGCCATCCCACTTAGCAGAATAACGAACTCATCCCCACCGAAACGCGATACCGAAACGGCATCAGGGATGCATGACTGCAATCGTCGAGCGACATGGAACAGCAGCATGTCGCCAACACCATACCCTTGCGCCTCATTGATGTCCTTGAAATGATCGAGGTCGAGCAGAAACAGGGCGAACCGCGTGTTCGCCTGCCGTGCATGCCTGATATTTTGCTCCAGAATGGAAAGGAACTGTTTCCTGTTTGGCGGGCCGGCCAACGCATCCGTGTTGGCGCCCCGCAAGAACTGCTCTTGCGAAATGATTTTTCCCGTAAGGTCCTGCACATATCCATGCCATAGAACGCTGCCATCATCGAGTCTTTCCGCCTGCGCCAGCCCCAAACGCCAACACACCCGGCTGTCTGGCAACACCATCCGGAACTGATGGTGCCACACCACCAGATTCTCTCTCGCTTCCCTGAACGAGCCCATGAACGACTCAATATCATCAGGATGGATACAAGACAGTATCAGCGATGCATCTTCCCGCAGTTGCTCTGCTGTCAGGCCACAAGCATCAAAAACCGAAGGGCTGATGTAGGTAAAACAGGAATGGGCATCAGGCCTTTCGAGAAGCTGGAATACGGTGCCGGGAATATTGACGGCAAATCGATCCCAGTGTTGAGCCTGCTGGCGCCGCTTGTTATCCGTTGAATCCAGGCCCTCCGTCCAAGCAACGACATTCCTAACTAATTTCACAATGTTATTGCCCATTTCCATGATTCAACAATTTTCTTCAGCAGCCGACGAGTGTTTATTGCGTTACGCGCTTCCGGTCGTGAATGTCAGAAACTGCCCTCGGTTGACGACACTTCCGTTCCTTGAACATGATGGATGCCTTCAGTTACCTTACCCGCACTGAAGTGCGGGAGGTAAACAAGCTAAAAGGCTGGGGATTACAGGCGGATTAGAACTGTTCCCAGTCGCTATCCGTTGCTGTGGCCACGATAGAACGGTTATTGGTCGGCGCTGGAACCGACGACGTCATGGAGCGTTGCGCAACCGGCTTCGCAACCGTTTTGACTGCAGGCGTGACTGAGATTGCCTTGGCGGGCGCTCGCTGTATGACATTGCCCTTGGCCTCATGTCCGGTACGGAACACGCTTACCACCTGCACCAGATTCGCCGCCTGATCCTGCAGCGATTCCGCCGCTGCCGCCGCTTCCTCCACCAGCGCCGCGTTCTGCTGCGTCACCTGATCCATCTGGCTGACTGCCTGGTTCACCTGCTCGATACCGTCACTTTGTTCATGGCTCGCGGCCGTGATCTCGCCCATGATGTCATGCACGCGCT
>Ga0316600_10000052_pt1 | contig 109157 bp, 90 predicted proteins | sample OWC_soil_day5_CT_FD_207652 | JGI IMG/M metagenome (GOLD analysis project Ga0316600, IMG submission 207652) | Wetland soil microbial communities from Old Woman Creek delta, Ohio, United States - OWC_soil_day5_CT | ecosystem: Environmental > Terrestrial > Soil > Wetlands | place: USA: Ohio... | reverse complement strand
AATATTTCCGATCTCGCATGTGCGAGATTAAGCGATTTCAAGTACTTGGTGGGCATTGCCACCGTCTTCCAAGCGGAGTTTTTCAAGCTTGCCCGGGAATTTGCCCCGGGTACGACGCGGCAGGCTTAATTGGCTGCCGCAAATGGGGAAAGCCGATCGGGCGATTGAGGAAACCGGTCGACTTGGGAAGAGAGAGCGGGGGGATGCGTTCCGACGCTGCCCATCGCATTGACCGCCCGCTGGCGCAAGGCCGGTGGTCGGCTTCATGAGGGAGGACATGACGGAATGACTAATCGGATGAAACTGACGTCGGCTTTGATGCTCGGCGCGTCGCTCTTTGCGACCGCCGCTTTCGCGTCTGAGCTGACCGTCGTGCCGGAGGCTCCGGTGTTCCAGGGCCAAGGCAAGGTCAATTATGTCGGGCGCGGCGATCTCTGGGAATACAAGGCGCTTTCCGCCTACCATGAGCCCGAATACATCACCAAGAATTTCGTCGACAAGGGGCGCCTGCCGCCGGTCAAGGATCGCCTGCCCAAGGAGCCGCTCGTCTTCAAGACCAGCAACATGCCGAATGGCATGGGCGTTTACGGCGACGTGCTTCGTCACGTCATCGGCGGTCGTCCGGAAGGCTGGAACTATCAGGCCGGTCAGGTTCAGGGCTGGGGCGGCATCGACATCGGCATGTATGAGTGCCTGACGCGCACCGCGCAACTGTTCCAGATCAAGGCCGAGGATATGGAGCCGCTTCCCAACCTCGCCAAGAGCTGGGAATGGTCCAAGGACGGTCACAAGCTGACCATGCACCTGATCGAAGGCGCCAAGTGGTCGGACGGCGTGCCGTTCACCTCCGAAGACGTGATGTTCTATTGGGAGGACAACGTCCTCGACCCGAACGTTTCGCCGACCAACGGTGCCACCGCGGCGACCTTTGGCGAGGGGACGACCCTGAAGGCGATCGACGACTACACGGTCGAGTGGACCTTCAAGGAAGCCTTCCCGAAGCAGTATCTCTATAACATGGCCTACGGCACGTTCTGCCCTGGCCCCGCCCATATGCTGAAGCCGCAGCATCCGAAATATTCCAAGAACACCTACGATCAATACAAGAACTTCTTCCCGCCAAGCTACCTGAATTGGCCGGTGATGGGTGCCTGGTCGCCGGTGCTCTATCGGCCGGACGACATCATCGTCCTGCGCCGCAATCCTTATTACTGGAAGGTCGACGAGAACGGCAACCAGCTGCCTTATCTCGACGAAGTCCACTTCAAGCTGTCGACCTGGGCGGATCGTGACGTGCAGGCCGTTGCTGGCTCCGGCGACATCTCCAATCTTGAGCAGCCGGAGAACTTTGTTGAATCGCTGAAGCGTGCTGCTCAGCCGACGGCGCCGGCCCGCCTCGAATTCGGTCCGCGCCTCATCGGCTACAACCTCTATATGAACTTCTCGGCCAATGGCTGGGGCGAGCCCGATGCGCGTGGTCAGGCCGTGCGTGAGCTGAATCGCAACGAGCATTTCCGCAAGGCCGTGACCATGGGGCTCGACCGCCAGAAGCTCGGCGAGGCGCTGGTCAAGGGGCCGTTCACGGCCATCTACCCCGGCGGCATCTCCTCCGGCTCGAGCTTCTATGATCGCCAGAGCACCTTCTACTATCCCTTTGATCTCGATGGGGCCAAGAAGGAACTGGAGGCCGCCGGTCTCAAGGATACCGACGGCAATGGCGTGGTGAACTACACGGAAGGCCCGATGAAGGGCAAGGACGTCGAGATCACGCTGCTCGTCAGCGCCGACTATTCCACCGACAAGAATCTCGCCGAAGGCGTGATCGGTCAGATGGAAAAGCTGGGTCTGCGCGTCGTCCTGAACGCTCTCGACGGCAAGCAGCGCGACAACGCAAACTATGGCGGCAAGTTCGACTGGACGGTTAACCGGCATATGCCGGAACTGACGGCTGTCGTGCAGAACACCGAGCAGCTGGCGCCGGTTGGTCCGAAGACCTCCTGGTTCCATCGCGCGCCGGAGAGTGGGCAGGTTGACCTGATGCCCTTCGAGCAGCAGCTCGTCGACACCATCAACAAGTTCATCGCAACCCAGGACGTCGCCGAGCGCGCCAACCTGATGAAAGAGTACAACAAGATCGCGACGACCAACGTCAACAGCGTCGGTCTGACCGAATACCCCGGTGCTCTGATCATCAACAAGCGCTTCGACAACGTTCCTCCGGGAACCCCGATCTTCATGTTCAACTGGGCTGAAGACTCGGTTCTGCGTGAGCGCCTCTATGTCCCCGCCGACAAGCAGGGTGACTACGAGCTGGCCAAGGACTCGCTGCCCGGCAAGCCGGGCGATCAGGGTCCCGTCGAGTAATCTTCCCACTCGAATGGCCAAACGTCCCGGCGGTGCCCCCCGCCGCCGGGATTTCTCTTCCGAGACCTCCGCAGAATTGTCCGGGAGTCCGAGGGAGCCTACGATCTCAAGCCGTCCATGACGGCGATCCAAGCCAGCCCGTTTCGTAAGACGCGGGTCCTTCAAATCCATGACAAAGAGTCAGGAAGTCTCAGATCCATGTTCCGCTTCTTGCTCATCCGTATCGCCTCGGCGATCCCGGTGCTGTTCATTCTAAGCGTCGTCACCTTTGCCATCATTCAGGCTCCGCCGGGCGATTACAGCGACTTCATCCGCTCGCAGCTGATCAACCAGGGAGGCGCAAGCTTCGAAGCGGCCGACGCGCAGGCCAAGGCCTATGCCCATGAGCACGGTCTCGATAAGCCCATCCCGGTTCAGTACGTCAACTGGGTGGTCGGCATGGTCACCAGAGGCGATTTCGGTCGCAGCTTTTTCTACAATCGTCCAGTGGCTGACGTTGTCGCCGAGCGGTTGCCGCGCACGCTGCTTCTGGCGCTGACTTGCCACATCCTGGCGTCGGTGATTGGTATATCTTTCGGCATTATCGCGGCAACCAAGCAGTACTCGTGGATCGACAGCCTGTTGTCGTTCATCTCCTTCCTGGGGATGACTGTGCCGCGTTTCCTGATGGCGCTCGTTATCGTCTACATCATGGTGTTTCACTTCAACGTCAACGAGATCAACAGCTTCTTTTCTCCAAGATATGGCGGAGCTCCATGGTCATGGGGCAAGTTCGTCAATCTTGTGCAGCATGTCTGGCCGGTGGTCGCCATCGCCACCTTCGGAGGTCTCGCCTACAATATGCGTGTGATGCGCGGCAATCTGCTCGATACGCTCAACGCCCAGTATGTCGAGACGGCGCGCGCCAAGGGCCTTTCGGAAGGCGCGGTGATCCTGCGTCACGCCGTGCCCAACGCGCTGCATCCGCTGGTCATGTATCAGGGCGTGGTGTTGCCCTACATGCTGACCGGTGAAATCGAAACCGCGATCATCTTCGCCCTTCCGACCGTCGGCCCTGCCATCGTCGGCTCGATGACCGTGGGTGACGTCTACGTCACAGCGACCTTCATGCTTGTCCTTTCGGCGACGCTGATCGTCGGCAATATCATCGCCGACATTCTGCTCGCCCTTCTCGATCCGCGTATCCGTCTCGGCGGGGGAGCCAACTGATGCTTGTTCCTGGCGAATCCACCCTGAACGGCACCGGCGAGATTGTCGAAAAGCATGGCAGCGAAAGCTATATCGCTCTGGTCTGGCGGCGCCTGAAGCGCTCCTGGACAGGCATGGCCGGCTTGGTGATGGTCATCTTGCTGATCTTCATCGCCTTGTTTGCCGATTTCCTGTCACCGGTGGATCCGAAGTTCACCGACGTCGGCTATTCGAGCCCAGAGCCGGTCTCCTTGACTGACAAGGATGGCGGCTGGACGCTCACACCGCGCGTCTATCCTATGGTTGAGGGCACCGAGCTTGACCCCATTACCTACCAGCCACTGATTGGACCGGACTACAATAACCCTCGCTATCTTGGCTTGTTCGTCAAGGGCGCTCCCTACCGGCTTCTCTGGCTGATCCCGGCCGAACGGCATCTGTTCGGCGCTATCGATGGCAAGCCGGTACACTTTCTCGGCACCGACAAGTTCGGCCGCGACGTGCTGTCGCGCGCATTCTACGGTTCGCGCATTTCGCTGATGATTGCGCTGACCGTGGTGTCGATCATCACCGTGGTGGGGACCACGGTCGGCATGGTCTCCGGTTATTTCGGCGGCCGCTTTGATATCTGGATGCAGCGCTTCGTCGAGCTGGTGCTGGCCTTCCCGCAATTGCCCCTTTACCTGGCACTCACGTCGCTCATTCCGGTAACGGCGCCGACCTCGGTGTTCCTCGCCTTTGTCATCTTCGTGATGTCGGTACTCGGCTGGGCGCAGCTCTCCCGCGAGGTGCGCGGCAAGACGCTGGCGCTCGCTCGCATCGACTACGTGCGGGCGGCGATCGCCATCGGGGCCCGTGACCGACGCATCATCTTCCAGCACATCTTCCCCAATGTGATGAGCCACGTCATCGTCGCCGTGACGCTCGCCATACCCCAGGTGGTTCTGCTGGAAAGCTTCCTCGGCTTCCTGGGTTTCGCGGTGAAGCCACCGCTGATCTCCTGGGGCCTGATGCTGCAGGATACGTCCAACTATTCGGCCATCGGCTCCTATCCATGGATCCTGACACCCGTGGCCTTCGTCTTCGCCACCGTCTTTGCCTTCAACGCTCTTGGCGACGGTCTGCGCGACGCCATCGATCCCTATTGAGGAAGCCGACCATGGACAGAGACGAAAACCTCGCTCCGGATGTGCGGCTCGATCATGACAGCCGCACGGGAGAGCCGATCATCGATTGCCGCGACGTCGCCGTCCGCTTCAAGGTGGAGGACGGCGAGGTGGAGGCGGTGAAAGGCGTGTCGATGCAGCTCTATCGCGGCGAAACCATTGCCGTGGTGGGTGAGAGCGGCTCGGGCAAGTCGGTGACCGCGCGGACCATCATGGGCCTGTTATCGAAGCGGGCGCGCGTTGCCCCTGGTGCCAGCATCCGCTTCGATGGCAACGATGTGCTGAAATGGTCGCCGCATCGCCGCCGCATGCTGCGCGGCAGCCGCATCTCGATGATCTTCCAGGAGCCGCTATCCTCGCTGAACCCGGTCTACTCGATCGGCGCGCAGATCGTTGAAGCGATCCGCATTCATCAGAAGCTGTCGAAGGCCAAGGCGCGCGAGAAGGCGATCGATCTGTTGCGCGAGGTGCGCATCCCCGATGCGGAATCGCGCGTCAACCAGTATCCGCATCAGCTTTCCGGCGGCCAGCGGCAACGCGTGATGATCGCCATGGCGCTTGCCAACAATCCGGAGGTTCTGATTGCCGACGAGCCGACCACGGCCCTCGACGTGACGGTGCAGGCGCAGATCCTCCAGCTCATTCGCGATCTGCAGCAGCGCCATGGCATGGCGGTCATTCTGATCACCCACGACCTCACGGTGGTGCGCAAGTTCTCCGACTACGTCTACGTGATGCAGAAGGGCGAGGTGAAGGAGCACAACACCACCGAAGCGCTATTCGGTAACCCACAGCATCCCTATACCCGGCATCTTCTGGCTTCGGAGCCGCGCGGCCACGCCAACCCGCTCCCGGCGGAGTCGCCGGTGATCCTGGAAGGCAAGGATGTCCGCGTCGCCTTCATGCTGAAAAAGGGCGGCTTTTTCAACGCCGAGTTCCACGAACTGGTGGCCGTCGACAACCTCAGCCTGACGCTGCGCCGGCACGAGACGCTGGGCATCGTCGGTGAAAGCGGCTCGGGCAAGACCACGTTCGGTCAGGCATTGATCCGTCTCTCCACCCCCGACGCAGGCGAGATCTACTTCGATGGCAAGCCCATCCATGGCAAAAGCCGCGAGGAGCTGAGGCCGCTGAGGTCGCGCATGCAGGTGGTGTTCCAGGATCCCTTCTCCTCGCTCAACCCGCGCATGTCGGTCTGTCAGATCATCGAGGAAGGACTGATCGTCAACGGCATCGGTGCCAATCGAGCCGAACGGCTCGACCGGGTGCGCGATGCGCTGACGGCGGCCGGCCTGCCGACCAACATTCTCTCCCGCTTCCCGCACGAATTCTCGGGTGGCCAGCGGCAGCGCATTGCCATCGCCCGCGCCATCGCGCTGGAGCCGGAATTCATCCTGCTCGACGAACCAACATCGGCGCTCGACCTCTCGGTGCAGGCGCAGATCATCGATCTCCTGCGCAAGCTGCAGGACGAGCGCGGGCTCAGTTATCTCTTCATCTCCCACGACCTGAAGGTCGTCCGGGCGCTCTGTCATCGCATCATCGTCATGCAGAATGGCCAGATCGTCGAACAAGGCCCGGTCGAGGAAGTGCTGTTCAAGCCGAAGACGCCCTATACGGAGAAGCTTGTAAAGGCGGCCTTCGAGGTCGCCGCGTAAGCGATGGAAATCCGGCTTCGCCTTGCTTTTCCAAAAGCGAGGGGAGACCGAGGAAGAACCCGGTAGGGCCGAAAAAGCGGCGTTGCCCGGCTTCCGAAAGCGAAAAAATACCAAATCTGTCCCGATATCGGACCGGCAACGCCGGTCTGAGCGGGAAAGCTGTTTGCCTGGAGGAAAGTAAAAATGGCAGCCAATCCCAAGATCACCTTCATTGGTGCCGGCTCGACGGTGTTCATGAAGAACATCATCGGCGACGTGCTGCGCCGGCCGGCGCTGAAGGGCGCCACCATTGCCCTGATGGACCTCAACGAGAAGCGTCTCGCCGAAAGCGCAGTGGTGGTGGGACGGCTTCTCAAGCTGCTCGATGCGCCGGCGAAGGTCGAGACCTACACCGACCGTCGCTCTGCGCTCGAAGGGGCCAACTTCGTGGTCGTCGCCTTCCAGATCGGCGGCTACAAGCCGGCGACGGTGACCGACTTCGAGGTTCCCAAGAAATACGGCCTGCGCCAGACCATTGCCGATACGCTCGGCGTCGGCGGCATCATGCGCGGCGTCCGTACCGTGCCGCACCTCTGGGCCATTTGTGCCGACATGATGGAGGTCTGCCCGGACGCCGTGCTGCTCCAGTACGTCAATCCGATGGCCATCAACACCTGGGCGATCTCGGCCAAATACCCTGGGATTTGTCAGGTCGGCCTCTGCCACTCGGTGCAAGGTACCGCCGAGGAACTGGCTCGCGATCTCGAAATCCCGATTTCCGAGATCCGCTATCGGGCGGCCGGCATCAATCATATGGCCTTCTATCTGAAGTTCGAGCACCGGCAGGCCGACGGCAGCTATCGCAACCTCTATCCCGATCTCGTCCGGGGGTATCGGGACGGCCGTTATCCCAAGCCGTCCAGCTGGAACCCGCGCTGCCCGAACAAGGTGCGCTACGAGATGCTGACCCGGCTCGGCTACTTCGTCACCGAGAGTTCCGAGCATTTCGCCGAGTATACGCCGTGGTTCATCAAGGAGGGCCGCGACGACCTGATCGAGAAGTTCGGCATTCCCCTCGATGAATATCCCAAGCGCTGCGTCGAGCAGATCGCCCGCTGGGAAAAGGATCTGGAGGATCTCAAGGCATCCGACACCGTCGAGGTCAAGGAGAGCCACGAGTATGCCTCGCAGATCATCAACTCGGTCTGGACGGGTGAGCCCTCGGTGATCTATGGCAACGTCCGTAACAACGGCTGCATCACCTCGCTGCCCGATTACTGCGCCGCCGAGGTGCCTTGTCTCGTCGATGCGTCCGGCATTCAGCCGACCTATATCGGCGATCTGCCGCCGCAACTCACCGCGCTGATCCGCATCAACATCAACGTGCAGGAGCTGACGGTAGCGGCGCTGATGACCGAGAGCCGTGAGCATCTCTATCACGCGGCGATGATGGATCCGCACACGGCGGCCGAACTCGACCTCGACCAGATCTGGTCGCTGGTCGACGATCTTTGCCGGGCTCACGGCGACATGCTGCCGAAGTGGGCCCGCGTCGGCTAAGCGGTCCCAAGGCCGGAGCGGGAAGTTGTCCGCTCCGAAGATTTCCCCCGGCATTCGCTCCCGTTCCTCCGGAGCGAATGCCGGCTCCAGCGACGCGGGGCACCGGCAATGAGCCAGCGTCCCGCGTCAGTGTTTTCGCCACCGCGGCCGTCCCCAAGGTCGCAATCCCAGTTGTTCCGCAATGCCTTCATCCCTTAGTCGGGTTCCGAGCCGGCTGTCGTTTGCCCGTATTGCCAAGCCTTGAAAACAGGCACATTCTCGGCTCGTCGGGCCTCCGAGGAGGGGCGTCCGATCCGAACACGAACCTTCCGCGGTCCCGATAATCGGGGGCTGCGGAATTGGACAGGCGAGAACATAACGGAAACATTGTGGAGGTCAGCCATGTCAGGACATACCGGAACATCCGCCAACGGCAGAGCAGCCGGCCCCCGTTGCGTTGCCATCGTGGGGCCTCACGGCAGCGGCAAGACGACGCTTCTCGAGGCCATCCTCGAGCGGACGGGGGCAATTCCGAAGGCCGGTAACGTGGCGGCGGGCACCAGTGTCGGCGACCGTTCCAAGGAAGCGCGCGCCCATGGCATGGGGATCGACCTCAATGCCGCCGACGCCGAATTTCTCGGCGACCACTACACCTTCCTTGATTGTCCAGGTTTTGTTGAATTCGCTTTCGAGATGCAGCCCGTTCTTGCCGTTGCCGACGTGGCGGTCGTGGTCTGCGAAGCCGACGAAAAGAAGATTCCGGCACTGCAACTGGTCCTCAGGCAGCTCGAAGCGGCGGGCGTTCCGCATGTGCTGTTCATCAACAAGATCGACAAGGCCGACGCGACGTTGCGCGACACGCTGAAGCTGATGCAATTGGCGTCGACCACGCCGCTGGTGCTACGCCAGATTCCCATCTGGAAGGATGGCACGACAATCGGCACCATCGAGCTGGCGCTCGAACGAGCCCTGGTCTACCGCGAGCACGCCGAAAGCCAGGAAGTTCCCATCCCCACCGATCATCAGGCCGACGAACTGGCTGCCCGCTACGAAATGCTGGAGCGCCTCGCCGACTATGACGACGAACTGATGGAAGAGTTGCTGTCTGACGTCGTTCCCGACCGCAGCCAGGTTTTCGAGGACCTGCGCAAGGAAATGCGGTCCGGCCTGATTACGCCGGTGTTCATCGGTTCGGCCGAGCGCGGCAATGGCATTACCCGTCTTCTCAAGGCACTGCGCCACGACGCCGCCGGCATCGAGGAGACGCGCGCCCGCCTGGGCATCACTGCCGGCGCCGACGCCATCGTTCAGGTCGCCAAGACCGTCCAGACTTCGCACGCCGGCAAGCTCTCCATCGTCCGTGTGCTCTCCGGCAAGCTGACCGATGGGCTGGCTCTCACCGCGGCCGACGGCAGCGTCGGCCGCATATCCGGGCTCTATGCGCTCGGAACGGGAACGCCCGTGAAGATGTCCGAGGCGGTGGCCGGCGCAGTCGTCGGTATCGGCAAGGTTGATCCGGCCGAAACCGGGTCGACGCTTACCTCCGGCAAGGCGCCGCCCAAAGCGCTGGCGCCGCTGGTGCCGCCGCCGCCGGTGATTTCCATGGTGGTGGCGCCAAAGGAGGCCAAGGACGACGTCAAGCTGTCGACGGCGCTCGGCCGCCTCGCCGAGGAGGATCCCTCACTGGTGGTCATCCAGGACGCCGACACGGCGGAAACACGCATTGAGGGGCAGGGGGAAATGCACCTCCGCGTCCAGCTCGAGCGCTTGCAGAGCCGGTTCGGCGTTGCCGTGGTGACGCGCGATCCCATCATTCCCTATCGCGAGACCATCAAATCGTCGACCACCGTGCGTGGCCGCCACAAGAAGCAGTCCGGCGGACACGGCCAGTTTGGCGATTGCGTATTGACCATCGAGCCGCAGGAACGCGGCAAGGGCTTTGCGTTCGCAGAAGTGGTGACCGGCGGCGCGGTGCCGAGGAACTTCTTCCCAGCCATCGAAGAGGGCGTTGTCGACAGCTTGAAGCGTGGCGCGCTGGGCTTCCCGCTGGTCGACATCAAGGTGACGCTGTCGGACGGGTCGTTCCATCCGGTCGACAGCTCGGACATGGCGTTCAAGACGGCCGCCGGTATCGGCATGCGCGAGGGGCTCCCGCAATGCTCGCCGGTGCTTCTCGAGCCGATCCTCAAGGTGAAGTTCTATGGGCCGAGCGAGTTTACCGCCCGGGTCAACCAGATCGTCACCGGTCGGCGCGGTCAGCTTCTCGGCTTCGATGGCCGTGAAGGCTGGCAGGGCTGGGACGTGACGGAAGCGCTGATCCCGCAGGCCGAAATGGGCATGCTGATCGTCGATCTCCGGTCGGCGACGGCCGGCGTCGGCACCTTCGAGGCCGCCTTCGACCACCTGCAGGAGATCACCGGTCCGGTGGCGCAAAAGGTGGTCGACAAGCGCAAGGGCGAACTCGCTGCGGCCTGAGTTGTCCCGCTAATTGAAATGGGGGCGCTTCGGCGCCCCCCGGCTTTCGCCGTCAAACCTTCAAACAGGAAAAAGGCCCGGAACCGTTGCCACCTCCGGGCCTTCTTGTTCGATGAACGATCGGATCTTGGTCAGCTCGCCTTCAGGCCTTGGCTGCGGAAGATCGAACGTACCTGTTCGACCAGTTCGCCCGACGGCGGCTCGGTATCGCCGAGCATGTAGTCGCGGCCGCATTCCTTCCACTTGAACTCGCCGAGCTTGTGGAAGGGCAGCACGTCGACCCGCTCGACCACGCCGAGTTCGGCAGCGAAGGCGGCGAGGCCCTCGATTTCGTCCAGCTTGTCGGTGAGGCTGGGTACCAGCACGTAGCGGAGCCAGATCTTCTTGCCCTTGGCCGACAGGCGCCGGGCAAAGTCGAGCGTCGGCTGAAGCTGGGCGCCGGTCACCTCGAAGTAGGTTTCTTCGGTGAAGGCCTTGATGTCGAGCAGAACCAGGTCGATGTCTTCAAGCATCTCGTCGGTGACGCGCTTGCCGAGGAAGCCGGACGTGTCGAGCGCGGTGTGAAGGCCCATTGCCTTGGCGGCATGGAAGATTTCGGCGGTGAACTCAACCTGGGTCAGTGGTTCGCCGCCAGTAATGGTGATGCCGCCCTTGGCGCGCTTCAGGAAGTTGGAATAGCTGGCCATCTCGGCAACGATCTCGTTGACCGAGGTCTCCTTGCCCTTGCGCATGTGCCAGGTGTCGGGGTTGTGGCAGTAGAGGCAGCGCAGCGGACAGCCGGAAACGAACAGCACGTAGCGGATGCCCGGCCCGTCGACGGCGCCACCGGCGTCCTTGGAATGGACGAAGCCGTGGGCGACCGGCCGGCGCGCCGGCTCGACGTGGCCGCCGTCGGCGTGGACTTCCGGGACGCGCGGGGCGTCCCGGAAGTCGAGGATGTTAGTTTGATGCGCCATGGAAGGTCCGGCTGATGACATCGAGCTGCTGCTCGCGCGTCAGCTTGATGAAGTTCACCGCGTAGCCCGACACGCGGATGGTCAGCTGTGGATAGAGCTCGGGGTGCTCCATGGCGTCGACCAGCGTCTCGCGGTCGAACACATTGACGTTGATGTGGTGGCCGCCCTGCAGGAAGTAGCCGCTGAGCAGGCTGTCGAGGTTGTTCACCCGATCCTCGTCGGTCGAACCGAGAGCCGACGGCACGATCGAGAAGGTGTAGCTGATGCCGTCCTGCGCATGGGCGTAGGGCAGCTTCGCCACTGAAGCCATGGAGGCGACGGCGCCGTTCTTGTCGCGGCCGTGCATCGGGTTGGCACCCGGTGCGAAGGGCTGGCCGGCCTTACGGCCGTCGGGCGTGTTGCCGGTCTTCTTGCCGTAGACGACGTTGGACGTGATCGTCAGGATCGACTGCGTCGGCATGGCGTTGCGATAGGTCTTGTGCTTGCGGATGCAGCCCATGAACGTCTCGGTCAGCCAGACGGCGATGTCGTCGACACGGTCGTCGTTGTTGCCGAAGGCCGGATAGTCGCCCTCGATCTCGAAGTCGGTGGCAAGACCCCGCTCGTCACGGATGATCTTCACCTTGGCGTGCTTGATGGCGCTGAGGCTGTCCGCCGCGACCGACAGGCCGGCGATGCCGCAGGCCATGGTGCGGAGGATGTCGCGGTCGTGCAGCGCCATCTCGATCCGCTCGTACATGTACTTGTCGTGCATGTAGTGGATGGAGTTGAGCGCGTTGACGTAGACGCGGGCCAGCCACTCCATCATCGGCAGCAGCCTGGTCTTGACGTCCTCAAAGTCAAGAATGTCGCCGACCACCGGGGCGAGGGCGGGGCCGACCTGAGCGCCGCTCTTCTCGTCGCGACCGCCGTTGATCGCATAGAGCAGCGTCTTGGCGAGGTTGGCGCGGGCGCCGAAGAACTGCATCTGCTTGCCGATGCGCATGGCGGAGACGCAGCAAGCAATGCCGTAGTCGTCACCCCAGTAGGGACGCATCAGGTCGTCGTTCTCATACTGGATCGACGAAGTCCGGATGGAGGTTTCAGCGCAGAAATCGCGGAAGCCCTTCGGCAGGTTCTCTGACCACAGCACCGTGAGGTTCGGCTCGGGGGCCGGGCCGAGGGTGTTCAGCGTATTCAGCATGCGGAAGGACGACTTTGTGACCAGCGGACGGCCGTCGATGGCCATGCCGCCGAGAGACTCGGTCACCCAGGTCGGGTCGCCGGAGAACAACTGGTCGTATTCCGGCGTCCTCAGGAAGCGGACGATGCGGAGCTTCATCACGAAGTGATCGAACAGCTCCTGCGCCTCTGCCTCGTTGAGTTCGCCTTCGTTGATGTCGCGCTGAATGAAGATGTCGAGGAAGCTGGAGACGCGGCCGAGCGACATGGCGGCGCCGTTGGCTTCCTTCACCGCCGCGAGGTAGGCGAGGTAGGTCCACTGCACCGCTTCGCGACCATTCATGGCCGGACGGGTCAGGTCGAAGCCATAGATCTCGCCGAGCTTGATCAGCTCCTTCAGTGCCTTGATCTGCTCGGCCGTTTCTTCCCGGGCGCGCAGCACCTCTTCCTCGAAGGTGGCGAGCTCGAAGCTCTTGAGCTGGGCCTGCTTGTCCTCGATCAGGCGGTTGACGCCGTAGAGGGCGACGCGGCGATAGTCGCCGATGATGCGGCCACGCCCGTAGGCGTCCGGCAGGCCGGTAATGATGCCGGACTTGCGGCAGGCCAGCATTTCCGGGGTGTAGACATCGAAGACCGCGTCATTGTGGGTCTTGCGGAGCTTGGGGAACACCTTGTCGAGCGACGTGTCGGGCTTGAAGCCAAAGGCTTCGAGGCCGTTCTTGACCATGCGATAGCCGCCGAACGGCATGATGGCGCGCTTCAGCGGCGCGTCGGTCTGCAGGCCGACGATCTGCTCCAGGTCCTCTGCGATATAGCCGGCCTTGTGCGAGGTGATGGAAGACGGAGTGGAAACGTCAACGTCCAAGACGCCGCCCTTGTCGCGCTCGGCCTTGAGATGCCCCTTCAGCTTTTCCCAGAGGTCGGCGGTGCGGGGCGTGATGCCGGCGAGGAAGCCGGCATCGCCCTCATAAGGCGTGACATTGGCAATAATGAAGCTGCGGACGTCGACTTCGCGTGTCCAGGTGCCCGGAAGAAAGTTGCGCCAGGGGTCCTTGGCGGTGAGTTCCGTATCGAGGGTGTCGAACGGTTCGCGCGCATAGACGTTCATGGCATTCTCTCCAATTTTCTCGCCAGCTCGATGGCCGGAAAGTTATGCGTCCGAAGACGTATAACATAAATCACTTACGTACTCCTGCGAAATCATGGTGATTTGCAAGAGCTTCGCACCCTTCATGTAATATATGAGTTCAAAGGTTAAGTAAGTAATCTTGCGCTATTGCCGACCTTTGCGACAGGTCGTGCGTCGGGGGAGGGGCAGCTCGTCCGGATATGCATGCAGCTTAAGATTGAGTTGTCCCGCGCATGTCGGATACCGCTATCGAAGCAGCGAGAAGCGGTGAGAAAACTGAAACCTTTTAGAAAAGCGCCCAATAGTGCGACTTTTGAAAATATGAAGGAAAACAGCCGATTTTCGATCCATGCTGGTGCCTCGCAATAGCATGGAGGCTGCATCTTGTCGCCGCAGGCCGATCGTTGATCAACAACCAAAAAGAGAGGGGCCCATGAGGGCCCCTGTCGATCGCATGGAAGACTTCGCTTCAGCCATGCAGGCCTGCGGATCAGCCCTGCGCGCTATGCAGCGCCTTCCAATCGAATAATTCCAAATGGTTATCCGTTCCGGGAAGGTCTGCCCTGCATGCGGTGCGGTTCTTTGCTCGGCAGCGGCGCCAACCCGCCCAGAGCCTTGCGGTAGACAAGCCAGTAGATGCCGCCCACGAATCCGGCGCCGCCGGCGATATTGCCGAGCGTGGCTGGTATGAGGTTGTGAACGATCGCGCCAAAGGTCAGCACCGATATGTCGACGCCCTCGGGAACATGGCCGGTCTGAACCAGCAGCCAGGCGTAAGGCAGGATGAACATGTTGGCGACGCAATGCTCGAAGCCGGCGGCGATGAAGGCGGTGACCGGCAGCACCATGCCGAACAGCTTGTCGGTCACCGAGCGGCCGGCATAGCTGAGCCAGACGGCAAGGCAGACCAGGATGTTGCAGAGTACGCCCTTGAAGAAAATGGTGGCGGCATCCGGTGCCAGCTTGCCGACGGCAAGCTTGATCATGCCGTTGCCGAAGGCGTCGTTGTTGAGCGCCGCCGTATGGGCCATGTAGACGAGGAAGACGAGGCCGAGCGCTCCGATCAGGTTGCCGATCCAGATGACCGCCCAGTTGCGCAGGACCTCGGTCGTGCGAAGCTGGCGGTTCGCCCAGGCCATGACGATCAGACAGTTGCCGGTGAACAGCTCCGCGCCGCCGATCATCACCAGCGCCAGACCAAGGGTGAAGACGAGGCCGCCAAGCAGGCGCTGGGCGGCGAAGCCGAGCGTCGGGTCGGCGAGCACAATGCCGAAGAACAGCGCGCCAAGGCCGATCGAGCCGCCCGCCACCACCGCCAACGACAAGCTGGCCAGCACCGGCATGCGCGCCTTCTTGACGCCGAGCTTTTCGACCTTGTCCTGGATTTCAGCCGGCGCATAGGCATCAAGGCCAAGGATTGCATTGGCCTGTCCGGGCGCATCGTCCGCCATTTTGGGGTATCTCCGGTTCAACTTATTCCGCGCCACCGATACCGGCCGGCGCATAAATGTAAAGAGGAGACAATTACGAAGGTTTCCAGCCCGGCACCGGTCGCGATCTTGCCGATCCGCCGATCGCCGGCGCGATCCAGCCGACGGAAGCGCCTACGGATCCGCGTTGCGCGCAAAACCAATTCCTGCGCCTCCCTTGCGAGGAGCGCAGTCGCATGCGTTGGCAACAAGCCGTCTTTCGTGTCGGCTTCAGTCGCTCAGAAAGCGGCTTCTCCGACGGTCACGATGCGCAACACGTTGGTCGAGCCTGGCACGCCTTCGCCGGCGGTCACCACCAGCGTGTCGCCAAGCTTGGCAATGCCAAGGTCGGTGGCCAGCGCAACACCCGTGTTCACCTTGTCCTGGAAGCGGCGGAATGGCGGGCTCGGAATGACAAGCACGCCGTAGGCGAGCATCAGTTTGCGCGTCTTGATGAGGTCCGGCGTCACGCACAGCACCGGCACGCCCGGTCGCTCGCGGGTCACGCGCAACGTGGTCGAGCCGGTGGTGGTGTAGGTGACGATCGCCTTGGCGCCGAGAACGCTGGCGATCTGGTTGGCCGCGTGGGTGATGGCATCCGACGACGTCTCCGCGCCGAAGGGAAGGCGCTGCGCTTCGATGATCTGGCGGTAGAGCGGGTCATGCTCGACGCGCTGGGCAATGCTGTCCATGATGGCGACGGCGGCGACGGGGTAGGCGCCGGCGGCCGTTTCGGCGGATAGCATCACCGCGTCGGCGCCGTCGAATACCGCGGTGGCAACGTCGGAGGCTTCGGCACGGGTCGGCGCTGGGTTGGTGACCATCGATTCCAGCATCTGCGTGGCGACGATCACCGGCTTGCCGGCTTGGCGCGCCTCACGGACGATGCGCTTTTGCAGGGTCGGCACGTCCTCCGGACGCATCTCGACACCGAGGTCACCACGCGCCACCATGATGCCATCGGCGAGTTCGATAATGGCGCTCAGGCTGTCGATCGCCTGCGGTTTCTCGATTTTGGCAAGCAGTGCCGCCCGATCGCCGATCAACCCACGCGCCTCTATGAGATCTTCCGGCCGCTGGACGAAAGAAAGGGCCACCCAGTCCACGCCGAGTTTCAGCGCAAAGGTAAGGTCTTTACGATCCTTTGGCGTCAGCGCGGAGAGTGGAAGCACCACGTCCGGCACGTTGACGCCCTTGCGGTTGGAGAGGGCGCGACCGCTGACCACCGTGGTGATGGCGTGATCGTTGGCACAGCTCTCGACATGCAGGCGGACTCGCCCGTCATCCAGCAGGATGTCGGTATTCGGCTTGAGAGCGGCGAAGATTTCGGGATGCGGCAGGCCAACGCGGGTGGTGTCGCCGGGGTCGGAGGAGAGATCGAGACGGAAGGTCTGGCCCTCGACAAGATCGATCGAGCCGTTGGTGAAGGTTGAAATGCGCAGCTTGGGACCTTGCAGATCGGCCATGACCGCGATCGGCCGGCCGGTTTCGGCCTCCACCTGCCGCAGCATGTCGAAGCGGGCGCGGTGTTCATCATGCGCGCCGTGGCTGAAGTTGAGACGGAACACGTCGGCGCCGGCTGCAACCAATTCGCGGATCACCTCGATCGTGCTTGAGGCCGGACCGAGAGTGGCGACCACTTTGGTCTGACGCCGGCGGATTTTGGGATTGCTGCCCGTTCGCGAGGATGCCGGCGCGCTCATATCTGCTCCTTGACGTCTGTCGACCGTAAAATCGTCTGACCGGAAATCCCTTCGGGTTTGGCCCTTAAGGGAAACTCATCGCCAGCGTTGCCTTCGTATACACGCAAGGTCGCGGCGAGGGGAAGTGCCGCTTCCGTCGTGGTACCGCAAGGCAGCCACGCGAACATCTCGTAACCAGAAAAAGAACCCCGCCTTTGCGGGCGGGGTCCTCGGATCGTCAGTTGATCGTCTTCTCAGAGGGTCTTGCCGATAGCGACAGCGACATCGGCCATGCGGTTCGAGAACCCCCATTCGTTGTCGTACCAGGCCAGGACGCGGACGAGAGTGCCGTTCATGACCTTGGTCTGATCCATGTGGAAGATGGCCGAATGCGGGTCGTGGTTGAAATCGCGCGAGACGTTGGGGAAATCGGTAAAGCCCAGCACGCCCTTCAGCGGGCCCGAAGTCGCGGCGGCCTTGATGGCCTCGTTGATCTCGGCGACGGAGGTGGCGCGCTTGGCGTTGAAGACCAGGTCGATCACCGACACGTTCGGGGTCGGCACGCGGATCGACACGCCGTCCATGCGGCCCTTGAGCTCTGGTAGGACGAGCCCGATCGCCTTGGCGGCGCCGGTGGAGGTCGGGATCATCGACAGAGCGGCGGCGCGGGCGCGATAGAGATCCTTGTGCAGCGTGTCGAGCGTCGGCTGATCGCCCGTGTAGCTGTGGATCGTCGTCATGAAGCCGGTGTCGATGCCGATGACGTCGTTCAGCACCTTGGAGACGGGCGCAAGGCAGTTGGTCGTGCAAGACCCATTCGACAGGACGATGTGGTCCTTGGCGATCTTGTCGTGGTTGACGCCGTAGACGACGGTGAGGTCGGCGCCGTCGGCCGGGGCCGAAACCAGCACGCGCTTGGCGCCGGCCGTCAGGTGCATCGACGCCTTGTCCTTGGCGGTGAAGATGCCGGTGCACTCGAGCGCCACGTCGACGCCCAGTTCCTTCCACGGCAGCGTGGTTGGGTCCTTGATGGCGGTGACATTGATCTTGCCGGTGCCGACGTCGATCCAGTCGGCACCCGTCGTCACTTCGTGCGGGAAACGGCCGTGAACGCTGTCGAAGCGGATCAGGTGGGCGTTGGTCTCGACCGGGCCGAGGTCGTTGATGCCGACAACCTCGATGTCCTTGCGACCGGACTCGACGATCGCGCGCAGAACGTTACGACCGATACGACCAAAGCCGTTGATGGCGACCTTTACTGCCATATTCATCTCCCAGGAAGTCTAGTTATATTTCGTGAAACCAAAGGCTCTTCAAAAAGAGACTTGGGATACTCACGAGAACCGCTCCGAAAAGCCGGATGACAGCGGTTTACGCCGTTGGATTTCGGTTGTCACTTCAGAAGGTTTGAAGGCGTCCTAAAGTAAAACGGAGGCGGGTTTCCCCGCCCCCGTTCTCAATCTTCGTTCTTACTCGGCAGCCTTCTTGCCCTTGGTCGGCTTGGCAGCTTCAACCACCGCTTCGGCAGTCGCAGCATCGGCCAGCTCGGATGCCTCGACATAGGGGCGGCCGTAGTAGCTGTCGATCAGGATCTGCTTCAGCTCCGAGATCAGCGGGAAGCGCGGGTTGGCGCCGGTGCACTGATCGTCGAAGGCCTCGACGGCGATCTTGTCGACCTTTGCGAGGAAGTCGGACTCGGGCACGCCGGCCGCCTGGATGGAGGCGGGAATGTCGAGCTGCTTCTTCAGGCCGTCAACCCAGGCGATCAGGTTGTCGACACGCTGCTGCGTCCGCTCGCCACCGAGACCGAGGTGCTGGGCGATCTCGCCGTAACGGGCCCGGGCCTTCGGACGGTCATACTGCGAGAAGGCCGTCTGCTTGGTCGGGTTGTTGTTGGCGTTGTAGCGGATCACGTTGGAGATCAGCAGGGCATTGGCAAGGCCGTGCGGGATGTGGAAGGCCGCGCCAAGCTTGTGGGCCATGGAGTGGCAGACACCCAGGAAGGCGTTGGCGAAGGCGATGCCGGCGATGGTGGCGCCGTTGTGCACCTTCTCACGAGCGGTCGGATCGTTGGCGCCGTCCTTGTAGGACGCCGGCAGATACTCCTTGAGCAGCTTCAGCGCCTGCAGAGCCTGGCCGTCGGAGTACTCGTTGGCCAACACCGAGGCGTAGGCCTCCAGAGCATGGGTGACGGCATCGATGCCACCGAAGGCGGTCAGCGGCTTCGGCATGTTCATGACGAAGTTGGCGTCGATGATGGCCATGTTCGGCGTCAGCTCGTAGTCGGCGAGCGGATACTTCATGCCCGTCGAGTCGTCGGTGACGACGGCGAACGGCGTCACTTCCGAACCGGTGCCGGAGGTGGTCGGGATGGCGACTAGCTCGGCCTTGATGCCCAGCTTGGGGAACTTGTAGATGCGCTTGCGGATATCCATGAAGCGCAGCGCGAGGTCCTCGAAGTGGACTTCCGGATGCTCGTACATCACCCACATGATCTTGGCCGCGTCCATGGCCGAACCGCCGCCGAAGGCGATGATCACGTCCGGCTTGAAGGAAACGGCGCGCTCGGTGCCCTTGCGGACGGCGGAGAGCGTCGGATCGGCCTCGACGTCATAGAAGGTCTCGACGTCCATGCCGTGGGTCTTGAGCAACTCGATGACGCCGTCGGCATAGCCGTTGAGGAACAGGAAGCGGTCGGTGACCACCAGCGCGCGCTTCTTGCCCTCGAGGTCCTTGAACGCTTCGGCAACGGCGCCGCGGCGGAAGTAGATGGACTTGGGGAGCTTGTGCCAGAGCATGTTTTCGGCTCGCTTCGCGACGGTCTTGCGGTTGATGAGGTGCTTCGGACCGACGTTGTCGGAGATCGAGTTGCCACCCCAGCTGCCGCAACCGAGCGTCAGAGACGGCGCCAGGTTGAAGTTGTAGAGGTCACCGATGCCGCCAAGGGCGGCCGGCGAGTTGATCAGGATGCGGGCCGTCTTCATCCTGTCGCCGAAGCGGGAGACACGCTCCTTGTGGCCGTCCTGATCGGTATAGAGCACCGAGGTGTGGCCGATACCACCGAGGGCGACCAGCGCGGCGGCGGCGTCGACGGCGGCCTCGAAGTCGGGACGACGGTAGAGGGCCAGCGTCGGCGACAGCTTCTCGTGGGCAAAGGGCTCGCTTTCCTCGACGCTGTCGACCTCACCGATCAGGATCTTGGTATCGGCGGGAACGGTGATGCCGGCGGAAGCAGCGATCTTGATGGCCGACTGACCGACGACGTCAGGCGACAGGTGACCACCAGGGAACACGACGTTGCGCACCGCGCCCAGTTCGTTGCCGCTGAGGATATAGCCGCCGTGGCTGTGGAAGCGCTCGCGCACCGCGTCATAGACGCTGTCGACGGCGATCACGGCCTGCTCGGAGGCGCAGATCATGCCGTTGTCGAAGGTCTTGGACATCAGGATCGAGGCGACGGCGCGCTTGATGTCGCCGTACTCGTCGATGACCACCGGCGCATTGCCGGCGCCAACGCCGATGGCGGGCTTGCCGGAGGAGTAGGCCGCCTTCACCATGGCCGGGCCACCGGTGGCGAGGATCAGGTTGACGTCGGGGTGACGCATCAGGGCATTGGAGAGTTCGACCGACGGGGTGTCGATCCAGCCGATGATGTCGGCCGGGGCGCCGGCGGCGACGGCGGCGTCAAGCACCAGCTTGGCGGCGGCGCAGGTCGACTTCTTGGCGCGCGGATGGGGGGAGAAGACGATGCCGTTGCGGGTCTTCAGGCTGATCAGCGCCTTGAAGATGGCGGTCGACGTCGGGTTGGTGGTCGGCACGATACCGCAGATCAGGCCGATCGGCTCGGCAATGGTGATCGTGCCGCCAAGCTCGTCGACCTCAAGCACACCGCAGGTCTTCTCGTCTTTGTACTTGTTGTAGATGTACTCGGAAGCGAAGTGGTTCTTGATGACCTTGTCTTCGATCACGCCCATGCCGGTCTCTTCGGCGGCCTGCATGGCGAGCGGGATACGGGCGGAGGCGGCGGCGAAGGCTGCCTGACGGAAGATCAGGTCGACCTGTTCCTGAGAGAACGTCGCATAGATCTGCTGGGCGCGCTTGACGCGGGAAACCAGTGCGTCGAGATCTGCCGGGCTGTTGATTGGCATGTTCTACTCCTGTCTTCCAAGCATTCGTCCCGAAGGTTTTCTGTTCGTTCGACTGGCGTTTGCCGTCTTTTGGCTTCTGCCGGCCGGGCTGTCTGACCCCGAGGGCGAGGCGGGTTGCGGAGGACCTTTTCGATGGTCCGCTTTATTGTGTCCCGCTGCATATGGGATCGTTTTCAGCTCAATGGTCAAGCGTTGAACCGATTAAGTTTTCGGTGCGTAGTGGTACTACAGATCGACCCAAATTCTTCTGAAGAGCATTGATAGAAAAGATGAAATCCCCAGGATGCGGGCGGTTTGGTCTTTGTCCTTCCGAGACTTACTAAACCGCTCGGAAATCTTATCAGAAAAACTACTGATTTCAAATTAGTGCAGCTAAGCGAGCCTCATGTAATCCTTTTCAGCGGTTTCGGAGGCGGGGAGGACGCCGTCGGGAAGCCGAAGGGAGGCCGCGGGACCTTTTTAAAAAATGGCGATAAGTATCAAGGATGTGGCCCAAAGGGCTGGTGTGTCGGTAGCCACCGTGTCGCGTGTGTTCGGCAATGGCCCGGTCAGTCCCGAACTGCGCGAGCGGGTGGAGAAAGCTATCGCGGCCACTGGCTATCGGCCCAATCTGTCGGCCCGTCGGTTGCGCTCGCAGCATTCCCAAACCATCGGTCTGATGGTGGCCGACATTCGCAGTCCGTTCTTCACGGCACTGAGCCGGGTGGTCGAGGACGAGGCCTATCGGGCCGGTTTGCGCGTCATTCTCTGCAATACCGACGAGAGCGCCGAACGGGAAGCGATGTACCTGCGTCTGATGGAGGAGGAACGCATCACCGGCCTCATCTGGGCGCCGACTCGCGGCGTTCTCGAACGATTGGCCGATGACGACCTGCCGTTCCCCGTGGTTCTCGTCGATCGCGGCGGGCCGATTGGCCGCCATGACAGCGTCGTCCTCGACAACCATCAGGCAACGGCAACCCTGGTCCGCCATCTCCAGGCCATCGGTCGCAGCCATATCGTTGGCCTGTTTGGAAACACTTCATCGACAGCAGTCGACCGCCACCTCGGTTACCTGTCCGCCACGGCATCGCTCGGATTGTCGTCGGAAGCCTTCTTCGTCGCCCCTAACGCCGAGGCGGCCGAACGCGAGATTCTCAAGGTGTTTTCCCGGGCCGACCGCCCGGATGGTGTCATAGCTTCGAGCAACGCCATGCTGCTCGGCGTCGTCAAGGCCATGCGGCGGCTGGAGTTGAGGACGCCCGACGACGTCGCCGTCGCCGGCTTCGACAACGAGACCTGGTCGGAACTGGTCGGGCCGGGCCTCACCGTCATCGAACAGCCGGTTGGCGACATCGGCCGCATGGCCATGACGCTGCTATTCGACCGCATGAAGACGCCCAAGGCGCCGGCCCGCAAGGTCATGCTGTCCGGCAAGCTGATCGTGCGCGGCTCAACAGCGCCGGTTACCGGCCTCGTCGACGAGCCGGTGGAGTGAATTTTCGCAAAGTTGGGCGCGTTGTCCAGGTCGTTCGGCGAGGGATAGTCGTCGCTACACCCTTGCGAGCTCGCTGGCAAACGACGAATAGCTTGCCGAGGGAAGCGGCAGGTAGGTCTTGTTCATGCGACCGCAGACCGTCTTCAGTTTTTCGACGGCGGTGTGACTGACGCAGTCGACCGGGAACATCACCACATCGGCTCGGCCGAGCACGCCGTCGAGCGCTTCGGCCGACTGCTCGGCGCCGCCGTCATGGTGGATCAGCGAACCACGACAGCGCTCGACCAGTTCGCGCATCCGCGACACCGTACGAGGCCGGCCGCCGATATAAGCGATGCAGCGTCCCTCGAGGTTGAAGGGGCAATCGTCGGCACAGGCGCGGGTGGGGCAGGGCGGAGCCTCGGCCAACCGGTCAGTGAGATCGATCGAGCGTCTCTCGGCGGCGACGAGGCGGTTGGTCAGCGCCTCGGATTCGGCGGCGAGCAGGTCGTTGCGGCGCAAGGCAAGATCGAGCCGGCGGGCGAGGTCACCGGCCCGCTCGCGGAGACGCGCCATCTCTTCGCCGTCTTCCAGCTCGGCGACGCGGGCGCGCAAGCTTGCCGTCTCACGCACGAAGGGTTCCAAGCTCGCCACAAGACGACTCAGCCGCTCGATCTCGCGGTCGCGGGCGGCGAGCGCTTCCTGCTGGCCGGCGTTGGTCTGTTCTAGCCGCCGGGCGAGCGCGGCGCACTGCTGTTCGGCGAGCGAACGGGCACGGGCATCGCCGCGGTGGGAGGCGCCGCAGAGATGCGACATCATGTGCACCTCGCCAAAGACGCGCACTTCCAGCGCGCCGCCGAGATGCACATGGCTCATCACGGCCCAGAAGGCGCCGGCAATCTGGCCCTCGGCCACCTCCCGATCCCAGAACGCTGAAAGCTCTTCCTCGGAACGGCAGCGCGATGCCTTGCGCACGGCGCCGGTGTGATTGGTGTCGAGCAGCTTCTGCACCGCACTGGACGCGCGGTTGCGGTTCGATAGGACATGCACGAAGGCGCCGTGCAGTTCGTAATCGGTCATCATCTCGACGCCGTGGAAAAGGCCCAGCCGCTTTGCCATTTTGCGCAATTCGGCCAGGGTCAGGCTGGTGCCGAGCGTCACGCAGTGGCAACTCTTCGGAAGGTCCCAGATTTTCGGCCGTTCAAGACGAATGGGGCGGGGCGGTGGCCGATCAACGGCGAAAGAGGCAAGCGACGTAGCCGCGTCGACTGTTCCGGGTACCAAGAGAATGGGTTTGCCGAGCATGTCAGTTCCTTTTGGGCAAGAGAGCACAAAGGGCGCGATCCACGGCGTCCGCACTTACTTCCAGCTCGAATGGGCAACCGCGCCCGGCGCAGAGATCGGCGTGAGCGCAGCGGAAGATGCCGGCGCGCATTTCCACCAGCTCGGCACACATGCGCGCTTCTACTTCGCCACGGTCGGGCGGATCGAGGGCTTCCAGGACGGTGCGCCGCACCTCCACCTCACGATCGATGGGCATCTCCGGTGCGATTCCCACCGGCGCATGAACGAAGCGATAGAGGCGCGACATGCCAACGAGGCTCGCCGCGTAGCCGCTGGCTGCGCGCGGGCGGGGCACCAGCGCACACCGCTCGGTAAGCCGGCGACAGGCGAGGGCGTCGGCTCGGCTGAGGCTGGGATCCCCACGACGCGCCCCGCGCCGTTTCTCTTCGCCGATGAATCGCATGAGGACCAGGAGATCCTCGACGTCCTGGGCGAGCCAACTTTCGGACGGCAGGTAGGGAGCGTTCATGGGGGGGCTTCCAGCGAGAGCATTCACCTATAGGGATCATAACTTGAGTCAATTAGTCAAGTATAAGGGAAAGTGACTACGGCGGATCGGTTTGGCCTTGCCCTCAACGCAGCGAGCCGCCAATCTGTGGCTGTCCGCGCATCCGTCGGAGTTGTAATTGTCCAGCCAGTCTCCTGCCACCTTCGAGGTCCGTCTCCACCATTCGGGCGGCACCGGAGCGCCACTCCTGCTTATTCACGGCTTTGGGGCCGATCGCCGAACGTTCACTGCCAATCAGCCGTCGCTTTCGGCCGTCGCGGATGTCTGGTCGCTTGATTTGCCGGGGCACGGCGCCTCGCCCTGGGCGGAGGGGGCGAAACCGTCGGCGACGGCCTTTGCCGATGCCATTTCGCGGGCACTCGATGCAGAGGAAGTCGGTCGCGTCGACATCGTTGGGCATTCACTGGGGGGTGCGGTCTCCGGCGTCTTCGCGGCTCGTTATCCCGAGCGTATCAGGTCGCTGACGGCGCTTGCCGCTTCAGGACTCGGCCGGCCAGTGCCGCGCGTTTTCGTGGAGACGCTGCCGACGCTGACCGACGTCGAGGCCACCGAACATCTGCTCCAGCGCCTGTTCGTCCGGAAGAGCCTCGCCAACCGGCGTCTGGCGCTCTACATGCTCGACGAGCTGGAAAAGCCGGGCCGACGGGCGGCGCTATCGCGCATTGCCTCGGAAATGACGGCCATCTCCGCCGAGGCGGACGCCGCCTTTCACGCGGTTGCCGAGGCCGGCTTGCCACGTCTCGTCGTCTGGGGCGCCGGCGATGCCGTCAATCCGCTGGATGAGGAACGTCTCGAAGCCGTCGGCGGCGAACGCTTCGTCATTCCCGATGTCGGGCACCTGCCGCACGTCGAAGCGGCGGTCTCCGTCAATCGTCGGCTTGCAGCTTTTCTGGCGGAGCTTGCCGCCTGATCGCCCGGTCTTTTGGTACGAAAAAGGTCTATCCGATGTCCAGGACTACCCGTGCCACCCAGTTTCTCGACAAGGCGCGCGTCGCCTACGAGACGGTGACTTACGATTATGATCCCGATGCCGATCGCATCGGCATGCAGGCGGCCGAGGCGATCGGCGCCGAGCCGTTCCGGGTCCTCAAGACGCTGATGGCCGAGGTGGACGGCAAGCCGGTCTGCGTCGTCGTGCCGTCCGATCACGAAGTCAGCATGAAGAAGCTGGCGGCGGCCTTCGGTGGCAAATCGGCCAACATGATGAAGCCGCCGGAAGCCGAGCGGGTCACCGGCTACCACGTCGGCGGCATTTCACCCTTTGGGCAGAAGAAGCGCGTGCCGACTGCTTTCGAGGAAACGGCGCTCACCCATGCAACCGTCTACATGAACGGTGGCCAGCGCGGCCTGCAGGTTCATCTGAAGCCGACCGACGCGGTGAAGGCGCTGGATGCCAAGGTGGCGCCGCTCGTGGCGGATTGACCACTAAGCCGGGGACAAAACCAGCACATAGCGGATAACCGCTTGCCATTCTGTTGCACTTGGACGGGGGTGATTCTACCCATCGTGCCATGGGCAAGGAACTGATTCCCTCGGACGGCATCGAGCCGATCAATCTGCGAGAGGCGCTCGAGGAGCGCTATCTCGCTTACGCGTTGTCGACCATCATGCACCGGGCGCTGCCCGATGTGCGCGACGGCCTGAAGCCGGTGCACCGGCGTATCCTCTATGCCATGCGCCTTCTGCGCCTCGACCCGGGCAACGCGTTCAAGAAGTGCGCCCGCGTCGTCGGTGACGTCATCGGTAAATACCATCCGCATGGCGATGGCGCCGTTTACGAGGCAATGGTGCGCCTCGCCCAGGACTTCTCCCAGCGCTATCCGCTGGTCGACGGTCAGGGCAACTTCGGCAATATCGACGGCGACAGCGCCGCCGCCCAGCGTTACACCGAAGCGCGCATGACCGAGGTCGCTCGTCTTTTGCTGGATGGGCTCGACGAGGACGCCGTCGATTTTCGTGAGACCTACGATCAGGCCGACAAGGAGCCGGTGGTACTGCCCGGCGCCTTCCCGAACCTGTTGGCCAACGGTTCGGCCGGCATTGCCGTCGGCATGGCGACCAACATTCCGACCCACAACGTCGCCGAGATTTGCGATGCCGCCATCAAGCTGATCGATGCGCCGGACACCGAGGTGGAAGGTCTCGTCAACCGCGACGAGGGGCCGATCCGCGGCCCGGATTTCCCGACCGGCGGCATTATCGTCGAGAGCGCGGAGTCCATTCTCGAGTCCTACCGAACCGGCCGAGGCGGCTTCCGTGTACGTGCCCGCTGGCACCGCGAAGACCTCGACCGCGGCATGTGGCAGGCGGTGGTCACCGAAATTCCCTACCAGGTGCAAAAGGCCAAGCTGATCGAGAAGATCGCCGAGCTGATCACCGATCGCAAGGTGCCGCTCATCGAGGACGTGCGCGACGAGTCGACCACCGACGTGCGCGTCGTCATCGTTCCGAAGTCGCGCAATGTCGACGACAAGCTGATGATGGAAGCGCTGTTCCGCATGTCGGAGCTCGAGAGCCGCTTTCCGATGAACATGAACGTGCTGTCGCGCGGTCAGGTGCCCAATGTGCTCGGCGTGCGGCAGGTGCTCATCGAGTGGCTCGCCCATCGTCGCGAGGTATTGATCCGCCGCTCGCAACACCGGCTCGACCAGATCAATGCCCGCCTGGAACTGCTCGAAGGCTTCATCATTGCCTACCTCAACCTCGATGAGGTGATCCGCATCATCCGCGAGGAGGATGAGCCCAAGGCGGAACTGATCCGTGCCTTCGGTCTCAACGAGACGCAGGCCGATGCCGTGCTCAACATGCGCCTCAGGAACCTGCGCAAGCTTGAGGAAATGGAGATCCGCAAGGAGCACGCCGAACTCTCCAAGGAAAAGGCCGAGATCGAGGATCTGCTCGGCTCCGAGAAGAAGCAATGGAAGACGGTGCGCTGGCAGATCGGCGAGGTGAAGAAGGAATTCGGGGCCGACAGCAAGATCGGCAAGCGTCGCACCACCTTCGGAGAAGGTCCGGCCCATGACGCCGGCGACGTGATGGAGGCGCTGATCGAGCGCGAGCCGATCACCGTCGTCGTGTCCGAGAAGGGATGGATTCGCACGCTGAAAGGCCACATCTCCGACATCTCCGGCCTGCAGTTCAAGGCCGGTGACGTTCTGAAGCTGTTCTTCAAGGCGGAGACCACCGACAAACTGATTGTCTTCGCCGACAACGGCAAGGTCTTCACCCTCGGCGCCGACAAGTTGCCGGGCGGCCGTTCGGCCGGTGAGCCCATCCGGTTGATGGTCGACTTGGACGACGACGCCGACGTGGTCGACGTCTTCGTGCACAAGCCCGATCGCAAGCTTCTCGTGGTGTCATCCGACGGCTATGGCTTCGTCACCGCCGAGGCGGATCTCGTTGCGACCACGCGCAAGGGCAAGCAACTGCTGAACGTTTCGCCCGGTCAGAAGGCGAAGCTGATGGTTCCGGCGGAAGGCGATCATGTCGCCATCATCGGCGAGAATCGCAAGTTCCTGATCTTCCCGCTCGCTCAGGTAGCGGAGATGGGCCGTGGCAAGGGCGTGCGGCTCCAGAGGTTCAAGGACGGCGGCGTGTCGGATGTGAGGGTGTTCGTGGCGGATAACGGGCTCATTTGGACCGATACGTCAGGCCGCGTCTTCCAGCGGTCGATGACCGATCTGGCCGACTGGATTGGCGATCGCGCCACCGCTGGCCGGCTGCCGCCGTTGGGATTCCCGAAATCGAACAGTTTCGGACCTAGAGGGCTCTGACGAGTCGTCTGGTAACAATCGGAAATACCATATTTGGTGTGTATGAAGCCTGCCTGGTACCATCTTTACTGCCTTTACGGACCTGCCGAACGAATGTACAAATTGCACGCTGCCGATTTCCCGAACGGGGGATCGGGCGCTAGGGATTGACCAGGGGATTCATCATCGAGCCGCCATCTCATCTTTAACAAGAGGTTAGGGATGGTGTTCTAGAGTGAGCAAATGCACTTCGGTGCGGCGCTCCGTTTCGGAGGGCTCCGGAAGGCTGTTGGCCTGCCGGAGTGGCAGTGGTGGTGAGTGCTCGAAAGGCAAGGCGTACGGAATGACTGCAGGGCGAAACGGCACGCGCTCGACGACGAAAACGCTCCTAACAGTGATGTCCACATCGCTGGCTTTGGCGATCGGCGTGGCGGGCTGCGGGACTACCGGACAAGGCCCCCTCAAGTCCGCCAAGGCAAAGATCGATCCCAAGTATGGTGTTGCGCCGAGCCCGCGCGTTGTGGGCATGGGAGAGCCGGTGCCGAAGGGTGGCGGCCGCGCCATGGTTGGCAAGCCCTACCAGATCGCCGGCAAAACCTACGTTCCGAAAATTGATCCCGATTACAAGATCGTCGGCCTTGCCAGCTGGTACGGCACCGATTTTCATGGTCGCCGCACGGCCAATGGCGAAGTCTTCGACAGCGCGTCGATTTCGGCCGCGCATCCCACCATGCCCCTGCCGTCTTACGCAAGGCTGACCAGTCTGGCCACTGGCCGTTCGGTCATCGTCCGCGTCAATGATCGCGGCCCGTTCCATTCCAACCGCGTTCTCGACATGTCGCAGCGCGCCGCCGACATGCTCGGCGTCAAGGCCGCCGGTGTCGCCAAGATTCGCGTCGAGTATGTTGGTCCTGCGTCGACCGACGGGGATGACACGCCCTTCCTCCTCGCCTCCTATCGTGGCCCGTCGCTCGATCAGCCGCAGACCGAACGGCCGAACGTCATGCTTGCCGCCGTCGAGTCGTTGCCGGGCGTGAAGTCCGTGATGAACGTCTTCGGCAGCTCCGACACCCCGAAGCCGGTGCCGGCTCCTATCGCGAACACGACGGCTGCGCCCGCGGTCATGGCCGCTGCCGCGCCGGCCGAGATCGCTGGCACTCCCGCGCCAGCCATCGACGTGGTACCGCTGCCTCGTCCGGTCGAGACCTTCGACTACGTGACCATCGCTTCTGCTGATCCCGCCGATTTCGTGGCTCAGCCGCAATTCGCGGCTCTGGCGCCCGCCGCCGCCACGCCGACTGCAGTGCCGATTCCGCAGCCGCGCATGAGCTACGCCGAACCGACCAACAACACCTATCAGCCAACTGTGATGTTCGGCGACGTCATGTTGCCGCCCCTGCCGCCGAATGCGTCTGGCTATGCTGCCGATCGCGTGTCGCAGGCCTACCAGGCCGTCGATGGCATAGAGGCCGGTACCGGCCTGTCGGAGCTGGTCGACAAGCTTCAGGGCGTGGCTGGATCGAAACCGTCTATCGCTCACGATTCGGCCGGCCCGGTGGTTCAGCTTGGCGTGTTCGGCAATCCTGACAATGTTGCCAAGGCGAGCGCGGCGCTTTCTTCTTATGGTACGCCCGTCGTCACGGACATTACCGTTGGCGGACGTAGCATGAAGCTGATGCGCCTCACCGCCTTGACGGTGGCGCCGGACCAGGTGATTGCGGCTGCCGAGGCAGCCGGCATCGACGGAGCCCGTCTCCTCCGCTGACCGGTGTTCCGCGCGGCGAGGGATATCCGGCGTCCATGGCGCCGGAAGCGGGAGGTCCGGTTTCGTCGTCATGCGTGGGTTGGTTCTGCCGTTCCTTCTGTTTGTCGCTCTGCTGTCCGGGCCGTCTTTCGCGCTTGAGAGCGTTGCGCCGCGCGTCGCGCTTTACGACGAAACCACCGGCTCGTTACTGATCGCCAAGGACGAGGATAAGCTGTTCTCGCCGGCCAATTTCACCAAACTCGTCACTGCCGCCGTCGTTTTCGAGGCGTTGAAGACCGGCGAGGTCACCGAGGCCACGCTCTATCCGATCAGCGAACATGCTTGGCGTACCGGCGGCGCGCCGGCCCGCGTCACCACCATGTTCGCGGCGGTGAAGTCCTTCGTGCCGGTGGGCGATCTGTTGCGCGGTCTCGTCGTGGATTATGCCAACGATGCGGCGATCGCGCTGGCCGAAGGGCTGACGGGCTCAGAGGCGGCCTTTACCGAACGGATGAACGCTTATGCGGCGCGCATCGGCCTCAAAAACAGCCGGTTCGCCAATCCGGCCGGCTATCCTGACCCGCAGGCGAAGACCACTCTGGCGGACATGCTGATACTGGCTGGGCATATTCGGACAACCTATCCCGATCGTTACGCACTCTACAGTCAGTCGGAGTTTCTCTGGAACAAGATCAACCAGACCAACAAGACGCGCTTTGTGAAGGAGCTGCCGGGCGTCGACGGCATGGTCCTGGCCTTTGACGATGCGGATGGCTTCGGCGCCTTGCTGTCGGCCGGCCGTGGTGACCGTCGCGTCATCCTGGCGGCCAGCGGCTATACCTCGCTCGCCGACCGCGACAAGGATCTCAAGGCGCTGATGGAAGGCGCATTCTCCGAATATGGTCGGTTTGAGCTCTATCCGGCTGGTGCCGAGATCGGTCGGGTGAAAGTATTTGGCGGCAATTCGCCGGAGGTTGCGGTCATGTCGGAGCGCGGCGCACCCATCAACCTGACGCTGCCGACCGGCGATCGTTCGAAGTTTCGCCTTGCGGTCGTCTACAACGGTCCGGTATCGGCCCCGATTGCGCGGGGGACCCCAATTGCCCGGCTCGAGGTGCGCATTGATGATCGTCTTTACCAGTCGGTCCCGCTTGAGGCGGCGGCCGATGTCGAACGCGGCGAAATACGGGACAGAGCGCTCGATGGTTTCGCCGAGATGTTCGCCGGCTGGTGGTATAGGACGATCGGGTCTATATCGATCGAGGATATCGTGAACTTGGGAGCATTGCGTGGACGGCACCAGGGGTAGATTCATTACCTTCGAAGGCGGCGAGGGCACCGGCAAGTCGACGCAGTCGAGACGCCTCGTCGCGGCTCTCGAAGAGCGCGGCTTCGATGTGGTGCTGACGCGCGAGCCCGGCGGCTCGCCGGCGGCCGAGACCATTCGTGGTCTTCTTCTGTCCGGTCGGGCGAGGCCGCTTGGCGTGCTCGGTGAAGCCTATCTGTTTGCCGCGGCCCGCATCGATCACGTCGCCGAGCTGATCGAGCCCGCTCTTGCGCGCGGAGCGTTCGTCATTTGCGACCGTTTTGCCGACTCGAGCCGGGTTTACCAAGGCACTGCCGGTGGGCTGCCGGCCGATGTGGTCGATGAGCTCGTCGATGCGGCCATCGGTTTCACCATTCCCGATCTGACGATCATCATCGATGTCCCCGTACCGATCGGACTCGCACGGGTTGGTCATCGCTCGGAGGGCGCCGATCGGTTCGAGAGCGAAGCCGTGGCCGTGCACGAGGAGAGGCGGCGCGGATTTCTGGCGCTTGCCGATCGCTTTCCGGACCGCTGCGTCGTCGTGGATGGCAGCCGGGATAAGGACGTGGTGTCCGCCGAAATCCTGGCGCTGGTAACGGAACGCTTCGGGCTCTTCGGGGACGGCGCCCGTGGCGATTGAGGACGAACGCGTCACCGAGGCCGATTGGCTCGAAGGGCTGCCCCTGCCGCGCGAGCAGGCGGACCTGATCGGCCATTCTGTCGCCGCTGCCGAACTGCACGAAGGCTACGCCGGTGGCCGCCTGCATCACGCCATTCTCTTGACCGGTCCCAAGGGTATCGGCAAGGCGACGCTGGCCTTCCGCTTCGCTCGTTTCGTGCTAAGTCATCCCGATCCAACGAAGGCGCCACCGCCCGCCGCCGGTTTGCTGCCGACGAGCGATCGGGTTGCCGCCATGGTGGCGACCGGCGCCCATCCCAATCTCTTGCACCTTCGCCGCCCCTGGGACGACAAGGCAAAGAAGGTCAAGACGCAGCTGACCGTCGATGAGATCCGCAAGACGGTGACCTTCTTCGGCAATGCCGCCGGCATAGACGGCTATCGCATCGCCATCGTCGATGCCGCCGACGACATGAACGTCTCGGCCGCCAACGCGCTGCTCAAGATGCTGGAGGAACCGCCGAAGCGGTCGCTGTTCCTCGTGCTCTCGCATGCGCCGGGACGACTGTTGCCGACCATCCGCTCGCGCTGCCGTCGCCTTTCCCTCGATCCGCTCGGCCCCGATGATCTCGACGCGGCGTTGACGTCGCTTGGGCTTTCGGTCCCCGAGGGTGACAAACCGGCGCTGGCCGCCCTGGCCGAAGGCTCGGTACGGCGAGCGATCGAATGCATCGAGAATGACGGCCTCGAAGTCTACCGTCAGTTCCGGTCGCTTGCCGACGGATTTCCCCGCCTTGACCGGCCGCGCCTTTATCGCTTTGCCGATGCGGTCGCCGGCCGCAAGGGCGCCGACAGTTTCGACCTCTGCGCCGATCTCGCCCGTGGCTGGCTTTCAGAGCATATGCGCCTGACGCTGAGGGGCGGCGTCGACCGCCTCAATGGCTATGCCATGGCCTGGGAAACGGTCAATCGCATCGTCGCGGAAACCGATGGCATCAACCTCGATCGCAGGCAGGCGGTCATTTCGGTGATGCAAAGCCTTGCGGGATGCGTCGCTAAGTAGCTATTCACAAGATGTGCCGCCGGCGTTCCTATCGGACGCGCCTTGCGACCTTCCGTCCGGCACCATCGAAACCCTGAAGCGAACTCATGAAACCGACGTTCTACATTACAACCGCGATCAGCTACCCCAACGGGGCTCCTCACATCGGCCACGCCTACGAGGCGATGGCGACCGACGTGATGGCGCGGTTCATGCGGCTCGACGGTTATGACGTTCGTTTCCTGACCGGCACCGACGAGCACGGCATCAAGATGCTGCAGACGGCGCGCAAGGAGGGCATCACCGCCCGCGAGCTCGCCAACCGCAACTCGGCCCGTTTCCAGGAGATGGCGAGCCTTCTCAACCTCTCCAACGACGACTTCATCCGCACCAGCGAGGAGCGTCACCGCATCGCCTGCCAGGCCATCTGGAAGGCGATGGAGGCCAACGGCGACATCTACCTCAACAAGTATGCCGGTTGGTATTCGGTGCGCGACGAAGCCTATTATGGCGAGGAAGAGATCGTCGTCTCCGACGATGGCATTCGCCTCGGTCCGCAAGGAACGCCCGTCGAATGGGTGGAGGAGGAGAGCTATTTCTTCCGCTTGAGCGCTTATCAGGAAAAGCTCCTGAAGCTCTACGAGGAGCAGCCCGACTTTATCGGCCCGGACGAGCGCCGCAACGAGGTGATGAGCTTCGTCAGGAGTGGGCTCAAGGACTTGTCGATCTCCCGCACGACCTTCGATTGGGGCATTCCGGTGCCGGGCAACGACAAGCATGTCATGTACGTCTGGGTCGACGCGCTCACCAACTACATCACGGCGCTCGGCTACCCGAACACCGACGGCGAATTGTTCAAGAAATACTGGCCGGCTCTGCATATCATCGGCAAGGATATCGTCCGCTTCCACACCGTCTACTGGCCGGCCTTCCTGATGAGCGCCGGCGTGCCGCTGCCGAAGCGCGTCTTCGCCCATGGCTTCCTGTTCAACCGCGGCGAGAAGATGTCGAAGTCGCTCGGCAACGTCGTTGGACCGAAGGACATGGTCGACGCCTACGGGCTCGATCCGGTACGCTACTTCTTCCTGCGCGAGGTCTCCTTCGGCCAGGACGGCAGCTACAGCCATGAGGCGATCGTCGGCCGCATGAACGCCGATCTCGCCAACAACCTCGGCAACCTGGCGCAGCGGTCGCTGTCGATGATCGCCAAGAACCTCGGCGGCGTGCTGCCGGCGCCGGGGCCGCTGACGGAGGCCGATAAAGCGATCCTCCAGAGCGTCTATAGCCTTTTGCCGACCTGCCGCGAGGCGATCCAGGGCCAGCAGATCCATCAGGCGCTCAACGCCATCTGGGCGGTGCTCGGCGAGGCCAACCGCTACTTCGACGCCGAGGCGCCCTGGACGGTTCGCAAGACCGATGAGGCGCGGTTTGCCACCATCATGTGGGTGACGGCCGAATTGCTTCGCAACGTCGCCATCCTGATCCAGCCGGTAATGCCGGCGTCGATGGAGAAGCTGCTCGACCTCTTGGCGGTGCCGGCGGATCGACGCGCCTTCGATCGTTTGGGTGAGGGCGGCGCGCTTGCCGGCGACGTCACCCTGCCGGCGCCGGTCGGCATTTTCCCGCGCTACGTGGAAAAGACCGCCGATTGACGCATCGAATGAAGAAAGCCCCGGACGAACGCCATCGTCCGGGGCAATAAGCGGTCCTGGACGGTCGGTCGCCACACATAGCTCAGTGTGAGGGCATCGGCGCAATGTTTGTGCAACGCTTGCCGGAGCGTTGAGCTGCCACCTGCTTGACAGCGGTGTAAGGGGAATTTCTGATGGCCTCTCCGGGCGGCTTGCGCGCCCCGAAGGCAATCAGGTTCTCAAATGGCTCATTATGATGTCGTGATCGTCGGCGGCGCCGTGACGGGGTCGTCGGCCGCTTATCATTTGGCTTTCAATCCCGACTTCTCCGGCAAGGTGCTGGTGCTCGAGAAGGATCCTTCCTACCGCAAGTGTGCTTCGGCTCTGTCCGCAGCCTCCATCCGCCAGCAATTCTCCACGGCGGTGAACATTAAGATTTCCCTATATGGAATTGAATTCATTCGGAATATAGGCGGTCTTCTCGAGGTCGATGGCGATCGGCCCGACATCGGCTTCCATGAGGACGGTTATCTCTTTCTGGCCACCGATGCGGGGCGGGAAACGCTCGCCGAGAACCACAAGCTACAGGTCCAACTCGGCGCCGATATCGCCTTCCTGGAGCCGGACGATCTGGCGGCGACCTTTCCCTGGCTCAGCCTTGAGGATATCTCGGCCGGCTGCTTCGGCCAAAGCGGCGAGGGGTGGTTCGACGGCTATGGCATGATGCAGGCTTTCCGCAAGAAGGCGCGGTCGCTCGGCGTCGACTACCGGCCGGCGCGCGCCGCTGCCATCGAAGTCGAGAATGGCAAGACAACTGGTGTTCGCCTCGACGACGGCGAGGTGATCGAAGCTGGCACGGTGATCAATGCCTCCGGCGCCGACGGTCGCAAGCTCGCCGCCACGGCCGGCATCGACATTCCGATCGAAGTGAAGAAGCGGATGATCTTCACGTTCAAGTCGGAGGACCGCATCGCGCGCTGTCCGCTTCTGATCGATCCCAACGGCACCTATGTGCGCGGCGACAGCGACGGCTTCATCTGCGGCTGGGCGCCCTCAGGCGAGGATGACCCCGAGGTTCAGGACGATTTCGAGGTCGACTGGAACCTGTTCGAGGATCACATCTGGCCGACCATCGCCACCCGGGTTCCCGCCTTTGAGCGCATCAAGCCAGGCGCCGCCTGGGCCGGTTACTATGACATGTGCGCCCACGACGACAACGTACTGCTCGGCGCCATGCCGGAACTACCGAATTTTCTGCTCGCCAACGGCTTCTCGGGGCATGGCCTCCAACAGGCGCCGGCGGTTGGTCGCGGTCTGTCCGAACTCGTCATTTATGGCGGCTACCGCAGCCTCGATCTGTCGGAGCTGTCACCGGTCCGCATCCGCGACGGGCGGCAGGTCAGGGAGAAAAACATCGTTTGACGCGAAAGACCGGCGGCCTCAGCCACCGGTCTTCGTTCCGCCCTTCGATCGGTTACCAGATTGTCCTGCGTCCTGACGGACGCAAGCTGACGATCCAGCTTTTGCCGTCGTATCGGTTTTTCCGAAAACCGGTTTCCACTTTTCGGTCCGATGCTGTTGGGCCGCGCCGAGCGGACTCGATTCCTCGATCAGCCACCAGCCGTTTCGCGCCGGGGCAAGCGGTGCCTCCAGCGGGACAACTGCTGTCGGGCCGCACGGATCTTGCCGGCAAGCGGCGCCGCCGTATCGTAGAAGTGTTGGTCGGCCTCGGCGGTATGCGACGATGTTGGCCGCCGCAAGCCTTCGCGCGTGATGATGAAGGTCAGGATGTCCTGCATGGTCGCCTCCGAAGGTGTTGACGGAGGTGGATATAGGTGCTGGAAAAAACGATTCATATTGCCCGTATTCGCAGACCATCTTTCAGATCTGAACGATGGCGGAGAGAGCTCCGCCATCGAAGCAGGTCGCGGGTCAGGCTGTACCGCCGTTGACTGCCGGCTTCACCTTGTTGCCGAGCAGTTCGATGGAGTGAAGCGCCGCGTCATGCGGTAAGTTTGCTCCCTGAAGCAGCAAGGTGAGACGGTCGATGCCGCCGAGCGACTCGTCGACGTGGCGCACCTTGGCGATGATCTCGCTGGGGCTGCCGATCATCAGTGCCCCGGTCGGTCCGCGTAGTGCGTCGTATTGAGCGCGCGTCGTCGGTCCCCAGCCCCGTTCGCGGCCGATTTTGGAAAAGGTGCGCTCGTAACCGGGCCAATAGATATCGGCTGCCTGTTCCGAGGTATCGGCAAGGAAGCCGACCGCATGGACGCCGACGCTGAGCTTCTCGGGCGGATGGCCCGCCTCGGCACCTGCCCGGCGATAGAGATCGATCAGCGGTCGGAATCGATGCGGTTCGCCGCCGATGATGGCGACCACCAACGGAAGTCCCATGAAGCCGGCGCGGGCGAAGGACGCTGGCGTTCCGCCGACGCCGATGCGCACCGGCAACGGTTTCTGCACGGGCCTGGGGTAGACGCCCTGACCGGCCAGCGCGGCCCGGTGCTTGCCCGACCAGGTGACGTTGACGTTGTCGCGTATGGTCAGCAGCAGGTCGAGCTTTTCGGTGAACAGTTCGTCGTAGTCTCGTAGGTCGAAACCGAACAGCGGGTAGGATTCGATGAACGATCCGCGGCCGACGATGATTTCCGCCCGGCCATTCGAAATCAGGTCCAGCGTGGCGAACTGCTGGAACACGCGAACCGGATCGTCCGAACTCAACACCGTTACGGCGCTGGCCAGACGGATGGCCTTGGTGCGCGCGGCGGCAGCGGCCAGGATCACCGCCGGCGACGAGGCGAGATACTCCTCGCGATGGTGTTCGCCGATCGCGAATACGTCGAGTCCTGCCGCCTCTGCTGTCTCGATTTCCACGAGAAGCCGCGCCATGCGCTCGGCGTCACCGGTTTCGCTGGCCGGCGTCCAATTGGTCGAGACAAAACTGTCGATGCCGAATTCCATGGTCTAGTGTCCCGGTTGAGAGCAGGGTGGCGTATTACGCGACCGTTAGTGGTGCATCGGTGGTCGGCAATCAATTTGGATGCGGAAATGCAAAGGCGAAAGGGGGTGATTGTTCACCCTGGGTGAAAGATGTGTCGCGCATTACGTGACTTTGCGTAGCCTCTCGGACAGATAAGTTCAAGCCACAGCCTTCGCCGGCAATGCCGGCTTTGATCGGGGGAATACTCAAAATGGCCAAGGTTCTTGTACTCTACTATTCCGCCTACGGTCACATCGAGACGATGGCCTACGCCGTCGCCGAGGGCGCCCGTTCTACCGGTGCCACGGTGGATGTGAGGCGCGTGCCGGAGTTGGTGCCGGAGGACGTCGCCAAGGCATCCTACTACAAGGTCGATCAGGCGGCGCCGGTCGCCAAGCCGGACGAACTTGCCGACTACGATGCGATCATCGTCGGGGCCGGGACGCGTTATGGCACGGTGGCCTCGCAGATGCGCAACTTCCTTGACCAGACCGGCGCGCTCTGGGCCCAGGGCAAGCTGGTCGGCAAGGTCGCCTCCGCCTTCACGTCGTCGGCCACCCAGCATGGCGGCCAGGAATCGACCATCCTCGGTCTGATCCCCACCTTCTTGCATCACGGAATGGCCTACGTCGGTCTTCCCTATGCCTTCCAGGGCCAGATGGGTGTCGAAGCCGTCAAGGGCGGCTCGCCCTATGGCGCTTCCACCATTACTGACGGCGATGGTTCGCGTCAGCCGTCCGAGATCGAGCTGGAAGCCGCGCGCTACCAGGGCGCCCACGTCGCCAAGATCGCGACCAAGCTGTTCGGCTGATCTCAGAGCGGTGATGTTTTACGGCCCCAGGATCTCAGGATTCCGGGGCTTTTATTTGGCTTTCTGCCGGGCGCGCTCGTAAAGACCAACCGGGGTGCCCTCGGTGCCGGCGATGGTGGTGACCTGGGCATAGCCGGCTCGCTCGGCCAGCCGGACCGACGGAGCATTCTCTGGCTCGATGATGCAGGTGGTGAGCGGAAAGCGCGCCACCCTATCAGCCCAGGCAAGGCAGGCTTCCAGCGCTTCAGTGCCGTATCCTTGGCCATGGGCCGACCGCACGAAGGCCCATCCAGCCTCTGGCAATCCCCGAACCGGCAGGTCGATCGGCCGCTTGAAATCGGAGAAGCCGATTTCGCCAATGAAGGCGCCTGTATCCTTCCGCATCACCGCCCAAAAGCCGTAACCCATGACGATCCAGTGACCGGCGTAGCGCAGATAGCGCATCCAGCTCTCGTGCTCGGTTGCCGGTCGACCGGAGATGAAGCGGGTTACCTCCGGGTCGGCCCACATGGCGGCCAGCGCCGGAAAGTCGTCGCGTCGGTGTCCTCTCAGAAGCAGCCGGTCGGTCTCGATCTCCGGCGCTCGTGTCCTTCGGCTCTGTGGCATCGCCCACCCCGCATCGATATAGTAACGCTTTAGCAGATTCGACGGAGAGTGAGCCTCATGCGGTGTCCTTATTGCGGCAACGACGACAGCCAGGTGAAGGACAGCCGCCCCACGGAGGATGGGACCGCGATCCGGCGTCGTCGTGTCTGCATCGCTTGCGGCGGCCGTTTCACGACTTTCGAGCGCGTCCAGCTCCGCGAGCTGACCGTCATCAAGCGCTCTGGCCGCCGTGTGCCGTTCGACCGGGACAAGTTGATGCGTTCGGTGCAGATCGCGCTGCGCAAACGTCCCGTCGAGAGCGAGCGGGTCGAGCGCATGGTCAATGGCATCGTCCGCCAACTCGAAAGCATGGGTGAGAGCGAAATCGAGGCTGGGCTGATCGGCCGGCTGGTGATGGAAGGGCTGAAGACGCTCGACGACGTCGCCTATGTGCGCTTCGCCTCCGTCTACCGCGACTTCCGCGAGGCCAAGGATTTCGAAAGCGTGCTCGGTGAGCTCAACGCCGACAGCGAGTGAGGCGGCCATGACGGTGGCTCGCGGCCAGCCGACGGAACTCGATCGCCGCTTCATGGCCGCCGCCATTGCCCTGGGTTGGCGCAATGCCGGTGTCGCCCGACCCCATCCGTCTGTAGGCGCCATATTGGTGCGCAAGGGGCCGGAGAGTTTCGAGGTGATCGCTCGCGCCGTCTCGGCTCCTGGAGGGAGGCCGCACGCTGAAGCTCTCGTGCTGGCTGCTGCTGGCGACAAGGCCCGTGGTGCGACGCTTTATGTGACGCTGGAGCCCTGTTTCAATGGCGGACCGGCGCCGTCCTGCGTCACCGCGTTGGTCAATGCCGGCGTCGCTCACGTGGTGGTCGGTATCGAGGATCCCGATCCCCGCTATTCCGGCCGCAGCCTCGCCATTCTCGAGCGCAACGGCATCAGGGTCACCAGTGGCGTTCGTGCCGGCGAGGCGGCGCTGCTGCATGCCGGTCATATCGCCCGCTCTCGCCTCGATCGTCCGCACGTCCATCTGCGGCTGATGCTGAGCGCCGATGGCTGCGTCGAGCGCACCGGCGAGGGTACGCGGCCGATCGCATCCGCCGCCGCCCGTGCGCATGGCTTCGGCCTGCGCCTGCTGCATGACGCGGTCATGGTCGGCAGCGGCACCATCATTGCCGACAATCCCCGGCTCACCGCTCGCTTGCCGGGCTGCGAGACCCGTTCGCCCGTGCGGGTGATCGTTGATGCCGAGGCCCGCACTCCGGTGGAGTCCAATGTCGTTGCGCTGGCTCGCACCTCGCCGACCTGGATCTTCGTGGCTCCCGACGCGCCGGAAGATCGGGTCAAAGCTCTGTTCCAACGCGGCGTGTTGGTGCTGACGGCCGAACGGGAGGCGTCCGGCCGCATCGATCTCGCCGATGTCCTGTTCCAGATGGGCGGGCTCGGCATCGCCTCGGTGCTGGCCGAGGGCGGGGCTCGTCTGTCGCGGTCGCTGCTGGAAGCCGGGATGGTGGACGAGGCGACGGTGATCGTCTCCGGAGAAACAACCGGTGGCGAGGTGCCCGACCTGCCGCTGACCGAGCTTTCCGAGGCCGGTGCATTCCGCATCGTCGCTGGCAGGTTGTTCGGCGAAGATCGATTGCTGCATCTCGCCCGGATCGACGGTCACACCTCGATCCATGATATTCGTCTACCCGTAAGGCCTATCCGGAGGCCTATTGCGGAACCTCTGTGATTTTGCCAACCTCTTGCAGTAAATGATTTGTAAGTCCGAATGGGGACCACGATGACCCTTCCGATGACTGTCCAGGACGTGAACGGCCTGGGTGCCAAGGCCTTCATGGCCACCTTCGGCGACGTTGCCGAACATTCTCCCTGGGTGGCCGAGGCTGCCGAGGAAATGCGTCCCTTCCTCAATCGCGACGCCATTGTTGCCGCCTTCGAGCAGGCGCTACGCGCCGCTGGCCGTGCCGCCAAGCTGGCGTTGATCCGCGCCCACCCAGATCTGGCCACCAAGGCGAAGTCCATTGCCGACGACTCTCGCAGAGAGCAGGCCGGCGCCGGGCTCGACGCTTTGTCGCCGGAGGAATTTGCCCGCTTCGAAACGCTTAACACGACCTACCGCGAACGCTTCGGCTTCCCGTTTATTTTCGCCGTGCGGGGGGCGACCAAGGTCGATATTCTCGCCTCTTTCGAGGAGCGGCTGGGCAACAGCTCCGAAGTGGAGTTCGAGCGCGCCCTCGATGAGATCGGGCGCATCTTCCGCTTCCGCATCGAGGACCGGGTCGTATCGTGAGGACGCCGACGCAACTCGGCACCCGTGCTGAAGCCATGCTTGCCGAGCTCGCCGCCTTTACCGACGGTGACGGCAACCTTACCCGTCTCTACCTGTCACCGGCCCACCGCGCGGCGGCGGATCACGTCGCCGGGTGGATGCGGAATGTCGGCCTCGATGCCGGTTTCGACGCGCTCGGCACCGTGCGCGGCCGCCTGAAGCCGACGGCAGCGGGGAGGGCGGGCAACCGGCGCCTGCTCATCGGCTCGCACATCGATACGGTGGTGAACGCCGGCCGCTACGACGGCATGCTGGGTGTGGTTACCGGCATCTTGGCGATCGAGGAAATCCGCGCGCGCAACATCCAACTGCCGTTCGGGATCGACGTGCTGGCCTTCGGTGACGAAGAGGGCGTGCGTTTTCCAACGACGCTGGTCTCCAGTTCGGCGGTGGCCGGTTGTCTCGTGCCGTCCGACCTCGACGCTTGCGATGCCGATGGCGTTGCGCTGCGCGACGCTTTGGTCGCCTTCGGAGGCGATCCGGACGCTGTGCCATCTGCCACGTACGCTCGTGATGAAGTGCTCGCCTATCTCGAAGTGCACATCGAGCAGGGGCCGGTGCTGGAAGCTGAAGGGCTTCCGTTTGGCATCGTGACCTCAATTGCCGGCCAGTCGCGCTTTTCCATCACTGTGACCGGCGAGGCGGGGCATGCCGGTACGGTTCCCATGGCTTTGCGCCGCGACGCGCTGGCGGCGAGCGCGGAGATGATGCTGGTCATCGAGGATGTGGCGCGCGCCGGCAGCGCTCATCAGATGGTGGCCACCGTCGGCCGTCTCGCGGCAAGGCCCGGGGCCGTCAACGTCATTCCAGCCGAGGTGGTCTTCACGCTCGATATCCGAGCCGATGCCGACGCGCCTCGTCTTGCCGCCATCGCCGAACTGGAGGCGCGGTTTCGAGCGATCGCAGCCGGACGCGGTGCCTCGGTGATCATGGACAAATTCTACGAAAGCCCGACGACGCCCTGCGCCCCGCGCCTGCAAGAGGCTTTCACCGGCGCTGCTCGCGATCTCGGCGTGGCGGATCGGCGGCTCGCCTCCGGCGCGGGTCATGACGGTCACGCGATGCACCATCTTACCGACGTCGGTATGCTGTTCGTGCGCTGCCGCGGCGGCATCAGCCATAACCCGGCCGAATTTGCCACCATTGACGACATGGGCCTCGCCGTGGAAGCCTTGATCAAGGCCGTCGAACGGCTGGCGGCAGACGCCATATCTTCAGGGGACCCGACATGAAAGCCATTATCGAAGCCGCCTTTGCCGCCGAGGTCGACTTCCTGAAAGTGCTGGTGAAGGTGCCGAGCGACAATCCGCCCGGCGATTGCGCCCCCATTGCCGAAACGGCTGCCAGCCAACTCGAAGCCCTGGGTTTTCGTGTCGAGCGGCATCCGGTGCCGGAACCTTTCGTACGCCAGAACGGCATGCGCTCGGTGACCAACCTGATCGTCCGCCATGTGTTTGGAACGGCAAAGGGGCCGGTCATCGCCCTCAATGCCCACGGCGACGTGGTGCCACCGGGCTCCGGCTGGACGATGAAGCCTTATGGCGCGGAGGAAAAAGGCGGAGCAATTTATGGCCGCGGTGCCGCCGTATCGAAGTCCGACTTTGCCACCTATGCCTTTGCGCTGAAGGCGCTGATCGACTCGGGTCTTCCCCTCGATGGGACGGTGGAACTTCACCTGACCTTTGACGAGGAGGCCGGCGGCTTCGTTGGCCCGGCCTGGCTGATCGAACAGGGCCTGTCGAAGCCCGATTATGCGATTTCGGCAGGCTTTTCCTACGCCATCACCACGGCGCACAACGGCGTGCTGCACATGGAAATCATCGTGCGCGGCAGGCAGGCCCACGCGGCGATGCCGGAGACTGGCGTTGACGCGCTGGAGCACGCCGTGCCGATCCTGAGAGCGCTCTACGAGGAGCGCCACCGCCTCGGCGGCACCGTGTCGGCTCAGAAGGGCATCGGCTCTCCCAAGCTCACCGTTGGCCTGATTTCCGGTGGTATCAACACAAATGTCGTCCCCGACCGTGTGGTGCTCCGTCTCGACCGCCGCCTGATTCCCGAGGAGGTCGGCACCGAGGTCGAAGAGAAGCTGATCGCGCTGATCGAGGCAGCCACACCCAAGGTCGACGGGTTGGAAGTGGAGTGCCGGCGCATCATGCTGGCCGAGCCGCTTCGTGAGCTGCCCGGCGCCGACCGTCTGGTGGCGGCCATTTCGCGCCACGCCAAGGATGTGCTCGGCGTCGCTGTCGAACCGACCGGCGTGCCGCTCTATACCGATGCCCGGCACTATTCGGCGGCTGGTATCCCGACGGTTCTCTATGGTGCCGGACCACGTTCCATCCTCGAGGCCAACGCTCACGCCGCCGACGAGCATGTGCAGCTCTCGGATCTCAAGGCGGCGACTGAGGTGATCGCGCTGACGCTAAAGGATTTGCTCGTGGTTTGAAGGTACGCCATTCAGGTCGGCGTACCTCGTTGATCCCCAGGCGGTCTGGCAGGTGTCCTTGCCCGGCCTGTGTCTTTCCCGCTTTGGGTTCAAGCGGCGACGTCAAGGCTCGTGTTGGCATCAGCACTGGCCGACTGTACCGCCTCGTAGGCCGAAATAGCCGGCCCAACTGCAGGATTTCTTTGCGCCGCCTGCGCCGCGTTATCATCCTCATTCTGCCGACCGGCGGCAGAGGTGGATGACGGTTTGGTCGTCGTTTTGGAGCTGGTGCCGTCCGTATACGTGATGGTCGTCGTGGTGCTGCCGTCTGAATTGTAGACGATATTTTCGCTCTCGACTTCCTTGGACGATGAGGTGTCGCTGGTTGAAGACGAACTGCTTGCCGACGTGCCGCCAGCAGAACTTGCACTGTCGGTGGTGGAGGAGGTGTCGGTCGAACTAGCGGTCGTGGCCGACGACATGCTCTCAGTGAAAGTCGTGAACTCATCTTGGCTGACCGAGCCACTGCTGTCGGTATCGATCGCCGCGTAGAGCTGCTCCAGCGCTGCGGTGTTGGAGGAAAGATCGTCGGGCGCCCCCGCGGAAAATTCCTCCAGGCTCAGGCTATCGGAGCCGTCGCTGTCCAGATCGGAAAAAGAGGGACCGCTGCCAGCGTTCTCCTGAACCGACATCAACGTCGATTGCATATCGCTTGACAGCTGATTGAACGCACTTTCGAATTCCGCCCCGGAGAGGGCACCGTCGCTATCCGTGTCGGCGGTCGACACAAGATTGGATACGGCGGAGGATAAGGCATCTGAGCCAATGCTGCTCGCGGCGGCCGACAATTCTTCTGTGGTCACGCTGCCGCTCTTGTCGGTGTCGACCTTTGCGAACAGCGACTGCAATTGCGATAGGGAAGAGGAAGACGAGGTCAGGGAGGAAACGCTCATGGCTTCGATATGCTCCCGGTTGGGAGGCGCGCATGATCGCGCGTCAGCCTTTTGACGTGTCCTCTCCCAAAGTCAGGCAGAGATTATTGTATCCCGATTTTCCAGGTTTTCTGGGTAGTTACAAGTAAAGCTGGACGCTGGTCGCGGGCGCTCAGCCCACCGTTCCCCAAAGGTCGTAAGCATCGGCCCGCTCGATCTTGGCGGTGACGATATCCCCGACACGCATCGGACGACGGCTCTGCAGATGAACGGCTCCGTCGATCTCCGGGGCGTCCCACTTGGATCGCCCCTTGGCAACCGTGCCGTTCGCTTCGTCGATGATCACCGGGATGCGTTTTCCCACCCGGCGCTGCAGCAGCTTTGCCGAAATGCCCTGTTGGTGCGCCATGAAACGGTGCCAGCGGCGCTCCTGTTCCTGCGGCGGGACCAAGGGCAACCCGAGGTCATTGGCGGCGGCGCCTTTCACGGGCTCGTACTTGAAACAGCCGACGCGCTCGAGCTTCACCTCGGTGAGCCAGTCGAGCAGCATCTCGAAATCCTCCTCCGTCTCGCCCGGGAAACCGACGATGAACGTCGAGCGAATGGCGAGATCGGGACAGATCTCGCGCCATTTGGCGATACGCTCGGCCGTCTTCTCCTGGTGGGCCGGCCGGCGCATGGCGCGGAGAACGTTGGGGGAGGCGTGCTGGAAAGGAATATCCAGGTAGGGCAGCACCTTGCCCTCGGCCATCAAGGAAATGACTTCATCGACGTGCGGGTAGGGGTAGACGTAGTGCAGGCGCACCCAGATGCCGAATTCGGAGAGGGCATTGGCAAGGTCATAGAAGCGTGCCCGGATCTCCCGGTCCTTCCAGATGCCGGTCTGGTACTTGATGTCGACGCCATAGGCCGACGTATCCTGCGAGATGACCAGCAGTTCCTTGACGCCGGCATTGGCCAGCTTTTCCGCCTCGCGCAGCACATCGACCACCGGCCGGGATACCAGGTCGCCTCTGAGCTTGGGGATGATGCAGAAGCTGCAGCGGTTGTGGCAGCCCTCGGAGATCTTGAGGTAGGCATAGTGGCGTGGCGTCAGCTTGACGCCCTGCGGCGGCACCAGATCGACGAAGGGATCGTGCGCCGGCGGAATGGCTTCGTGCACCGCGCTCATGACGCTTTCATAGGCTTGCGGGCCGGTGATGGCGAGGACGCCCGGAAAGGCATCGCGGATCTGCTCGGGCTCGGCGCCCATACAGCCGGTGACGATGACCTTGCCGTTTTCGGCCATCGCCTTGCCGATGGCGTCGAGGCTCTCGGCCTTGGCGCTGTCGAGGAAGCCGCAGGTGTTGACGATGACCACGTCGGCTCCATCGTGGCGACGAGCGATCTCGTAGCCTTCCGACCTCAAGTGAGTGACGATGCGCTCGCTATCGACCAGCGCCTTCGGGCAGCCGAGACTGACGAAGGAGATTTTTGGAACAGTGTCTGAGCTGGCGTCGATGGTCATTTACGGCGGAATCCTGAGCTTTCGAGGCCGTGATGCATGGAGAGCTTTTGCACCGCCGTCAAGATGGCCGACGCGAATTAGCCGGAATGTCGCGGTTTGGATGGTAACGCGGAGGTTCACGCAACGATCACCTTTTGCGGCGCTCTTAAAAGGAAATCGCAAAGACTTCGGTGCTAGTGTATGATCCGGACTATAACGAGAGTATCGAGGCTTCATGCGTTTTTCGACATTTCCTAAGTCCCTCGCAGCTGTAGCTGCCGTTCTCGCACCCCTCTCGCTGGGGGGCTGCGCTGGCGGACCGTCCGATTTCCTGTCTATGGCGAGCGAGCCGAAGGCGGAAAAGCCGATTGTTCGTGATGCCAACCAACAGGCGGCGCTTGCCGCCGCGCTGGCTGCGCAGACTCGCGGTTATCGGATGCCGTCGGAAGATACCTCAACGGTGATGGCGCTGTCTGCGGCGCGTCAGCAGCAGACTGCAGAAGCGCAGGCTCTGATTCAGGAAACGGAAGCGGCCTTCAAGCCTGTCGCGGCGCCGGCCTGCGATGCCTATTCGGTCGATCCGGCAACAGCCTGTCCGGCCAAGGCTCCCTGAAAGGGAGCCGGCGGTTTTCCTTGAATTAATGCATAGACAGCTGCTGTCCCAAATAAAAGGCCGGCAGACACTTGAGGCCGGACGCTTCGGCCTTGCCGCACCGTTCGGCCGCCTCGGCGGCATTGCGAAACGGGCCGGCGATCAGCAGCAACTCGGTGCGTCCGCTTCGGTCGCGGATGGTGGCAAGCCCATCAAGGCCTTCGAACAGGGCAGGATACTGCCTCACGAAATCCGACCACGCCTTCTTGAGCGCGGTGAGATCGCCATAGGTCCCAAGTTCCATGCCAAATTGGGTATAGGGCGCTCCGCTTTGTGAACTGGTATCCGGCGGCACAAGATCGTCGAAATTGGGTGTCGCCGACGGGAGGGGCGTATTCGCGCCGGAAGCAAGCGCCGATGGCGACCCGATGCTGCCCGTCATCTCGGAGAAATGGGTTTCGATTTTGCCGACCCGTTCCGACAACGCATCAATCTGGCCCCGCAACAGCTCAGTCGCCTGCCGGAGCGCCGCGTTCTCGATCCGCACCTTCGCCAGTTCGGTGGCGAGATCGCCCTCATGGGCCGACGCTGGAGCACCCACCATGTCGCTGCGGCCGCTCGATGTCATTGCAGCCGAGGTGGCGTCGGGCGTCTGCGTCCCCCGCAAGAGCGTCGCTCCACCGCCATAGGCGACCGGACTTGGCGCTTGGGCAGCCACGTCGTGAACCGGACTGCCGTAGACGAGGGCAACCACGGCAAACAACACTGCCAACGCCGCAATAGCGAGCCAGACAGACAACGCAAAGGAGCCGGAACCGGATAACCCGTTTCCGTCGCCGTATCTGTCGTCACGCTCGCCGTTCACGAGAGCACCCCAAACGCCGAAAGGCCGCATTTCGGCCAGTCTCTTCCATAAAGGATGAGGAAGCCGATTCACTCAAGGGCAATGAGTCGTTGCCGGCCTTAGCCGGCGTGCTTACCCACGGGTGTTTCATGGGTTACGACGGCGGCGGCCTGAAAGGAAAGCCCGATCGAATGGAAAACTTCACTTGTTGCCCACTGAGGGGCAATATGCGGGCGCGGGACGACGAAATGGAAGGACCGGGGCGTGACGAAACTTAGGAACTATTTCCTGACGGGTCTGTTGGTCGCCGGCCCGGCCGGCATCACCATTTACATCACCTGGTCGATGGTGTCGTGGATCGACAGCTGGGTGAAGCCCTATTTGCCGACCGCCTATAACCCCGATACCTATCTGCCTTTTCGCGTTCCCGGCTACGGCCTGGTGGTTGCCGTTCTCGTCATCACGGTGATTGGCTTTTTGACGGCCAATATCGTCGGCGCCTCGATCTTTTCCTTCTCGGAAGAACTGGTCGATCGCATGCCGCTGGTGCGCAATCTCTACAAGGGCCTGAAGCAGATCTTTTCGTCGGTACTGGCCGACAAGGGGAACGCCTTCAAGCAGGCGGCACTGGTCCGCTTTCCTCACACCGGTATTTGGACCATCGGCTTTGTCGCTGGCGCGACGCGCGGCGAAGTGGCGGAGCGGCTGGAAGGCGGCGACGACATGCTCACCGTCTACGTGCCGACTACGCCCAACCCGACGGGTGGCTATCTGGTGTTCATCCGGCGCGAAGACGTCATCGTCCTCGACATGACGGTCGAAGACGCCGCCAAATTTGTGATTTCGTTCGGCTTGGTCACCGCCCAGTCGGCGGATGCCGCCGAAAGCCTCATCCGTACCTTGTCGAAAGGCGGCTCGCGTCAGTCGGTGACCACCGGTGAATCGGAGCGCCCACCCCACTCGGTCCAGGAGCCGTCATAGATGGCGACGTCGCGCGCGCCGACTACATCAAGGGCGAGTGCGATAACCGCCGCCGACACGCCGGATCCGCAACTTGCGATCACCGGTTTGTCCGGATCGATGCCACGGGCGGCGAAAAGCGCACGAAGATCCGCTGCCGACTTGAGCCGTCCGCCCTCGATCGTCTCTCCGAACGGCAGGTTGATGGCCCCCGGCATGTGACCTGATCGCAGGCCGGCGCGTGGTTCCGGCTCGCGACCGTAGAAGCGACCTGCCGATCGGGCGTCGACGATCTGAGTTTTGCCGCCGAGTGCGGCCTTCACGTCCTCGAACGCTCGGACGGCGATGGCGTCGAAATGCGGCGTGAAAACCGCTGGCGCACGCGGCGACTCGCCAGCTTCGAGCGGCAGCCCTTCGGCGATCCAGGTGGGCAGGCCGCCGTCGAGCAGCACCACGTCGCGCGCGCCCATGATCTTAAAAGTCCACCAGACACGCGCCGCCGAGAACATGCCAACGCTGTCGTAGACAGCAATGGTCTGGTTTTCGTGGATGCCGAGCGCGCCCACCGCGGCGGCAAAGGCGTCCGGTGTCGGCAGCATATGCGGCAGCGGCGACGTGGTATCGGCGATGCTGTCGAGATCGAAGAATACGGCGCCGGGAATATGGCCCGCGAGATACTCCTCCCGGCCGCGACGACTGGCCGCCGGCATGTGCCAGGAACCGTCGACGGCGACCACATCGGGATCGTCGATGTGGCGCAAGAGCCAATCGGCGGTAACAAAATGGCGATCGGGATGCACGGGCATCGGAGCCTCCGGAAGGGTTACGCGGCTTCGGCGGGCGGGCCGAAACGCAGTCGAACGCGACGATTGATCCGGCCTTTGTTCTCGATCTTGGCGATATGCATCTCGCCGATCTCGCCGGTCGATTTGACATGCGTGCCGCCACAGGGCTGCAAGTCGATGTCAACGCCGATGCGGACGAGACGCACCCGGCCGGCACCGGTTGGCGGCTTTACCTTCATTGTCTTGACGAGGGCCGGATTGGCAGCGAGTTCCTCATCGGTGATCCATTCCGTGGTCACCGCATGGTCGGCGCGGATTAGCGCGTTGAGAGCATCCGTGGCCGATACCTTTTCCACCATCTCGCCGTCGGGAAGGTCGAAGTCGAGCCGCCCTTCGTCGATCCCCACTTGGCCGCCGGTCACCGGATAGGGTAGCACCACGGAGAGAAGATGCATGGCCGTGTGCATGCGCATCAGGGCATGACGGCGCGTCCAATCGATGTGCTGAATGATCGTCTGGCCGAGCTGCGGCAAATCCTGGCCGCTATCAGGAACGAGAACAATGGAAGACCGATCAGGGCTATAGATGGCGTTCTTAATGTTCGTCGTGAGCCCCGTTCCCCATTCTATCGATCCGCTATCCCCGGGCTGGCCGCCACCCTGTGGGTAGAAGATCGACCGGTCGACATAAAGCCCCCCGTCGGTGCCAACGGCGGTCACCGTCGCCTCGGCAAGTTCCAGGTAGGGGTTGTCGAGGTACATGGCCTCGGTCATCGCTTTCCTCCGTCACGCCGCCTCGAACGGCGGCCTGAATTTCCTGGGAGCATCGAGCCAGTTCGGCACCGGCAAGTTCTTGCTCCTCAGGAAGGCCGGGTTGTAGAGCTTCGACGCATAACGCGCGCCACCGTCGCAAAGCACGGTGACGATGGTGTGTCCCGGGCCGAGTTCGCGGGCAAGGGCAATGGCCCCGGCGATATTGATGCCCGAGGAGCCTCCGAGAAAGAGGCCCTCGTGTTCCACAAGATCGAACAAGATCGAGAGTGCCTCTTCATCGGAGATGCGACAGGAGAAATCCACCGGCGCCCCCTCGAGATTGGCGGTGATGCGACCCTGACCGATACCCTCGGTGATTGATGTTCCTTCGGCCTTGAGTTCGCCGGTTGTATACCAAGAGTGGAGCGCGGCGCCATAGGGATCGGCCAGCCCGATCTTCACGCCCGGCTTCCGTTCCTTGAGGCCGATGCCGACACCGGCCAGTGTGCCGCCGGACCCGACGGCGCAGATGAAGCCATCGACCTTGCCGTTCGTCTGCTCGAAGATTTCACGGGCGGTGGTGTCGATATGCGCCTGTCGGTTGGCGACGTTATCGAACTGATTGGCCCAGATGGCGCCACGCGGCTCTGTCTTGGCCAGCTGATCGGCGAGCCGACCGGACAGCTTCACGTAGTTGTCGGGATTTCGGTAGGGAACGGCCGGCACTTCCACCAGTTCGGCACCCACCATACGAAGGTAATCCTTCTTTTCCTGTGACTGGGTCTCAGGAATGACGATCACCGTCTTGAGCCCGAGGGCGCTTCCGACCAGTGCCAAGCCGATTCCGGTGTTGCCGGCCGTGCCTTCGACGACGGTACCCCCTGGCTGGAGACGTCCGGTCGCCAAGGCGTCGCGGATAATATAGAGAGCGGCCCGGTCTTTCACCGACTGACCGGGATTCATGAACTCCGCCTTGCCGAGAATCTCGCAACCCGTCGCTTCAGATGCGTGACGCAGGCGGATCAGCGGGGTGTTGCCGATGGTTTCGAGAATGCTGTCGGTCATCAAGGCGTCTCCGTGGATGCCGCCGGTCGAAATTGGTCCGGTGAAAGTTTGAGCACCCACCCGAACATGCAGGCTTTCCGGTGAAAGCCCTTGCGGAAGATAACGGCTGAAGCGAAGCGTCGGATCGGTTCGATCGGTTTTTGCCGCAGCTGCCGGGGCGTTCTTTATGCGAATTCGGTCCCTGCCGGCTCATCCGGCAGAATCGCCCAGCCGGTGGGGGTGAGATATTCCAGAGGCTTGTAGCGGCGCTTGTAGTCCATTTTGCGCGAGCCCTGTACCCAGTAACCAAGGTAAAGATAGGGCAGGCCGCGCCGCCGCGTTCGCTCGATGTGGTCGAGAATCATGAATGTGCCAAGCCCGTCGCTTTGCAAGTCGGGCTCGTAAAAGGAATAAACCATCGACAGGCCGTCGATCAGCACGTCGGTCAAGGCGGCACCGATCAGCGGTCCGTCGCCCATGCCGCTCAGAAAGGTGTTGATGCCGCGCCGCCGGTATTCGATCATCATGGTGGACACGTGCGTCTCTTCCACCATGGCGGCGTAGTCGCCCACCGTCATGTCCATCATGCCGCCGTCGGCATGGCGGGCGTCGAGATAGGAGCGGAAGAGCGAATACTGCTCGCCGGTGGCCGCCGGCGGCAGCTCGGCGCCAACCAGACGACTGTTGCGCGCATAGTTGCGCCGCTGGCTCTTGTCGGGACGGAAGTCGTCAACGCGCACGCGCACCGACACGCAGGAACGACAATCTTCGCAAGCTGGCCGGTAGGCAATGTTCTGGCTGCGACGGAAGCCGCCATGGCTGAGGATGGAGTTCATCGCGGCGGCGCGTTCGCCCACCATATGCGTAAACACCTTCCGCTCCGTCTTGCCCGGCAGATAGGGACAAGCGGACGGCGCGGTCAGAAAGAATTGAGGCGCGTCGGTCGGGTGTTGCGTCATCGGTTCATGCGTCGGTCTGGTCTGCCGATCTTGGCATCTTTCGCCGGCTCTGGCGAGATACCAAGATCACCGGAAGTGGGGTGCCCTGGCATATTCGAAGCCGCATAGCGGCTTCCGGCGCCAAGCGGCGCCGCGCGCAGCGAGGCTTTCGGGACGAAGCCTCGAAAGACGGAAGCGGAGCGGAAGCCTAAGGGCCGGAGGCCCGCCGGCGCTTGAGGCCGATAATCAATATCTATTGACGAAGACGATGCCGAGCACGATGTCATGCAGCAGGCGCTTGTTCTCGGTGAACAGCGATACCAACAGCACCAGCGGCGTCAGCACCGACACTGAAAAATAGAACAGCACGGCGTGGACCGCGGCGACGCCCGGATTGAGGCGGCTACCATCCATGAAGCGGGCCTCAATGCCTTGCGTGCGCATGCCCACCGTCGCGGAGTAGGGCCCTCCGAGCGAGAAGGCGCAGTAGACCAGAGCGACCGCCGGCCAGAGGATCGGATAAAGCATCCAGCCGAGGCCGAGCGTCACGATGCCGAGGAAGAACACCACCACACCGACCGCGAAGGTCAGCAAGGCAATGATGACGGCATCGATCAGGAAGGCGAGGACGCGGCGCGTGCGGATTCCGCTGACGGCGCCGGGGCCGGGCCGGCCTTCGTCGATGATATAGTCGGCAGCGTCATAGGTCCGGTTGGACATGGAAGTCTCCATTGAGAACAATGAGCCGCATATGGGAATGCCGCCTGCGACTTCAATGTGCCTTCGGCCCGCGTTGCCGGCTATTCGGGCGATTTTCGCTCGACGCCGTACCCCTTTGCCCGCAACGCCGCGATGATCTCCTCGGCGTGGTGGCCATCGCGCGCTTCGAGGGTGATGTCGAGGGAGGCGCCTTTGGCCGGAATCTCCAAGACGGCGCGTCGGTGCGAAACCTCGAGGATGTTGCCGCCGGCATCGCCGATCAGCGTGGTGATGGCGCCGAGCGTGCCTGGCCGGTCCGGAATGGCAAGGCGGATGGCGACGATCTTCTCCTCGCGGGCGAGCTCGCGCATCATGATCGAGGCGAGAATGCGCGGATCGATATTGCCGCCCGACAGCACGAGGCCGACCTTCTTGCGTCGGAACAGATCGGGTTCGGCGAACATTGCCGCAAGACCGGCGGCTCCGGCCCCCTCGGCCATGGTTTTCTGCAGCGTCAGATAGGCGTTGACGGCCCGTTCGAGGTGGCTCTCGTCGACCAGCACGATGGTGTCAACGAGTTCGCGCACCACCGGCAGCGTCTTCCGGCCGGCCACCTTGACGGCGATGCCCTCGGCCAAAGTCGCGCCGCCGACCATCGCGTCGATGCCCTTCACGGCGGCCCACATCGAGGGATACATACGCGTCTCGACGCCGATCACGTCGATCTCGGGTTTCAGCGCCTTGGCCGCCGTCGCCATGCCGGCAATCAGGCCGCCGCCGCCCACCGGTACGGCGATGACGTCGAGATCGGGCCGCTCCTCCAGCATTTCCAGCGCCAGCGTCCCCTGGCCGGCAATCACGTCGCTGTCGTCATAGGGGTGAATGAAGACCAGATTCTCTTCGGCGCCGATGCGCGCGGCGGCCAATGCCGCCTCGGCCACCGTCTCGCCCTCCAAGACGACGCGGGCGCCGTAGCCGGTCGTTGCCGACACCTTTACGTGCGGTGTCGTCACCGGCATGACGATGGTCGGCGCGATGCCGAGCCGCACCGCGTGATAGGCGACGGCCTGGGCGTGATTGCCGGCGGACATGGCAATCACGCCACGTCGCCGCTCGTCGGCCGAGAGCGTCAGAAGACGGTTTAGGGCGCCACGCTCTTTGAAGGCCGAGGTCACTTGCATGTTCTCGTATTTGACGAACACTTCGGCCCCGGTCAGCCGGCCGAGACGCGGCGCCGGCAAGAATGGAGTATGCATCACCTGACCAGAAATCGCTTCCCTTGCGGCGCGAATACGCTCGAGAGTGATGGGCTTGTCGGTGTCGTCCATTTGTTTTTCCACGCTTTTTCCCGCCGTAGCCGCCAACGGGCGCGGGCAGGGTAACGACCTTGTGAAAACATGCGTTTTCTAGTCAGGAATCTGGGGTTGTCTCTGGGATACCCCTGAGCGTAATAAACCTTAGAAAGGGACCTTCGACGCCCTTGCGAAGTGAAGGTCTATCCGCTAACCGTGCCACAAGCAATTCGGCGACCCCACGCGACTCTTCACGAAATTGTTGCGTTGCGCAAATGGGTTGCGTCCGAACCAATGAGGTCACAATGGACGAACTCCTTCGGGACTACCTGCCGGTGATCATTTTCCTCGGCGTAGCGTTGGCCATCGGTCTGGCGCTTCTGGTGTCCCCCTTCCTGCTGGCTTTCAAGAATCCCGATCCGGAGAAGCTGTCGGCCTATGAATGTGGCTTCAATGCCTTCGACGACGCTCGCATGAAGTTCGATGTGCGCTTCTATCTGGTGTCGATTCTGTTCGTGATCTTCGATCTGGAAGTCGCCTTCCTGTTCCCCTGGGCCGTCGCCTTCAAGCAGGTTGGGTTGTTCGGCTTTTGGTCGATGATGGTCTTCCTTGGCGTGTTGACCATCGGTTTCGCCTATGAATGGAAGAAGGGGGCGCTGGAATGGGACTGAGCCCAAGAGAGACGCTGGTTTCGCCCGCCCCCAAGGGTATCATCGATCCCCGGACCGGCAAGCCGATCGGCTCCGATGACGGTTTCTTCACCGGCATCAACGACGAACTGGCCGACAAGGGGTGGCTGGTTACCTCCACGGAAGAACTGATCCACTGGGCGCGCACCGGCTCGCTGATGTGGATGACCTTCGGCCTCGCCTGCTGCGCCGTCGAGATGATGCAGGTGTCGATGCCGCGCTATGACGTCGAACGCTTCGGCTTTGCGCCGCGCGGTTCGCCGCGTCAGTCCGACGTGATGATCGTCGCCGGCACCTTGACCAACAAGATGGCCCCGGCGCTCCGCAAGGTCTACGACCAGATGCCGGAGCCGCGCTACGTCATCTCCATGGGCTCCTGCGCCAATGGCGGCGGTTACTACCACTATTCCTATTCGGTGGTGCGCGGCTGCGATCGTATCGTGCCGGTCGACATTTACGTGCCAGGCTGTCCGCCGACCGCCGAGGCGCTGCTCTACGGCGTGCTGCTGCTTCAGAAGAAGATCCGGCGCACCGGCACGATCGAGCGCTGAGCGATATAAGGCTGGTTGAAACATGAGCGAAGCCCCGAAGGATTTGATCGGCGAACTGGCCTTAGCCGTCGGAAGCGCCCTGGGGACCGATGCGCTTTCGGTCAACGTAACCTTTGGCGAAGTGACCGCCGTCGTCGTGCGTGAGCGGATTGTCGAGGTCGTGACGCGGTTGCGTGATGCGCCGGACCTCGGCTTCGTCAACATCATCGACATTTGTGGTGTGGACTATCCCGAGCGTGCCGAGCGGTTTGACGTTGTCTATCACCTGCTATCGCCGACCCGGAACGCCCGCATTCGACTGAAGGTGACCACCGACGAAGAGATGCCGGTGCCCTCCATCACCTCGGCGTTCCCTGGTGCGCTGTGGTTCGAGCGCGAAGCCTACGATCTGCTCGGCATCCTGTTCTCCGATCATCCTGAATTGCGGCGCCTTTTGACGGACTATGGCTTCGATGGCCATCCGCTTCGCAAGGACTTCCCGATGACCGGATATGTCGAGGTCCGCTACGACGACGCCCAGAAGCGCGTTGTCTACGAGCCTGTCAGGCTCAACCAGGAATTCCGCAATTTCGACTTCCTGTCGCCTTGGGAGGGCACGACCTACGTGCTGCCGGGCGACGAGAAGGTCAAGACGAACTGAGGCGCGCGATCGATGGCTGAAGCCCAGGTCAGAAATTTCAATATCAACTTCGGCCCGCAGCATCCGGCGGCCCATGGCGTGTTGCGTCTGGTGCTGGAGTTGGATGGCGAGGTGGTCGAACGCGTCGATCCGCATATCGGCCTCCTGCATCGCGGCACGGAAAAGCTGATCGAGGCGCGTACCTATCTCCAGGGCCTGCCGTATTTCGATCGCCTCGACTATGTCGCGCCGATGAATCAGGAGCACGCCTACTGCCTGGCCGTGGAACGGCTCGCTGGCATCGTCGTGCCGCGCCGCGCTCAGATCATCCGCGTGCTCTATTCCGAGATCGGTCGTATTCTTTCGCATCTCCTCAACGTGACCACCCAGGCGATGGACATCGGCGCGCTGACGCCGCCGCTTTGGGGTTTCGAGGAACGCGAAAAGCTGATGATCTTCTATGAGCGTGCTTCCGGTTCGCGCATGCACGCCGCTTACTTCCGTCCGGGCGGTGTTCATCAGGACCTGCCGGATCAACTCGTTGCCGACATCGAAGCCTGGTGTGATCCCTTCCTTCAGACCGTCGCCGATCTCGACGCGCTTCTGTCGGAGAACCGCATCTTCAAGCAGCGCAACGTCGACATTGGCGTCGTGAGTCTGGAAGATGCTTGGAAGTGGGGCTTCTCGGGCGTGATGGTCCGCGGCTCTGGCGCCGCCTGGGACCTCAGGAAATCACAGCCCTACGAGATCTACGGCGAGCTCGATTTCGACATTCCCGTCGGTAAGAACGGCGACTGCTACGACCGCTATCACATTCGCATGGAAGAGATGCGGCAGTCGGTTCGCATCATGAAGCAGTGCATCGCCCTGCTGAAAACCGAGAAGGGGCCGGTTCTGACCCTTCAGGGCAAGTATGCGCCGCCGCGCCGGGCCGAGATGAAGCGCTCGATGGAAGCGCTCATCCACCACTTCAAGCTCTACACCGAAGGCTTCCGCGTGCCCGAGGGCGAGGTCTACGCTGCTGTCGAGGCGCCGAAGGGCGAATTTGGCGTCTACCTCGTGTCGGACGGCACCAACAAGCCCTATCGCGTCAAGATCCGCGCCCCCGGCTTCGCCCATCTTCAGGCCATGGACTTCCTTTGTCGCGGCCATTTGCTGGCCGACGTGTCGGCCGTGCTCGGTTCGATCGACATCGTGTTTGGTGAGGTGGATCGCTGATGTCCGTCCGTCGTCTTCATCCCGAACAGCCGGAGAGCTTCTCCTTCACCGGAGAGAACGCCGCCTATTTGCAGAAGGTGATCGCCCGCTATCCGGAAGGGCGTCAGGCCTCGGCGGTGATTCCTGCGCTGATGGTTGCTCAAAGCCAGGAAGGCTGGATCAGCCAACCGGCGATCGAGGCGGTGGCAAAGCTGCTCGATATGCCGGACATCCGTGTCTTGGAAGTTGCGACCTTCTACACGCAGTTCCAGCTGTCGCCGGTCGGCCGCAAGGCCCATATCCAGGTTTGTGGCACCACGCCCTGCCGTTTGCGCGGCGCAGATGAGCTCATCACCATCTGCAAGAATAGGCTGGCCGCCCATCCTTTCGATCTCTCTTCCGATGGTGATTTTTCCTGGGAGGAGGTTGAGTGCGCTGGCGCTTGCGTCAACGCGCCGATGGTCACTGTGGGCAAGGATACCTACGAGGATCTGACCACCGAGACCTTCAACGCGCTGATCGACGGCCTTGCCTCGGGCAATCCGCCGACGCCCGGCCCGCAGAGCGACCGATTCTTCTCGGCGCCGAGCAATGGCGACACGTCGCTCACCGATCCGACGCTCTTCGACGGCTCGGTGATCGGCAAATACCGCGCCTTCGACCGCGAGGAATTGGCCCCACCGGCTGCGCCAGCGCTGGCAGCAGCAGCACCGGCTGCCGCAGCGAAGCCGGCCGCTGAAAAGCCGATACCCAAGGTGGCTGAGACCCAGGGACTGGCCGACAGCGAGAAGGTGCCGGAACAGCACAAGCCGTCGCTGCTTGAGGCGGCGCGTGATGGCAAGCCCGACGATCTCAAGCTGATTGCCGGTGTTGGCCCGAAACTTGAGGAAATGCTGCATAAGCTCGGCATCTATCACTTCGACCAGATCGCCGGCTGGAACGAAATGAACATCCAATGGGTCGATCAGCATCTCGGCAGCTTCCGTGGCCGTGCTCTCCGCGACAAGTGGATCGAGCAGTCCGGCAAGCTGGCGACTGGCTGGCGGCCGTCCAAGGACGGCGCTAAGCCCGTCTGAGTCCGAACCGTAGACCCTGGGAACCTCAGTCATGCTGCAGGACAAGGACCGCATCTTCACCAACATCTACGGGCGCCACGATTGGGGCCTGCAGGGCGCGCTGAAGCGTGGCCAGTGGGACGGCACCAAGGAAATTTTGGCCAAGGGGCGGGATTTCATCATCAAGGAAATCCAGGCGTCCGGTCTGCGTGGACGCGGTGGTGCCGGCTTCCCAACCGGTCTCAAGTGGTCGTTCATGCCCAAGCAGTCGGACGGCCGGCCGCACTATCTGGTGGTCAACGCCGACGAGTCCGAGCCGGGAACTTGCAAGGACCGCGAAATCCTTCGCCATGACCCGCATACGCTCGTCGAAGGCTGCCTTGTTGCCGGCTTCGCCATGGGGGCTCATGCGGCCTACATCTATGTGCGCGGCGAGTTCATCCGCGAGCGCGAGCGGCTTCAGGCCGCCGTCGATCAGGCCTATGACGCCGGCCTTCTCGGCAAGAACGCCTGCGGTTCCGGCTGGGATATGGACGTCTTCGTCCATCACGGCGCAGGTGCTTATATCTGCGGCGAAGAGACGGCTCTGCTCGAAAGCCTGGAGGGCAAGAAGGGCCAGCCGCGCATGAAGCCGCCGTTCCCGGCCAATGTTGGTCTCTACGGCTGTCCGACGACGGTGAACAACGTCGAGTCCATCGCCGTAGCGCCGACCATCATGCGGCGCGGCGCCGCCTGGTTCTCGAGCTTCGGCCGCGACAACAACAAGGGCACCAAGCTGTTCATGATCTCCGGCCACGTCAACACGCCTTGCGTGGTGGAGGAGGAGCTCGGCATTCCCTTCAAGGATCTGATCGAAAAGCACGCCGGTGGCGTGCGCGGTGGCTGGGATAATCTCCTGGCGGTCATCCCCGGTGGCGCCTCTTGTCCGGTTGTCCGTGCCGATCAGATCATGGATGCCCAGATGGACTTCGATGGCATGCGTGCCATCGGTTCCAGCTTCGGCACCGGCGGTCTCATCGTCATGGACAAGTCCACCGACGTGATCGCGGCGATCGCGCGCATCTCCTACTTCTTCCGCCATGAGAGCTGTGGCCAGTGCACGCCGTGCCGCGAGGGCACGGGCTGGATGTGGCGCGTCATGGAACGCATGCGTCAGGGCAACGCCGCGCGCGAGGAAATCGACATGCTGTTCCAGGTGAGCAAGCAGATCGAGGGACACACCATCTGCGCCCTCGGTGATGCCGCGGCTTGGCCGGTGCAGGCGCTGATCCGGAACTTCCGTCCGGTCATCGAGGCGCGGATTGACGATTACGTGTCGCAGCACGGCATCGCTGCCGAGTGAGCGGACGGGGTTTGATCGAGTTTGACGGGCGGCCGCCGGCTATGGGCGGCGCGGCTCCAGCAAGGGTTGGGTCGACATGGCAAAACTGATCGTCGACGGGATCGAGATCGATGTGGCTCCGGAGCTGACGCTGCTGCAGGCATGCGAAGCGGCGGGCGCCGAGATCCCGCGCTTCTGTTACCACGAGCGCCTGTCGGTTGCCGGCAATTGCCGGATGTGCCTCGTCGAGGTGAAGGGCGGTCCGCCGAAGCCGACGGCCTCCTGCGGCATGAACGTGCGTGACCTGCGGCCCGGTCCCAACGGCGAGCCGCCGGTCGTGCTGACCAATTCGCCCATGGTCAAGAAGGCCCGTGAGGGCGTGATGGAGTTCCTGCTGATCAATCATCCGCTCGACTGCCCAATCTGCGACCAGGGCGGCGAGTGCGACCTGCAGGACCAGGCGATGGCCTATGGCGTCTCCGGCTCGCGCTTCATCGAGAACAAGCGCGCCGTCGAGGACAAGTATCTCGGCCCGCTCGTCAAGACGTCGATGAACCGCTGCATCCATTGCACCCGTTGCGTCCGCTTCACCACGGAAGTGGCGGGCATCGCCGAGATGGGCCTGATCTCGCGCGGCGAGGATGCCGAGATCACCAGCTATCTCGAGAAGGCGTTGTCGTCGGAGCTGCAGGGCAACGTCATTGATCTCTGCCCGGTCGGTGCGCTGACCTCCAAGCCCTATGCCTTCCATGCTCGTCCGTGGGAGCTCTCCAAGACCGAGTCCATCGATGTGATGGACGCCGTCGGCTCGGCCATCCGGGTCGACGTGCGCGGTCGCGAAGTGATGCGGGTGCTGCCCCGCCTCAACGAGGCCGTCAACGAGGAGTGGATCTCCGACAAGACACGCTTCATCTGGGACGGCCTCCGCACCCAGCGGCTCGACCGGCCCTACGTCAAGGCCGATGGTCGTTTCCGCGCGGCCACCTGGGGCGATGCCTTCGCGACGATTGCCACCCACGTCACGTCAACGACGCCGGAGCGTATGGGCGCCATTATTGGCGACCTTGCGTCCGTCGAAGAGATGTTCGCGCTCAAGGAATTGATGGCGGCGCTCGGCGTCGCTTCGGTCGACGGCCGGCAGGACGGTACGGCGTTGCACCCGCGGTTTGGCCGCGCCAGCTACGTCTTTAATGCCACCATCGCCGGTATCGAGGATGCGGACGCCATTCTGATGATTGGCGCCGACCCGCGCCATGAGGCCTCGGTGATGAATGCCCGCATCCGCAAGCGCTGGCGGACGAGCGGCGGCAAGCTGCCAGTCTATACGATCGGCGCACCGGTCGATCTCACCTATCCGCATGTCCACTTGGGCAACGATCCCGCCGCGCTCCAGCACATCGATGCTGGTGCATTTGAGGTGCTCAAGGCGGCGCAAAAGCCACTGATTATTGTCGGGCAGGGGGCACTGATCCGTCATGACGGACTGGCCCTGCTGTCGCTCGCCGCCAAGTTGGCGACCGACGTCGGCGCCGTCACCGAGGGCTGGAATGGCTTCTCGGTGCTGCATACCGCCGCTTCGCGCGTCGGCGCGCTCGATCTCGGGCTTGTGCCGGGCGAGGGGGGGCGTGACGTCGCCGGTATGATCGACGCCTCCGAAAAGGGTGAGCTCGACGTTTTGTTCCTGGTGGGTGCCGATGAGTTCGGCGCGCAGCACCTTGGCCCCAATACCTTCGTCGTCTATATCGGTAGCCACGGCGACACCGGCGCCCACCGCGCCAACGTCATTCTGCCGGGTGCGACCTACGCCGAAAAGTCGGGCACCTACGTCAACACCGAAGGGCGCGTCCAGTTGGGCAATCGCGCAGCCTTCCCGCCGGGCGAAGCCCGCGAGGATTGGGCTGTGCTCAGAGCGCTGTCGGAGGCACTCGGTCGCAAATTGCCGTTCGACAGCTTGGCGCAGCTCCGGGCAAGGCTCTACGTCGCATATCCCGAGTTCGCCGCGATTGATACGATCCCCAAAGCCGATGCGTCGGTGATTGCCACACTTGCTGCCCTTGGCGGCATCGTGCGGCCGGAGCCTTTCGTCCCGGTGATCGCCGACTTCTACCTCACCAATCCGATCGCCCGTGCCTCCAAGGTGATGGCCGAGTGTTCGGCGCTCGCCCGCTCCGGGCACTCCATCGCAGCGGAATGAGAGACGCCCCATGAGCTTCTGGTCCGATATCGTCTGGCCCGTCGTGGTGATCGCCGCTCAGAGCGTGCTGCTCCTGGTGCTGCTGCTCGTCATCGTCGCCTTCATCCTGCTGGCCGATCGCAAGATCTGGGCGGCGGTACAGATCCGCCGTGGCCCCAACGTGGTGGGCCCGTTCGGCCTGTTCCAGTCGTTTGCCGACCTCCTGAAGTTCGTGCTGAAGGAACCGGTTATTCCATCGGGATCGGCCAAGGGCCTGTTCCTGCTGGCGCCGCTTGTCACCACCACGCTGGCATTGCTGGCCTGGGTGGTGGTGCCGGTCGCCGATGGATGGGTGATCGCCGACATCAACGTTGGCGTGCTGTTCATTCTCGCGATCTCCTCGCTCAGCGTCTACGGCGCCATCATGGGCGGCTGGGCGTCCAACTCGAAGTATCCCTTCCTGTCGGCACTGCGCTGCGCGGCGCAGATGGTGTCCTATGAGGTGTCGATCGGCCTCGTCATCATCACGGTGCTGCTCTGCGCCGGGTCGCTCAATATCTCGGCCATCGTCCATTCGCAGGAGACCGGCCTTGCCAACATGATCGGCTTGCCCTGGCTCTCCTTCCTGAATTGGTACTGGCTGCCGCTGCTGCCGATGTTCGTCGTCTTCTTCGTCTCGGCTCTGGCGGAAACCAACCGCCCGCCCTTCGACCTCGCGGAGGCCGAATCCGAGCTGGTGGCCGGCTACATGGTCGAATATGGCTCGACCCCGTACATGATGTTCATGCTTGGCGAGTATGTCGCCATCTGCACCATGTGCGCCATGATGGCGCTGCTGTTCATGGGGGGGTGGATGCCACCGATCAATGTCGCTCCCTTCACCTGGGTGCCGGGCATTGTCTGGTTCCTGGCCAAGGCGCTGCTGATGTTCTTCTTCATCGCCATGGCCAAGGCGATCGTGCCTCGTTACCGCTACGACCAGTTGATGCGCCTCGGTTGGAAGGTGTTCCTGCCGCTGTCGCTCATCTACGTCGTTCTGGTGGCCGGTGTGTTGCAGATCACCGGCTGGGCGGCCTGAGGGAGACGATGATGGATGTGTCGCTCGCAGGCGTGCTTGGAGCGGCAGTCGGCGTCGGTGTCGGTCTCGTCGATTATGGCGTGATCGCATCGGTCGTCAGGCGGGCGCTGGAGCGCCGGCCGGGATGGATTGAGCCGCGGCGGGCGGACCTTCTGATGAAGGTTCTGTTTGTCGTCAATGCGGCCGTCTTCGCCGCCCTAGGGTGGTGGCTGGGCGTGTCGGTGGCGGGAACGGGTCTTCCGGCGCCGGGCTGACAGGCGACGGAACGTGATTTCGGCCGGCATCGCCCCGCGGTGGTGCTCGATCGGGAATGAAGGAAGCGGTTGCGATGAAACTCAGTCAGGTGGCAAAGTCCTTCCTCCTCAAGGAGTTCGTGTCGGGGTTCTTCCTCGCCATGCGCTACTTCTTCAAGGCGAAGCCGACCATCAACTACCCCTTCGAGAAGGGGAGCTTGAGCCCGCGCTTCCGAGGTGAGCATGCCCTGCGCCGCTATCCGAGCGGCGAGGAACGCTGCATCGCCTGCAAGCTCTGCGAGGCGATCTGCCCGGCTCAGGCGATCACCATCGAGGCCGGGCCGCGCGGTAACGACGGTACCCGCCGCACCACGCGTTACGACATCGACATGGTGAAGTGCATCTATTGCGGCTTCTGCCAGGAAGCCTGTCCGGTGGATGCCATCGTCGAGGGACCGAACTTCGAGTTCGCCACCGAGACGCGCGAAGAGCTCTATTTCTCCAAGGAGCGGTTGCTCGCCAACGGCGACCGCTGGGAGCGCGAGATCGCCCGCAATATCGCGGCTGACGCGCCCTACCGCTGATCGATGACTGGAACTGACGGGATTGGACGCGCCGTAAGGCGCATCGGGGACGAAGCGAGATGATACAGGCCTTGTTCTTCTATCTGTTTGCGGCGGTCACCATCGCTTCGGCGGTCATGGTGATTTCCTCGCGCAACCCCGTGCATTCGGTGCTGTTCCTGATCCTCGCCTTCGTCAATGCGGCCGGCCTGTTCATGCTGGCCGGTGCCGAGTTCCTCGCCTTGCTGCTGATCGTCGTCTACGTCGGCGCCGTGGCGGTGCTGTTCCTGTTCGTGGTGATGATGCTCGACGTCGACTTCGTCGAACTCCGCCAGGGCTTCATGCAGTATCTGCCGGTCGGCGTGCTGGTTGGGCTGATCTTCCTTGCCGAGTTGCTGATGGTGGCGGGCACCTGGGTGTTCGCCCCTGAGGCGACCGCGACCGCCTCGGCCCCGATCCCCGATCCGGCGCAGGTCTCCAACACGCTGGCGCTCGGTCAGCTGCTCTATACCCGCTACGTCTATTTCTTCCAGGTCGCCGGATTCGTGCTGCTGGTCGCCATGATCGGCGCCATTACGCTGACGCTGCGCCATCGCGTTGCTGTCCGGCGCCAGGACATTTCAGTTCAGGTGGCGCGGACCCGCGCCACGGCCATCGAAGTCAAGCATGTCGAGCCGGGGAGGGGATTGTGACCTACAATTCACACCGTTCCACGCCGGATAAGGAAGGTTGACCCCCATGACGCTCGGTCTTGCGCACTATCTGTCGGTCGCGGCGATCCTGTTCACGCTCGGGGTGCTCGGCATCTTCCTCAATCGGAAGAACGTCATCGTCATCCTGATGAGCGTCGAGTTGATCCTTTTGTCGGTCAACCTCAACCTCGTCGCCTTCTCGCATTTTCTCGGTGATCTCGTCGGACAGGTGTTTGCCCTGTTCGTGCTGACGGTCGCCGCCGCCGAGGCCGCCATCGGCCTTGCCATTCTGGTCGCATTCTTCCGCAACCGCGGCTCCATCGCGGTGGAAGACATCAACGTGATGAAGGGCTGACGCAAGAGAATGTATTCCCTCATCGTCTTCCTTCCGCTCATCGGTTTCCTTATGGCCGGCGCCATTGCGCTCTGGGGGGCGGCGGCCACTGTGCCGGCGCCCGAGGGTGGCCATGACGCGCATGGCCATCACGGCGATCATGCTGCCCATACCGAGCATGACGACCATGCCCACGGTGGTCACGATGATCACCATCACGTCGTCGAGCCGGCGGCGCCGGGTTCGCGCGTCGCCGAGTTGGTGACCACCGGCTTGCTGTTCGTTTCGGCGATCCTGTCCTGGGTAGCCTTCATTTCGGTTGGCTTCGGCGAGCATGAGGCGCAGTCGATCAAGGTGCTGACCTGGATTTCATCGGGCGCGCTGCAGGTCGACTGGGCTTTCCGCGTCGACACGCTCACTGTCGTCATGCTGGTGGTGGTGACCACCGTGTCGTCGCTGGTCCATCTCTATTCGATCGGCTACATGGCCGAAGATCCCGACCGGCCGCGTTTCTTCGCCTATCTCAGCCTGTTCACCTTCGCCATGCTGATGCTGGTGACCGCCGACAATCTCGTGCAGATGTTCTTCGGCTGGGAAGGCGTCGGTCTCGCCTCCTATCTGCTGATCGGCTTCTGGTACAAGAAACCCTCGGCGTCCGCGGCCGCTATCAAGGCCTTCGTCGTCAACCGCGTCGGTGACTTCGGCTTCATGCTGGGCATCTTCGGCATCTTCCTGATGTTCGGCACCATCAGCCTGACCGACATTTTCGCCAATGTCGCCACGGTCCAGGGCAAGACGATCCACTTCCTGTGGGGCAATTGGGACGCCATCACGGTGATCTGCCTCTTGCTGTTCATGGGCGCCATGGGCAAGAGCGCGCAGTTCCTGCTGCACACCTGGCTGCCGGACGCCATGGAAGGCCCGACGCCGGTCTCCGCGCTCATCCACGCGGCGACCATGGTGACGGCCGGCGTATTCATGGTGGCGCGGATGTCGCCGCTGTTCGATCTCAGCCCGACGGCGCTCGCCGTCGTCACGCTGGTTGGCGCCATCACCGCGTTCTTCGCGGCGACCGTCGGTCTCGTCCAGAACGACATCAAGCGCGTCATCGCCTACTCGACCTGTTCGCAGCTCGGCTACATGTTCGTGGCGCTCGGTGTGGGTGCCTATGGCGCCGGCATATTCCATCTGTTTACGCACGCCTTCTTCAAGGCTCTGCTGTTCCTCGGTGCTGGCTCGGTCATCATGGCCAGCCATCACGAGCAGGACATGCGCTCCATGGGCGGCCTCAGGAACAAGATCCCGCTCACCTTCTGGGCGATGACGCTCGGCACGCTGGCCATCACCGGCGTCGGCATTCCCGGCACGGAGATCGGCTTTGCCGGCTTCCTGTCCAAGGACGCCATCATCGAGAGCGCGTTTGCCGGTCACAATCCGGTATCGGGTTTCGCCGCCGTTCTCCTGGTGATCGCTGCCGGCTTCACCAGTTTCTATTCCTGGCGCCTGGTGTTTCTCACCTTCTTCGGTGCTAGCCGCGCACCCAAGGACGTCTACGACCACGCCCACGAAAGCCCGCTGGTCGTCCTGATCCCACTCGGCGTGCTGTCGCTTGGCGCGGTGCTCGCCGGCATGGTCTTCTACGGTCATTACGTCGGCGAGGCGCAAGCGGAGTTCTGGAAGGGCTCGCTGTTCTACGGCCCGGACAATCACATCCTGCACGCCATGCATGACGTGTCCTTCCTGGTGAAGGTCTCACCCTTCCTGGCCATGCTGGTCGGCCTCGCCATCGCCTACTGGTTCTATATCCTGAACCCGGCGCTGCCGAAGAAGCTCGCCGCGATGCTGCCTGGGCTCTACAAGTTCCTGCTCAACAAGTGGTACTTCGACGAGCTCTACGACCTGATCTTCGTACGCCCGGCCTTCGCCATCGGCCGGCTGTTCTGGAAGACCGGCGACGGCGCCATCATCGATGGTCTGGGTCCCAACGGGATTGCCGCCCGCGTGCAAGACGTTACCGCCCGCGTCGTGCGTCTGCAGACCGGATATGTCTACCATTATGCCTTTGCCATGGTGATCGGCGTTGCCGCCCTCATCACCTGGGCCATGTTCGCCGGGGGACACTGAGTATGAGCGGAATGCCGCTTCTGACGCTGACCACGTTCCTGCCGCTGGCAGGTGCCCTGTTCATCCTGATGATCCGGGCGCAGGACGAGGCCGCGATCCTCAACATCCGGCGCGTGGCGCTGATCACCACGATCGTCACCTTCCTGGTGTCGATCGGCATCTGGACCGGATTCGATCCGAAGAACCCGGGTTTCCAACTGACCGAGACGGCCAGCTGGTCGGGCAGCTTCTTCGCCTACCGTATGGGCATTGATGGCATCTCGATCCTGTTCGTGCTGCTCACCACCTTCCTGATGCCTTTCTGCATTCTGGCGAGCTGGGAGTCGGTGCAGGTTCGCGTCAAGGAATACATGATCGCCTTCCTGATGCTCGAGACGCTGATGGTCGGCGTGTTCTGCGCCACCGATCTGGTGCTGTTCTACGTGTTCTTCGAGGGCGGTCTGATCCCGATGTTCCTGATCATCGGCATCTGGGGCGGCCAGCGCCGCGTCTACGCCTCCTACAAGTTCTTCCTCTACACGCTGGCCGGCTCGGTGCTGATGATGCTGGCGGTGATGGCGATGTACTGGCAGAGCGGCACAACCGACATCACCGAACTGGTCAACCATCCGTTCCCGGCGACCATGCAGTGGTGGCTGTGGTTCGCCTTCTTCGCAAGCTTCGCGGTGAAGATGCCGATGTGGCCGGTTCATACCTGGTTGCCGGACGCCCACGTCGAGGCGCCGACCGCCGGCTCGGTGCTGCTCGCCGCCATCATGTTGAAGATGGGCGGCTACGGCTTCCTGCGCTTCTCGCTGCCGATGTTCCCGCTGGCATCAGTCGACCTTGCCCCCTTCATCTTCACGCTCTCCGTTGTCGCCATCGTTTACACCTCGCTGGTGGCGCTGGTGCAGGAGGACATGAAGAAGCTGATCGCCTATTCGTCCATCGCCCACATGGGCTTCGTCACCATGGGCATCTTCACGCTGAACACCCAGGGCCTGCAGGGCGCCGTGTTTCAGATGTTCAGCCACGGTCTGGTATCGGGCGCGCTGTTCCTCTGCGTCGGCGTGGTCTATGACCGCCTGCACACCCGAGAGATTTCCGCCTATGGCGGCCTCGTCAACCGCATGCCGGTCTACGCCACCGTGTTCATGGTGATGACCATGGCCAACGTCGGTCTGCCTGGCACGTCGGGCTTCATTGGCGAGTTCCTGACCCTGTCGGCCGCCTTCCAGGTCAACACCTGGGTGGCCGCCTTCGCAGCGCTCGGCGTCATCCTGTCGGCGGCCTATGCCCTCTGGCTGTTCCGCCGTGTCGTCTGGGGCGCCCTCACCAAGACCAATCTCAAGGCGATGCTCGACCTCAGCCCGCGCGAAATCGCCATTTTTGCGCCGCTCGTCGTGCTGGTGATCCTGTTCGGCGTCTATCCGTTGCCGGTGCTCGACGCCACGGCCGCCTCGCTCGACGCGCTACTCCACTCCGTCCACGCGGCGATCGACGCCGCCGGCCAGACTGCTTCCGCCGTGCCGCTGATCCGCTGAGGGCATAGACATGACCGCACTTCCCGACTTCGCCCTCGCCGGACCGGAACTCTTGCTGGCCGCTGGCGCTCTCTTGCTGCTCCTGCTCGGCGCCTATGGCGGCGAGAGGCGGGGCGGCCTCGTATCGGGCCTCTCAATCCTGTTGCTGGTGGTCGCCGCCGTGGGGGTCGTCGTCGGCCGCGACGGCTCCACCTTCAACGGCGCCTTCGTGGTGGATGGCTTTGGCCGCTTCCTGAAGGTGCTGGTATTGATCGGCTCGGCGCTGGCCGTGCTGATGACACGGCGTTTCGCCGTCGCCGAGAAGTTCTTCCACTTCGAACTTCCCGTACTGATGGTGCTGGCCACCATCGGCATGCTGCTGATGATCTCGGCCGGCGACCTTATCGCCGTCTATCTTGGCCTGGAGCTGCAGTCTCTCGCGCTTTACGTCGTCGCGGCCTTCCATCGTGACGACGGTCGCTCGACGGAAGCGGGCCTCAAATATTTCGTGCTCGGCGCGCTGTCCTCGGGGATGTTGCTCTACGGCGCCTCGCTGATCTACGGCTTCACCGGTCATGTTGATTTTGGCGGCATTGCCGCTGCGGCCGCCGCTGGCGGTCACGCCTCGCTCGGCCTGATCTTCGGCATCGTCTTCGTCGCCGCCGGCATCGCCTTCAAGGTGTCGGCTGTGCCCTTCCACATGTGGACGCCCGACGTCTACGAGGGAGCGCCGACCCCGGTGACGGCCTTCTTCGCCGCCGCCCCGAAGATCGCCGCCATGGCGCTGTTCGTTCGCGTCGTGATGGAGGCACTAGGGCCGGTCAAGGCCGAGTGGCAGCAGATTGTTGCCTTCATGTCATTGGCTTCGATGATCCTCGGCGCCTTCGCGGCCATTGGCCAGCGCAACATCAAGCGGCTGATGGCTTATTCGTCGATCGGCCACATGGGCTTCGCACTGGTCGGCCTTGCCGCCGGCTCGGAAGCGGGCATCTACGGCGTGCTCATCTATCTTGCCACCTATCTCGCCATGACGGCCGGCGCCTTTGCCGTGATCCTGTCCATGCGCCGCGATGGCGTGATGACCGAGGACATCGATAGCCTGGCCGGCCTGTCGCGCACCAACCCCGTGGTGGCCTACCTGCTCGGCATCATCATGTTCTCACTGGCCGGTATCCCGCCGTTTGCCGGCTTCTTCGGCAAATACTTCGTCTTCGCCGCCGCCATCAAGGCCGGACTCTACTGGCTCGCGGTGATCGGTATCCTCAGTTCGGTGGTCGGCGCCTATTATTACCTCCGCATCGTCAAGATCATGTTCCTGGACGAGCCGAAGGGCGTCTTCGAGCCGATGGGCGGCGAGATGAAGGCGGTGCTGGGCATCTCCGGCCTGTTCGTCGCCGCTTTCGCGTTGGTGCTTGGGCCGCTGGGCGACGCAGCACTCGCTGCGGCCCGCACGCTGTTCTGAGGTAACTGGCACAATGGCTGAAGGTTCGGGGCTTATCTGTCCCGCTGGCTACACGGCCATTCATCTCGACGCAGTTGGCTCGACCAATGCCGAGGCGTTCGAGCGGGCGAGGCAAGGGGCGACATCTGGTCTCTGGATTGTTGCCCGTCGCCAGACGGCGGGGCGCGGTCGGCGCGGAAGGCTCTGGACCTCGGAACCGGGTAACCTCTATTCTTCGCTGATGCTGCGCGATCCCATCGAGGAGGCGCGGCTCGGTGAGCTGCCGCTTGTCGTGGCGCTTGCCGTGCACGATGCCGTGGCGGCCGCGTTGCCACCGTTTACGCGGGCCGACCTTACGATCAAGTGGCCGAACGACATCCTTTACGGCGGCGCCAAGCTCTGCGGTATCCTGATCGAAGCGGCGAGCACCCCCGAGGGCAGGGTGGTGGTGGCCGGTATCGGCATCAACTGTGCCCATCACCCCGATGTCGCGCTCTATAGCGCCACTGATCTCGCCGAAGCAGGCTACCCTACCGAGCCGGAAGCGATGTTTGCCCTCCTCGCGGCAGCGATGGCGCGCCGTCTCGCAGAATGGCGAGCAGGGGATTTTTCCAGCCTTCGAGAGGCTTGGCTCAGCCGCGCCCGGGGGGTTGGCGAGGCGATCACCGTCCGCCTGCCAACCCGCGAGGTGACCGGCATCTTCTCAGGCCTCGACAGCGAGGGGCGGCTGCTTCTCCGCCACGACGGCGGGCTGGAGCCGATCTCCGCGGGGGACGTTTTCTTCAGTCGATCCTGAGGGCTTTTGCCGGGCTTCCCTTTGATTCCGGTTCAGCGCGAGCTCTTTCGAGAGTTTTCTTGACGCGGCCGCCTTTCACGTCCACCTAGAGCCGACAGACAAAAGAACGAACGCACGTCGGCAGGGGCCGGCGAACTGGAGATATTCTGTGACGAAAAAGAAGAGCGGGGCCGACGAGCTCATTTTCCTACCGCTGGGCGGTGTTGGCGAAATCGGCATGAATCTCGCCCTCTACGGTCTCGGACCCGAGGCCGACCGTAAATGGCTCATGGTGGACTGTGGCGTGTCTTTCGCCGGCCCGGAACTTCCGGGTGTCGACCTGTTGCTGCCTGATATCTCCTTCATCGAGGCTTACAAGGATGACCTTGTCGGTATCCTGATCACCCACGCCCACGAGGACCACTACGGCGCCGTCTACGATTTGTGGCCACGGCTCGGCGTGCCGGTCTACATGACACCCTTTGCCGCCGCCCTTCACGCTGCCAAACGTGAGATGGAGCCGAACGCGCCGCGCGTGCCGACCAGCGTCGTCGAGCAGGGACAGCGCTTTTCCATCGGCCCGTTCGACATCGAGCTGATCGCCATGTCGCATTCGCTGCCTGAGCCGACGGCCGTGCTGATCCGCACGGCCATGGGCAACGTGCTGCACACCGGCGACTGGAAAATCGACCACGACCCGCGTGTCGGTCGGCCGATCGACATGAATCGCCTCGCCGAGATCAGCGCCGAGGGCGTTGATGCCATGATCTGCGATTCCACCAATGCCGTCCGCGCCGGGCGCAGTCCCTCCGAGGGCGAAGTCGCGCATGGACTTTCCGAGGTGGTTGCGCGCGCGAAGAGGCGGGTTGCCGTCACCATCTTCGCCTCGAACCTTGGCCGTATCCGTTCGATCGCCGAGGCGGCCGCCAAGAACGATCGGGAGGTTGTTGTAGTCGGCCGCGCCATCAAGCGCGTGCTCGACGTCGCCGGCGAGCTCGGCATGCTGGAGGGGCTGCCGCCGTTCCGTGATGAGGAAGCTTACGGTTACCTGCCACCCGACAAGGTGATGGCGATCGTCACCGGCAGCCAGGGTGAGGCGCGCGCCGCGTTGGCAAAAATCGCCGCCGGCGATCACCGCAACGTCACACTCAATCGCGGTGACATGGTGATCTTCTCCTCTCGCACCATCCCAGGCAACGAGAAGGCGGTCGGGGCCATCAAGAACAAGCTCGTCGAGCAGGGTGTCGAGATCGTCTCCGACAGCGACGCCCTGGTCCATACCTCCGGCCATCCGCGCCGCGACGAGATGATGGAGCTCTATCGCCTCGTCAAGCCGAAGGTGGCCGTGCCGGTCCACGGCGAGGCCGTCCATCTGGCCGCCCACGAAAGGCTGGCGCGCGAAGCCGGCGTGCCAAATGTGACGCTTACCAAGAATGGCGAGATGCTGCGCCTGTTGCCAGGGGATGCGCCGCAAGCGATCGGTCACGTGCCCTTCGGCATCCTGGTCAAGGACGGCAACTTGGTCCGTGATCCCGATGGTTCAGGCGTCGTCGAGCGTCGCAAGATGAGCTTTGCCGGCGTTGTCGTCTGCACGCTGCTGATGAACGGGCGTGGCGACATCCTCGGCGAATACGGCCTCAACTGTTTCGGTCTGCCCGAGGTTGACAACAAGGGGGCGGATTTCGAGGACGTGCTGGCCGCCGCTGTCGACGGCTGTTTGCTGTCGATCCCCAAGAACCGTCGCAAGGACGAAGATCTGGTCGCCGAAGCGGTCCGCCGGTCGATCCGCGCCGCCGCCAACGAGCGCTGGGGCAAGAAGCCGATCACCGAAGTGACGGTATTGAGGGTCGAGTGACCTTCGGCCGGTCGGTCTGATCTCATAACGAAAAATCGGCGGATTGCTGTAAATTCGGAGTATCTCGGCAATCTGTTGTTAGGCCAAGCGACGATATCCTATGGCCCAGGAGGGACCATGGGCATTCGTCGTTTCTTGGCCAACCGTGATGGCAACGTGGCGATGATGTTCGCCATCTGTCTCTTACCCCTGTTGGTTGGAGTCGGGGCAGCGGTCGACTATGCCCGGTTGGCGGATGCGCGCGAGCTGATGCAGCAGTCGCTCGATGCTACTGTGCTAGCGCTATCGTCCGAGGCGCCCAAACTGACCTCCGCCCAACTCAACTCGCGGGCCACGCAGGTCTTCAACGTCAATTTTCCATCCGGCAAAGCGGACAACATAAGCGTATCCGCCACCTTCACCCGAACCAATGGAGCCGTCATTGCCGCGACTGCGAGCGGAACGGTTCCCATGACCTTCTTGAACATCATCGATATCCCTTCGAAGACACTGGCCGTCACATCCAAATCCGCTTGGTCATCGAAGCGACTGCGCGTCGCCTTGGCGCTCGATAACACTGGGTCTATGGCCTACTCCGGTAAGATGTCGGCTCTGAAAACGGCGACGAACAACCTGCTTGATCAGCTGCAATCGCAGTCGACGACCAGCGGCGACATCTATGTTTCGATCATCCCGTTCAACCGTGACGTCAACGTTGGAACAGTGAACAAAGACGCCGATTGGCTCTATTGGAATGGTACGTGTCTTAATTCCAATGCCTGCACCTACGGCGCCAAACTTTATCCCTACGGCACCGATAAGTCGAAGTGGACCGGCTGTGTTGTCGACCGCAATCAGTCCTACGATGTTGCGGTGTCTGTACCGACTGATAACAACACAAGATTCTACGCCGAGCAGTACAGCGCCTGTCCCGCCGCTTTGACGTCGATGACCAACAATTGGTCGACACTCAAGACGGCGGTGACTGCCATGACCTCAAACGGATCGACCAATCAGACCATTGGCTTGGTCTGGGCTTGGCAATCGTTGCAGCTAACGTCGCCGATTGCTGCCCCGGCCAAGGATTCCAACTACGAGTATCAGGATGCGATCATCCTGCTGTCGGATGGCGACAACACACAGAACCGGTGGACGGGCAATGGCAGCGCCAGCTCAACCGCGGTCGATACTCGAATGTCGATGGTCTGTACGGCCGCCAAGGCAGCCGGCGTAACCATTTATACCGTTCTGGTTATTGCCGGAAACGAGTCGGTGTTGAAGGGGTGCGCCAGCTCCGCCGACGATTACTTCAATGCGTCCACTGCAAATGATATCATCACCGCCTTCGGTGCTATCGGCGACAAGCTCTCGGCCCTGCGGATCGCCCAGTGAGGCTGTCATTTAGGGACTGAACACCGGCACCAAGCCGTGCGTGATGAGGTAGAGCGTCGCGGTCACCGTTACCACCGAGGCCGCGGTGCCGATCAGGATGCCGCTGGCCGACTGCTCGACGTACAGACGATATTGCTGCGCGGCGGCATAGCAGGTCGCCGCCGGTGGCAGGCATGCCATCAACACCGCCGCCTGTACCCACACTGGCGGAAATCCCCCCACCAGAGTGACCATCGTCCTGGCCATCAACGGATGGATAATGAGTTTGATGGCGACCAGCGCGGGTAGTTCCCGGCAGGGCGAGCGCCAGAACCTTGATCATAAACGAGTGATCGCCGGGGTGTCCGCATCCTGAGGGCGGCTACGGGGTGGAGGGAAAGCACGAAATGGGATAACAGCTCATCGCACGATTCAGAAAGCGAACGTAGATGTTGCCGCCCTTTTCTTGGCGGTGTCCGCAGAGAGGCTTACGCGCGTTGGATTATCGAAAGGCCAGAACGCAAGCCGCCTTTTGGCTCGAGTATGCGGGATTGCGCGTGGCCGTGGCTTTGCTGCACTTCCTCGGCGTTGATCGCGCCTCGGCGATGATGGGGCGACTTTGGCGATGGTTTGCCCGCCTCAACCCGCGTCACCTGCGGGCCGAGCGGAATCTGGCCTTTGCCCTGCCGGAACTGACGGCGGCCGAGCGGAATTCGATTCTTTCGGAAATGTGGGAAAACCTCGGCCGTACCTTCGCCGAGGCACTTCTCCTGCCGGAAATCGTAAATGAACCTGAGCGTGTCGTTGTGAACGACAAATTTGCTGCGGATATTCGCGCGCTTGGGGCCGGAGGCGCCGTGTTTTGTTCGTTGCACCAGGGTAACTGGGAGCTTCTGGCGATCGGCTGTGCGGTTATCGGAAAGCCGGTCGCTGGCGTATACCGTTCACTCAAGAACCCGCTTGCAGAACACTATTTTCGGTCACGGCGTGAAACGGCCTATCCGGCAGGGTTGATCGCTGCAGGGGCGACATCGGTGTTGCGCCTCCGCTCGCTTGCTCGCAGCGGTGCGGCCATCGCCATGATGGCCGACCTTCCCGATGGCACTGGTATCCGGGCGCCTTTTTTGGGCGGTCCCTCGTCCCTCTCCAAGCTGCCCGTCACACTGGCCCGCCATCTTGGCCTGCCGCTGGTGGTGGCGCGTTGCCGGCGAACGGACGGGGTGCATTTCTGCATTGATGGCCAAAGGCTCGATCTGTCTCGCACCGACGACGCTGACGCCGACGTTGCCGAGGGAACGCGCGCATTGCACGCGATATTCGAGGATTGGATCCGTGACCAGCCGGGCCAATGGATGTGGGCAACGCGTAAATGGTCGGAAGCCGTTCTCCGGGGCGAGGCCCGAAGCTAGCGACCGTTCACCTCCCATTCATGTCAAATCTTTGAATTGACAAGCTTTTGCCGCCTTTTTTCTGATTGACGCCCCATTGGCTGGGCAAACTCCGGAACCGAAGGCCGTTGCCACTGGTTTCTATGGGCGGACCTCGCCTAAAGCACGGCGGCCGTTAGGTGCTACCGATCATGACTATTGTTGTCTCGGAGCACAAAGGAAGGCTGGAGGATTTTATGAAGCGACTCAGAAAGCTGTTGCTGGCTTGTGCGATCGTGCCCTTGTCGCAGATCGCGGTACAGGCCGCTGCCAGGGCCGAAGAGGGCGGCTTTGTTGTTGCTCAGGCCGACCCGCCGGCTTGCCAACCGGGCGATGCCAACTGCGTGCCACCTGAGAAAGTGGCGCCGCCGCAGGAGAAGAAGCCAGAGGTTCAGCCTGAGCTGCCTGCGCCTAAGCAGGAGGCAGAGCCACCGCGTCCTGCGCCTCAACCCGAGGTCCTCCCCGAGGCGCCGGCCCCCCGTCCGGAAGCTCAACCTGAGCCATCGGCTCCCAAGCCCGAGGCGAAGCCTGAAACTCCCGCGCCCCAACCTGAGGTCCTCCCTGAGGCGCCGGCCCCCCGCCCGGAAGTTCTGCCAGAGCCATCGGCTCCCAAGCCCGAGGCGAAGCCTGAAACTCCCGCGCCCCAACCCGAGGTCCTCCCCGAGGCGCCGGCCCCGCGCCCGGAAGCTCAACCCGAACCAACCGCTCCCAAGCAGCCGGCAAAGCCTGAGCAACCCAAGGTCGAACCTCAGGTCGCCCCGGAGCCCGTAGCCCCGAAGCTTGATTCGGAGCCCAAGGCGGCGCCTTCAGAGCCGAAACTGCGTCCCGAGCGCCCGGCGCCCAAGCCTGACGCCCGGACCGAGCCCCCCGCCGCGCCGACTGAAAGTGCCGCACCGCAACTCGAATCCAAGCCGGGAACTGCAACTCCTGAGCCCACGACCCAGCCTAAGCCCATCATTCCGGCACCGATGGGGACGCCTGACAAAAGCGTTCCTCAGCCACCGGCGTCAGGCGCTGCCGCAGCCCCAGGCACGTCCCTTTCGCCGCCAGCCCAACCAGGCAGTCAGCCGCTCCCGTCACCGGCTGCAGCAGAGCAGCAGACACCACCGCCGGCGCTCATCGAGAAGCTGGGCAACGCTGGCGCCGCCGCCACCGCAGCCGCCGATCAAAGTGTGGACCAGAAGGCCCGCAACATCCGCGATGTTCAGCGTGAACGTCGGGTGATCAGTGATGAGAATGGCGTTCGCGTCACGGTGGAGCCGGGTGGGCGCATCATCGTCCAAAGCGGCGAAGACGCGGTGATCCGCCACGACGACCGGGATCGCTTCGATCGCGGCGGTCGCGACTATCGTGAACGTCAAACGCGCGATGGTGGCCGCGAAGTGGTCGTCACGACTCGTGACGGCGGCGAGGTGCGGACCGTCTACGACGAAAACGGCACGATGATCCGCCGCGAGCGTCAGGATCGCGATGGCGGCGTGTACGTGCTGTTCGACAACCGGAGCTTTGGTCCTGGCCCGATCGATGAGCCGGTGTGGCAGCCGGTCGTCCGTCTGCCGCCACCGCCGGTTTACGACGTGCCGCGCGAGCAGTATCGCGTTGAAATGCGATCGGCGCCGCCGCGCTATGTGGAAGAAGCGCTGATGGCTCCGCCGCTCGTTGAGGTGCAGCCGCAATACACGCTCAACCAGGTGATCTACAGTCCCGATCTGCGCGAACGCGTCAGGTCCGTCGATCTTGACAACATCACCTTCCCGAGCGGTGCTTGGATGGTCGAAGGAAGCCAGGTGCCCGGTATCGAGGCTGTTGCGCGTGGTATTGAGGCGGCCCTTCGGCGCAATCCCAACGAGGTGTTTCTCGTCGAGGGTTACACAGACGCGGTCGGTTCGGTCGTGGACAATCTTTCTCTGTCCGATCGCCGCGCTGAGGCCGTGGCCAACATCCTGACGGACCATTATGGTATCCCGCCGGAAAACCTTGTCACACAAGGCTACGGTGAGAGTTACCTGAAGGTACAGACTGAAGGTCCTGAGCGCGCGAACCGCCGGGTCACGGTGCGCCGTATCACGCCTTTGCTCACGACCAAGAATCAGCAACAGCAGTGAGGCGATTGCTCCCCCGCCTGTTTCTCCGCTAAAAGAAGGCCCCGTTCCTCTCGGACGGGGCTTTCATTTTAGAGCCGCAGAGGCTCCTCCGTTCGGGTTCGCGTTTTGCCAAATCGCATCGCCTCTTTTCTGGGCAACAACCCGCGCCGTTTGACAGCCACCGCCGTTGTGGCGATGGCCACAATCGGCTGGCTTTGGCTGGCCGCGGCCGTGTGGGATGGTGAGCTGTCCGAAGCGCTGATGCCGGCGATGGAAGGGGGGCTCAGCGTCGGTAGTGGCGCGCTTGTCTTCGCCATGTGGGTCGCCATGGTGTTCGCCATGATGTTGCCAACGGCAGCGCCGACTTTTCGTGCCTATGCCGACAACGCGGGTATCGGAGCCGTTGCGTTGATGGCCGGCTACACGGCGGTTTGGCTGGTGGTGTCTCTGCTGGCAACGGCGGTTCAGGTCTGGCTCGTCCACCTCGGCGCGCTCGCGCCGCACATGGCGCCTGCCGGCATTGCGCTATCGGCATCGATCCTGATCGCCGCCGGCATTTATCAGTTTACCCCTTTGAAATGGGCCTGCCTCGTTCGCTGCCGTAACCCGCGCGTCGCCGACGCCGAAGGTGAAATGGCGGGCATGTTTCGCATTGGCCTGGAGGAAGGGCTTGCATGTCTTGGCTGTTGCTGGGCCATGATGGCGGTCATGTTCGCCGCCGGTCTGATGAATCTTGCCGCTATGGCCTTGCTCGGCGTGCTGATGGGGCTGGAAAAGCTCGTTAGCGGCGTCAGGACCACGTATTTCCTCGGGGTTTTGCTCATTCTTGCCGGTGTCATCTTGGCGAGTGGCCTCGTCATCAGGTAGATTGTCGCCAGATGTAACCATCCGGCAGGATCGGTAAGGTTTTGGGCGATGATCTTCGAGGCTCCGTCGGGCGATGCGTTTCGTCCGTTCATGATGGCTCGCAGCCCGGCCGTCGGTTCGGACAAGAGGAACGGCGCGCGATGACGGAACTGACACTTGTGGGCAGGCATCAGAATGCGTTGATCGCTCTTGCCGTGCATGCCTTCACGGCGAGCGGTATCGTGCTCGCCATGCTCGCGGCCTTCGCCGCCTATAATCTGGACTGGCCGACCTTCTTCATGTGGCTGGGGCTCGCACTGGTCGTCGACGGGGTCGACGGGCCCATCGCCCGCAAGGTTTCGGTGGAAAGCCGCCTGCCGACCTTTTCCGGTGCCGCTCTCGATTTTGTGGTCGATTACGTGACCTATGTCTTCTTGCCGGCGCTCGCCGTCGCGACGGCGGGCTTCACATCGATTCCGGTGGCTTTGGCGCTGGCCGGCATCATCGTCTTCACCTCCGCGATGTATTATGGCGATACGCGCATGAAGATGAAGAACAACGCCTTCCGGGGGTTCCCGGTGGTCTGGAACGGCGTCGTCTTTCTCTACTTCGTATTCGACCTCAATCAGTTCGCCGTCATCGGCATCACCCTTGCGTTGTCGGTTCTGACGTTTGCCCCCATTGCCTTCGTGCATCCGGTGCGCGTCGAGAGGTGGCGGCCGGTGACGCTGGCGATAACGCTCGCCTGGTTCCTGTTTGCCGGCGCGGCGCTCGCCTGGAAACTCAATCCTCCTATCGGTATCGAGATCGGCCTTGCGCTCTCCACCGCCTATCTCGCCCTCGTCGCAGCGGTACAGCAGCTCGTCGAGAAATTCTTCGGTGCAAAAGCGGCCTGACTTCTTGAAATGCTGACGGTACTCTCCAGATAAGGTCCTGATCCGACGGCCATATCTGGGGAATGACCGCATCCATGCTTGATCTTCTTTTTAGTGCCAACGCCTGGGCAAGCCTTCTCACCTTGACGGTAATGGAGATTGTCCTTGGTATCGACAATCTCGTCTTCATTTCAGTTTTGACCAGCCGCCTGCCGACCGAAGCGGCACGCAAGGCCCGCGCCCTAGGTCTCTCCATGGCGCTGGTGTTCCGCATTCTGCTGTTGATTACCCTATCCTGGCTGATCGGCCTGACGGCGCCCGTGTTCACCCTGTTCGAACATGGCTTCTCCTGGCGTGACCTGATCCTGCTCGCCGGCGGCCTGTTCCTGATTTACAAGGCAACGCACGAAATTCACACCGGCATCGAGGGCGAGGAGGACGAGGGCGGCAACATCGTTCGTGCCGCCTTTGGGGCCACCGTGGCGCAGATCATCGTCATCGATATCGTCTTCTCGATCGACAGCATCATCACCGCGATCGGCATGGCCGAGCACGTACCGGTGATGATTCTCGCCGTCATCATCGCGATGATCATCATGTTCGTCGCGTCGGAACCGATCTCGCATTTCATTCAGAAGCATCCGACGACCAAAATGCTGGCGCTGTCCTTCCTGTTGCTGATTGGCGTGTCGCTGGTGGCCGACGGCGTCGGCTTCCATGTGCCGCGCGCCTACATCTACTTCGCCATGGCCTTCTCGGCGGGCGTCGAGATGATCAACATCCTGGCGCACCGCAGACGCCGCAAAGCCAAGGCAGGCTTGAGCTGAACGGCAACGCAACTGGCCAAACCCTGAAGGCGACGGAGCAATCCGTCGCCTTTTCGCGTTGGGCAGGCCCCGAGGCGGTCTCAACATCGTGACCTGCCTACTCGGCGTTTATACGGATTTCGCTTGGGTTCTAGATCGTTTCAGGCTACCCCTCTGTCAGGTGGCGCCTCGTCGGCGTTTTTTCGACGTTCATGGGTCGCCTCGCTTCATCACGGGTATTCGGACCGATGAGCACCACCGATATTGCCAAACGAGTCCACGACCACAACTGGAAGCTCGACCCGATCATCCGCAGCCTGCTCGATACGGATATCTACAAGTTCCTGATGCAGCAGCTGATCTGGAAACGCTATCGCGATGTCGACGTCACGTTCTCGCTGATCAACCGCGCCAGCAGCATCCGACTTGCGGACGATATCGACGAGGGCGAGCTCAGGGCTCAACTCGACTATGCGCGCTCGCTGCGGCTCGGCAAGAAGGAATGGATCTGGCTGGCCGGCAATACGTTCTATGGCAAACGGCAGATCTTCGCGCCTGAATATCTCGACTTCCTGCGCAACTTCCAGCTTCCGCCTTACCACCTCAGCAAGGCGGACGGCCAGTATCAGCTCGAGTTTCATGGCCCCTGGACTCACACGACGATGTGGGAAATCCCGGCATTGGCCATCATCAACGAGTTACGTTCGCGCTCAGTGATGAAGACGATGCGGCGCTTCGAACTCGACGTGCTCTATGCGCGTGCCAAGGCCAAGCTATGGAGCAAGGTAGAGCGGCTGCGCGCCTTTCCCGATATCAAGATCGCCGATTTCGGCACGCGTCGCCGCCATTCGCACCTCTGGCAAGACTGGTGCGTCAACGCCCTGAAAGAGGGACTCGGACCGGCGTTTATCGGCACGTCCAACGTGCTGATGGCCATGAAGAGCGATCTCGAAGCCATCGGCACCAACGCTCACGAGTTGCCCATGGCCATGGCCGCCCTCGCCAATACCGAGGACGAACTGCGCCAGTCCCCCTACCGCGTATTGCGCGACTGGCAGGAACTCTACGACGGTAACCTGCTGGTCGTTTTGCCCGATGCCTTCGGCACGGCCTCATTCCTGCGCGATGCGCCGGACTGGGTGGCGGACTGGAAGGGGTTCCGCCCCGACAGTGCCGATCCGGTGGACGGCGGCGAGGAGATCATTACCTGGTGGAAGTCCAAAGGGCAGGACCCGCGCGACAAGCTGATCGTCTTCTCCGACGGGCTCGACGTCGAGGAGATCGAGCGGGTCTACACCCACTTCCGGGGACGCGTGCACATGAGCTTCGGCTGGGGCACCAACCTCACCAACGACTTCCAGGATTGCGCGCCACAGCCCACCGATGATTTCGACGCAATCTCTCTGGTCTGCAAAGTGACGCAGGTGGGGGGGCGGCCGGCAGTGAAGCTTTCCGACAACCCGGAGAAGGCCACCGGTGACCCGGCCGAGATCGCTCGTTATTTGCGCGTCTTCGGCGGGGCGGGGCGCGTCAAGCGTCCGGTGTTCGTTTAGTTCCCCCGACCTGAAACCGCAACGCCGCCCTAGGGGTGGCGTTGCAATAGGTCAATGCTGACTTACTGTTCCGGTCAAGCTTCGAAAGGCTTGGTGGCGAGCCACTTTTCCAGCCAGTGAATGTCATAGGCGCCGTCGATAATGTCGGCGTTCTTTAGCATGTTGTTGAACAGAGGAATCGTCGAGTCGATGCCATCGACCACGAACTCGTCCAGGCAGCGCCGCAAGCGCATCAGGCACTCGACGCGATTGCGACCGTGGACGATCAGCTTGCCGATCATGCTGTCGTAATAGGGCGGGATCGTGTAGCCCTGATAAACGCCGCTGTCGACCCGCACTCCCAATCCGCCAGGCGGATGCCAGTAAGTGATCTTGCCGGGCGACGGCGCAAAGGTGGCGGCGTTCTCGGCGTTGATGCGGCACTCGATGGCATGGCCGTTGAAATGAACGTCCGACTGGCGGAAGCTCAGCGCCTGGCCTGAAGCCACCTTGATCTGCTCGTTGACGAGGTCGATGCCGGTGATCATCTCGGTGACCGGATGTTCGACCTGCAAGCGAGTGTTCATCTCGATGAAATAGAACTCGCCGTTCTCGTAGAGGAACTCGATGGTGCCGGCGCCCGAATAGTTGAGCTCCGACATGGCGTTGGCGACGATATCGCCGATCCGGGCACGTTCGTCATCATTGAGGGCTGGCGAGCGGGCCTCTTCCATGACCTTCTGATGGCGACGCTGCAGCGAGCAGTCGCGCTCGCCGAGGTGTACCGCGTTGCCTTGGCCATCGCCGAGCACCTGCAGCTCGATGTGGCGCGGCTTGAGGAGATATTTCTCGATGTAGACGGCGTCATCGCCAAAGGCGTTCTTTGCTTCGGTCTTGGCCGCCGACATGGCAGACGGCAGCTCCGCCTCGTTCATCGCAACGCGCATGCCGCGGCCGCCGCCACCCGCCGATGCCTTGACCAGCACCGGATAGCCGACTTCAGCGGCAATTCGCAGCGCGTCTTCCTCGGATTCCACAGCACCATCGGAGCCGGGCACCACAGGGATACCCAGGCGCCGGGCGGTCGCCTTGGCCTCGATCTTGTCGCCCATGATGCGGATATGGTCGGCCGAGGGGCCGATGAAGGTGATGTTGTGGGCGGCGAGAATATCGGCGAAGCGGGCATTCTCGCTGAGGAAGCCGTAACCCGGATGCACTGCTTCGGCGCCGGTGATCTCACAGGCGGCGACGATGTTGGGAATGTTGAGGTAGCTGTCGCGCACCGGCGCTGGGCCAATGCATACGCTCTCGTCGGCGAGGCGGACATGCATGGCGTTGGCATCCGCCGTTGAATGGACGGCAACGGTGCCGATGCCCAGCTCCTTGCAGGCACGCAGCACCCGAAGGGCGATTTCGCCGCGGTTGGCGATGAGGATCTTTTCGAACATGGGGCCGGTCACTCGATGATCAGCAGCGGTTCGCCGAATTCGACCGGCTGGCCGTTCTCGACGAGCACCGCAGTGACGCGACCGGCGCGTGGCGCCGGAATGTGGTTGAGGTGCTTCATAGCCTCGATGATCATCACCGTCTGGCCTTCCTTCACCACATCGCCGACCTCGACGAACGAGCGCGCGCCGGGTTCGGGCGCCAGATAGGCGGTGCCGACCATGGGGGAGGGCACGGCACCCGGGTTGGTGGCGGGATCAGCGGATTTGGGCGCCTCGGCGGAGACCGCCAAGGGGGGCGGCGCCATTGATGGCATCGCAGATGGTCCGGCCCAGCCACCGCTTTGGGTGATGGTTACCGGCGCCGCCGTCCGAGCCACGCGGATCTTCAGCTTTTCCTGCTCCACCTCGATCTCGGTGAGATTGGTCTCGTCGAGAATGTTGGCAAGCTGGCGGATCAGTTCGTAGTCAAAGGTCTGGGGCATCGGTTCTCACCGGATTGGGACGGCGGTCACCCTTTCAGGAGACCGGCGAGGGCTTCGAGCGCGAGGGTGTAGCCGAGGGGGCCAAGGCCGACGATCACTCCAGCCGCCACGGGCGACACGAAGGAACGATGCCGAAAACTCTCGCGGGCATGGACGTTGGAAATGTGGACCTCGATCAGGGGAACGCCGGTTCCCTTGATCGCGTCGTGGAGGGCGATCGACGTGTGGGTATAGGCGCCGGGGTTCATCACCACGCCGGCACCGCGCCGCCCAGCCTCCTGGATCCAGTCGACGAGGACGCCTTCGTGGTTGGACTGACGGAACTCGACGGCTGAGAACCCCAGAGCGGCGGCCTTTTCGCGGCAGTTCGCCTCGATATCAGCAAGGGTCAGCGATCCGTAGATGCCCGGCTCTCGTGTTCCGAGAAGATTGAGGTTCGGTCCGTTGAGGATGAACGCTTCAATGGGCAATCGGTCGGTTCCCTTTCAGGCCGGAGCGGGGCTGCCGCTTCCCTTGTCGGGCCGCGACCGGCTTCCTTATAGGCATATGCCGCGCCGAAAAAAAGAGGCCGCGCCAATTCATCCCCGTCCGTGCGGACCGCCTTATTCCTTGTTTCGATCCAAAGGTCAGCAGGTCGCCTTGCCGCAAGCGCGCATCGCCTCGATCTTCCGATTGAGCTCGGAAAAGCCGACCGCGCCGAACACCAGTTCGTCGCCGACGATATAGGCCGGCGTGCCGTTGATGGCGAGCTTGTGGGCAAGGTCGTAGGATTGGTTGATCGCAGCCGCCACTTCCGGTTTGGCGGCCATCTCCTTCACCTTCGCCTCGTCGAGGCCGGCCTTTACCGCAGACGCCAGGGCACGGTCGCCGTCGGCTTGGCCGCGGGTGCCCAGCAGGTCGAAGTGGAAAGCCTCGTAGGCCTTGGGATCGAGGATATTGACGGCAGCCGCCACCTTGGCCGCCTCGACGGATCCTTCGCTCAGGATGGGAAACTCCTTGAGGATGATCTTGACGTCCTTCTCCTTGTCGAGAATGGCGCGGGTGTCGGCAAGCGCCTTTTTGCAGAAGCCGCAGTTGTAGTCGAAGAATTCGACGAGGGCGATCTTGGCATTGGGATCACCGAGTGTCGCCTGGTAGGGCGAGGAGAAGATGGCCTCTCGGTTCGCCTGGATGGCGTCGGTCCTTCCCTGTTCCTCGGACGCCTTGTTGCGGGCATCGAGCGCCTGCAGCGCGTCGGCGATGACCTCCGGATGGTCCATCAGGTAGGCCTTGACGACGTCACCAATGGCTGCCTTCTGGCTGGCGGTGAAGTCCTCGGCCGAGGCGACGGAAGGGAGGAGAGTCGCGGCGACGAGAGTGGCCGACAGGACTTTCCGGAAATGGGCAAACATGCGACTGCTCCTTGTCCCAGGCAGGCAATACCCGGTCAATTCGGTGCCTTGTAGGTGATGATGTCGTCGGCGCGCAGCCAGGCCGGCGAACCGGCCTTGAGACCTTCCTGCGCGCGCATGGCGTATTTCTTGGCGGTATCGATATCGCCGGAGGCAAAGCTACCCTGTGCCGAGGCGAGGTCGGCCAGGGGGATGTCATTCTTGCGAGCGTAGGCGATGGCCAGCTGGCGATAGCCGACCGGCTGATCCGGGTCGTCGCCGATTCCCTTGGTAAGGGTGGCGATGCCCTCGTCGGTCAGTTTGGCGTCGCCGGTCCCCACCAGCGCCTGTCCGAGCAAAACGCGAATAAGCCCCGCATTCGGCGCCAGCGCGACCGCCTTCCGAAGGGGCGCCAGCGCCTCCCTGGGTTTGCCGGTTTCCAGCAGGATCTGACCCTTGAGTTCCCAGAAATAGGGATTGTTGGGCGAGCGCTTGATCAGGGCGTCCATCCGGGCAAGGGCGGACGTCGGGTCGGAAAAGCGATAGGCGACGATGGCGCGAGCATAATCGGCGGCAAGGCTGGTGTCGGACGGCGGATAGAGCCGCAGCACGCTCTGGCTGTTGCGCGTGAAGGCGGCGAACTTGGCGCGCACGAGGTCGTGCCGCTCCTTGAGCGCCGGGTCGTCCGGCTTGTCGAAGAACTTTGATTTATGGGCCAGTTCATCGATCATGGTGATACGGTCGGCCGCCATCGGATGGGTTTGGACATAGGGGTCGATGTGCGCCGACAGGAACATCTGCTGCCCAGCGAAGCGCTGGAACGTTTCCAGCATGCCCTTGGCGGACTGGCCCGTCTGAGCGAGATACTTCAATGCCAGCTGGTCGGCGGCCGTTTCGTTTTCGCGGGCATACATCAGGAGACCACGCTGGCCCAATTGCATGCCACCGGTGGCGACAGCGCCGGCCGCCGCACCGCCGCCGCCCGCCGCACCCGCCGCCACACCGCCGAGCAAGGCAATCGCCGTCAGGATCTGCATCTTGCGGATTTCGGATCTGAGCTGGGCGAGGTGGTTGGCGGCGAGGTGGCCGATCTCGTGCGCCAGAACGCCGATCAGCTGATTGGGTGTCGTCGAATCGATGATGGCGCCGGTGTTGACGAAGATATGCCGGCTATCGGCGACGAAAGCGTTGAAGGTATCGTCGTCGACCAGCTTGACCTGAACGGTGGCCGCGCCAAGGCCAGCCGCTTTCAACAGGGGGCGCGTATAGTCGGCGATCAGCGCCTCCGCTTCGGCGTCGCGCAACAAGGAGATCCCACGGCTTCGTTCTGCGGCGAAGGATGGCACTGAAGACGAGACGGCAATCGCCGCCGCCGTAATGACGGCAATGGAGGTGCGATAGAAACGGGTCATCATGGGGCGATTCACCATCGAGGGTCTCGTCAGTGTGTCCAGGCCCTGATAAACGGCGGAACGCCTGCCGGGTGCAACGGAAAAATCCCGGGTGGCGTCGCTTGGCGGTAGACTGCCGGCTATCTCGGGCAAAATCGTGGAGGGCAGAGAATGCTGGTTTCGCGGCGGAGTGATGTGGCGCCCTTCCTGGCCATGGATGTGCTATCGGACGCCAACCGCCTCGCCCGCGAGGGACGGGACATCGTTCACATGGAGCTCGGCGAACCCGGAGCGCCTGTTCCGACCGCGGTGCGCGCCGCCGCCGAGGCCGCGCTGTCCGGTGGTCGCATCGGTTATACCGAAGCGCTCGGCATTCCGGAATTGCGGGCTCGCATCGCCCGTCTCTATGCCGATCGTTACGGTGTGGACCTGCCGGCCGGGCGAGTTGCCGTCACCGGCGGGTCTTCGGGCGCGTTCAACTTGGCCTTCCTCGCCATGTTCGACGTTGGCGATCGTGTAGGCCTGCCGACGCCTGGCTATCCGGCTTATCGCAACATCCTGACCGCGCTCGGCCTTGAGGTGGTGGAGATCCCCACAACCGCCGAGACGCGCTGGCAGGCGAGCGTCGGCGCCATCGAGAAAGTGCATGCCGAACGGCCGCTCGCCGGCGTTATCGTGGCCAGCCCCAATAATCCGTCGGGCACCATGATGACCCGCGATGGCCTTCAGTCACTGATCGCTGCCTGCCGCGACATGAAGATTGCCTTGGTGATGGACGAGATCTATCACGGCCTCGTCTACGAGGGGGACGAGGTGACGGCGCTGGAGTTCTCCGATGACGTCGTGGTCGTCAACTCCTTCTCGAAATACTTTTGCATGACGGGATGGCGCGTCGGCTGGATGGTCCTTCCGGACCGGCTGGTGCGGCCGGTCGAACGGCTCGCCCAGAATCTCTTTATCTCGCCGTCCGAGCTGTCACAGCGCGCCGCCCTCGGCGCTTTCGAGGCGACCGAAGAACTGGAAGCGGTGAAAGCCGGCTATGCGGGAAGCCGCCGGCTCCTCCTGGAGCGGATGCCCAAGATCGGTTTCGACCGCTTCTTGCCGGTCGATGGCGCTTTCTATTTTTACGCCGACGTTAGCCGCTACACCAACGACAGTCTCGATTTCTGCCGACGCATGCTGAATGAGGCGGGTGTCGCGGCGACGCCCGGACTTGATTTCGACACCGGGCGCGGCTCGTCCTATGTGCGTTTTTCCTTCGCGGGGCGCACGGACGCCATCGCCGAGGCCTGCGAGCGGCTCGGGGGCTGGTTGAGGTAGGACCTCAGGCTTTCACGTAGACCCAAGCCTCGGCGCCGGACTTCAGCGTCACCAATATGCGCTTGTAGTCGGCGACCTCGTAGCCATCGGCGGCGATGAGCTCGTCTGGTGTGATTTCGAAGACGACGCCGGGCACTTCATCGCCCGGATTCCTGCTTGGCGAGACGATCGGGTGATGTGTCTCGCCCGACTGCCGCAGCACGTCCGGGTCGGTGATCTCCACCATCGCTTGATGCCAGCCCACCATGGCGTCGGGTCGACCTGTCAGCTCCCGTCCGAAATTGGAAAGTTGCACCGACTTGAGCTGCAAGGTTCCGTAAGAAAACAAAAGCACGCTCTTGGCCATGACGGGCTCCTTCCGTTTGTTGCAGTCTATGCCGCCAATATGAAAAGGCCGCCCAGGTTGCCAGGGCGGCCTCGATTGCTTCGCGTCAGTCTATTGTCAGAAGAAGGAGCGGCGCTGCCACCAGCCGGTCTTCTTCGGATGGTTGGCGTCGTCAGGTTCCGGCTCGACCTCCGGCTCCGGCGGCCGTGCCGGCTCGTTGGCTTCCACCGATTTCTCGACCAGTTCGGCGACGCTTTCAAGTGCCGTATGGGCGGGAGCGTTCGGCGCGGTTACGTCCTCCGGTGCCTCTTCGGCTTCTTCGATCTCTTCGCTCCGAGTCTCGACCGGCTCGTCGTCCGCGGCGCTCGGAACAACCGATGCTCCCGCATCGGCTGCGTCGGCAACCGATTCCTCGTCGGTCGTCGCTACGTTGTCGCCATCGGTCGCAACGTCTTGAGGGGCGAACTCGCCGCCCTGCGCCACGCCGGTCGATTCGGATCCAATATCGTCCTCGAGCTGATGCCGGCGGCGACCGCCACGACGGCCGCGACGACGCGACCGGCGGCGCTGCTCGCTTTCGCTTTCGCCTTCGACGCGCGCCTCGCCATCCTCCTCGGAGCCTTCGTCGTCGCCTTCGGCACCCTCGGTACCTTCACCCGTCGACTGATCGTCACCTTCGGCGACGACGTCCTGACCATCGTTGTTGGCGGCTTCACTACCCTCGATCCGCCGACGCCGACGCCGACGGCGCTTGCGGCGGCCGTCTCCGTCGCCGCCACGCTCCTCGCGTGACGACTGCGCCTTCTCGGCCTCGTCCTCTTCTTCCTCGTCCTCGATCTCCTCGTCGATCTCCTCGTCATATGGCTGGACGCTTTCGGGCGTCAGCGTCGGCGCGGGCGGCGGCGGAGCGGGGTTGAGGATGATCTCGCCGCGTTCGAGGACATAATGCTGGGATCCCAGATGCTCGTCGGCGGAGATGGTGATGGTCAGGCCAAAGCGCGCTTCGAGATCGGAAAGATGCTTGCGCTTCTGGTTGAGGATGTAGAGCGCCACCGCGGCCCGTGTGCGCACGGTCAGGTGGTGCGTCACGCCCTTGATCAGCAGATCTTCCAACGAGCGCAACACGTGCAGCGCCACGCTCTCGGTAGAGCGGACGATACCCGCGCCGAGGCAATGCGGGCAGAGTTCGGTAGAACCTTCCAGTACGCCGGTCCGGATGCGCTGGCGGCTCATCTCCATCAGGCCGAAGTGCGAGATGCGGCCTACCTGGATGCGGGCGCGATCGTTCTTCAGGCAATCCTTGAGCTTGCGCTCTACCGCCTTGTTGTTCTTGGCCTCTTCCATGTCGATGAAGTCGATCACGATGAGACCGGCAAGATCGCGCAGGCGAAGCTGGCGGGCCACCTCTTCGGCGGCTTCGAGGTTGGTGGCGAGCGCGGTGTCCTCGATATTGTGCTCGCGCGTCGATCGTCCGGAGTTGACGTCGATGGCGACGAGCGCTTCCGTCTGGTTGATGACCAGATAACCGCCGGACTTCAGCGTCACTTGCGGCGAGAACATCGCATCGAGCTGCGGCTCGACGCCGAAGCGGCCGAAGATCGGGATCGGATCGCGATAGGGCTGGACGTTCTTGGCATGGCTCGGCATGAGCATGCGCATGAAGTCCTTGGCCTCGCGGTAGGAATCCTCACCGGCGACCAGGACCTCGTCGATGTCCTTGTTGTAGAGATCGCGGATCGAGCGCTTGACCAGCGAGCCTTCCTCATAGACGAGGCTCGGCGCCGAGGACCGCAGCGTCAGTTCGCGCACGTTTTCCCACAGGCGCAGGAGATATTCGAAGTCGCGCTTGATCTCGGTCTTGGTACGGGCGGCGCCGGCCGTCCGCAGGATGACGCCCATGCCTTCCGGCACGTCGAGCTCGTGGGCAATTTCCTTGAGGCGCTTGCGGTCCTGAACGTTGGTGATCTTGCGGGAAATGCCACCACCCCGGCCGGAGTTGGGCATCAGCACCGAATAACGGCCAGCCAGCGAAAGATAGGTGGTCAGCGCTGCGCCCTTGGTGCCGCGCTCTTCCTTGACGACCTGGACCAGCAGCACCTGCCGCCGCTTGATCACTTCCTGGATGCGATACTGGCGGGCGCGACGAACCCGACGCTCGGGCACTTCCTCGAGCGCGTCTTCGGCGCCGACGCTCTCGACGTGCTCTTCCTCGTCGTCGTTGGACCGTTCCTCGCCATCGTCATTGATGGTCTCGACCGACTGGTCGTCGTGGATGTCGATGACGCCGCCGATCTCGTGCACCGGGACTTCATCATCACCGGATTCGATAATGGGCGTCGCCGTGGCGGAGGCCATCTCATAGGCCGACCGCGGTTGGGCATCCTCGCCGGGTATTTCGCCGACTGTTTCCACCGGCCGGGCGGCAGCCTTGGCACGGGCCTGCCGCTCCCGATGCACGCGAGCCCGCCGTTCGGCTTCCTCGCGTTCCTCGGCCTCCTCGGCTTCAATCAGCGCCTGACGGTCGGCCTGGGGGATCTGATAGTAGTCGGGATGGATTTCAGAAAAGGCAAGAAAACCGTGGCGGTTACCGCCATACTCGACGAAAGCCGCCTGCAGTGACGGCTCGACGCGCGTCACCTTGGCCAGATAAATGTTGCCTCTGAGCTGTTTCCTTGTCGCTGACTCGAAATCGAACTCTTCAACGCGGTGTCCACGCACCACAACCACCCGGGTCTCCTCCGGGTGGGTGGCATCTATCAGCATCTTGTTGGCCATAAAGACTAACTCCCGGCCGCATGCGATCTCGGCACCGCCGCGACCCCGGTGGGAGGCTCCGAAGAGCACTTCCTAGGGTCGCCGCGCGCTGTAAGGATCGGCATTGGCCGTCGATAAGGGGGAAGGGAATGAGGAAGGGTGTCGGACCAACCGAGGCCGCAAACCGGGAAAAGGCCGATGCTTGACGCCATCCTGCCCCTTCGACGATATGCTTTGGCCTCACGACTTTCACGTCCGGCACGTTCTTTCTTTTCAACACCGTCGTTCCTAAAAAGACCCGCTCGGCGAAAGCCAATACGGGGGAACGGCGACGAATGCCTGTCGGGTGGCCTCAATGACCACGCGCCGGAGCGCCGATCTTTCCGGTGGATCTATGGGCGTCCTCATATGCACCCCGCAACACGGCAGACAGCCGGTCGGAACGCAACAAGCGAAGATCCGGATTCTGCGTATCGGCCGGAATACCACACCGGCGGTCACGCTGACCTCTCGGACCCCCGGCTACCGGTTTCATTCCGCCGCTTTTTCAAGCAGGCGGCGAACCGGCTGGACGCTCTCAAGTACCGAGAGCAAGGATTCGGGCTCCAACCCCTTATTACTTGCGTGAAGTCCCATATGCAAGGCGATCAAATAGGCCGCTGATCAATTCCTCGCAATGTGAAGCGTCTAGCGATCAACGCAACCGAAGACAGAAATGTTTAACCAAATTGGCTTAGTTACTCCTGAATGAATGGCCGCCGATCCGAAGAAAACGTCTTCATCCGGAGAGGGGAGTTGCCATCCTGTCCGTCTGTGGCAGTTTGGGCCGATCATGGGATCGTGGGAGCGATCATTTGACGACCGTCGCAAACCGCTTCGCAGCCTTTTTCCGTGTTGCCGTTCTGGCGATGATGACGCTTGTCGGCCTTGCAGCCGGCGCGCACGCTGATGGTTCGCCGGTGGCTACCGACGGGCGCGTCGTCGGTGACGACAGCCGCACCCGCTTTGTGCTCGATCTTTCCGGCGAGGTCGATCTCAGCGCCTTCACGCTGGCCGAACCTTACCGCGTCGTCATCGACCTGCCTGAAATCGACTTCCGCCTGCCGATGGGCACCGGTTCCACCGGCCGGGGTCTCGTCAGCGATTGGCGCTACGGTCAGTTCGCCGCCGGACGGTCGCGTATCGTACTCGACGTCACGGGGCCGGTGAAGATCGACAAAGCCTTCGTGCTGCCGGCCGTCGAGAACCAGCCGGCCCGCATGGTGCTCGATCTTCTCAAGACGACGACCTCGGCGTTCGAGGAGGATCTCAAGAAAAGCCAACTCGCCCGCGACACAGCCAATGAAGCGCCAGTACAGAAGGCCGACAAACTGCCGCCACCCGACCGTAGCAAGCGGGAAAAGCCGTTGATCGTGATCGATGCCGGCCACGGCGGCGTCGATTCCGGCACGGTCTCCGCGTCGGGCGTCATGGAAAAGGACATCGTTCTGGCTTTTGCCAAGAAGCTGCAGGAGCGCCTTGAAGAGACCGGCAAGGTGGCGGTGCTGCTCACTCGGACCGACGACACCTTCCTGCCGCTCGGCGCGCGGGTGCAATTTGGCCGCGACCATGCGGCCGACCTGTTCCTTTCGATTCACGCCGATTCCGAGCACGAGGGGTCGGTGCGCGGCGCCACCGTCTACACTCTGTCCGACAAGGCGTCCGACCGTGAGGCCGCGGAACTCGCGGCCAAGGAAAACGCCTCTGACCTCATCGCCGGCCTCGACTTGCAAAAGGAGGCCGACGGTGTGACCGACATTCTTGTCGATCTCACCCGGCGGGAGACGCGCAACTTCTCAGCATCGTTCGCCAATGGGCTGGTCGGCGACCTTGCCTCAACGACGCGTATGATCAAAAACCCCCGTCGTTCCGCTGGCTTCCAGGTGTTGCGTGCGCACGATGTTCCGTCGGTGTTGGTGGAGATCGGCTACCTTTCCAACGATCAGGACGAGAAGCTGCTCACCTCCGACGAGTGGCGTTCGCGCGTCGCCGACGCCACCACTCAGGCCGTGCTGCGTTTCTTCGGACAAAAATACGCCTACCTCGGCAACTCGCCGAACTGACTAACTGTTGCGGCAAGGCAACGCCACGGCCCCGCCTTTGCCACAAAGAGCGGCGAACGTCCGGCCAAGCGGAAACATTCGCATTCCACTGCGTTTTGAGGTATCGGCTGCCCAAAGCCGATGCACAAGCATCCGATGAACTAGGTTTCACCCTGCCGCCGCGACGGACAGGCACTCCGGCCCAGCTGGTGTCGACGGGAATGATGGACGGGATATGATCTTTGTAAGATTCTTCGGCTGGGTCTTCTCGATCGCGGCGCTATTGCTCTTGGTGGTTGCCGGCGGTGTCGCCGTCTATATCCATTCCCTCAGCGATGGTCTGCCCGACACCAACCAGTTGCGCAATTACCAGCCGCCCGTGGTGACGCGCATCCATGCCGCCGACGGCGAACTGGCCTCCGAATATGCCCACGAGCGTCGCCTGTTCCTGCCGATCCAGATGATTCCCGACCGGGTCAAGCAAGCCTTCATTTCCGCCGAGGACAAGGACTTTTACACCCATCCCGGCATCGACCTCCTCAGTCTTGCCGGCGCGGCGGTCAAGAACCTAGACACGCTCGTGTCCGGCTCCAAGAAGCGCATGGTTGGTGCCTCGACCATTACCCAGCAGGTGGCCAAGGTATTTCTGCTCTCCAACGAGCGGACGCTCGACCGCAAGCTGCGCGAGGCGCTGCTGACGCTGAAGATCGAGCAGGCCTATACCAAGGACCAGATCCTCGAACTGTATCTCAACGAGATCTATCTGGGTTTCCGCTCATACGGCGTTGCCGCCGCCTCGCTTGCCTATTTCGACAAGCCGCTATCCGATCTGAAGCTCGAGGAGGTGGCCTATCTGGCCGCGCTTCCCAAGGGGCCGGAGAACTATAACCCCTATCGTAGCCGCCAGGCGGCCATCGAGCGCCGCAACTACGTCATCGAGCAGATGGTGGCCAATGGGTATGCGACGCGCGAGGAGGGCGATGCGGCCATGAAGGCGCCGCTCGTCATCGCCGAGCGCAACCAATCGGCCAAGGTGTTTGCCTCCGACTATTTTGTCGAGGAGGTCCGCCGCACGCTGCTGACCATGTACGGAGAGAAGGGCCTCTACGAGGGCGGTCTGTCGGTCCGCACCACGCTTGATCCAAAAATGCAGGTGATCGCTCGCGGTGTCCTTCAGCGAGCGCTCCTGCGTTATGACGAGGCGCACGGCTGGCGCGGGGCGAAGAAGCAGATCGACGTGACCGGCGATTGGGGGATTCCCCTTGCTGCCGAAACGGCACTGTCAGACGTGCCGGAATGGAATCTTGCCGTGGTCCTCGGTTTTGACGGCGATGATGCCCGCATCGGCCTTCAGCCATCCAAGGGACCGACGGGCAACGTCAACGGAGAGCGTGTCGAAGGCGTCATTCCCCTCGACCAGCTGAAATGGGCAAAGTGGGACAGCGGGCCGAAGCGTGGCGCTCCCGTGAAGACCGCTTCAGACGTGCTCTCGGTCGGCGACGTGATCTATGTCGAGAAGACCGGCAATGCCGTCGGCACGCTCGAGGCCTATCGGCTCCGCCAATTCCCTGCCATTTCCGGGGCGCTGGTCGCCATGGATTCGAACACGGGCCGCGTGCGCGCCATGGTCGGCGGTTTCTCCTTCGCGGAAAGTGAGTTCAACCGGGCAACGCAGGCGATGCGCCAGCCGGGTTCGTCGTTCAAGCCTTTTGTCTACTCGGCCGCTCTCGACAATGGCTATACGCCGGCTTCGGTGATCCTGGATGCGCCGATCGAGATCGATCAGGGCGCAGGTCTTGGCATATGGCGGCCGCAGAACTATGGCGGCGGCTACATTGGTCCGGCAACCCTCCGCACCGGCATCGAGCAGTCGCGCAACCTGATGACGGTGCGTCTTGCCCAGGACATGGGCATGCCGCTCGTCGCCGAATACGCGCGTCGCTTCGGCATCTATGACAACATGCAGCCGGTGCTCGCCATGTCGCTCGGCGCCGGTGAGACGACGGTGATGCGTCTCGTCAACGCCTACGCCATTATCGCCAACGGCGGCCGCCGCGTTCAGCCGACGCTGATCGACCGCGTCCAGGACCGCTTCGGCCGCACCATCTTCAAGCACGATCAGCGCGTCTGCAACGGGTGCAATGCCGACGACTGGAAGGGCCAGGACGAGCCACAGCTCGTTGACGAGCGTGAGCAGGTGCTGGACCCGATGACGGCCTACCAGATCACCTCGATGATGGAAGGTGTCGTCCAGCGCGGTACGGCTACGGTGATCAAGAGCCTCAACCGCCCCATCGCCGGCAAGACCGGCACCACCAACGACGAGAAGGATGCTTGGTTCGTCGGCTTTACGCCGGAACTGACCGTCGGCATTTTCCTCGGCTTCGATACGCCCAAGCCGATGGGACATGGCTCGACAGGCGGTATGATGTCTGCGCCGGTGTTCCGCGATTTCATGGGGCAGGCACTGGCGGGACAGCCGCCGCAGGAGTTCAAGGTCCCCGAGGGCATGACGCTCATTCCGATCAACCGCAAGACCGGTATGCGTGCCTACGAGGGCGAGAGCGCCATCATCGAGGCCTTCAAGCCCGGCACCGGCCCATCCGATGTCTATTCTGTGATCGGTGGTGACGGTGTGGCATGGGGCGTGCCCACCCAGGTCAATCCCGAAGCCGACAAAGCGGCGGTGAGCGGCACCGGCGGTCTCTATTGACGGCAAGTTTTTAAGTCACCATCTGAAGTGGCGATCGGCGGAGCCGTCTGAATGTCTCGCGGCGCGCCACGCCGCTGATCGAGGCGGAATAGGCGGCCGGTGGGTTTACATCTGCAGCATCCATTCATATGGTCCGCCGCGCCCGTGATCGACGACGGGCACCCGCCGATGGCCATCGCCGCGGCGACACCTTAACCTCATGACCGGAGCTCACGTCCATGCGAGCCGAAATCGAGGCCATCGTCGACGAGATCAAGCAGGGTATGGCCCTGCTGAGGAGGCATCTTTGACTGGGATGCCTCCCAGCAGCGTATGGCCGAACTGAACGGTTTCGTCGAAGACCCGACCCTCTGGAACGATCCTGAGCGGGCGCAGAAGATCATGCGCGAGCGGACCGATCTCGAGAGCCGAATCAACGGCTATCTCAAGCTCGACCGCGATCTCAAGGATAGCATCGAGCTGATCGAACTCGGTGAACTGGAAGACGACGCGACCGTTGTCACCGACGCCGAGAACACCCTGCGCGGCCTCAAGGATGAGATTGCCCGCCAGCAGGTGGAATCGATGCTGTCCGGCGAGGCCGACGCCAATGACACCTACATCGAGGTAAACTCCGGCGCCGGTGGTACCGAGAGCCAGGACTGGACCAACATGCTCCTGCGCATGTACACGCGCTGGGCCGAGCAGCATGGTCATAAGGTCGAGCTGCTCGAAGTTCACGACGGCGAAGAGGCCGGCATCAAGAGCGCGACGGTGCTCATCAAGGGCCACAACGCCTATGGCTGGCTAAAGACCGAGTCTGGCGTTCACAGGTTGGTGCGCATCTCGCCATTCGATAGCCAGGCGCGGCGGCACACGTCGTTCTCATCCGTCTGGGTCTATCCGGTGATTGACGACAAGATCGAGATCGAGATCAACGAGAGCGACTGTCGCATCGATACCTATCGCGCCCAGGGCGCCGGCGGTCAGCACATCAACACCACCGATTCGGCGGTGCGCATCACCCACCGCCCGTCGGGGATCGTCGTCTCCTGCCAAGCCGAGAGATCGCAGCACAAGAACCGTGCCACGGCCTGGAACATGCTGCGTGCCCGCCTCTACGAGGCCGAGTTGAAGAAGCGCGAGGAGAAGGCCAACGCCGAGAATGCCGGCAAGACCGACATCGGCTGGGGCCACCAGATCCGTTCCTACGTTTTGCAACCCTACCAGTTGGTCAAGGATCTCAGGACTGGTGTCGAGAGTACTGCGCCGTCGGACGTTCTCAACGGCGACCTCGATCCCTTTATGGAGGCAGCGCTCGCTCAGCGCGCCTTCGGCAAACAGCCGGCCGAGATTTCAGATATCGACTGATCGAACGTTTGATCGGAACAGAAAAGGCGGGGTGCTTGGGCACTCCGCCTTTTTTGGAATCATAAGGTCTTCGCAGAGCCGTGCCGTCTAGGCCGTTCAGGGCAGGAGACTTGCCAGCCTGTTGCCCGCATTGATGTAGTTGACCGGATTGAGAGGCACGCCATTGATGCGGGTCTCGTAGTGAAGATGCGGGCCGGTAGAGCGACCGGTGGAGCCTACCTCACCAATGACCGTATCCCGGGTCACGTGATCCCCGACGCGGGCAATGATGCGCGACATATGGCCATAGCGTGTGGTGACGCCGTTACCGTGATCGACCTCGACCATATTGCCATAGCCTCCCGACCAGCCGGCCACCGTGACGACACCGGGCGCCGTGGGGCGAATGTCGGTGCCTGTGGGTGAGCGGAAGTCGATACCGGCGTGAAATGCCAGTGAACCGAGAAACGGATCACGACGCGAGCCGAAATTGGACGTCATGTCACCGCCGGGCATCGGGCGGACCAGCGGCAGACGGGCTGCCTCGGCTTTGACCAGCTCAATGCGACTGAAGGCCAGATCGGCTTCCTGCATGGCGGCGGAAAGGGCCTGCGCTCCTCCTATCGGGATATAGGGGCCGCCGACGGCATCCTGCGAATCTGCCGCCGCTTCGGGTACGTTCACCCGCAGACCGGCGTCGGCAATGACTTCCACAGCTGCGTTGACGCGCGAGTTGGCCGCGTCTGCAATGGCTTCCACTGCCTTCGCCTGTTCGGTGTCAACAGCGGCAAGGTGGCTTGAGATCGCCTTGAAATCCGGCTTGCCGTCTTTGGTGCGTAGATCCGCCTTTGGCGCGTCGGCCTTAGGCGCCGTCGAAGTCAGTGCATCAAACTGGCGATCTATCATGCTGGTGCCGGCGTCGGCATAGGCGTTGATGGAGCCAGTAACGTCTGTCGAGTCAAGAGCGGCGTGCTTCTCGGCAGTGACCGCTGCGTTGTGGCCGTCGATGAGGCCGATGCTTCGGGCCTTATCGATCAGTTCGCCGACCGCCCGTTGGCGATCCGCGATGCCCTGCTGAGCGGACATGATCTTCTCGACCTTTTCGTCCATTGCCACGCTGTCGAGAATCTGCCGGCTGGAGATGCGATCGATCTCCGAGCGCAGGCGGGCAATACGATCCTCGTAGGCCTGCTGCATGTCCGCGTTGCGCTCGCGGACCAGGTCGAACAGGTCGTCGCGGAACACCAGATAGGTGGTCGCCGCGAGAAAGCCGAGCGCCACTGCCAGAAAGAGGGTGAGACCGCTGAACAAGACCAGCGGGCTGAAGGTGTAGGTGCGTGTGTTGTCCCGGCTAATGATGACGATACGTCTCGCCGAACTCTGGCTGCGATATCGATCTGCGGCTTGCGGTCTCATCATCAACGCGACGCTCCAAGAGGGCGCAGGCCGCATCACCGACATGCGGCAGGCGGAGCCCTGTTGGGAGCGATTAGAAACTGTTAGGGTTAATGAAGGCTTGAAGCATGCCTGTGCAGGCCGGGCAACGTTCGTTCAGATCGCCTTGACCGCGGCCAGCACTTCCTCGGCGTGACCTTCAACCTTCACTTTGGGCCAGATTCTCGCCACCGTTCCATCGGGCGCGATCAGGAAGGTGGAGCGAACGATGCCGAAATACTTTTTGCCGTAGAGCGATTTCTCGCCCCAGGCCCCGTAGCTTTCCGCCACCTTGTGGTCTGGATCGGAGCCGAGCGCCACCGTCAGCTTGTGCTTGACGCGGAACTTGCCGTGCTTCTCCACCGTGTCGGGCGAGATGCCGATCACTGTCGCTCCCGCCTTTTCAAATTCCTCGGCCAAGCAGGAAAAGCCAATCGCCTCGCGCGTGCAGCCCGACGTGTCGTCCTTGGGATAAAAATAAACGATAACCGGCCGGCCTCGTAGCGCAGCGAGCGAAACCTGTCCGGCGTCGGTGGGCAGGGTAAAGTCGGGGGCAGCGGATCCAACGGCAGCAGCGGTCATCGAACAGTCTCCGGCTTTGTGCTCACCCTTATCCACCTGCTGGGGTGTCGGAGCAAGAGGGCTCCGGGCACAAGCCGGGACTCGCGCACCGACCAGACTGCTTCTTGTCCCGTCGAGAGCGCTCCCTATGGTGTGGTAAGGAAGTAGATGCAGCCCCAAGCGAGCCTACGGTATATTCCTCGGCAGGATATTCCCACCAAAAATTGTACTTTTCAAATTACAACATATAAGCAATTATCCTCCCTGTTTTTTAAAACAAGTCGCAGTTTTGAGCCTTTTTTTGCCCGAGCATTAACCCTCGCGCCCTCCATCCTATGAAGGAGGAAGAGATCGTGGTTGTAGCGTTGAAACAGGGGTTTACGACCCATTTGGAATTTGAAGGTCTGCCTCCTATCCCCGTGGTTTGTCGCGTCAAGGCTGGTTTTCGCACTGACGGAAGTCTCTCCGTCGAAGGCGAAGCCGATGTCAACGAGGATTTCACTCGTCTGATTGGCGTGTGCGGACGCATTAGCTTTGGCACAGGTCGCCGTAAAATTGGCGTTCGGATCGCCGCGGCGGATGCCGAGCATGGCGTAGTCCGCTTTCTGATCCGGGATCCGGGGCTTGACGCTGTTGCCTAGACGGCGACAGCCAATCAGTCGGGATAACAATTCTCTAAAGCAAACGGGGCGCCGAAGCGCCCCGTTTTTTATGACTGAGATGAACTATCAAGCGATCTTGGGATCGAGTTCGCCCGAGGCGTAGCGCTTGGCCATGTCGGCGAGCGGGATCACCTTGATCTTCGAACCGTTGCCGGCGGCACCGAATTCCTCATAGCGCTGCTTGCAGACCTTCTGCATGGCGGCCATGGCCGGCTTCATGAAGGAGCGCGGATCGAACTCGGCCGGCTTCTCCGCGAAAAACTTGCGGATGGCGCCGGTGATCGCCATGCGGCAATCGGTGTCGATGTTGACCTTGCGCACGCCGTGCTTGATGCCGTTGACGATCTCTTCGACCGGAACGCCGAAGGTCTGCGGCATCTTGCCGCCGTAGGCGTTGATGATGTCGAGAAGGTCCTGCGGAACCGACGACGAGCCGTGCATGACGAGATGCACGTTCGGCATGCGCTCGTGGATCTCCTTGATGCGGTAGATGGCGAGCACGTCGCCCGTCGGCTTGCGAGAGAACTTGTAGGCGCCGTGGCTGGTACCCATGGCAATGGCCAGGGCGTCGACCTTGGTGCGCTTGACGAACTTCACGGCCTCGTCCGGATCGGTCAGCAGCTGTTCCTTGCTGAGCACGCCCTCGGCGCCATGGCCGTCTTCCTTGTCGCCCTTGCCGGTCTCGAGCGAGCCGAGCACGCCGAGTTCACCCTCGGTCGAAGCGCCGACGAGATGTGCCAGCTCGGCCACGCGGCCGGTGACGTTGGCATTATAGTCGAAGTCAGCGGGGGTCTTGCCGTCGGCCTTGAGCGAGCCGTCCATCATGACCGACGAGAAGCCGTTGGTGATGGCCGAAAGGCAGGTGCCCTCCGAATTGCCGTGATCCTGATGCATGCAGACCGGAACGTCGGGGTAGAGTTCGATGGCGGCCTTGATCAGGTGGCTGAGCACGATGTCGTTGGCGAACGCGCGGGCACCGCGGCTGGCCTGCATGATCACCGGGCTGTCGGTCTCTTTGGCCGCAGCCATGACGGACAGCATCTGCTCCATGTTGTTGATGTTGAAGGCCGGCATGCCGTAGCCGTGTTCGGCGGCATGATCGAGCAACTGCCGCAGTGAAACCAGCGCCATAGGGGAACTCCTTCGCGAATTCTTATGTGATCCCGAGCCCTTCCCGCCTATCGCACGCGACTGGCGAAACAGACTGGCTCATATCTACGACTTTAGCACGATTTACCAGAGGCGAGTTCGGTCGAGACCGTTGGTTGCGCCAAAAAATCGTGAACGCAATTGATAGTTCGGCTGAAAATTCGTGTTTTCCTCTATGGGCAAATTACTGCCCCCAAGGTCACGTGGCAAGCACGGCCACATCGACCCGACGAGCCAGTTGCCGCACGTCGTCGGGCGAGGGGAGGTGCGGTCCGATTCGACCGAGTTTGGCCGTCGCGAACGCCACGGCCCGGCGGGCCAGCGCTTCGAGGCCGAGGTTGTCGGCGACCGCGGAGGCGATGCCGGCCACCATGGCGTCGCCCGCACCCACCGTCGAAAGTGCGTTGACCACCGGGAGTCGGGCCGATAGCGCGGTGGTGCCGCGCAGGAAAATGGCACCTTGTTCGCCACGCGATACGACGACCAGCTCGATGCCAAGCGCCTGTATGGTCCGCGCGGCGGCGACGATATCGGCGACCTCCTTCAACGGCCTGCCCACCCAGGCCTCCAATTCCACGCGGTTGGGCTTGACGGCAAACGGCAGGCTTTCGCGGGGTGCCGCCAGCGAGGCAGCGAGCGGCGCGCCGGAGGTATCCAGAACCACGCGGCAGCGCAGGAGACAGAGATCGGCGGTAAGCCTTGCCCAGACGCTGGCCGGCTGGCCGAGCGGCAGCGAGCCGGCAAGTACCACCAACGCCCCCTCAATCGCTTCGCGCCGCAGCACGTCGAGCACCATGTCGTAGGTCTCGTCGTCAAAGGTGAGGCCGGGCAGGTTGATGTCCGTCGTGGTGCCGGTGACGACATCGGCGATCTTGATGTTGGTGCGGGTATCGCCGGCCGTACGGACGAAGCGATCCTGGATGCCCTTGTCTTTGAAGAAGTCGGTAAAGGTGGCATCGTTGCCGCGACCGAGTACGCCGGTCGCCACCACTGGAATACCCCAATCGGCGATGCAGCCGGCAACGTTGATACCCTTGCCGCCGACATTCGATTGCGCTGCGCGGGCGCGGTGAACCTTGCCGGGCGTTAGGTCATCAAGCGTGACGGTGAGGTCGATCGCCGGATTGAGCGTAACGGTAATAATGGGCGAGGTCATTGTCGGCTCCAAAAACGTCTCAAGCGTTTCTAGTCTAGCGGTTTCGCAGGATGGCGACGTTTCGGCAAGCCCCTCCGCCAGGAATGGAGAGGCTATCGGTTCAGTGTTCGACGTGCAGGCACTTGTGATGATCGGCCAGCACCTCGATCACCCGGCACTCGCCGACACAGCGATGTCCGCAACCGCCGACCATCGCTTCCAACTCTTCCTTGAGTGCCATTAGGCTCTCGATACGAGCATTGACTTCCGTCAGCTTGTCACGCGCGATGCTATCTGCTTCCGCGCAGGGCTGGCTAGGATTGTCTTGCAATGTCAGCAGCGTTCGGATGGCGTCGATTTCGAATCCCAGATCGCGAGCGTGCCGGATGAAAGAGAGGCGCCTGAGATCGCGCCGGCCATAAAGGCGACGGTTTCCCTCGCTGCGCGGCGGCGTCGGCAGCAGGCCGATCTGTTCGTAATAGCGAATGGTCGGCACCTTCACTTGGCTTCGTCGAGAGATTTCACCGATCGCCATATCCGTCATTTTACCTACTTGCTCCTCTAGTGACTGGAGGATGCAGCCTCGACGCCGCAAAAGCAAGAAGACCGGAAATCAAGGATTCGCGATGGCCGACCCAGTTCTAAAAACCCGCTTCCAGGTCGAGGGCATGGATTGCGCCGCCTGTGCCGCACGCGTCGAAGGGGCCGCTGCCAGAATCGATGGCGTTGAGGATGTGTCGGTGTCGGTTATGACAGGCTCGATGGTGGTACACCACGTCAACACCGCTGACCTCGCCGCATTGGAGAACGCGGTCATCCGCCTTGGTTATGGCATTACGACCAAGCACCCCGAACGCCACGCCGAACTGCAGGGCGAAGCGGCGCACGCGTGCGGCTGCTGCGGGCATGACAATGCCGGACCCCATGGTCACGATCATGATGATCACGGCGCACACCATGAAAGCCAGCGCACCGAGCCTGGACATGCTGCCCACGATTATGCCGAAGACGATAACGCCGGCCACGTCCATCCCGAGATGGAGGGGGGCTGGTGGAGAACGGTGGTCGGGATGCAGACGCTCGGTGTCGGGCTGGGCATCGTCGCTGCCTACGCGCTTGGCAGCCTCGCCCCTGACGCCGAGCGTTGGTTGTTCCTTGCGGTAATGCTGCTCGGCTTGGCTCCGATCGCCGTGCGGGCCTTCCGCCTGGTGCAAGTCGGGGAGCCGTTCAGCATAGAGAGTTTGATGACCGTTGCCGCGGTCGGTGCCGTCTTTCTCGACGCAGGAGAAGAAGCTGCTGCCGTCGTGTTCTTCTTCATGATCGGCGAACTGTTGGAGGGCCTCGCCGCACGGCGCGCGCGGTCATCGATCAAGGCACTTTCGGGGTTGGTGCCGGAAGCGGCGCTGCTTCTCGCTGACGGCGTCACGCGCGAGGTTGCCGCCTCGGCACTGGTGGTTGGCAACGAGGTACTGGTCCGCCCCGGCGACCGCGTTCCCTGCGATGGCGTCGTCGTGGCCGGCACGAGTTCCGTCGACGAGTCCATGGTCACCGGTGAAAGCATGCCGGTGACGCGCGGCGAGGGCGCCTCCGTCTATGCCGGCACGATCAATGGCGACGGCGTGCTCACCGTGCGTGTCACGGCGCCGGCTGCCGATAACACCATTGCGCGTATTGTTCGGCTGGTCACCGAGGCTCAGGAAACCCGCGCGCCCGTCGAGCGCTTCATCAACCGCTTCGCCAGATACTACACACCGGCAGTGGTGGCTATTGCCGCCGCCTTCGCGGTGCTGCCGCCGCTCCTTGATGGCGATTGGCGCGGCTGGATTTACAAAGGTCTCGCCATTCTGCTGATTGGCTGTCCTTGCGCCTTGGTCATCTCCACGCCGGCCGCCATCGCCGCCTCGTTGGCTTCCGGCGCACGCACCGGACTGCTGATCAAGGGAGGATCGGTGCTCGAGCGTCTGCGCGACATAACGGCCGTCGCCTTCGACAAGACCGGGACCCTGACCGAAGGCATGCCAAAGGTGACGAACATCGAGAGTTTTGGCGCCGATCGCGACGCCGTGCTGCGACTTTCCGCTTCGCTCGAGGCGTCGTCCAGCCATCCGCTGGCCAAGGCCATTCTTGCGGCTGCCGATGGGGCAATCCTTTCTCCCGTCGAAGATGGCAAGGCTGTCCCGGGCAAGGGTGTCATTGGCCGCGTCGACGGGCGCGAACTGTTCTTTGGTTCGGCCGACGCGGCCGCCGAGCGCACGCAGCCTCCGGCCGAGGTGCTCGCCGCCGTCAAGCGCTTCGCTGCCGAAGGCAAGACGATTTGCCTTCTGCTGACGGACGGCGCAGTTCTCGGTCTTGTCGCTCTTCGCGATGCGCCGCGTCCGGATGCCATTGCCGCCGTTGCCGATCTGCGACGCCGAGGCATTGCCACCGTCATGCTGACCGGCGATAACCCACGCGCCGCTGCTGCAGTTGGCCGCGAACTCGGCATTGACGACGTGAGGGCAGGTCTCCTGCCGGCTGACAAGCAGACCGCTATCAAGGCGCTGCAGGATAAAGGGCTGGTTGTCGCCAAGATCGGCGACGGCATCAACGACGCGCCGGCGCTCGCCACGGCCGACATCGGCATCGCCATGGGCGGCGGCACCGACGTCGCATTGGAAGCAGCCGACGCAGCCTTGCTCTACGGCCGGGTTAGCGATGTCGCGTCGCTGATCGATCTCTCTCTTCGCACAATGGCCAACATCCGGCAGAACATCACCATCGCGCTCGGGTTGAAAACCGTCTTCCTGGTGACGACCGTGCTCGGCATCACCGGTCTTTGGCCAGCCATTCTTGCCGATACCGGGGCAACCGTGCTGGTGACCGCCAACGCACTGCGCCTGTTGCGCCCCAGCCGGTAGCGTCCGTTTCGCGACGGCTGGAACGAAGCTTGCTCGGTGGACGGCATGTCTGTCCGCCGGAGACGTCCATGAACCGCCGCGCGTTCCTCTTCGGGACGATCACGAGCCTTGCCATGCCGGCTGTGGCCCGTTCCGGCACGCTTGGCCTCGCCGAGCTGCGCGGCAGCCTCACGGCGCCCGAGATGCCGCCGGTTGCCCGGCGAACAGGAGATCGTAGCGCCGAATTACAGGCCGCGATCAATGGCGCCGCCAGAGCCGGCCGGCCACTCTATATTCGTTCCGGGCGCTACGACGTCTCCAATATTCACCTGCCGGATCGTGCTCGCCTCGTTGGAGTGCCGGGTGAAACGCGGCTCGTTTATTCTGGGGGCGGCCGGCTTCTCTATTCGGAAGACGCACGCACGCTTTCGCTCGACGGATTGACGTTCGACGGTGCCAACCGGACGCTGTCCGATGAAGACGATGGCCTTCTGTCACTGGCCTTTGTCGAGGATCTCGACATCTCTCGCCTCGTCGTGCAGGGCAGCGTTGGCCACGGCATCGCACTGACGCGCGTGGCCGGCAGTCTCCGCGACTGCCGCATATCCGGCGCTGGCGGTGCCGGTATCATGTCGACTGAGGGCAGGGTGCTCGTTGTCGCCGGCAACACGGTGAGCGATTGTGGTGGCGGAGGCATCCATCTTCGGCGCTGGACGGCGGGAGACGACGGTTCGACGCTGCGCGACAACAACATCGACCGGGTGGGTGATGTCGGTATCCGCCTGTCTTCGGCCGCTAACGTCCGAATCTCGGACAACGACCTCCGTGCCATTGACGGGCCGGCCATCGTTGCCGATGGGGCTTCGGGAGGCGCCTCGGTCAGTGGCAACGTGATTGATGGTGCCGAACTCGGCATTGCGCTGCTCGGCGGCGGAGATCGCCTGTCGCTCGTCGAGGGAAACACCGTTCGCAATATTGCCGGCGGCAAGCCTGTTGCTGTGGCGGGTGGTCGCGCTGGCGGTGTCGGTATCCACGTCGAGACACCCGGCTCGCTGACCGGCAACGTCGTTGAAGGCGCGCCCCATCTCGGTCTGTCGCTTGGCTGGGGCGCGACGCTCGGCAATGTGGTCGCCTCCGGCAATGTCGTTCGCCGGGCGGGTGTGGGCATCGGCGTGTCGGTGCTGGCGCCCGAGCAAGCGACCGTCGTGACCGGCAATCTTCTGTTCGACGTGCCGGGCGGCGCGGTGCGCGGCATGCGCTTTGCGGAATTCGCCACCGAGGATCTCACACGGGTCGGTGCCGCGGCGTGGCCAGGTCTCACAGTTGGGGAAAACCGCGTGGCCTGAGCGTGGAAAGGCTGGGGAAAAGGCGGTGGACCGAGCGTGGATGGTTTGGGTATCACGCAGGGACAACCTGTGGGCCAATCCGGGGGAAAGCCCCAAGCTTTCCTGGGCAAAAGCTGTGCGTCGCCTCACCGCTTCCTGTGAGCAAGCTGTGGATATATCGGGTTGGAGGCCCGCGATGCGCCCCCTCTTCGGCGCCCTTTGGTCCGCTATCGCAAACCGGCATGGCCGCTATAGCCCGGAAGCTGCCGATATCCACGACTTTCCACTTGCCCGGCGGCCGGATTCGGCTTAGCGGAACCGCTTGATCCTTCTGGCCCCTTACCGGAAAGAGTTCCCCCATGGAAAAGTCCGCCCACGACAGCCTGCTGATCATTGATTTCGGCAGCCAGGTGACGCAGCTCATTGCCCGTCGAGTGCGCGAGGCTGGCGTCTACTGCGAAATCCATCCCTATCAGTCGGCGGCGGCGGCCTTCGAGAAGCTGCAGCCCAAGGGCGTGATCTTCTCCGGCGGACCTGACTCGGTCACCCGAGACGGCAGCCCGCGCGCACCGCAGGCGGTGTTCGACAGTGGTGTGCCGATCCTCGCCATCTGCTATGGCCAGCAGACCATGGCGGTGCAACTTGGTGGCAGTGTCGAAGGCGGCCACGCCGCTGAATTCGGTCGCGCCGACGTGGAGATCCTGAAGGCGTCGCCGCTGTTCGAGGGGCTGTGGGAAGTTGGCCAGCGCTATCCGGTATGGATGAGCCACGGCGATCGCGTGACACGCGCGCCGGACGGCTTCGAGGTGATCGGCATCTCCGAGAACGCGCCCTTCGCCATCGCCGTGGACGAGACGCGCCGCTATTACACCACCATGTTCCACCCGGAAGTGGTGCACACGCCCGATGGCGCCAAGCTGCTTTCCAATTTCGTGCACCGGATCGCCGGTCTGAAGTCCGACTGGACCATGTCGGCCTATCGCGCCGAGATGATCGCCAAGATCCGGGCGCAGGTCGGCAAGGAGCGCGTGCTGTGCGCCCTATCGGGCGGTGTCGACAGTTCCGTTGCCGCCGTGCTGATCCATGAGGCGATCGGCGAACAACTCACCTGCGTCTATGTCGATCACGGCCTGATGCGCCAGGGCGAGAGCGAGCAGGTGGTCGGTATGTTCAGAGACCACTATAACATTCCTCTGGTTCACGTTGATGCGTCTGATCTTTTCATTGGTCAGCTCGAAGGCGAGGCCGACCCGGAAAAGAAGCGCAAGACCATCGGCCGCCTGTTCATCGAGGTGTTCGAAGCCGAGGCGAAGAAGATCGCCGCCGACGGCCGTGGTGCGCCAACTTTCCTTGCCCAGGGCACGCTCTATCCGGACGTGATCGAAAGCGTCAGCTTCTCCGGCGGCCCGAGCGTCACCATCAAGAGCCACCACAACGTCGGCGGCCTGCCGGCGCGTATGAACATGAAGCTGGTGGAGCCGCTGCGTGAACTGTTCAAGGACGAGGTGAGGGCCCTCGGCCGTGAACTCGGCCTGCCGGACAGTTTCATCGGCCGCCATCCGTTCCCGGGACCGGGCCTCGCCATCCGTCTGCCGGGCGGCGTGACGCGCGAGAAGCTCGACATCCTCAGGAAGGCCGACGCCATCTACCTCGACGAGATCCGCAAGGCCGGTCTTTACGACCAGATCTGGCAGGCCTTCTCGGTGCTCCTGCCTGTGCAGACAGTGGGCGTGATGGGCGATGGCCGCACCTACGATCGCGTGCTGGCGCTACGCGCCGTCACCTCAGTCGATGGCATGACCGCCGACTTCTTCCCCTTCGATATGAATTTCCTCGGCCGCGCCGCCACCCGCATCATCAACGAGGTGAAGGGCGTCAACCGCGTCGTCTACGACGTGACCAGCAAGCCGCCGGGAACCATCGAGTGGGAATGAAATGATGTGGTTCGCGGCGTTTCGCGAACTATCGCCACATCATCATAACTAGCTGAAATCAAACAAAAAATCAAGTGTTCACTATCGGAGCCTATCGCCTTGAAGCGATGGGCTCTGACGGTGCGCGCGACGGTAGGCGTTTTTCGCCGTCAGCCGGATTTTCGCCCTACCGTCAGGCCGAAAATGGAAGCATCCCACAATAACTAGATCTAATGTACTGTTATATAACGATTATTCTCGTTGATTGACGGTATCGAATTTGACGGTGAAATTGGGGCTCGAAAAGGCGTTTTCGATCGTCAGTGAGGCCGTCTCCATGCTTACCGACATGGCCATCAAGAGGCTGAAACCAAAAGATAAATTATACAAGGTGACCGACCGTGACGGTATGTACGTTTCCGTCGCCACGACAGGCCAAATCACCTTCCGATACGACTACCGTCTGAACGGTCGCCGGGAGACGCTGACGATCGGCCGCTATGGCGCCGACGGCCTTACGCTTGCCGAAGCCCGCGAGCGCTGCATCACTGCACGCAAGCTGGTGGCGGAGGGGCTTTCCCCCGCGCACGAGAAACAGCGCGACAAGCGGCGCAAGGCCATGGAGCGCAGCTTCGGTGCGGTGTGCGCCTTATGGATCAAGGATGCGCGCATGGCGGAAAGCACCCGCTCAATGCGCAAGGCCATCCTTGAGCGCGACATTCTCCCCGCCTGGAAGAACCGCCTTCTGACCGAGGTGACGCCGGACGATCTGCGCCAGCTCTGCGCCAAGGTGAAGGAGCGCGGCGCCCCGGCGACCGCCATCCACGCTCGCGACATCGTCAAACAGATCTTCGCCTTCGCGATCCTGCATGGCGAGAAGGTGCCGAACCCGGCCGACGAGGTCGGGCCTGCGTCGATCGCGACCTTCCAGCCGAAGGATCGGGCGCTGTCGCCGACCGAAATCAAAATCATGCTCCAGCAGATCGAGCACGTGCCGACGCTGCCGACCATCCGCCTCGGCCTGCGTCTGATCCTGCTCACCATGGTGCGCAAGAGCGAGTTGCAGGACGCAGTCTGGGACGAGGTCGATTTCGAGAACGCCGTCTGGACGATCCCGAAGGAGCGGATGAAGCGGTCGAAGGCGCACAACGTCTATCTGTCGCAACAGTCGCTCGACATCCTGATTGCGCTCAAGACCTGCGCCGGCAATTCGCGCTATCTCCTGCCGTCCCGCTACGACGCCGACGCGCCCATGTCGCGCGCGACCTTCAATCGCGTGACCACGGCCGTCGTGGCGCGAGCGAAGAAGGAGGGGCTGCCGTTGGAGCCGTTCACGGTCCACGATCTGCGCCGCACCGGCTCGACACTCCTGAACGAGATGGGCTTCAACAGCGACTGGATCGAGAAATGCCTCGCCCACGAGGACGGGCGCTCATCACGCGGCGTCTACAACAAGGCGGAATACGAACCGCAGCGCCGGCACATGTTCCAGGAATGGGCCGATATGATTGATGCGTGGGTGAACGGTAAGAAACGGGTACCGACGCTGTTGCCGGCGGCGATGACCTTTATGGGCGGTCGAGGGGAAGGCTGACTGTGAGCCGTCGCGCTCCATGCATGAGCCATGCGGCTAGGCGGTATTCAATTTTGGATCGGCAGAGAGTGCGGGCGGCAGTTGAGAATCGGGCAAAGTGTGTTTCTGGAATCAGAATTGAGCGCCGATTGACAGATGTTCCAGGTGTAGGCCTTGTAGCCGCAGCCAACGATGCAGTAGTGGCAGGTGACGTTGTGCTCCACAGCATCCGCCGGGATGATCGGGGAGCCGGTCGATTTAACGCTTGAAAGTCATGACGTTTTTCCCCCTAGCGTCAGCGGGAGACCCCCCGGCTATGCCGGGGTGGCAGTAGGAGTTTGACGTTTCCGGCAGTCCATCGGCGAAGACTTTCGTGTTGCTACCACGCAGACACGAAAGACCTCAACCGATGGAC
>Ga0316600_10000049_pt1 | contig 110642 bp, 120 predicted proteins | sample OWC_soil_day5_CT_FD_207652 | JGI IMG/M metagenome (GOLD analysis project Ga0316600, IMG submission 207652) | Wetland soil microbial communities from Old Woman Creek delta, Ohio, United States - OWC_soil_day5_CT | ecosystem: Environmental > Terrestrial > Soil > Wetlands | place: USA: Ohio... | reverse complement strand
CCATTGGAATACAGAGCATTTCTTGCAAAATACGCGGCATAAAAATATCGCCAATCACTAAAATGCGATTGACGATACATAAAATCTTTTTATTTTTTCTACTGTCTACTTGACAGGGAGCATATCAAATTGGTATGCTTCTTTATTTTATCTATTTATTGTACTGTAACTTAGCCAGCTTCACATTCCTAAAAACTAGCATTCGTAGATTATAACTTTACGAGAAGCTGTTTTACACCGTCCAAATATTCTGCTTGCGTATAAATAAAAGCTTCACCAGAACGCCTAACTTTTACCTCAACTGCATCTTCATTCACTGTTTTTGGTCCAACGGTGATTCGAAGCGGGTAACCAATGAGATCAGCGTCTTTGAATTTAACACCAGCACGTTCTTTTCTATCATCAAGAAGCGCTTCTATACCCGCAGCACAAAGATCTGTATAAATTTTTTCAGCAATTTCCATTTGAGCTTCATCTTTGGCATTTACAGGCACAACAGCCACCGTATAAGGCGCAAGCGCAACTGGCCAAATGATACCATGTTCATCAAAATTTTGCTCAATTGCTGCTGCCATGGTACGGCTAACACCGATACCATAACATCCCATTACCATCGGTTTATCACGTCCATTTTCATCAAGGAACGTAGCTTTTAAAGCTTCACTGTACTTTATTCCCAATTTGAAGACTTGTCCAGCTTCGATGCCACGCGCTGTTTTTAGTGGTGCAGCACAATGCGGACAAGGATCGCCTTCTTCAATTAAACGAAGATCTGTTACTATGACATCTTTGAAATCGCGTTTAGGATTTACGTTTTTATAATGTCTATCTATTTGGTTAGCACCAGCAATTGCATTGTGCATTTCCATTACAGTACTATCCACAACGATTTTTGCACCTTTAATGCCAATCGGGCTCATAAATCCTGCTACTCCACCAACAACACAAATGGATTCTTCCGTTGCCATAGTCAGTGCAATTGCTCCAATTGCATTTTGCAATTTTATATCATTTACTTCATGATCACCACGAACAAACGCTAAAACTACTTCTTCTTTTTCAGTTTGGAATGCAACTGCTTTGATTGTTTTCTTAACATCTACTCCCAAAAACTCAGCAACTGCCTCGATTGTTTTTGTGCCCGGTGTTTCTACGATTTCTAATGCTAATTCATGCTCTGCTTCCGCTGTGATTTGTTTTAATTCAGCTTTTTCAACATTCGCTGCATATTCACAAGCATCACAGTATACGATTGCTGCTTCACCAGATTCAGCGATTACCATAAATTCATGTGTATTGCTACCACCGATTGCACCACCATCCGCTTCTACCGCACGAAATTTAAGTCCGCATCTTGAAAAAATACGAGTATACGCATCGTACATCTTTTGATAACTCACATCAAGACCAGCCTCATCTTTATCAAAAGAATATAAATCTTTCATAATAAACTCGCGACCACGCATTAAACCAAATCGAGGACGAATTTCATCGCGATATTTATTTTGAATTTGATATAACATAATAGGCAATTGCCGATAAGAACGAACATCGCTGCGAACTAGGCTAGTAATCATCTCTTCATGTGTCGGACCAAGACAAAAATTTCGATCATGACGGTCTTTTAAACGAAACATTTCATCACCATAAACATCCCAGCGACCAGTCTCATGCCATAATTCTGCTGGTTGTATAATTGGCATAGCCAACTCCTGTCCACCAGCTGCATCCATTTCTTCACGAACGATGGATTCAATTTTTTTAAGGACACGCCAAGCAAGCGGTAAATATGTATAAACGCCGCCAGCTGCCTTTCTAATCATCCCTGCTCTTAGCATTAATTGGTGACTTACTACTTCTGCATCAGCTGGTATTTCACGTAAAGTTGGTGCATATAACTGTGTTGTACGCATATAAAACTAGTCCTCCTCTAAAATGTTATCAATTTCTGAAAATAATTCATCTATCAAATTAATTTCTGGCACTTTACGAATGATTTGCCCTTTTCTAAAAATCAAACCTTCACCCCTACCGCCAGCAATTCCCACGTCAGCTTCTCTTGCTTCACCAGGACCGTTCACTACGCACCCCATAACCGCAACGCTAATTGGCTTTTGAATTGTGCTAAGTTTGTTTTCAACTCGCATTGCAATTTCTGCTAAGTTAATATTACAACGTCCACAAGTAGGACAAGAAATCATCGTTGGTCCATATTCTTTTAAACCTAATGATTTTAAAATTTGATTGGCAACTTTCACTTCAATTACAGGATCACCTGTCAATGAAATACGGAAAGTATCGCCAATTCCTTGTGTGAGCAGAGCACCAATTCCTACTGATGATTTGATAATACCACTATTGACGGTACCAGCCTCTGTAATCCCCAAATGCAGTGGATAGTCAACAGTCTCTGACATTAACTGATAAGCCGCAATGGTAAGTGGTACATCATGAGCCTTTAACGATATTTTCGTATCATAAAAATCAAGTTTCTCTAATATAGCAATATGTTGCATCGCACTTTCAACCATTGCTTCTGGTGTCGGGCGACCATACTTTGAGAGTAGCACTTTATCTAATGAACCAGCATTCACACCAATACGAATCGGAATATGACGTCTTTTTGCTTCCTTGACCACAGTTTTCACACGATCTTCATCGCCAATATTACCTGGATTTAGGCGAAGTGCATCAATGCCACTTTCCATTGCCTCTAGTGCTAATCGATAATCAAAATGAATATCCGCAATAAGTGGTACATTGACTTTACTTTTTATTTGTTTAAGTGCCTTCGCAGCTTCCATATCAGGAACTGCCAAGCGAACAATGTCACAACCAACGGCTGCTAAAGCATTGATTTGTGCAACGGATGCTACCACATCATCGGTTTTGGTATTTGTCATAGATTGCACTACAATTGGAGCCCCACCACCAATTTGAATATTACCTATTTTTATTGCTCGTGTATTCTTGCGCATCATTATAAATTTCCTCACAATCAAAAAAGAGTAGCATTTCTACTATTTAACCAAATAAATTCAGTCTGATGATATCTTTAAATGTTGCAAATAACATCAAGCCCATAAGCAGGACAAAGCCTATCATTTGTGCATATTGTAAACTCTTCGGACCGAGTGGTTTACCACGAAATGCTTCTAAAATTAGAGTAACAAAATGTCCACCATCTAAAGCTGGCACAGGTAATAAGTTAATAATACCTAAATTTATGCTTAAAAAAGCAGCAAACTGTAATAATGGGGCAAACCCCATTTGTGCAACTTCTCCTGCCATTTGTGCAACACCGATAGGTCCAGCTAAATCAGCCGAGGCTTTTCCCGCAAACATTTGTGTTAATCCTTCAACCATTTTCACAATAATTAATCCCGTATTTTTAAATGCCAACCCCACTGATTCTACTATCCCTGGGCGATACGTATCCACAGAAGATACTACCCCAATTAAAGCACGTTTTGAAGCTTCATCATATTCGGGAATCATACTTGTATCACGCATTTGTCCATCACGTTCAAAATGAACTTTTAGCACCTTACCACCACTGGTTTGAACCACTTCGACAAATTCACGCCATGAGTCTATACTTTTTTCATCAATACCTATAATCCTATCACCAGCAACAAGACCTGCTTGGGCTGCGGACTTATGGGCGATAACTTCTCCTAAAACCGGTTCATTAGATGGACTAGTTATTCCCGAACTAATAAAAATTATAATAAAAATTAACACAGGCAGAACGAAATTCATGAAAGAACCGGCAAGAATCACAAGCATTCTTGCTAAAATCGGTTTTGCATTATAAGAACGTTCATCTTGTTCTTCATCAGGATCCATTCCAGCAATTTTATTAAAACCACCAAGGGGAATAATTCTAAGTGAATATAGCGTTTCACCACGCTTAAAGCTTATAAGTTTTGGGCCAAAGCCAATGGCAAACTCATCAACTCTCATACCAACCATTTTGGCCGTAATAAAATGACCAAATTCATGAAATAAAACAAGTAATCCAAATACAAAAATAGTTGCTATTAGTGTAGTAGACAATACTCCGCCTCCTATCGATCTTTTCTTATTTAATATTTTCTAAAAGACTCATTGCATATTCTCTTACCCAAGCATCTGTATCATACAAATCTAGCAATGTTGGATGTAATGTTACTGTATGTGCATCCATTGACTTTTGAATAACGTCATAGATTCCCAAAAATGATAGTTCACCTTTTAAAAATGCATTGACAGCAACTTCGTTTGCTCCATTAAAGACACAAGGCATCGTCCCGCCTATTTCACCAGCCTGATAAGCTAATTTTAAAGCAACAAAAGTATCCATGTCCGGTTTTTCAAAAGACAAATCCTTTAACGTTGTAAAATCCATCTTCGGAAAATTCGCTGCTACGCGCTCTGGATAAGTCAAAGCGTATTGAATAGGCACACGCATATCCGGCATGCCCAATTGCGCAATCACTGCACCATCCACGAATTCTACCATGGAATGGATAATACTTTGGGGATGAACCACTGCTTCAATTTGATTGTATTCCACACCATATAACCATTTTGCTTCAATAACTTCTAGCCCTTTATTCGCTAAAGTTGCTGAATCTATCGTAATTTTTTGCCCCATTGCCCAGTTTGGATGCTTTAAGCATTCAGCGACAGTAACCTTTTCTAAATCCGTTCTCGTTTTCCCTCTGAATGGTCCACCTGATGCTGTAATGATAATTTTATTTAAACTGCGTTTATCTTCACCTTGTAAGCATTGAAAAATTGCACTATGCTCGCTATCAACGGGCAGAATAGAAACCCCTTTTTCCTTTGCCAAATTCATAATAAGCTCACCAGCAACCACTAAAGTTTCCTTATTTGCGAGTGCAATGTTTTTCCCAGCATCAATTGCAGCAATCGTTGGCTCAAGCCCTGCAAATCCTACCATAGAAGTGACTACAGTATCAACATGTTCAAGTACCGCAACTTGTAGCATACCCTCTTTTCCCGATAGTATTTTAGTATTTCCTATGTACCGTTGCTTCAATTTGCTGGCTGCGGTTTTTTCAATCAAAACCGCATATTCTGGCTTAAACTTTTTAATTTGCTCTTCGATTAACCGATCGTTTGAATTAGCAACAATAGCAATTATTTTAAATCGCTCTGGATTTTTTTCAACTACATCTAAGGTTTGCGTGCCTATTGAGCCCGTAGAACCTAAAACTGCAATATTTTTCATTTTTATGTTCCTCACAATAAATACAATATTTTTAGTACACTTTAAAAATGTGAATATAATAATAAACCAATGGAACTGTAAACATAATACTGTCAAATCGATCCAAAACGCCACCATGTCCAGGTAAAATCTGACCTGAATCTTTAATACCAGTCAAGCGTTTAAACGATGATTCCACTAAATCACCAACTGTAGCTACGCCCGCAATTAATATACCCAAAATCACCATGTGTATAATTGAAAAATGGAATAAATATGCTAAACCAGCAAGCGCTCCTACCGTGCCAAGTATGCCACCCGTAAAGCCTTCCACTGTTTTACCAGGGCTAATGGTCGGGCATAATTTGTGTTTTCCCAACTTAGAACCAACAAAAAAAGCAAACGTATCATTCGCCCAAGTACCAATAAAAGCAACCCAAATTAATGCACAACCTGCAGAAATCGTCCCAATACTAGTCTCAATCATAATTGTAGTGTCGGTAAATCTAAGTAAAATCAAATGTACAAATGACAATCCAATATAAAAGATACCACTTACCGTTATTGCCGCACTATTTATATCAAAGCTCTTATGATCTAAAACAACTTTCCCTAATACCATTAAAGTTGAGATCGTCATTACCGCTAAAACCTCTCTAGTATTTCCAAGCCATGCACAGCCCAAGACAAAAGCAACTGTAATCATTCCAAACCCATACCATAATTTCGTATCAATATTCTTAAATGCTTTACATAATTCATGCCAGCCAATCATTGCACATAAAATTACCGCCCCACCAAAAATAGGGCCACCATAATTAACAATGTAAACTGTAGTTATAATTCCAATAATGCCTGTTATGATTCTTTTTATTAACATTATTCACCTTTTTATAGTGTGCTAACTCTTATTTAGCCCACCAAACCTTCTATCTCTTTTTTGATACTCAAAAATTGCTTCATATAAATGACAAGGTTTAAAATCTGGCCAATTAATATCAGTATACCAAAATTCAGCATAGGCTGCTTGCCAAAGCAGAAAATTACTGATTCTATAGTCTCCACCTGGACGAATAACTAAATCAAGTTGAGGTACTCCAGCCGTATCTAAAGAATTATCAATTATTTGCTCATTTATATCATTTAATGAAAGTTCATGATTTACTACCTTTTGAGTGATTATCTTAACAGCACGCGTAATCTCATCTCTGCTACCATAATTTACAGCTAGATTTAAGATAAGTCCTGTATTGCTTGAAGTACGCGTCTGAGCATTTTCAAATTTAGTTTGTAACACTTCGGATAATTCTTCAATCCGACCAATAAATTTTATTTTAATATTTTCTGAATCCAATTCGTCAATTTCACGATCAATGTATTCTGAAAACAAATTCATTAAAAAAGATACTTCTTCATCTGGCCTTTTCCAATTTTCTGTAGAAAAAGCATATGCCGTTAAAGCCTTTACTCCAATATTAGATGCAGCCCTTACCACTTCTTTCAAGCTTTCTACTCCCGCACGATGTCCTAACGTACGTAATAAACCCTGTTTTTGTGCCCATCTACCATTGCCATCCATAATGACTGCAATATGTCCTGGTAATCTAGATAAATCTATGCCATCACAACCGTCTATTGTTGCAATATCAGTATTTTTCTTACCAATCCACTTTTTCCACATAATTTACCTCCAATTATCAGCTTAAGAAACGAAACCCCCTCTAGCAAGAGGGGGTTTTTATCATGGAGCTAATATAGCGCCAACTGGACAAACCGCCGCACATGCACCGCATTCAACACATTCTTCTGGAGAAATTACATATTTTGAATCTCCTTCAGAAATAGCAGCTACTGGGCAAGTTCCAGCGCAAGAACCGCAAGAAATGCAATCATCGTTAATTGTATAAGCCATGGTCAATCACACCTCCTTTCTCATTGTTGCTGCTACTACCAATTGTAAAGAACCATCTTCCTGTTGCTGCTGTCTAACAACATAAAGCATTTCTTCGTCAATTGGAAAATAGTCACGAGTAGGATATGTACGTTCAACAGTATACTTACAGCCATCATTATCTAATTGTATAATGACATCTTTTAAAAGAAGACCTACAGTATCCAATTCATTACACTTCCATTATTTCTTTTTCTTTACCAGCCATTACAGTATCGATTTCTTTAATGTATTTATCGATGATTTTTTGCATATCATCTTGAGATTTTTTGACTTCATCTTCAGTGATTGCTTTATCTTTTTCAAGTTTTTTAATCGCATCATTTGCATCACGACGAATATTTCTTACTGCAATTTTAGCATCTTCCGCTTTTTTATGGATGGTCTTAGCAAGCTCATTACGTCTTTCTTGTGTAAGTTGAGGAATTGATAAACGAATCATTGTTCCATCACTATTAGGATTTAAGCCTAAATCCGATTTCATGATTGCTTTCTCAATTGCTGCTAACATTGGTTTTTCCCAAGGCTGAACGGTAATCATCCTTGGTTCAGGTACACTAACATTTGCAACTTGATTTACAGGTGTAGGTGTTCCATAATAATCAACCATTACTTTATCTAGCAATGCTGGAGTTGCTCGTCCAGCCCGTAAAGAAGAATATTCTCTTTTTAATGCTTCAATTGTTTTTTTCATTTTATCTTCGTGAGAATTAAATATTTCTTTAATCACTATGCTTTGCCTCCCACAGTAGTTCCAATATTCTGCCCCAATGCCACTTTTAAAATATTCGTATGTTCGTCTATGTTAAACACAATAATAGGAATTTTATTATCCATACACAAACTAGTTGCCGTTGAATCCATAACAGCTAGTCCACGTTGAAGTACCTCAATATATTCTAATGTTTCAAATTTTTTCGCATTAGGATTATACCGAGGATCGGCATCATAAACACCATCCGTATTTTTCTTAGCCATCAAAATGACATCAGCTTCTATTTCAGCAGCACGAAGTGCCGCTGTAGTGTCCGTTGAAAAATAAGGATTCCCAGTACCAGCAGCAAAAATCACAACTCTACCTTTTTCAAGATGGCGAATCGCTTTGCGTCTAATATAGGACTCTGCCATTTGTCTCATTTCAATTGCACTTTGTACACGAGTATCTACATCAACTTTTTCTAAAGCATCTTGAAGTGCTAAGCCATTCATCACGGTAGCTAACATTCCCATGTAATCAGCAGTAGCACGATCCATCCCTTTAGAACTACCAGCAAGTCCGCGCCAAATATTACCGCCACCCACAACAACAGCAACATCAATATCATTCTTACGAATTTCTTTTATTTGTAGAGCGATTGATTCCACAACAACTGGGTCAATGCCAAACCCTTTATCACCAGCAAGAGCTTCACCACTTAGTTTTAGAATTACACGATTATATTTAGTCGTTCCCAAATATAAAACCCCCAGTCTTTATTTCATTCGACAAATATTATAATATTCCTCTGATTTTTAAAAAAGAGAACACATAGTGTTCTCTTTTTTATTATTTTACAGCAGCCATTACTTCTGCAGCAAAATCATCTACTTTTTTCTCAATACCTTCACCAAGTTGGTATCTGGTAAATCTTCTAATGGAGATATTTTCACCAATTTTAGAAATTTTACCATTAATAATTTGTGCAATTGTTTGATCTGGATCCTTAATAAAGGATTGTTCCATCAAGCAGATTTCTTTGTAATATTTTTCAATACGACCAGCAACCATTTTTTCAACGATTTTTTCAGGTTTACCTTCATTTAAAGCTTGCGCACGAAATACTTCACGTTCATGTTCAATCACAGCTGGATCAACGTCTTCACGACGAACAAATAAAGGATTTGTCGCAGCAATTTGCATAGCAACATCACGCGCTAATTCTTTAAAGTCATCAGTTTTAGCAACGAAGTCAGTTTCACAGTTAATTTCAACCATAACACCAATTCTTCCGCCACCATGAATATAAGCTTCAACAACACCTTCAGCAGCGATACGACCAGCTTTTTTAGCAGCCGCCGCTAACCCTTTTTCACGTAGAAAGTCAACCGCTTTTTCAATATTACCTTCAGTTTCACCTAACGCTTTTTTACAATCCATCATACCAGCGCCAGTCATTTCGCGCAATTCTTTAACCATTGCAGCAGTTATAGTTGCCATACAAATCCCCCTATTTATCAAACTTAAAGGTAAGGGAAGATTCCCTTACCCTCTAATTTATTTATATATTTTCTTCTTCTTCGCCAGTAGCTTCGCCTTGACGACCTTCAATCACAGCATCAGCCATTCTTGCAGTAAGAAGTTTTACAGCACGAATTGCATCATCATTTGCTGGGATAACATAATCAATTTCATCTGGATCACAGTTAGTATCAACAATACCAACGATTGGAATACCAAGTTTTTTAGCTTCAGCTACAGCAATTCTTTCTTTACGAGGATCAACGATGAATAAAGCTCCTGGAAGCTTCGTCATAGTTTTGATACCGCCTAAGAATTTTTGTAATCTTTCCATTTCATGGCGAAGTGCAAGAACTTCTTTCTTTGTTAGCACTTCGAATGTACCATCTTCTTCCATCGCTTCTAATTCTTTTAAACGATTAATACGTTTTTGAATTGTTTGGAAGTTGGTAAGCATGCCGCCTAACCATCTTTCGTTAACATAGTACATATCAGATTTAATTGCTTCGTCTTTTACAGCTTCTTGTGCTTGTTTCTTAGTACCAACGAAAAGAATAGTTTCGCCTTGTGCTGCAACATCACGAAGGAAGTTGTATGCTTCATCTACTTTTTTCACTGTTTTTTGTAAATCGATAATATAGATACCGTTACGTTCTGTGAAGATATAAGGAGCCATTTTAGGGTTCCATCTTCTTGTTTGATGTCCAAAATGAACACCAGCTTCTAATAATTGTTTCATGGAAATAACTGCCATTTGGTGCACCTCCTGTTTTTTTTCCTCCGCATTCCTCATCTTTTGTTTTCACCGAATCGGCACAGTACAAAATTAAAATGCGTGCGTTTTTTACACCGTTTTAAAGTATATCATATTTAAATTAAGATAACAAGAATATTTTTCTACTAGTCTATATTTTGTCTAAATTTTTATTTTTATACATTTGTTTTATTAGTTTAATGGCCCCTTTGCCAATTCCAGTTTCTTTGGCAATTTGATCTAAAGAGCAGCCATTAGCAAGCATATCAAATACGGCTGTATTAAGCGCTGAATCTTTTAATACAAATTTAGGTTGCATGACTTTAATTTCATCTATTTTATTTTTACTAATTTTATCAACTGATTTTTCATTTGGCACTGGAATTACAGCTTCACCAGTGTTAAATGCTATATTTTTTTCAACTGCATTCTGCTTTTTGGAAAATTCTTCTATGATTTTAATTCGATGATCTAATTCAAAAATCCTTGCATCAGCTTCTTCAATTAAATACTCTAGATGATTTACATGATTTTCCATACGTTCTATAATTACATCCGCAGCTTCTTCTAATTGAAGTTGCAACCTCGTAGCAGAATGATCGAACATATGCGTTGATAACTTATTTTTTTCAAGCTGCCTTCTAATAATCACAAACACCATCACAATGAGTATGAAAAAAAAGCCTATCATTGCCGCAACCATAAAACACCTCTATTATCACAAACACCTATCACATTTTTATATCAACATGTCTCCCTCGAATACTATCTACCGCCATAGGCGCCTCTTCTTCGGATTCTTCTTCATGTTGATTGCCTTTTGGGCTAGATTCCCCTTGGCTATGCTCTCTATTTTGTTTATTTTTGATTTTTTCTCCTTGAGACTTCTCTGTAGTTTGCACTTGGGTTAGTTTATTATGCGATTGCTGATCAAACTGCGCAGCACCATGTTCATGCTGAACCACACTTTGATGATCTCTAACCTGCTGAGATTTAGCAACCTCCGTAGACTTTGGAATAATTACTTGCATATCTAATGGACTAATATTCATCTATCTCACCAACCTATACGTAATTAAACACTACACGACGGTACTAGTACTCGCTAATCTTAACTTCACCATTTTCTTCAGAAAAAGTACAATGTTGCGTCTGTGATTTTATTTGTTTGACTACAGATCTAACAATAATTTTAACACCAGGATACGTTATATCAGCCACTTTAATTCTGCCAGATTTCAAATTTTCAAATTCAGCTTCAATTTTAGCAAGTTTATCTTTAAAACTTTTCACTTCACCAGCAAGCGGAAATTGTGACTTTGTTAAACGCAATAACAATTCCTTTTTCGCTAACGGAAGCTCATCAGGATTTACAGCTTTTAATACATTCAATGCTTTTTTTGCTTGATCTAATTCTTCTTCAGATTTTTTAAGTGCTTTTTTTGTTGCTGCATATTCCTCACGAAGCATTGGATTGATACCAACTTCAAGTTTCGTAATTGTATCCATTTGATTTCCTGCAACCTTCACAAGAATCTCTTCGCCAGCAATCGCAGTTCCACCAGCGATCATTCCTCTTTTACCTTGCACAACAATTTTTTTACCTGCACTAAGATTAGAATGCAAGACAGCCTCGCTAATTACAATATCACGACCTGCAACAATTTGCGCATTCTCAGCAAAACTAGCCTTCACATCTTCTTTTGCTTTCACAATTCCACGCTGCATTCCTTGAATTCCAGCTTTTATAGTAATGTTTTTTCCCTCTACTGTACCACCGCTAATATTGCCATAGATTTCAATGTCGCCTTCTGCTTTTACCTCAAACCCCATCTGTACACTACCACGAATAACAACACTACCATTGAAATTAATATTACCTGTTGATAAGTCTACATCGCCTTTAATCTCAATCGTAGGCATAACCGTCATTTTATTTCCTGTCATCGTGAATTGACCATCAATTAAAGAAATCACTTTATGCTCATCAATAATTTGTGTGTTTTTACCAGCCGGGATCATAATTGGCTTACCTGGTTTTGCAGCAACAGTATCACCGAATATATTCATTCCCGGAATACCCTGCGTATGGGGAATACGTTCTGCTAAGACTTGTCCTTTTGTTACACTCGTAAATAAGTTCAAATTTTTGAAATCAACTCTACCATGCTCTAAGTCAGCTGGTTTGCCTTTAGCATCATTTTCAACAAATTTTAACAATTTCGCATCTTCACCATTCGTAGGCCTAGTGCCTTGCACAACCAGCATTTCACACGAATCTAGTTCAATTGCGCTTTTTACTACTTTTTTAATTGCTTCTTCATCAATGCCAAAAACAATACCTTTTTCATTAATTTTATCCATAACCATATTAAAAGTAGGTTTTATATTTTTATCCATAATTGTAATATTTACTACTGCTTCCATTTTATCCTTACTGGGATAAATTTTTATTTCAGGATCAATCGGTTTTACATGCTCTTCCACGGGCAAATCATTGCTTATTTTAACCTCAATCCCATCTTTTTCACGAACTGCTTTAGTAAGAATTTCAAGGCTATACTCTGTAACGCTATGTTCAGCTAAAATTTTGGTAATATCAGTTAACTCAAACTTACGTGTGTCATCATCAGTCGGAAAAACGGAGAAAAACACACCATTCTCTTTAAATTTTAACAGATAACCTTTTTCTTCACTTCCCGTTTCGGAACATTCAAACTTTGTATTTTTATCATCCATGTAAAATACCTCCCCGAAACTATATTACGAACTAGTTATTTGCATCAATATAGAAAAATAAACCATTTTATTTTTCTATATTGATGCAAACTAAACAATATATTCGTTTCTATAGTAATATGTTGCATCCAAATACTACTTTTATATTAAACTAGACTTAATTCTAGACAAGTATCCACGCATACGAAATACAGCCTTTGTATGCAATTGTGAGATTCTTGCTTCAGACAACTTCAAAATTAAGCTTATTTCTTTTAAAGTCAATTCATCATAATAATATAAAGAAACGACTAATCTTTCTTTTTCTGGTAACTTATCAATTGCCTTTGCCAAACTATCTTGTAATTCTTTATATTCAATATTATCTGATGGACTAACAGTCACACCTCTAACTGGTTCAGACTTAACATATTCTTCAAGAGGTATCACAGTTGCCACATTTAATTGATTTAGCAATACACTTAATTCATTTATAGAGATACCTAACTTATCAGCAATTTCCTGGTCTGATGCCGCCCTACCAAACCTTGCTTCTAATTCACTAACTACATGTTCATATTTTCTAATCTTTTGTCTAAGAGACGCGGGCAGCCAATCTTTTGCGCGAAGCGAATCTAAAATGGCACCCCGAATCCTAACACCTGCATATGTTTCAAATTTATTACCACGAGCTGGTTCATAACGTTCAATCGCATCCAATAGTCCAAAAAAGCCACAGCTAATTAAATCGTCACGATCTACATATGCAGGTAAACTAATTGCAATACGCCCAGCAATTATATTTACTAAGGATAAATATACATGAACCAATTTTTCCCTAATTTCGGGATTTCTATCTTCTTGATAAGTATTCCAGAGTTCATCAATATAGCATTTTTGCTCGTTTAAGTCATTAGACATCTCTCACCCCTCCAAATACCAATCAGCTGTTAGGTGGCGAAACAACACGTTTAAAATTATCTGTGGTAAATGGAGCAAAGTCAGTTTCTTCCTTTTTTTCTGCCAAATCATCAGAATAATCATCCATACTATTATCATCTTTTCCAGTTGCTTGCTTAGTATCCTCATCTCTCTGATGCTCTTGATTATTTACATCAGTTTCTAAAAGACTTTTCGCATATGGCAGAAATTTTGTTTCATAAATCATTCCTAGAATATAACCACAGCTTGCAAAAATACTAATTGAAATTATTGTACGATACAGTATGACTGTGAACCTAGCCTGATTCATAATCCCCATAAAAATAATTATCACAGCAACAGTCATTGCCAGTCCAATAGCCAGCCATATCTTTAACACTATAATCACCTGCTTAAAGTTCTTTTTCACCTTTATCAATTGTTTTAATTCGATAAACACCAGTTTCTAATTTTAGTTCCACTGTTCTACCGTAGTTTCCACCAGTGTCACTCGCGATAAGCTTAATATTTAGATCCTTTAATATCGCCTTTACCGCTTCTGCATTCCGTTCGCCAACACGCATAATATCCGTTGCATTAGCAAATTTAAACATTTGGGCTCCACCTGCAATTTTAGCAACAATACGGGTCTTTACCGCACCTAATGCAATCATGTCATTTAGCATTAAAGGAATGCCAGTATCAGCAAATTTAGCTGGATTTTCATTTGAACGTGCTTGTGAACTATCAGGAAGCATGATGTGTAACAAACCACCTACCTTAGTAGATGAATCGTAAAAAGCAATCCCAATACAAGATCCCAAACCATAACTAATTAATGATGCCGGTGAACGTCCAACTTTATAATCAGCCATTCCTACTCTAATTAACTCTGACATCATTACTTCACCCCTACTGCGGCCAAAATAGTATTCAATGAACCCGGATCAGGGATTAAAAAGAAATGTCCTCTAATACCATCATCTTCAGATAAAAATTCTGTTTCAATTACCAATGCGTGGTCACCCATTTGACCAAGTTGAACCAATACTACGCTCAATATAGCGCCAGCCATATCCAAAGCCAAAGCTGGAATCGACGGTAATAAAGTTAATTTTGTAAAATGAGACAATGCATTTAAATAAGAACCTGCTAAAATGTTACCTATTTCCATTAATGCCGACTCATCCATAAAATCTAAATTTTTAGTTGTTCCACGTTCTTTCCCCATTAGCATATCAATTAAATAGAATGCACTATCTCTAGGTAATAAAAATAATACACTACCTGGAGCTAGCCCATATACTCTTAAAAATACACCTACAACCATTGCATCTGGTCCACCAACAACATCAGGGACATCCCCAAGTGGCATGATTTCCACTTTAGGAACAGTCATATCAATTTTACGACTAATAATTTGCGACAAAGCAGTCGCCGAATTTCCTGCTCCAACATTACCAATTTCCCTTAACGCATCGAGTTGATCTGCGGATAAATTTAATATTTCATCGGTCACTACTGACACCTCATTTATTCATCTACCAAATTTATTTTGCTTCACTATTTAAACCAATAATCTCACTTAATTTAAGCATTATAACCAAACGATTATTTAGATTACCAACACCACTAATAAAGTTATTACCATTAACATTACCATCAACAACGGCTTCTGGTGCTTCTATACTTTCTGGTCCAATTGCTAAAACTTCCGTAACTGCATCAACAATCATTCCCACAGAAATATCATCAACTTTAACAATAATAATCCGAGTATCTTCAGAATACGGCTCTTCAACTAAGCTCAAACGCTTTTTTAAGTCAATTACAGGTAATACACTACCACGTAAATTCATAACACCCTTAATAAAATCTGGCGTATAAGGAACTCTTGTAATATCCGTTAATTTTTTTATTTCTTGTACATTTAAAATATCTACACCATATTCTTCACGCGCTAGCTTAAACGCTACTACTTGAACTTCATCATTTGAATACGTTTTTTCTGACATAGTTTTCACCCCTCACTTACTGCATTAAAGTCCCAACATCTAAGATTAAAGCAACTTGTCCATTTCCTAAAATTGTAGCCCCAGCAATTACTTTGATGCCGGTTAGTAAATTACCTAATGTTTTAATTACAATTTCTTGTTGTCCAATTAAATTATCTACAATAATTCCCGCTTTCTGCTCACCCATATGTACAACAACAACAAACAATTCATTGCCTTCAGTATCATTCGTTTCAGGAACATTTAATACATCCGCTAATCTAATAATTGGTATGATTTGACCACGAAGTAAAATTACTTCTTTATTTTGGATAGTTTTAATATCATCCAACGTAATGTTGATCGTACTATCAATATTACCTAATGGAATTGCATAAATTTCTGCATGAACCTTAACTAACAGCGCTTGAATAATTGCTAAAGTTAATGGTAGTCGAATCTTAAATTTGCTACCTTGATCAATTTTTGTTTCCACATCAATTAAACCGCCAAGTGATTCAATTTTGCTTCTAACAACATCCATCCCAACACCACGACCTGATACATCCGTTATAACATCTGCTGTTGAGAAACCTGGTAAGAACACTAGGCGTACGGCCTCATTATCATCCATTTTATCTGCATCTTCTTGGCTAATCAAACCTTTTTCAACGGCTTTTCCTTTAATCACATTAGGATTAATCCCTTTACCATCATCTTCTACCATGATAATAACATTATTACCTTCATGCCTTGCAATCAGACGTACTTCACCTGTTGCCTCTTTCCCTTTTGCAATACGTTCATCTGGATGCTCAACACCATGGTCAAGGGAATTTCTAATTAAATGAACAAGAGGATCACCAATCTCATCAATAACAGTTCTATCAAGCTCTGTCTCTTCACCTTCAATAGTTAAGTTAATTTCTTTATTTAGTTCGCGAGATAAATCCCGCACCATACGAGGGAAGCGATTAAATACTTGTCCAACTGGAACCATTCTGACTTTCATAACCACAGACTGCAAGTCAGTAGTTACGCGATCCATTTGTTCTATGGTTTCTACCAATTCAGTCAAACGATGCGTGATACCAATCTGCTCTAATCTAGTTTTATTGATAACAAGCTCACCTACTAAGTTCAACAGAGAATCTAGTTTTTCAATATCAACACGAACCGATTGACCACCCTTTACTTTTTTGTCCATTCCAGGCCCTTGTACCTTCGATGGAACAGCTTTAGCTGGAGCGATTTTTGCCTCCGTTGGTAAAGTAACTGGCGCAGCTGTCGTTACTTCCTGTTTTTTCTCTACCGCTTCTTCAGTTACTCCAATATCAAGGCTATTTACCTCAACATTGGCAACCTCTGACACAGATAATAAAGTTTCTTGCACTTTAGCTTTTTCATTGCTGGTAATAAATATAATTTCAAAACTTTGATCAAAATTTTCTTGTTCTAAATCTTCCGACGGCGGAACAGTTTTAATTACTTCGCCAATTTCATCTAAGGCATTCATAATAATATAAGCCCTAGCTGATTTTAATAAACATGTTTCACTTAAAGTAATTTTAATTTCAAACGGCTGTAATCCGGAAGTTTTTGCTTTATTTAATACTGCAATATCAGTATCATTTAATTCCACAGAATTTTTTTGAATGACACCAATATTATTCGTTGCTTTTTCCACTTCTGGTTTTGCATTAGAAACTGGAGCAGACTCACCTTTTGCAATAGAAACAAGTTTTTTCACAAGTGTAGAAACATCAACACCATGTTCGGTTTCACTAGCAATACTTTCCACCATTTGTTCTAAAGTATCAACACATTTAAAAATAGTATCAACAATATCCTCATTTACTTTTAATTGATTTTTTCTAAGTAAATCAAGAACGTTTTCCATCTCATGAGTTAGTTCTGCTATTTCGGTATACCCCATAGTAGCTGACATGCCCTTAATTGTATGTGCACTACGAAAAATTTCATTAAGCACAGATGGATCTTCAGGGTTATGCTCCAACTCAAGCAGACAGCTATTCAGCGTTTGCAAATGTTCGCGAGATTCTTCTAAAAACATTCCCATATACTGGTTTGTGTCCATTTTTAATTCCCCCAATTATTTTGTATCTTGCTATTTTCTTACTAATTGAACCAACTCTGCTGCAATTGAATCTATAGGTAAAACTTTATCAATTAACCCTAATTCTGCTACAGCTTTTGGCATTCCATAAACAACTGCTGTACTTTTATCTTCAGCAATTGAATAACCGCCTGTTTTTTTTATATATTGCATCCCTTTTGTTCCATCACTCCCCATACCAGTAAGTACTACTGCAATAACCTTATTGCCAAACTTAGCAACAGATTCAAACAATATATCTACTGCAGGTCTGTGACTTGCAACAGGTGGATTTTGGTTAAGTCGAATGACTCGAGATTCACCTTGAGCTTCAATCGTCATATGATAGTTACCAGGCGCAATAAAAACCTTACCTGACCCTATTATATCATTATTTTCAGCTTCTTTTACATCTAATTGTGACAATGTATTTAAACGATCAGCCAAAGACTTTGTAAATCCAGCCGGCATATGTTGAACAATGACCACACCACAAGGCAAATCACCTGGTAATTGTGTAATGATCTGTTGTAAGGCCCTTGGGCCGCCTGTCGATGTACCGATCGCAATTAGTTTTTCGTTTCCATGATTACTTACTATCATTGGTTTAATATTTCCTTTAAATGGAATAACTTTATTTGTGACTTGAGGCATATTTTTTGTCACAAATGATTTTGTAATATTAGCATTTACAGCAGCACGGCATTTTGATAAAATTTCATCTTTTATGCTAGTAATACTAGAAATTGGTCCTGACACTTTTTCTATAAAATCAACAGCACCTAAAGACAAAGCTTTAATCGTTGCATCAGCACCATCTTTCGTTAGGCTGCTGATCATTACAACTGGAACTCTACGTTCTTCTTCCATTAAATGTTCTAAGGCTGCCAAGCCATCCATAATCGGCATATTAATATCCATAGTTACCAAGTCTGGTTTTAAGTGTTTGATTTTATTGAGTGCATCTTTACCATTACTTGCAGTATCTAAAACCATAAAATCTGGCTCTTGCAAAAACAAATCAGACAATAATCTTCGCATAAAAGCGGAATCATCAGCAATCAGAATTTTTATCATACGATCACCCCATATACATTAACGTTTTCTTTGGAGTAACTCCCTCTGTCTTTTAAAAATAAACCTAATCAATTTAGCCCTTATCGTCTCAGGTAAATCAATGAATTTTGTACCACTCCAAAAAATTTTTTCAGGGCCTTTTACTTCTATTGTTCTAACAACTTCACAATACGTCTGTAAAGGTCCAACATCAGGAAGTTCAGTATCAATATAAACTTTTGTCTTTGGCGGAACAAATTCTTTCATTACCAATTGAATGCCCCCACCACTAAGATCACGAATAGAACAAGGAATTGGCGGTAATAAGTTATGTTCCCCATCTTCTATCTGCACACTGATTGGCAACATGGTCTCAACACGAACAAATTCTCTAAGCTGAATTTTTTCAATTTCTTTCGGCATTGACAAAATCCAGACTGGAATCGGATTTGCTTTTTTATTAATATAAACAGAAATAAAACGATATGAACTCTGCTCTAGAACTACTCTAGCATTAATAACGCTTCCGGTCATTGGGATGATAGGATATCCTTTCACCATCGGCATTGCTAAAATTAAATTTTTAGAGTCAAAATCTTCAATTCTACTTGTATATTTATTATCTTCTGTGTCAGTCAAAATACTTACTTCCACACGTTGCCCAACTTTTAAAATTTCCCCAGGTATAATCTTGGGATTATTCGTCATCCTTTACTCACTCCCAACACAGAAAATTATCATTGCCTTAGAAAAGACATAAATTTATGAACAAAACCTTTGAACCCTCTCGCTTGTTTCTCCACTTCTCCGCTAATAATATTCTTTGCAATATTTTTAATTCCTTTTACAGAAATTGTATTAGGATACAACAAGATGAGGGGCACTTGTGCTTTTACTGCGCGAACTAAATTTCTATCTTCATAAATCTCACCAAAAGCAATGACTGTTAGATTTAAAAATTTTGAAGCGGTTTTACTTAATTTTGAAAAAACAGGCAAAACCTCTCCGGCTTCATAGACACGATTAACAATCAATTTAACAGTATCGCAGTTTGGAGAATTAGAATACGCTTTCATAATTGCATAGGCATCCGTCATTGCCGTCGGTTCTGGTGTCGTTACTAAAATAACCTCGTCAGCGGCTCTAAGAAAATTCAAAACATTATTTCCTATACCTGCACCAGTATCCAGTAAAATAATATCAGCAAAATCTTCACACCCATTGAGCTTTCTCATCACTTTATCGAGATCACTATATCCTAAATTTGCTAATTGTTCAATACCTGAACCACCCGATAAATATTTAACACCGCATGGACCATTCACAATGACATCTTCTATACTAATTTCATCTTCTAATAATTTAAGTAAATTATATTTCGAAGAAGTACCTAGAACAACATCAACATTTGCCATTCCCAAATCAGCATCAATAATCAGTACACGTTGCCCCTGCATCGATAATGCGATAGCTAAATTCACAGTAATATTGGTTTTTCCAACACCACCTTTACCACTACTAATTGCTATTATTCGCGCTTTATGTTCAATATTCCTATTAGAATTATTAATTTCTACAAATTGTTGATTTTGAATACTCGCTTGCTTATCATTTACTAATTTTCTTAATCGCTCTGCTTGATCCATATCCATCATAATGCTTACCTCAATAGCAATTTCGCCAATTCTTTTGAATCAGCTACAACAATATCATCTGGTACACTCTGACCATTTGTAATATAAGATAATGTAATCGGATATTGGTATACTAAATTTATAATAGCTCCAACCGTACTAGTTTCGTCTACCTTGGTAAACAAAACTTTATCAGGTTCACAAATAGAAAATTTTCTAAGAATATCAACAGCATCTTTATATTTCGTCGTTGCACTAAGTACTAAATGTTTTTCAATATCTGGTATTACCGATAATAAACATTTCAATTCTTCCAATTGAAACTCATTATGTTGACTACGTCCAGCAGTATCAATTAAAATCAATTGTTTATCACGATGCTTATCAATCGCAATCTTCAATTCATCTGGCGAATACACAATTTCAAGCGGTACACCAATAATATCAGAATATGTTTTTAATTGCTCTACAGCTGAAATACGATACGTATCAGCTGTAATAAGTGCAACGCTACAAGCCTTATCTAGCACAAAATTTGCTGCTATTTTTGCGATTGTTGTAGTCTTACCTACCCCAGTGGCTCCAATCAATGCAACAATTTTTGTTTGATTTACCCCAATCTCAATACCACGCGCTGGTCTCATTGCTTGCTGGAAATAATCAGCTAAAAAATCTACTGTTTCTGGTAAATCCTTATTGGTCAAAACCGCTTCATCCAATATATTCGTTACAATTTCTTCCGCTATCTTACTATCTACTTCATTTTCCGTCAAAGCATCAAATAAAGAGATTGTTTCAACTTTGTTCTGTGGGACAGCATTAATGACCTGCTCCAACATTTTTTTCATGCTATCCAATTCTTGCTGAAGCTTTAATATCTTATCATCTTTTTCTGTTGAATTTTCATTTTCTTTTCTTGTTTTTTCTTGTACAGCGGTTTCTACTTCTTGCTTACTTTCACTTTCATCTAGAAAAATTTCAGATACTTCTTCTTTTGTTTCACTAGTAGATAATATAGAACTAGCTGGTAGTTTACTACCAGCATTTGTATATTGTTTAACTATATTTTGAGGTACCATAACCTCTGGCATCGTCGATGGTAATTTAGGGGTAGAAGCTACCGCTGGTTTATCTTCTACCGCGGCTGTCACTTCAATCATTTCTTTCCCCATATATCCCAAAATACCGCCTTTATGAAAACGCCTTGTATGCAAAATAACGGCATCAATCCCTAATTGACTTTTTACTTGGCTCATCGCTTCCTGCATAGAGCTAGCCGTAAAAACTTTAACTTTCATTTAAATCTTCACCACCCCTAAAACTTGAATTTCAACATCTGGTTGAATTTCTGCATGTGATAACACTACAACTCCCGGAATCGAACGTTCTATAAGTTTACGAAAATACAAACGAACGGCCGGACTCGTAAGTACAATTGGCTGATAGCCCAAGTTTGTCAATTTTGGTAATTCACTATTCAAACTATTAATTAAACGTTGCATATTATTAGGTTCCAAAGATACGTAAGAACCATGATCATTTCGTTGCACTGCCGAAGCTATAATATTTTCAGTAGCAGGGTCTAAGGTAACCGCTGGCAAAATGTTATTTTGAACATTTTGTTTTGTTATTTGTCTAGACAAGGCATGCCTAACATATTCTGTTAATATTTCTGTATCTTTGGTCATTTTAGCATAGTCAGCTAATACCTCTAAGATCGTAACCATATCTCGAATAGAAATACGCTCTTTCAGTAAATTAGCTAATACTTTTTGAATATCCCCAATAGACAGTAAATCAGGCAGTAATTCCTCAACAACAGATGCATTGCTTTGTTTAATACTGTCTACCAAATTTTGTGTTTCTTGACGTCCCAAAATTTCAGAAGCATGTGATTTTATCACTTCTGTAATATGAGTTGCAAGAACAGATACCGCATCAACAACAGTATAACCATTGAGTTCTGCTTGTTCTCTTTCTGATTCTGGAATCCAAAGTGCAGGTAACCCAAAAGCTGGTTCTACTGTATCGATACCCGCAATTTCTTCAAATACCGTTCCAGAATTCATTGCTAAATAGTGATCGAGTAATAATTCGCCCTTTGCTATCTCAATTCCTTTTAATTTGACACTATACGCATTAGGTTTAATTTGTATATTGTCCCGAATCCGAATTGTTGGTACGACAAGTCCCATCTCAAGGGCACATTGGCGCCGAATCATAACGATACGTTCTAATAAATCGCCACCTTGCCCTGTATCAACCAAAGGAATTAAACTATAACCAATTTCCAGTTCCATTGGGTCAACTTGTAACAGTGAAATAATATTTTCTGGCTTTCTAATTTCCTCTTTTTCCTTTTCTTCTTGCTTAACCATACTATCTTCAACTGACTCACTCGCAGTTTTTCTTAAATTATAAGCAATAATAAATGTAATCAAAGACAACGCCATAAAGGGGATACCTGGCAAACCTGGTATAATTGCTAATATACATAAAACCCCCGAAGCAATGAAAAACACTCTTGGATTATGAAATAATTGCGTAGTCAAATCCTGACCTAAATTATTATCAGATGCGGCTCTTGTTACCACAATACCAGTTGCTGTTGAGACTAATAACGCTGGGATTTGATTCACTAGACCTTCCCCGACTGTTAATAAGGTATAAGTCGATAGCGCATGTGTCACATCTAAATTACGTTGTACCATGCCAATAACAAACCCACCTAAGATATTAATAATGATGATAATAATGGCAGCAATAGCATCTCCTTTTACAAACTTACTCGCACCATCCATCGCACCATAAAAATCAGCCTCATTTTGTATTTTCATACGCCTTGCCCGCGCTTCAGTATCAGAAATTGCCCCTGAATTCAAATCTGCATCGATACTCATTTGCTTACCTGGCATTGCATCCAAAGTAAACCGCGCAGCAACTTCAGCTACACGTTCTGAACCTTTTGTGATAACAATGAACTGAATAATAATCAAGATGACAAACACGATAAAACCTACAACTGCATTACCACCAACAACAAAGTTACCAAAGGACATGATAACTTCTCCAGCATATCCTTGCAGTAAAATTAATCGCGTTGATGATACATTGAGTGCCAATCGAAATAAGGTAGTCACCAATAATAAAGATGGAAAAACTGAAAAATCAAGTGGCTCAACATTATAAATTGCCACCATCACAATTACTAGCGCTAACGTAATATTAACACATAATAATAAATCCAATAATATTGTAGGAAGCGGTATAATCATCATAATAACAATTGTGATAATAGCTAGTGCTACAAAGATATCACTATATTTTTTTATAAATCCAGTAGAAGATGTTTGTGTAGACAAATTTTTCGCCCCTCACCATGCGCTGTTTATTACGACAATTTCTTTTTCAACCTATAAACGTATGCTAGAACTTCTGCAACGGATTTATAAAGTTCTTGTGGTACTACATCACCAATCTCAGTAGTAGCATACAAAGCCCGCGCCAGCGGTTTATTTTCAACGATTGCAACCTTAGATTCTTTTGCAATTGCCTTGATGCGTTGTGCAATCAAATCTTGACCTTTTGCAACAATCACTGGTGCCATCATTCCTTTTTCATATTTTAATGCAACAGCAAAATGCGTTGGATTCGTAACAATAACATCTGCCTTAGGCACTTCTTGCATCATACGCTGCATCGCTATCGCTCTTTGCTTTTGCTTAATTTTTGCTTTAACCTGCGGATTCCCCTCAGACTGTTTTGCTTCTTCTTTAACATCTTGCTTACTCATTTTTAAGCTTTCAGCATGTTGCCATTTCTGATATAGAAAGTCAATCGCGGAAAGTACCAATAATACCTCGCAGATTTGAAAAGCTAAACTAAAAATCAATAAAGATACCGTATGTAAAGCTACAAAAATATCTGCATAAATTAACTTAGGTAACTGCATCATCTCTTGTTTTAAAAAACGAATAATAAAATATCCAATAATAATAATTTTAAAAATCGATTTTACAAGTTCAACCAATGAATTTTTTGAAAACATCCGTTGAGCGCCTGCCATAGGATCTAGTTTACTAAGTTTTGGCATAATTGGTTCCAATGTAAAATTGATACCAACTTGAAATAAATTGACAATCACTGCAACAACCATAATCGAAAGCATGATTGGCAACGCTGTTTTGGCCAATATTTTTAGAACATCAATAAAGATATTCATCACTATTTCTGATGTAATGTCCTCTGGTAAATTAGAAAAAACAAACATCATATAATTTGCTATTTGTTCATAAATATAGCCTCCCAAAATTTTAAGAGAAAAAAAAGCCATTAGTAAAATAAACGTAGAATTTATTTCCTGACTCTTTCCTACTTGCCCTTTACTTTTGGCATCCTCTTTCTTCTTGGAAGTTGCTTCTTCTGTTTTTTCACCATTAAATAACTGTAAATCAAAACAAATATTGATTTTATTTACTTCTTTATTTGCAGATTTACCCCATCGCTCGCAATATAACATAAATATTTCCATACATTTCATTAAACGCCACGTCCAAAAACAAGATATAAAACGGTAGAGCAAATGCTAATATAAACAAACCTACAAAAATTTTTGCTGGAATACCAACAATAAAAATATTCATTTGTGGCATCGTTCTTGCTAGAACGCCTAGCGCCACATCTGTTAAAACAATCGCCACTAATACAGGTAAACTTATTTTTATAGCAATAGTAAACGTTGCTGCAACCATATCAACAACTAGTTTTGTAATACTTATTGAAAATGGATTACTTAAGATTGGTATTAGTCGAAAACTATCGAATAAACCTGTTAATAGTAAATGATGACTATTCGTTACAAGAAAAATAATAATTGCTAAATTATATTTAAAGCTACCAATTAACGGTATTTGCTGACCTGTTGTCGGATCTAATACATTAACCATCGCAAAACCAACTTGCATGTCTAATATCTGCCCAGCCATCCGAATGGCTGAAAAAGTTAAGGAAGCAATAAATCCAATAATCCAGCCAATAAAAAGTTCAGAGCAAAGAACAATAATATAACCAATTAAGGATTCTGGAATAGCTGTTCCTGTTTTTACCTCTATTATTGGAAATAATACTAATGATATGGCAACAGCAGCACTAGTTCTTATCACAGCTGGAATATTAGTACTTCCTAAAAATGGAGATATAATAAAAATACCACTAATTCTCGTTAGTACTAATAAATATAAACCCAATTGATTTTGTAATATATTTAATATATCCAAATTTTTTCACCTTTTACTAGCCAATAAATCCAGGCAATCCCATAAATATATTTCTAACATAATCTACTAGCATCCTAAGCATCCAGGGACCAAAAATTACAATAGCGAGAAAAACTGCAATAATTTTAGGAATAAACGCTAATGTTTGCTCTTGAATTTGCGTTGTTGCCTGAAAAATACTGACTAAAATTCCCACCAACAAGCCTAATCCTAACATCGGTGCTGACACAAGCATAACCATCATTAATGCTTCTTGCCCTAATTGGATTACTACATCACTAGACACGTTATCAGCTCCTATTTAAAAGTACTAATCAATGACTGAATTAATAAATGCCAACCATCTACCATAACGAATAATAAAATTTTAAACGGTAATGATATCATTGTTGGTGGAAGCATCATCATCCCCATAGACATCAAGACACTTGCTACAATCATATCAATAACAATAAATGGAATATATATCATAAAACCGATTTGGAATGCTGTTTTTAACTCGCTGATCACAAACGCTGGTATTAAAGTAAAAGTTGATACATTATCTTGTGATTCAGGTCTAGGTGCTTGAGAAAGATTTACAAACAAAGCCAAGTCTGATTCACGCGTTTGTTTAAACATAAACTCGCGTATTGGGCTTACCACCTCTGACAACGCTTTTTCTTGGGTAATCTTTCCTGATAAATAAGGCTGTAAACCATTATCATTTGCCTGTGTAAGATAAGGCGACATAATAAAAAACGTTAAAAACAATGATAATGCAACAACCACTTGATTGGGTGGCATGTTTTGTGTTCCTAATGCATTACGCAAAAAAGACAAAACGACCATTATTCGAACAAAAGATGTAGTCATTATCAATATCGAAGGCGCAATTGACAAAACCGTCAATACACCTAAGACTTGTAAACTAACAGCTACATCTTGTGGATTATCTGCAGAACTAACACCAATATTAATATTTGGAATTAAAGGTGCTGCAGAAACGCCAGCTGGCACTATGAATAGCATAAGCAGTATTCCTAATAACAAAACAACATTCTGTTGTTTAAACACCTATTCTACCTCTTCTCTATTTACGATCTCTGTTGATATTTAAAATATTGGGAACTTTGCGTGCCATCTGTTCTAAAGACACTAACTGATTTTCAAACATATGATTAAAACTTTCATTAGCAAAATTAAAATCTGCCTGACTACGAAGTTTACCAATTTCTAATTCATCAGTAATTTTATTTAGCAAAGTAATATTATGGTCAGTCACACCAATCAGTAAAATCTCTCCAGCTATTTCAACAACATACAAAGCTTGATTTGCGCCTAATTGTAAGCTTTCTAGAACTTTACTCGACTTACTCAAATTTGCAGTACCAAATTTTTTTCCTAAAAAACGTGAAGCAAAATAAGCAAGCCCAACAACAAAAGCGAACACTATGACTAAGCTAATGAGATATGCAACTGTAGATAGCCAAGACGCCTGTGTTGGCTGCGTAGTCGTAGTGTCTTGATAATTAGACAAGTACCCACCAGTTTGACTTGCTGCCTCTTGCGCAGCCTGTACCAAAGATACAGGCGTTACACAAAAAACAAATACTAGCAAAACTAGCAGAACAAACACACTTTTTCTCTTACTTAACATAATTTAACCAACAGCTTTACGTACAGCTTCTAATACACGATCTGGTTGAAAAGGTTTTACAATAAAGTCTCTAGCACCAGCTTGAATTGCTTCAATAACCATCGCTTGTTGCCCCATCGCACTACACATAATCACTTTTGCATTCGCATCAAATTTTTTAATTTCTTTTACAGCACTAATCCCATCCATTTCTGGCATCGTAATATCCATAGTAGTTAAATCTGGTTTCAACTCTTGGTATTTTTCTATAGCTTTTAAACCATTTTCAGCCTCACCAACAATCTCGTAACCATTCTTACTTAAAATATCTTTTACCATCATTCGCATGAATGCCGCATCATCAACAACTAAAACTCTTATAGCCATGAAACATCTCTCCTTCAAATGTAAATTATTTTTTAGATTTCATTTATCCAATATCTATATTAATATAAATTACTGAATATTTCTAGCTCTTTCCATCGGACTTACGATATCCGTTATTCTTACACCAAAATTTTCATCAATAACAACGACTTCACCTTTAGCGAGTAACTTACCATTTACCAATATATCAACTGGCTCACCAGCTAATTTATCTAGCTCAATAATAGATCCTGTCGCTAAATCCAAAATATCTTTAATTAATTTTTTAGTTCTCCCTAATTCTACAGTAACCTGTAAAGGTACATCCATAATTAATCCAAGATTTGTATCTGATACAGCAATGCCCCCTGCTGTTAATGGTGCAAATTGTACAGGCTGTACAGGTACTCCTGGAGCAACTCTTGCATTCTGTGGAGCAGGTGTTGTTGCATAGTACATTGGTTGTTGTTCTGGCATTGCTGCTTGCGGCGGCGCCACAGCAGATGAAGTTAGTGCTACAGTTGGTGCTACATTAGGAGCTGGAGCTGGTTCTGGTTCTGGCGCTGATGGCGACATCAAAGACTCAACCATTTCCTTGGCAATTTTAATCGGTAATATTTGCATTATTTCACTATCGATTAAACCTTCAACTTCCATCCTAAACGCAACTTTAACAATCTCTTCATCATTGCTTACCAGTTCACTTACTGGCTCTGAAGTAGCCAAATCAACTAAATTTACTCTAGGCGGAGAAATATCAATTTTTTTATTAAACATTGTAGATAATGATGTAGATACTGACCCCATCATTTGATTCATCGCTTCACCAACAGCACTCATATAAAGTTCATTTAACTCTGTTGGCGGATTTGTACCTTCTCCCCCCATCATAAGATCGGCAATAATTAAAGCATCTTGTTCTTGAATAGCTAGAATGTTATTCCCATCAATTCCCACTGTATAACCAACTTCCACTACTAAATATGGCAATGGATAATGATCTTTAATCGAACCTAAAGTGTCCACTGAAACCCGGGGAGTCGTAATATCAACGCGACGTCCAAGAAGAACTGACAATGTCGTAGCTGCACTCCCCATAGAGATATTACCAATCTCACCAAGTGCATCACTTTCCATTTCAGTTATAGCTTTCGACTCTAAGTTAACCGATCCTTCTGCTTCACTGGACGCTTGCGAAGTTTCATCCGCAGTTCCTTGAAGCAATGCATTTATTTCATCTTGTGAAAGAAAACCATCATTCATCGTTATCATCCCCTTCTGTATTCACCCTAGATATCTGTACTGCAACATTCTTACCTGAAACACCTGGTCTACACCAAAACTTTGGTCTGTTACCTACAATTAAGCTTAATTCACTTCCAACCTTCGTTTCAAATTGCAATACATCCCCTACTACTAAGTTTAAGAATTCATGAATACTTACATCAATACTTCCCAATTCTACAGACATCGGAACATAAGTTTTTCTAATTTTGCGTTGCAAAATTTCAATTTGTTCTGGATTATCTTCTTTAAGAACAGAAGCCGCAACCCAAAATGTAGTTGTTAACTTAGCCATAATTGGTTCAAGAACTAAGTATGGAATACAAATATTCATTAACCCTTCTACTTCGCCGATTTTTACCTGCAAAGTAATAATTACAACCATATCACTTGGAGGCACAATTTGCGTAAATTGCGGATTCGTTTCAATAGCCTCCAAATGTGGTGTTATTTGAACTACATTTTGCCAAGCTTCTTTAAAATTTTCCAAAGCTTTATTCATAATCTTACGAACGACAACTTCTTCAATATCAGTCAATGCTCTAATTTTACTCAGCGCTTCTCCGGCACCACCAAATAAACGATCAATAATAGAAAATGTAATATTAGGATTCATTTCAAAAATAACATTTCCCTTTAATGGTGCCATATCTAAAATGCCGATAACACTTGGATTAGACAACGACCGAACAAATTCCTCATAAGTCAACTGCTCAACTGATGCAACATTTACATTAATCATCGTTCTAAGATGTGTTGATAAATACGTATTTAAGAGTCGGGCAAAATTCTCATGTAGCATATATAATGTCCGAATTTGGTCCTTTGAAAATTTATCAGGACGCTTAAAATCATAAACTTTGATTTTTTTCTGTTTTTCTTCATCCTTTATTTCTTCAGCTGAAACGACACCAGTAGATATCGCTGATAATAGTTGATCAATTTCTGACTGCGATAACACATCCGCTGACAATATCTCTCCTCCTTTCTGTTTCAAATATGAAAAATTATGTGTATAACTTCTACATTACTGCAAAACAAAATTAGTAATATATACTTCATAAACAGTATGTTCACCAAGAACTTTATTTACTTCATCTTTTATTTGCATTTTTAATTCTTCTTGCTTATTAGGATCAAAATTTTCGATTTTTTGTGCTCTAAGTAATTGTAATACAGAATCTAAAATTTTCGTTTCTGTAGCAGAAGGTATCTTTCCATCCTTGCTCGCGCTCTTTACAGGGTCTAGTTCTAAAACAACTCCCACTTTAAGAAAGCGGCCACTTTTCACGCCACCAACATTAACAATTACACCTTCTTTGGCATCCCCTAATTTAACAAATATCCCAGGTTCTCTTGTAGGAACCTTCCCCACGGAATCAGTCATAACTTTGGTAGCAATAAAGTATGACATGCCACCTGCCAAAATTAAACCTACCACAATTAAACCTACAATCATTAACATTGGACTTTTTTTCTTGTTTTCTTCTTCAGCCAAATTCATCCACCCCCACACTATAAAGGACATCCGCTTTTAAATTCTGTCCACATAATTAAAATATAAATAAAAATGTTATTAACCCAACATATCTAGTTAATTCCATTGGACATTCAACTTTATTACCGGAAGTTATTACCACTATACAAAGCGCGTTTATACGTCATTACACGCCTAACAACCTCTTCCATTTTTTCTTCTATAATAATTTTTTTACCATTGGTTAGGGTAACTACAGTATCAGGAGTCTGCTCAATTGTTTCAATTATTTCTGCATTTAGGATAAACTCACCACGTTCATCGGAATTAAATTTTGTCACCTTAATCATAATAAATACGCCTCCTGTATTTTAGGGAAAAGGGGGAAATCCATTCCCCCAACTCTACCTAGTTTTTAACGTTTTAAATTTACTAATGTTTCTAACATATCATCAGAAGTAGTAATAATCTTCGAATTTGCTTGATAACCACGTTGAGTAACAATCATATTTGTCAATTCATCTGATAAATCAACGTTTGACATCTCTAAACTAGATGGCGTCAAACTACCAGCCCCGCCAGAACCCGCTGTGTTAATTTGTGCTGCACCTGAGTTATTTGATGAACTATATAAACTGTCACCAGATTTTGTTAATCCCGCTGGATTATTAAAAGTAGCAATCGCCACTTGCGCTAAGTTTTTCTTCAATCCATTACTAAAGCTACCAACAATTGTACCAGTACTATCCGTACTTACACTATCAAGACTACCAGCAGCATTCCCATTTTTATCAACCGTAACTGTAGTATCACCAGCATATTGTGTTAAAGCACTAAAGTCTAATGCAATTGTCGTCGCAGCAGCACCACCCGAAGGAGTAAAAACAATATCCGTAACACTGCTAGATGAGTATTTACCAGAAGTATCAAAAGTAATCGTACCTGTCCCCCCCGTCATAGTCCCACCATCTGTAGAGGTTGCTGTGAATGTCCATTCATTTGCGGTTGTTGATTTTGTAAAAGTCCCTGTAATTGTATGCTTCACACCTTCACTATCGTAAGCAGCAAAGGATGTAGTAGCAGTAGTCCCACTGGTTTTTAGAGTGTATGTTGTACCGTCATATGAAACAGATTTTGTTGTATCAGAAGTAAGAGCGTAAGTTCCAGGAGTTGAACTGCTCCCTGTCAATGTACTTAAACTATTATAATCTGTTAAGGCAGTACCAGTACTTGAGCTGGACAAACCTAAAGCGGTTAGTAAACTAGATAAAGAAGTATATGTAGCAGTTGTGTCTCCATCTGCGGTTAAATTTTTCGTAAATGTAGCTGTCGTAGTGGCAGTAGCCGCCATCGTTTGCCCTACTGGCACTGAAATATCTGTAACTTCACCAGTTGAAGTTATTTTACCTGTTGAATCGGCCATCCATCCTTGTACTTTTAAACCAGCACTATTAACGTAATTTCCTGATGCATCGAAAGAAAATGCACCATTACGAGTATAATACTGGTTACTCCCATCACCTAAAATAAAAAGCCCAGAGCCAGAAAGACAAAGGTCTGTATTTTTACCAGTAGATTGTACGCTACCATCGGTAAATATCGTATCAATACTAGCAACGCCCATACCAAGCCCAATTTGCTTTGGATTGGTGCCGCCAAGATTACCTTGTGCTGAAGACGCACCAGTAACTGTTTGACTTAAAATATCTTCAAATGTTACACGACCACTTTTGAAACCTGTTGTGTTTACATTAGCAATATTATTACCGATAACATCCATACGAGTTTGATGATTTTTCAGACCAGATACACCAGAATATAATGAACGCATCATAAGAAAATCGACCTCCATTTTTATATGCAGCGTGTTGTATCCATCAATCAACAACACTAAGCTTCCTTATGGTCCAGCTTATATAATTACTGCACTATCAATATTTGTAAATATATTATCTTTTGCACTATTGCCATCCATGGCTGTAATAACCGTTTTGTTTGCAACGCTAACCACTAATGCTACGCCATTCATATATATCAAAGATTCTTTTGCCCCTTTTTGAGCAATTTTTTCAACGGCATCATTAAGTTTTAGCAAATCATCATTACTAAAATTTAAATTACGACTCTGCATACGTTCAAGTGCATGTTGCGAAAATTTCACACCAGCAATTTCTTCATCTAGCAAGTTCGCAAAACTATCTTTCGCATTCCTTTTACTAATTGATGATATATTGCTATTTGTTAACTTAGCACGGTTATCAATCGGTATCAATGGCTGTGCTTGATAATAAATCATATTATCAGTCACAAAATTACCTCCTCAAGGTAGCCAATTTGTTACATTGTTATTAGAAAATTTAATTTCTACTAGGCTGTTTCTATATTGGTTACATCGGAAATACTCACGGCTGTACTACCTATCATCAATTGTGCTTCTCCACTCGTAACTTTAACGGAAGTAACTGTGCCATTATGTGAGGCGCCAGTAGAATCTGTCCAAGAAACTTTCTTACCTATAAGGACACTTGCTTGGACTGTATTTAAATCCTGAATTTGGTCTGATGTATTACTTTGACTAACATCACCACCTACATAAATTAATGAGGAAAGGCCAACCTCTGTACTACCTACCATTAATTTTGCGGTACCATCTGAATATTTAACCGAACTAACTGTTCCAGTAAATGTATTACCTTTTGAATCAGCCCAAGCCACATATTTACCAACAAGAGAATTTGCTTGTGATGAATTCGTTGTTGTATTTAAATTCTGCATTTGCTCCAATGAAGAGTACTGTGCCAATTGCGATGCATATTCACTATTACTTTGTGGATCTAAAGGATCTTGATATTTCGTTTGTGTAACAAGTAATTGTAAAAATTCATCTTTTCCCATTGAACTACCAGATGTTGTCTTTGCTACTTTAGTCGTTGAATTATTAGCCACACCATTCGTAGTATTTAACCATGTTCCATCCGTAAGTTTAGTTGACATGTAGAATTCCTCCTTTTATTTTTATTAGACACGATAATCAACACCATCGTCCGTTACACCACTGATTGACATTAATCTGCCAACTTTATCAACTTCATCTTCAAAATCGTCTACATTAATTTTACGATTTTTGAAACGACTATTTTGTCCTTGTTGCCCTGGCTGACTTTGCCCATCGGATAAAAATTTACCAAGACCACCATAAACACCAACCGTATCTACTTTAATCCCTTGACTGGTCAAATCCTGTTTTAGCTGAGCCATCGTCGTTTCCAACAATCCCCTTACTTGACTATTGTCACTATGGAAAGATGCACTTACAGTACCATTTTCAACCGTAACCTTTAATGTCAATTCACCTAAATGTTCTGGTTTCAATTTGATAACCATTTGTGTATCTTCTGTGCCTTTAATCAAATGTGCTTGCTCGACAATTTGTCCGGGAATATCATATTCAGCTAATGCTTGTGGAGTAGTAATTGCAGTAGTTGCTTCAGCGCTCATATTTTTATCCAACTGATTTGTCGCTAGTGTTACAAATTGACCAAATTGGTTAGTATTTGGCTGCTCTGTATGATTGCTGGCGCCTTCAATCTCTGGCATTTGTGATTTAGCTGGCTTTTCTGCCACAGATAATGTATTATTTGTCAATGTTGAATCAGCATTAGCCCGAGAATCAACTTTAGCACTAAGATTTTGTGCGGCATTTACATTTGTTAATAAGACATCTGCATTTTCTGTAACATCCACACTACTTAACTTCACATGCGCTGAATTATCTTTTAGTACACCAGTATTTTTATCAGCAACCGTTGCTTTCGCCAATGGTTTTTCCAAAACATTATTCGCAACTTGCAATTCTTGCAAAACTGGAGCTTCTATCGTTGTTTCAACAACAACTTTCCCATCGGTTGTGTCTTTGTTTACCAAAGTTTTTAATGCATCCATTTGCTCAAGATCACTGCTATTTTTTTGCAACATGTCTTCTGTCTTTGTGATATCTGAAGTCAAATCTATTTTTTCTGCGCCTAATACAGTATTTGCATTCACTAAAGAACTAGCGTTATGATCTTGTTTTACCTCAGTTGTTAATTCAAGATCTGCAGTTTGAACAAATTGATTTAGCACTTGATTACCTTTCAACTCATTTTGCATAATACCAGAAAATTTATTTTCTTCTCCTTGCGCTGTAATCGCAGTAGCCATATTCTCTACATTTGTTACAGGTTCTTCAACTGCTTGTGTAATTGGCAGAGAATTTATTGCAACTAAGACCGCTATATTGGTCAAACCTGCCATATTATTCATTAAGTTGCCACTACTAGTGTCAGAGATATTCTCTACCGATGATTGAGTTTTGGCGTTAGCATCCGCTAAAATATCATTGAAATCTTTACCTGATTTTTTATCACTGGTATTATTAGAATTTTTTGTTGGTACCTTTGAACTACTTGACGTTGAAGTCTGTGCAACTACATTATTGGCTTCCGGCTGGGTACTAACTAAATTTATCGCCATATCCATTTTCTCACCTCCTTTCTCGAAAATATCTATCATATATAATAGATAACCAACTACCTGACTTGCGTTACTGGGGGTTTTCCATTATACATAATTCTTGTCAGCCTTGCACTTTTCGAAGTATCAAAAAGCGGTAAAATTTTAGAAACTTGATCTTCTTCCATCTTGCTCAATATAGCAATTGCCATATCATCATCCAATGCATCTAAAATTGGCATTGCTTTTTCAGGCTTCATCGAACCATATAAGCGGGCTAATTTTGATACGCGTTTTTTTTCTTCAGCTTGTCTAATTTTTAATTGTTTGTCAATTTCCGCCTTATCTAACACAATTGGTTTTGATGCATCTGGATTTTTTTCTGCTTCGGTTAGTTTTAAAGGATCATCTGCTTGACCTTGCTGCTTAGCCTTTGGATCGGGAATAATAATCGGCTCTTCAGGTTTATCTGACTCACCGTTTCCTTTGTCCTGCTCCTTAGCATCAAGCGGCTTTTCAAAATACGGTCCGATAATTGGGTATTTATATAATTCAAGCTTTTGATTTATCTGGCTTACATCAAAAACTCTCAAATAAACCCCTAGGAAAAATCCGCCAATAATAAAAGCTAGTATCACAAATACAACAGCAACTATTTTGAAAATCCGAAGAAAAATCGAAGGTTTCTCTTCTTCATATTCTTCTTCCTCGTATTCTTCTTCATATTCTTCTATTTCTTTTTTATTTACCTCATTCGCCGCCATATCACACCTACCTTCTGGGATAGTTCTTATTAGCTGTATAAATCAAGAACTTTTTTCACATAGTTTTGAGTTTCAGCATATGGTGGAACCCCATTATAGTTTTTTACTGCTTGCGGTCCTGCATTATAAGCGGCTACAGCTTTTGATACATCACCATCAAAAGTATTTAATAACTGTTTAATATATTTAACTCCACCTTCAATATTATCACGTGGATCGTAAATATTAGTAACACCGAGGGAACTAGCTGTATCAGGCATAAGTTGCATAACACCAACTGCACCAGCATCCGATACTGCGTTTGGCGTATAATTTGATTCAGCTTTTGCAACCGCACTGACAAGTTTGGGATCTATACCATATTTTTGTGCCGATTGATTAATTAAAGCATTAATATCTGCTGGAGCATTTGTAGCAGCAGACTTACCATCATTTGCTTTTAGTGTAGAACTATTCTGATTAACTTTCGTATTCATAGCTCCATCTACATAAGATTGAAACTTACTATTTTTAATCGCTTTATTAGGAGAAAATCTGTCCTCTATATTTATAATTCTCTGTAAAACCTGACTAATTCCTTCCATCATCTACATTCACCTTGCCATCCGTGTATATATTTGCAACCCAATTTCATCAAGTTCTTTCTGTTCTTCAAAGATTTGTTCTTTTTGATATTCTTCAAAACGTTTATCACGCAACTGCTCAATCGTTTTCAGCTTGGACATTGCGACTTGTAAAATTTCTAGTTTTTCTCTTTTATTCTCTTCGGCATCTACAATTGCTTGTTGTTGCCTTTGAATTTGATTTCGCATACGATCAAAATAGGTACCATAACTTGTTAATTTATCAATCGTCACACTTTGATTTTCCATATTATAATAATTTTGCATTCCCTGGGAAAGTTCATTTTCACATTCTGCTAACGATTGCATCTGCTGCAATAAAAAATTAGTTGCTTCAGCAAAATTAATCTCAGCTTGTTCTTTTTTTATTTGCGAAACCTTAAGTACTGTAGCCAAACGAAATCTAAACTTTTTCAATCAAATCACTTCCCAGCGCATTTAATTATTTTAAGAAGATAAGCCAACCAAGCGTTTTATGGTTTCATCTAAAGTGTCGACTTCATAAACTCCTTGCTTTAAAAAACTTTTAATTGGTTCAATCTGAGTAATTGCTCTATCAATATTAGCATTCGATCCTTGTACATAAGCACCAATATTAATCAAATCTTCCGCTTCACGATAGACAGCCATTGCTGACCGTAATTTTTGTGCAGCTTCATAATGATTTTTTTCAACAATTTCAAGCATTACCCTACTTACACTGTTTAAAATATCAATTGCAGGATAATGATTTTGTGCGGCTATATTCCTCGAAAGCACAATATGACCATCTAAGATACTTCTAACCGCATCGGCAATTGGTTCGTTCATATCATCCCCGTCAACCAGTACCGTATAAATACCAGTGATTGATCCTACATCATTTGTTCCTGCTCGTTCTAGCAGCCTTGGCAACATTGCAAAAACAGACGGTGTATAACCACGCGTTGCCGGCGGTTCACCAACCGTTAAGCCGACTTCACGCTGCGCCATGGCGAAACGTGTCACTGAATCCATCATTAATACAACATTCATGCCTTGATCGCGAAAATATTCTGCTATTGCAGTTGCCGTCATGGCTCCTTTAATTCGAACAAGCGCTGGCTGATCCGAAGTTGCAACAACCACTACAGATCGCTTTAACCCTTCTTCACCTAAATCGCGTTCAATAAACTCTCTAACTTCACGACCACGTTCCCCAACAAGTGCAATTACACTAATATCAGCTTCAGTATTTCGAGCAATCATGCCAAGTAACGTACTCTTACCAACGCCACTACCAGCCATAATCCCAATACGTTGCCCACACCCCATAGTAATCACACCATCAATCGCTCTTACACCAACAGACAGTATTTTTTTAATTCGCGGTCTAGATAGTGGGTGAGGAGGTGTTGCATTCAATGGATATTCTTGTTCCGTAAGCAATGGCCCTTTGCCATCAATCGGATTTCCTAGTCCATCCAATATACGGCCTAACAATTGCCTGCCAACATTGACCCTCAAGGTTTTTTGCGCTGATATTACCTCACATCCTGGACCAATCCCCTGCATTTCGCCGATTGGCATCAATAGTACATGTCCTTGCCGAAAACCCACAACCTCAGCAGGAATAGGTTCAATATTACTTAATCTAGAACAAACATAACATAACTCACCAAGACTAACATTAGGCCCTTGCGACTCAATCACTAAACCAACAACTTGGGTTATCTTGCCATTCATTTTAATCGATTCACATGAATTTATTGCATTAATATATTTACTGATATCAATATCCATCATTACATAACTTCCTGAATTGCTTTCTTCACTGCTTCCATTTGTGTACTCACCCTTGCATCAACGTTACCATTTGCACTTTCAATAATACAGTTACCATTAGTCAGCGTTTGGTCTGTAGAAACTGTAAGCTGATTATCGCTATCAAGCATAGTTTGAAATTCCTTTTTTGCCATCAAAACAAGCTCATAATCATCAGGCGAGACTTTAATAACAATATCACGCTGATCGCGAACTTTTTCTAATGCACTTCTAACTAGTGGCAAAATAATTTGCGGCACATCAATAAAATGTTGCGGAATAACCTTACTAGCAATTGCCATAGCAATTTCAACAATCTTACTCTCCGCCTTTAAAACACTGTCTTTTATTTCATTTTCAGCCAACCACACAGTGCGTTCCGCTTTTTCGTTAGCTTCTTTAATAAGATTTATCATCTCATCTTTTGCAGCTTTATAACCGCGGTCATGCCCTTCAGCATAACCAGCTTCCACGGCCTCTTCACGAGCTATTATTTTCATTTGCTCCGCTTCTTGACCTGCATTTATAAGTATTTGCTCCGCTTGTTTCTGTGCATCTGTAATCATAAAATTGCGTTGCATTTCAGCATCTTCGAGAATTTTCGCTGCTTTGCGATTCTGTTCCTCTAGCATAACCGCATAAGCAGCAGCAACATCTCCACGACTCAATTCCGATACATCTTGTATCTGACCTACAATATGTATGGTTGGATTTTCCAACACTTTAGGACTGTCTTGCAATATAGCTCCCTTTATTACCCTAGACAACCATTTCGTCCCCTTTACCACGAGATACTATAATTTCACCAGATTCTTCAAGTCGCCTAATTACATTAACAACTTTCTGTTGCGATTCTTCTACATCGCGAATTTTAACAGGTCCCATATATTCAATTTCTTCTTTCAACATATCAGCAGCACGTTTAGACATATTCTTATAAACTTTTTCACCAACTTCAGTTGCAGTAGCTTTGAGCGCGAGTGCCAAATCTTTTTGATCAATTTCACGCAACACCAATTGAAGTGAACGATCATCAAGCATAACAATATCTTCAAATACAAACATCAAACGCTTGATTTCTTCCGCAAGTTCTGGATTTTCCACTTCTAAATTTTCAATAATCGTACGTTCCGTCGTTCTATCCACACGATTAAGTACTTCAACGATAGAACTAACACCACCAGCAGCAGTAAAATCTTGTGTAACAAGAGAAGAAAGTTTTCTTTCCAAAACACGTTCCACATCACGTAAAATATCTGGCGTTGTTCTATCCATGGTTGCAATTCTCTTCGCTACTTCAACTTGCCGATCAGGTGGCAATGCTGAAATAATCGTTGCTGATTGATCCGGTGATAAATATGCCATAATCAACGCAATTGTTTGTGGATGCTCACTCTGAATAAAATTCAACAACTGGGCTGGATCTGTTTTACGGGCAAAATCAAATGGACGAATTTGCAAGCTTGAAGTAAGACGATTAATAATATTAACCGCCTCTTCAGAGCCCAATGCCTTTTCCAATACCTCTCGAGCATATTCTAGACCGCCAGTAGAAATATACTCTTTTGCCATTGCCATTTGATAAAATTCACTAATAACTTTGTCTTTTTGCTCTTGCGTTACTTGACGCTGGTTTGCTATTTCCAAGGTGAGCTTTTCAATTTCATCGCCATGCAAATGTTTAAAAAGCTGTGCTGAAACTTCTGGACCAAGCGCTATGAATAAAATTGCGGCCTTTTGTTTATTTGTAATCTCATTAGATTCGTACATTCACTCACCTACATTACACTTATTATTAATCGTCCGCCAACCAAGTCCTTACTAGTTGGGCAATTTCTTCTGGTCGTGTTTTAATTAATTCTTCCAATGCCTGTCTTTCCGTCATGCGAGTTTGTTGTTCTGGCGAAATTTCGTCAACATCTTCAGTTGTAGCTGCTTGTTCAGCTTTACTTGCTGCTTTCTGTGCTCGTAATGCCTCCAGGGCTGCTCTTTCTTCAGCTTCTCTTGCAAGACGCGCTTTACGACGACGAAGATAGATGAATGCGATAATCATTGCGACAATCAAAACACCCAAAGCAACTTTCATCCAGAACATTTGATTTTCTTGATCAATACGTTGTTGTTCTTCTCTCGCTTGTTTATCTGACAATTCCGTACTAAACGGCACTGCTTCTACAGAAATTGTATCTCCACGACTCGTATTCAAACCAATTGCTGATGCTACCGATCTAGAAATACTATCTTGTTGTGTTTTAGCCATTTGCTCATCGACCAAAACTGCAACTGTCAATCTCTTAATAGATCCAGGGGCCGCCACAACTTTTTCTTTACTTTCATTTATCTCGTAATTTTTAGTAGACTCTTTTTTATCATATTGCGACTGCGTGTTGTTGGTAGCTACATACCCAGGAATATTAGAAGTTGTTCCTGCAGGCCCCCCTGGGGTTCCTGATGTACCATTGTAGCTCTCAGTAGTATCCTGGGAACTACGAACAATACCAGAATCATCAACTACAGGCTCAAATACTTGTTTATCAAGAGTACGTTGATCAAAAGTTAACTCAACATTTACTCTTGCAACTGCTTTACCTGCCCCCAACACTTGATCCAAGAAAGTTTGTAAGTCCTTTTGTAAACGATCCTGCATTTTTTTCGTCATATCTAGTTGGGTCATTGTCGCATTTCCCAATGATTTTTCATCTTCATCTGGATCGTTCAATATTTTCCCCGAACTATCAACAATCGTGATATTAGCAGCTTGTAATCCTTGCACACTATGTGCAGCTAAATTGACAATCCCTTTTATATGTTGTTTTGATAATTGTTGATTAGGCTTTAACTTCAGCATAATTGAAGCTGTTGCGGGTTTTTCATTTTTCTTATATAAGCTATCTTCTGGTAGCACAATATGTACTCTAGCTTTTTCAACTTCTTCAAGTTGCTCAATCGTCCGAGTCAATTCACCTTGTAAGGCTTGTAAATAATTCACCTTATTTTGAAATTCAGTGACACCTAATTTATTATCATCAAAAATCTCAAAACCTTTTTGACCGCGCGGTAAACCTTGAGTAGCAAGTTCTATACGAGCATTATGTACATCTTTCGCTTGTACTAGAATCGCCGTACCATGACCTGTTTCTTGCGGTTCATAAGGTATTTTCATTTCTTTAAGTTTTGCTGCAACCTCGCCTGCATCTTTTGCTTCCATCCCTGTAAACAACGGCACCATATCCGGTTTACCGCCCCACCAATAACTCCAACCTAAAATTGCCATCATTAATACTAGGGCACTACCGATAATTGTATACTGCTGCCTTTTACCAAGTTTTTTCCAAACTTGTAGGGACTGCTCCTTCCAGTCGGCCATCGTCTCATCCTTTCGCCACTCAAAAGTTATATTACTTTACATTACACCTGCATACGCATAACTTCTTGATATGCATCTATAACCTTATTACGTACCTGCATAGTCAATTGCAAAGCAATACTTGCTTTTTCAGTTGCTACAACCACTTGGGAGATATCCTTCACCTTGCCTGCAGCCATATCAATACTGGCTTGTTGCCCTTTTAACTGAAGTTCATTCACATTACTTAACGCTTCATTAAAATACTCACTAAATTTTTTATTTTCAACTGCTTGATTCTGACCAATATGAATAGTCGCACTACTCGTTACTGGGGTTAATTTTAATGATTCAACCTGCATTTAACACACACACCTCACTATTTTCCAATATCAAGAGCTTTCATCGCCATGCTTTTCGCTGCATTTACAGCAGTTACATTAGCCTCATACGCTCTAGAAGCAGTAATCATATCTACCATTTCAGAAACTATATTTAAATTTGGCATTTCTACATATCCATCTTTATTTGCATCGGGGTGACTCGGATCGTAAACCGTACGACCCGGAGTATTATCAGTTGTAATTCCTACAGCTCTTACTCCTTCACCTGCCTGCATTTCCTTAGATAAAGTCTGCGAAAACGAAGACGTATCTCCCGTTCTTGGTTCAAAAACAACAACCCGACGACGATAGGCCCCGCCTTCTGCTGTACGTGTAGTATTCGCATTCGCGATATTGTTTGAAATAACATCCATGCGTAATCGTTCAGCCGTCAAACCAGATGCAGCTGCATCTATCGCACCAAACATACTCATAAACGGTTCCCCCTTTTAATAGTTATATAAAAATTTTATGAATCTATAAATAATGAGTTCTATCTTTGCCCCGCGATTACCGATTTCATACTCGTAAAATAATCACCGATTTGTCGAACAGCCGCATTATAATAGATATTATTTTTCGCCAATCCTGCCATTTCAGTATCAATATCAACGTTATTGCCATCTGTGCGCATCGTTGTATTATTAATCATGTTAATCTTCGGAGTTACTACTCCCTGTTCAGTACTAGACATTGGAAAATGCTTATCTTGCGTACGTGTCATTGCTAATTTTTTACTAGACGGAGTCAATTGCTCCGCTAGCAGGCTTTCAAAAACAACTTCACTTTTTTTAAAGCCAGGTGTATTAACATTCGCAATGTTATTACTGATTACATTGTTTCTCATATTTGAAGCATTTAATGCCTGGCTTAGTACATTTACCAATGGCGACTGAGTTATTTTTTCTATCATATTTTTCCCTCCATCATCACCAAAATTTATCTTTTAAAATTTAATACTAATTAATCTAAAAAACCATTACTATTTTTAAGATTTCTACACTTTTTCACAAAATTCCTCTAAAAAAAACAATGAACTGCTTTATTTTTACATCAAATGAGATAATTAGTCAAATCGTCCTAGTTATGATATTTATATTGCAAAAATTGTACTCGTAAATTATATCATAGAAGTATTGATTTACATATCTCTTTTAACGAATATATGTAAAAATGAGTATTTATATCTATAAATTTGTCATAAAACAAAAAAAAATGCCGCAAACGCGACATTTTCAGTAATTATCTCTTCAACTTATGCACTTCTTCTAATAAGTGTTCATTTAACACTTTAATATAAGTACCTTTCATTCCAAGTGATTTTGATTCTATAACTCCAGCACTTTCAAATTTTCTCAATGCATTTACAATAACTGATCTTGTAATACCAACACGATCAGCAATTTTACTTGCAACAAGTAAACCTTCATTCCCGTCTAATTCACCTAAAATATTGATAGCAGCTTCAACCTCGGAATAAGACAGCGTTGCCAAAGCAATCTGTACAGTAGCTTTTTTACGCGCTTCAATTTCAATTTTTTGACTATGGTCACGTAATATTTCCATACCTACAACAGTAGCACCATATTCAGCTAAAATCAAATCTTCATCCGTAAACTCTTTATCGAATTTTGCAACGATTAATGTTCCTATCCGTTCACCGACACCATAAATTGGAACAATTGTAGTTATTTTATTGTTAAACATACATTCTGTCTCTTGACTAAATGCACACATTCCACTTTTTAATGTTAAATTTGGTGAAGTTTCATCAATTTTAAGTAACCAATTTACATAATGCTGTGGAAATTCTCCCTGCATAACAACTTTATCAACCATGAGCTCGCATTCAAAGTCATCAATAAATGCATGCCCAAAAACTTCACCTGTTTTATTTACAATATATACATTGGCACCAATAACATTACTTAAAACACGTGAGATACCATCATATTCTACACTTTCAGATTTTTGTAATAATTTGTTAATTTTTCTTGTTCTTTCTAATAATAAACTAGCCATAACAGACCTCCCCTTCTATCTATCCATTTATTCTATTTTTACAGTATCGTGGTATTATATTAATATATTACCACGATACTACAAATAATTATAGATACTAACGTCATATTCTTTAGATTTTACAAGATAAACCGGCTTAGATCTTGATTCACTACAATATGACCTAATTTTGAATCTACATATTCTCTATTAATCACAATATTTTTTTCTTCAATATCAGGTGCTTCAAATGCTACATCTTCTAATAGCTTTTCCAGAATAGTATGCAATCGTCTCGCACCAATATTTTCTGTTTGCGTATTTACGGTACAAGCTATTTCAGCAAGCTCATCGATTGCATCCTCAGTAAACTCTATATGAAGGCCTTCCGTTTCTAATAAACATATATATTGTTTAATCAAAGCATTAGCTGGTTCTGTTAGAATCTGTTTAAAATCAGCTTTTGATAAATTGGTTAATTCTACACGAATTGGAAACCGACCTTGTAATTCCGGAATCAAATCAGAAGGCTTTGCTTTATGGAACGCACCAGCTGCAATAAACAAAATATGATCTGTTTTTATCGGACCATATTTCGTAACGACGGTGGAACCTTCCACAATTGGAAGAATATCACGCTGTACACCTTCGCGAGAAACATCTGGACCAGAAGAATTACTAACACCTGCTACTTTATCAATTTCATCTAGAAAAATAATGCCATTATCTTCAGCAACTTTCATTGCCGTCGCAACGACTTCATCCATATCAATTAATTTTTGCGCTTCTTCTTGAGTAAATATTTTTCTTGCATTTGCAACTGTTACTTTACGTTTTTTTTGTTTCTTGGGCATTAGGCTTCCTAACATATCTTGAATATTATTGCCCATTTCTTCTATCCCCGAACCAGAAAACATACCAATCATCGGCGTAGCTGTGTCTTCTACACTAATTTCAATGAGTTCATCTTCGATTTCTCCTGCAGTTAAACGATTTCTACACCAATCTTTACCAGCTTGGTATTTAGGCTCTTCATCTGCTTGATTATGATTGTTCCCATCATTATGATTGTTACCATTGTTATTAAATAGCACTTCAAATGGATTACGATTATTTTCTTTTTTCTGGTTGGGGATGAAACATTCAACAATTCTTTCATTGGCAAGTTCTAATGCTTTATCATTCACTTCCAGCATTTTTTCTTTTTTCAACATACGAATGGATGTTTCAACTAAATCCCTCACCATAGATTCTACATCACGACCGACATAACCAACTTCAGTAAATTTAGTTGCTTCTACTTTTACAAATGGCGCATTGACGAGCTTTGCGAGGCGTCTAGCAATTTCCGTTTTACCAACGCCCGTAGACCCAATCATTAAAATATTTTTAGGAATTATTTCTTCTTTTAACGCATCAGATAATTGCTTGCTTCGCCAACGATTACGAAGTGCAACAGCAACCGATTTTTTTGCTTGTGCTTGCCCGACAATGTATTTGTCTAACTCAATTACAATTTGTTTCGGTGTTTGCTCTTTCAAGTTCATCCCTCCTAATCCAGTTCTTCTACAGTGATATGATGATTGGTGAATACACAGATATCCGCTGCAATATCTAATGCTTCCTTCACTATTTCAGAAGCAGATAATTCAGAATGTTTTACCATTCCGCGTGCAGATGCTAATGCATAAGCCCCACCAGATCCAATGGCAGCTACCCCATCATCTGGCTCGATCACTTCCCCATTACCAGATAAAATAAGCATTTTCTCGCTATCCATGATCAGAAGTAAGGCTTCCAATTTTCTAAGCATCCGATCGGTACGCCACTCTTTTGCTAGTTCTACCGCGGCGCGCATTAAGTTCCCGTTAAATTCTTCTAGTTTAGCTTCAAATTTAGCAAATAGAGTAAATGCATCAGCAACTGAACCTGCAAATCCAGCTAAAACTTTACCATGATATAAACGCCTAACTTTTTTCGCATTATGCTTCATTACCGTATTTCCACCAAATGTAACTTGACCATCCCCTGCAATTGCTGTTTTTCCCTTGTGCTTTACCGCCACGATTGTTGTAGCATGAAACATATGAACACCTCCCTACGCATGCTTTTGTACATTTTATATATTATGTTTAAAAGCTTCCAAACTCGCCAATGCACGTTCTGAAATCGTACGATTTTTTAGTTTCTTATCTTTTATTCTCTCACTAAGTGGTGGTAACAAACCGAAATTTACATTCATGGGTTGAAATTTTTTCGCGTCTGCATTCGTTATATATTGACACATCGCTCCATGTGCTGTATCCGCAGGATAAATTATAGGTTCTTGGCCACTTGTTATCTTCGCAGCATTTATCCCTGCAACTAGACCACAAGCTGCTGATTCAATATAGCCTTCTACCCCTGTCATCTGACCAGCAAATAATATTTTAAAATTTTTTTGCATCTGTAGTGTAGGTTTTAACACCGTTGGAGAATTGATAAATGTGTTACGGTGCATAACACCATAACGAACAAATTCTGCGGTGTCTAGCCCCGGAATAAGACCGAAAACACGTTTTTGTTCTGGCCATTTTAAATGTGTCTGAAAACCTACTATATTATAAAGGCTTGCCGCATAATTATCTTGGCGAAGTTGCACAACTGCATATGGTTTTTCACCCGTTATAGGATGTTCAAGCCCAACTGGCTTTAATGGTCCATATCTTAACGTATCTACACCACGACTTGCCATTTCTTCAACAGGCATACAGCCTTCAAAGAAGATTGCTTTTTCAAAATCCTTCGTTTCGGTCTTTTCAGCGTTCACAAGTTCATTCCAAAACACCTGATATTCTTCTCTATTCATTGGGCAGTTAATATAGTCATCATCACCCTTACCATACCTTGATGCTTTATAGGCCCTATCCATATTTAAAGATTCTTTAACGACAATCGGTGCCGCTGCATCATAGAAATATAAATATTCTTGCCCTGCTAGATTCGCAATCTTTTCCGAAAGCGCCGGCGAGGTCAACGGTCCGCTTGCTATAATAACTACATCATCAGTTTCCGGAATCTCTGTCACTTCTTCATTGATTACATGAATGAGTGGATGATTTTTAATTTTTTTTGTAATGTATTCACTAAACCCTTGACGATCTACAGCCAATGCCCCACCAGCAGGCACTTTCGTCGCATCAGCAGCTTCCATAATGAGCGAATTCATTTGTCGCATTTCTTCCTTCATTAAGCCTACTGCATTTTCCAGTCCTGCTCCACGAAGAGAATTACTACATACGAGCTCTGCAAAATTTTCACTATGGTGTGCTGGTGTTAATATTTTGGGGCGCATTTCATATAGATCTACGTTGATACCTTTTTGAGCAATTTGCCAAGCAGCTTCACTACCTGCAAGGCCTGCTCCAATAACAATTACTTTAGCCACTAATTTTCCTCCGTTTTTTTCGCACTACTTTTCTTTTTTGTTGCCGTTTTCTTCGTCGACTTAACCGACGATTTTTTTACTTGCTTCACTGATTTTTTCGTTTTTGTCGTTACTTCGTTATTTTCATTATTTTCAGCTTTAGTTTCTGTTTTTTTCTTTAATTTATCTAATTCTTTATTAATCGGATTATCTTTTCTCGTATCACAAGCTTCATTGCTACAATAAAGAACGAATCTGCCATTTTTATAGTTATGTTTTAACATAGCCGCACCACAAGTTTGGCAAGTTTCTTTCATTGGCATATCCCAAGTAACAAAATCGCATTCAGGATAGTTTTTACAACCATAAAAATTCTTACCGCGTTTTGTACGACGCTCGACGATATTACCGCCACATTTCACACAGATTGCCCCTGTATCTTTTAATAGTGCTTTCGTATTTCTACAGTCAGGGAAGCCAGGACATGCTAGAAATTTTCCATACCGTCCTTGTTTTACTACCATCATCTTACCACAATGTTCACAGGGAACATCTGAAACTTCTACAGGTAATTCGACGTGACCGATTTCCTCTTCGGCATATTCAAGTGTTTTTGCAAATGGATCATAAAATTCTTTTAAAAGTTCATTTTTTTCAATTTTTCCTTCGGCAATTTCATCAAGCTTATTTTCAAGACTCGCAGAAAATTCTGCATCAACAATATCTTCAAAATATTCTTTGAGCATATCAACGACTACAAAACCCAATTCCGTTGGTTCAAAATTTTTCTCTACACGTACAACATAACCTCTACCTAAAATCGTCTCAATAATTGGTGAGTATGTACTCGGTCGACCAATTCCTTTTTCTTCAAGAATTTTAACGAGTGAAGCTTCATTATATCTTGGCGGTGGTTCGGTGAAATGTTGTTTTGGCAATACTTTTTGTAAGTTTACGACTTGTAGGACGGTAAGTTCCGGTAAACTCACATCTTTCTCATTTTCTTTCTTATCTTTTCCTTCAATATATATGGCAGTAAAACCAGCAAATTTCAGTTGTGAACCAGTCGCTTTAATGCCATATTTACCAGCTTGAATCGCTATCGTTAACGTGTCATAAATTGCCGCCGACATTTGGCTTGCAACAAAGCGCTCCCAGATGAGTGTGTAAAGTTTCAACTGGTCTTTCGATAAACTAGTTGCAATACTATCTGGTGTCAACAAAACACTTGTTGGACGAATTGCTTCATGCGCATCTTGCGATTTTTTTGTCGAATAAACTGGTGGTTTTTCTGGTAAATAACTATTACCAAATTTCTCAGTAACATAATCTCTTGCTTCTTGTTGAGCAATTTCAGATACACGAGTTGAGTCAGTACGCATATACGTAATCAAACCAACTGGACCCTTTTTCCCCAATTCCAAGCCTTCATATAACTGTTGGGCAAGCATCATCGTTTTACGAGAGGTAAAACCTAATTTACGTGAAGCATCTTGTTGTAAGCTACTTGTAATAAATGGCGGTGCTGCTTTACGCTGACGTTGACGTTTTTTTACGTCGCTCACAATAAACGATTGCTTTTCTAAGGCTTCCTTCACCTTCTCTGCTTCTTCTTCAGTCCCAATAGAAACCTTATTTCCATCAATCGTAATTAATTCCGCATCAAACATTGCCGATTTTGGTTTTTCTCTTAATTTTACCCCAACAGACCAATATTCTTCAGACACAAAGCTTTGTACTTCTTTTTCACGATCACAAATCAGTTTCACCGTTACCGATTGTACCCGCCCCGCACTAAGGCCTTTACGAACCTTTCGCCATAAAAGCGGGCTTAATTTATAACCTACAATTCTGTCTAACATTCGCCGCGCTTGTTGTGCATCGACACGATCCAAATTAATTGGACGCGGCTTTTTAACAGCTTCTTGTATAGCAGGTTTGGTAATTTCATTAAATACAATTCTACAAGGTTCATATTCATCAACATTTAATATATGTGCTAAATGCCAAGCAATTGCCTCTCCTTCGCGGTCGGGGTCAGATGCCAGATAAACTTTATCTGCATTTTTGGCCGCGCTTTTTAAAGACTTAATAATATCGCCTTTTCCACGGATATTGATATATTTCGGTGTAAAATCATTTTCAAGATCTACCCCAAATTGACTTTTGGGCAGGTCTCGCAAATGACCCATAGAAGCTTTTACTGTATAATTTTTACCTAAATATTTTTCTATCGTTTTAGCTTTCGCTGGTGATTCCACAACAACTAGCGTTTTACTCACAAAACGTCCTCCTTAATAGCACGAACATAGCAATGCGGGCTATGTTCTAGCAATAAGCCACGCAATTCCATTTGCAATAATATAAAAGTGATATTTGACGCATCACTTCGAGTTTTTAATATGATTTCATCTATAGTCATAGGTTCATTGTATGTTAATAAATCATAAATAGATTTTTCTTCCTTTGATAAAACAATTTTACTATTTTTTTCAAGTGTCGAATAAGTCAGATTATATTCTTCTAAGATATCACCAACGGATTCAACTAATTTAGCACCTTGTTTAATCAATTTATGACAGCCTCTACTGACTGTTGAAAAGACACTGCCCGGTACAGCAAAAACATCTCTGCCTTCACTTAGCGCAAATTCAGCTGTAATCAAAGAACCACTTTTCAAGGCAGCTTCAACAACCACAGTTCCATCTGCGACGCCGCTAATAATCCGATTGCGAGCGGGAAAAAACTTAGGATTTGGCTTTGTCCCCGGCGCATACTCAGAAAGAATAAGACCTTGTTCAGCAATTTGATCTAATAATTTATTATTTTCCGGCGGATAATTGACATCTACACCACAGCCTAAAACTGCTACAGTCGATCCAACTTCTAACGCTCCTTGATGTGCAGCTGTATCAATACCAGTCGCCGCACCACTGATTACAGTAATATTAGATTTTGCCAGTTCACGGCCTAACATTTTTGCAATATTTCTGCCATAATTCGAGGCTTTCCGTGCTCCAACAATTGCAATACTTCGATTATGAAAATTCAGATTACCACGATAAAAGAGTAACATCGGTGGATTAAAAATATTTTTTAGTCCCTGCGGATAATTTTCATCTTGATAGCTACACAATTGAATTTTTTGTTTTTCCCATAAAGTCGCTAAAGAATCTACATCTATAGATTTTTGTCTTAACTCAGTTAACTTAACACAACTATCCTTGTCAAGGCAACCACTAAAGCGTATTTCCTTATCGCTGGCATACCAAATATTTTGTGCACTACCAAAGTAATCCACCAATTTGCGTAACCGCGTACTACCGATTCCTGGCACCATTTGCAACACAGCCAAAAATATTTTGTCCACTTGCCAACACCACCTAGTAAAATCTCTGTTATCTAAAGAAAATTTCAAATTATGGGTAATTATAACACAACACTATTTTATATTACAATCAACAGCAATTATTTGCAAAGATTATTTAAAATGCATTTTGCGATATTTTCTGCTGCATTTGGCCGCGAAAGGCGCTTTGCATTAATTTTCATATTAATAAGTACATTAGAGTCTATTCTAAATATTTTGTCAATTAATTTGTCTAAGATGCTAATTTTATTAATTTTCATTGCAACTTTTTTCTTTAACAAAAATTTTGTATTTTTTTCTTCCTGCCCTGGAATTGGCTTATATATTAACATTGGCAATGCTGAACACAAAGCCTCACTTACAGTTAAGCCACCAGCTTTTGAAATAAGCAGATCTGACATTGCCATAAGCTCATGTACATTATCAACAAAACCAAATACTTTCATCTGATGTTTACTACATGGTTTGATTTTTTGTATTTTATCATAAAGCTTTTTATTCTTGCCAGTTACAACAATGATTTGCAACAAGGTTTTACACTTATTTAGCTCTTTCATCACATCTACCATTGGGAATATTCCCGCGCCACCGCCTATCATTAATATAACTTTCATATGATTAGAAAAGCCAATTTGTTCTAAAAGCATACTTTTATCATAACTTTGTCCATACATAACAGAAACAGGAATCCCAAAAGCATAGCTTTGTTCCTGTTTAATTTGATACTTTATTAAACTTTGCAAAAGACTTTCCTCTGCAACAAAATATTGTTTTGTTGTTGTATTCACCCATAATCTATGCACAACAAAATCAGTAACAACACTTACACTACGAAAATCAATTTGACACTCTTCTTTTAAATATTGCATCATACCCGCTGGTGTTGCATGTGTGCACACAACAACATCGGGTGCATAGTCCAGTAAGTATTTTCTCATTTTATTTGCAAAAAAGCAACTAACAAACCGTCTCATCCATAATGCCATGTTACTTTCATTGCCCCAAGCGTATGCACTAGCATATGCTTGAGGAATAAAAGAAAGACTACGAAAATAAATAGTTAACAATACACGTCCAAAAAATTTATTTAAAAAATCAAAAATATCTACATGTTGAATCAAAACATCATGATTGATTCTTTGCATTGCTTCAGCAATTGCCATAGCTGCTTGCTTATGACCAGCACCAACTGGCGCACTAAGAAACAAAACTTTCAGTGACTTTCCCATGTGATACATTACTCCTAAAAATGATTTTTTTCATAAAGCTCAACTTTTCCATCATCCGGACAAACTTCTACTAATTGTTTAACATTTAAACCATCTAGAATTATCTCATTCGTTATATCAAGCATTGGCACTAATACAAATCTTCTCAATGCCAAATATGGATGTGGTAAAGTTAAATTTGATAAGGATAAAGAAATATCATGATAGATCAATAAATCGATATCAATTGTCCTAGGTCCCCAATGGACTTTTCTAGTTCTCCCCATTTCTTTTTCAATAAACAGACACACACTAAGTAACTCTTCAGGTAATAAATTCGTTGATATTTTTACTATTGCGTTTAAATAGCTTGTTTGATCCTTTAGACCATATGGTTCGGATTCATAAATAGAAGATTGTTTTTCTACCGTAATTTCTGTATGTGCATTTATTTTATCGATTGCAGCTAAAATATTTTGTTCTCTATCACCCATATTAGAGCCTAAGCCCAATAAAATCATATTATTTACGACTCCGAGTCGTCTCTACTTGTACAAAGTCGATTGGTCCTGCAATTGGTACAGAAGGCTTGCGAACACGTACAGTCACTTCACCAACTACAGCATATGTTGCCAAAATTTGATCACCAATATGTCCTGCTAAAGCTTCAAGTAAGCTGAAACGTTTATGTTCTGCCAAATCTTTAACTAATTGATAAACGGATATATAATCTACCGCATCCTCTAATTGATCTGTATCAGCCGCTTTGTCATTTGTTGTTTTCATTTCAACATCAAAATAAAATCGTTGTCCCTGTTCACGTTCATACTCATATACACCATGAAAACCATAAAACATTACATTACTAATTAAAATTTTACTCATCTTTCTCCACTCCCCATCATTGCATCCATCATCTTTAAAGTTCTTTTCACTTGTTTTACATCATGAACGCGGTGAATTTGAACGCCTTTCATTTTACCGAGTGCTGCTGTCGCAATCGTACCTTCAACCCGATCACTCACAGGTAAATCTAGTACCTCCCCAATAAAACGCTTACGTGAAGTGCCTAAAAGCACTGGACATCCCAATACTTGCAGCTGTTCTAATTTTGACATAATATATAAATTTTGCTCAACTGTTTTCGCAAAACCAATACCTGGATCAATTATTATATTTTCACGTTTTATTCCATATTCTATACCTATATCAATACTTTTCCTTAAAAAATTATTGATATCGTTCATAATGCCATTTGGATAACTAATTTCATTTTTATTATGCATAACCACAATAGGTACATCATATTGAGCCACAACGCCTACCATGTCTGCATCATATTGCAATCCCCATATGTCATTAATCATATGGGCTCCGCATTCTAGCGCTGCTTTCGCGACACTTGCCTTGTAAGTATCAATCGACACTGGCACTTTACAATATGGCATAACAGCTTCTAATAATGGAAGCAATCTTTCGATTTCCTGCTCAGCAGAAATCTTTTCAGCCCCTTTATACGGTCTTGTTGATTCAGCACCTATGTCAATGATATCTGCACCATCCACTTGTAACTCTTCAACACGTTGAATTGCTAAATCTAGGTCATTATATTTACCACCATCAGAAAATGAATCTGGTGTAATATTTAAAATGCCCATTACTAGACTAGTTTCGCGACTAATCGTCAAATTCCTGTCTTTCCATTTATATTCACGCATAGGTAATTGATCTGATTTTTTCAATATTTCTTCTATTTGGACTGCAAGTTTCGCCAGCCCCCATGGCTGAATCTTCAGTTGTGTCAAAGCAAGCCAATATTGTTTCACCGTAGCAAAAATCAAGACATCCGTTAACTCTTCACTTAAATCTGCAGAATATCTCGAAACCGCCACGTCCCCTCCCTTACCTAAAAAGGTTTGTTTTAACAAATTGGCAGCTTTTGATCGAATGTTTTCTATTTTTATTATTTTAAAAACCGATTTAGGTTTAAGAATGTGAACTCCCATTGGATCACAATTAATTCTTTCAAGCTCATATTGCGCCTCTGTAAGGCTTTTAATTTCAATAAGATTTATATTCATACGTCCTCCCTATTGCCAGTAAATGCATTTTTATTGTATCATAACTATTATACATATTAAAAAATTATATACAAATATTATATATAGTTTTGTACTATTAGGAGGAAACTTAATGAAAAACCGGATTGATCCAAACTCATTTAATATTCCTGTCGAAGAAATCAAAAATGGATTTTATAGTGACATTTACTTCTTACGGACGCAAGAAATTTTAAATAAAGAAAATTATCATCCTCGCGTGACTATGCAAATTTTCCAACGCGATTATGCTACACTTTGTGGTATTGATGAGGCAATCGCAATAATCAAACGTTGCTCTTATCATCCTGAAAATATTAAGATTCACGCATTGCATGACGGGGATAAAATTGCTCCATGGGAAACGATTATGACAATCGAAGGAGATCTAGCAGATTTTTCACATTTAGAAACTGTATATCTTGGCGTAATTGCACGTCAAACAAAAATTGCTACGAATACAAGTAAAGCTGTCGCTGCGGCAAATGGCAAGCCTGTATTATTTTTCCCATCACGCTTTGATCATTACAGTGTACAACAATCCGATGGTTACGCTGCAAAAATCGGCGGTATGAGTGGCATTTCTACCCCTGCTAACGCAGTCGCTTGGAATGTGGAAGCCGCTGGTACAATTCCTCATGCCTTAATTGCAACTTTTTTAGGGGATACGTTAAAAGCAACACAGGCTTTTGATAAACATATTGATCCAAAAGTAAGCAGAGTTGCCCTTGTCGATTTCAACAATGATTGTGTAGAGACAAGCTTACAAGTTGCTCGCGCTTTAGGTGATAAACTTTACGGCGTTCGATTAGACACTTCCGATAAAATGGTGGATGCCTCACTTATAGATCAATTAGGAAATTTTGTTCCAACGGGCGTTAATGAGCAGCTTGTAAAAAATGTTCGTCAAGCGCTTGATAACGAAGGTTTTAACAAAGTAAAAATTATGGTATCAGGTGGCTTTACACCGGAAAAAATCGCCAAATTTGAAGCGAATAAAGTTCCTGTTGATGTCTATGCTGTTGGCAGTAGTATCTTCGCGACCAACTTTGACTTTACTGCTGATATCGTTTTAGTAGACGGTAAACCAAGTTCTAAAAAAGGTCGTCACTTCAACCCTAATCCACGTTTAGAATTAATAAAATAGATAGTCCAATAATAAAACGACACCGAAATGGTGTCGTTTTATTATTTTACCTTTTAAATTTTATATTCAGCAGTAACTACTTGCACAAAAATTATTTTTTTACTTCTTCTCTTCCATATATAAACTCTTACCAATCTTTGTAACAGCCTTTTTCTCAATTCTTGATACATAACTACGTGATATACCTAAAATTTTTGCAATATCACGTTGTGTTTTACGAACACCATCAGGTATACCAAAACGCATATTAAGCACTAATTTTTCCCGCTGGTTCAATGTGTTTATTTGATTTGTTAATCGTTCATTTTCACACTGCGTTTCAACCGATTCGGCGACAACATCAGACTCCGTGCCAAGAACATCTATAAGAGTTATCTCATTAACACTAAGTGTTTATCTGTTTCTTCTTCTAACCTTTGATTTAACTATATCTCGAAGCCAATCATCAAACTTATTATGATTCTCATATTCACATACATCATACTCTTCTGGGTACATTTTTTGAAAAGCTTCTTTGAATTCATCCATATTAAAATTATCAATATCTATTTGCAAATGACTTGCTACCTTATAGATTTTTTTATTAATAAACTTTATCGGACTTACCTTTGACTTTTTCTCTAAATAAATTGGCTTTCCGTTCTTTTCTACACCAAAAGCTTGGGCAGCTTGAAAGGCTCGTTCTTTCACTTTAAAAACTAAATCACTCGTAGCTAACTTTGTAACTATATCAATGGATTCCTCGCACTTCCACTTACTTAGTTCCTCTACTGCTGCCAACCTATTACGCCAACTTGTTTTATCACTTGCCTGCTTAACTAATTCGTTAATATTCGCAGGAGTTTCCAATGTGAAATCCATAGATTAATACCTCCAGTTTATAACTTGTTTTTATAATATGAACCAAATGCTTTTAAATTAAAACCGCTCTCCAAAATGAGAGCGGCTTTTCGTATTTATTTCATTATACTACCATAAAAATAACACCATTCTCAAACCCATTATGGATACATTATCAATCATTGTACTGTTTGACTACCATCTAAAATAACACCATTCTCAAACTCGTGCAGAAGATGAAAATCGTATATTTTGGTTTGACTACCATCTAAAATAACACCATTCTCAAACAATGGGCTTAATTTATCAGTTGGTGAGAAGTTTGACTACCATCTAAAATAACACCATTCTCAAACCTGCTTGTGCTTCTAAATTTTCTGCTTCTGGTTTGACTACCATCTAAAATAACACCATTCTCAAACGAAAATGATCGTGTAGCTTACTGCTTACCTGTTTGACTACCATCTAAAATAACACCATTCTCAAACTCTCCATACGCTCTACTCTACTCCAAAGTGTTTGACTACCATCTAAAATAACACCATTCTCAAACCCGATGTTTGATGAATTATGTTTAGGCTTGGTTTGACTACCATCTAAAATAACACCATTCTCAAACTTGTTTTTCCGCTAATAATATCGCTAGTGTGTTTGACTACCATCTAAAATAACACCATTCTCAAACCTCAAATTCAAGAAAAATGCCACCACAACATTCGGTATATTGAAGATGGATATGATGATCTTTATGATGTGATTCTACTACATTTCCAATTTAACTACAAGCAAATTTTATTTGAAAATCTCACATAAATCTTGATCCACAACACAGACATTTTCCGTTTCAATCGACTCATATTGCCTATTTTCAATTAGCAATATTTTGAGCTTTTGATAAAATACAAAACGATAAAAGTCTTTTATTTCCGCTGTTGATAAATAGCTTTTAATATTAACAAAAACAAATACTTCTTTGCCTAGCAATTCGAATGAAACTAACAAATAATCCAATATTTTCTCTAATAAATGAGCATCATTTTCCACCAATTGTACATTAAAAACCTTTAATAACGGTACAATATCAACAACTTCCTGACATCGCACATCAAAATCCAATTGTTCTAATAAGTGTTCTACATATTGCTGCGTATTAAAGAGTCGTTCCATTGTCATAGTATAAAAATCCTCATCAACAGACAACTCTTTAATCTTTCCATAAAGCCGATTTAAAATTCTTTTATCATTTATATCTAAATTTAATGGATTTAAAATAACTTCGACCTTATCTTTGCAAGATAAAATTTTATCATTTTCTGATAGGACAAATCGACCTTCCTCTCCCATACTCTGCTGAAACAATTCTCTTATGAACTCTGTAAAGAGACTTGGATTTTCAATAATCAATAACTCTATGATATTTTCATGAAAAACAAATTGCTTTTCCATTTGCGAATGAACTAATTTCATAGAATAATCAGCCTCTCATCGTTATCTAAAACTTCACTAGACTTCGTTCCAATGATAATCTCCATTTTTGAAAATTGTTTTTCTGTAATATTCAGCACTTCTACCAAACCATGTGTAGGTTTATTTTTACGAACATTAGCAATAACAGCCTCGGCTGCCGTTGTATTTAAAGCAAGCTTGCTATATACCGATTCTTGCATCATCATAAAGCCACTTTTAATAAGATATTGCCTAAATCGCGTATATTCTCTGCGTTCTTCAATACTCCCCACTGGTAAATCAAAAAAAAGTAGAATTCTCATAAATCTATAACTCATATGTGTAAAACCTTAGCAAAGAAATATTGTTATCATTTAATGCATTAAATACACTTTTACAATAAATCTTTATCGCATTATTTACATAATTCGTCCTTCCATCAATTTTTATTTCTTGATTTAACACATTAATCAATTGGATTTTTTCTTCCTGCTCAAATTTTTCTGGCTGCATTTGAAGTACCACCCTATCAATCAAAATCCGAAACGGCTCCATCAAGTCTGAGCCTAAATTAAATGGATTAAACATATTATCATGAAATAACCCCAATATTGTCGAATAACCATTAGCTACAATCTCTCGATTAAAAGCAGATAAAAGAATCGTATATCCATAATTTAAAGCCGCATTTACTGGTATATCTAATATTCGCGTAAACCCCATACCAAATACCGCATTAAAATATACTTTTGCTGCATGTCCCTCTCTATTCGTTTCATCTCTAAATTTGATTTCGTTAAGATATTCGCCTAGAAGATCACTTTCGTTTTTCCGCCTAATTTCAACCAAAAACTCTCGCTGCTTCCGAATTTTTTCTATGACAATTTCTGTCCATATCTCGCTCTTAATATCTTCATTCCAGCTTATCTGCTTTTTAAATTTGCTGCTGCTATCATGGCTGCCATAATAAGCAACAACTTCTGCCGTAGGATTTCTCTGTTCATCGCAAAAAATCACTTTTATTTTCCTCTTTATTAGTTCACTCATCAAACACGCAGTCATAGAAACAGCTGTCGACTCGATTAACAACGTACTAATTTCACTCAAATAGATTTTAGTCGTGGTATCGCCGCGAACCACTAAATAATTTAATTTTAAATCAAGTTTAGCCCTTCGCGAGATAACCACTATACGCCAGCTCATAAATTTAATAAATCAATCTCTTTTTCATAAATCCCCGTTGGCGATTGATTTATCATTTTAATATGATTTTTTTTGTTTATATTTTTCGACACCTTTAATTTTCCAGCTTCTTTAGAACCTCCCATCAAAGAAAGATTTGTCAAAACACTATTACATTGAAACAGATGTAATAATTGCACAATAATACTACATTGATCTTCTAAAATTAAATCCTTAAATTTCTCTTTCTTCTCTTGTAAGGTTTCCGCTTGTTTCGATAATTTTACTTTATAACACGTGTTGATCAATTTATTTTGAAATTCATCATAAAGTAGCATCACATTGTCTTTGGTTATTTTATCGTATTTTTCTTGAATTTTTAAATCCGGATTTTTTTCTCTGCGCTCCACAAATTTTATGATATTTTTTAATATCATTTGCTTATCCTGCGATAATAAAAGTTGATTTGCGCCTTTAATCAACAAGCTGTCTTCGCTTCTGCCCGACAAATGCATATAAAATCCATCAATATACAGCAATGTATCAATTTTTATTTTACGAATTAAAATTTTTGGATTTACTAAGGCAAGCTTATTTTCACAAAATGATTGCTGTTTATCCTCGAAAGTATCTTGTTTCTGCACAGCAAGATACGTCGGATAATATTCAATACTTCTTACTTTTTTCCCTTTTACTTCATGCTCTACTAACATAAAATAGGCTCCCTTAATTCCATTATAACCGCCATATTTTGTAATATCTTTTAATTTCTCATTACTAGATTTAATAGGGGCTTGTCCTTTGCCTTTTTTTACTAACTGTAAATCATAGAATGCACCATTGAATTCTCTTGCATAGCGCGTAAACAAGATATCATTTCTCTGCATCATTTTTCTTACAATTTTGATACTACCTCCATTACCCTGCAGCCAAGCAGTTTTTCCATTACGTATTACTGGAAAATCAAAGACTTTATTCAAACTATATTTTTCTCGTTTTTGTATAAAATAAATTGGGTTTTCGGTAAATTTCGTATGATATACATTACCTACAACAATATTTAGATAAGCATCTTTTGCATGATGATAATCATTTAACTCCCTCACCTTAATAAACTCTTTTTCTTGCCGAAATTTTGCTACATTGCCAGCCTTAACATACACAATTTCTGACTCTTGCATAGCCTGTTTTAAAATGTGTGCAACAGCTTTTGTACTTTGCCGAGTTTCAACTAGCTGTCTGCCAATAAACGCCGCAAGTTCTTCATCAGTAAACGCAGTCGTCCTCGTTAAACGATGATATTTTTTTTCACTGATAAAGCCTTTAGCATATAGCATTTGCCAAAAACTTTTTTGTTTATTACGAATTTCTGCACAAATTGGATATTCGTCAGATTTATTACCATTTATAATTTTTTTCACCAACACACGATTATCTATGCTGTCATCGGTAATCTTCGACTGAGGAAAAATATGATCAACATCATAAATGTTTACATTAAACAATTCATCCAACACTATGCTTTCGTCCGAATACATGCATCGTCCCATTTGTGTATAGTAAAGATATAGTCTATCACTTCTAAACATACTATCTGGTGTTTTTTCTAGCTCTTCTTTCCACTGACGTTCTTCGTCCTTACAATTTTTATATAGTGCTATTAATTTATCTTTTCTAGAAACAGTACGTTTCTTTTTCTCTTCGCCTCTTGCCATTTCAACGAAAATACGTTCTGGCTGAGTCCCCATCACTTTAGTAATTTCTCTTACTATTGTGAGCGTCTGCCAAATCTGTCTTTTTACTGCTGGCGATACATATAATTCATTAACAGTCTGATAACTTAAGCTGCTGCTTCCTGAAATATTTTGATTATGTTTTTTTATCGCATCAAGATACAAACGTTCCACACTAAGCAGCTGCATTAAATTTACATTTTCATAACGCATTGCCTGTATAATCGTTTGAAGTTCTCCAGTTTCTTTATTTGGCGCAAAAAGCTCTGATAAAAACTTATTGGATAATCTCCCCTAATCTTTATATCTAAGCGTAAGTAGTTCTCTCATTTCTTCATCGGAAAAATCGCAGCTATAGCTTTTTAATCGCTTTTTTAATAAATCTTTTGCATCACCAAATATAGTGATATCACTAACTAATTGTTCAAGAATCGCTAAAGAAACTTTCTTTTTGCAAAAAATTCGTGAAAAATCTAAGTACGTTGACAAAGAACTCTTAAAATCTCCATCAATGCCACTAATTTTTTCTTTTTCTTTTGCCTCTAATACGCCTTTGGCAACAAGATAATCTGTTAATCGTTTTATCGTAACCTTTTTGTACTTTTCAAATAAATTTTGATATAAATCTTTTTTCAATTCTACAGAAATTTTCTCGTCATGAATTTGTAAATTATTCAATTCATTTAACACCATAAATTCTTGATACGCTAAAGATGCTTTCGGCAAAACATCTTCACCACTTAAATACGTACATTTATTCGTCATCCGCTTGATAAATGCTTCCGCACTTTTTTCTACATCAATACGTTCATCAAAGTTCCAAGGATAGACTTTCCCTTCTATTTTGAGTTCTGCCCAATAAAACCCAGCCTCTTTATGTGCTCCATTTACTGGACCAACATAATATGGAATTCTAAATTTAAAAATCGCTAGAATCTTATCACACACAGATAAACCTTTTTCATCCGTTTGGTTCAAAAATGGCAGATATTTTTTTGCATTGGCTAAAATCTTTTTCAATTCGATTTCTTGTAATTGATAAGGGATCACACTATTATCTTTTGAAACTGCTTTAGGCAATAACGTATTCAATTCCATTTCTTGTTTTAAGTAAATCAGATGTTGATCGCTTTCATTAGAAATATTTTTAAAAATCCCCCGCAAATATTTACAAAGAAGCTCTTGATTGCATTTAGAGTCTTTAATGGCTATTTTTTTACCATTTTTCTTACACATGCCGATATAAGCACAATAATTATATTTTTCTTCTGAACTACGAAAAATTTCTATAAACTTCTCTTTGGACAGATACTTTTTCACTGCATTTTTTAATAAAATTAAATCTTTACGATGTTTATCATATATAGCAGTTTTAGCGTAAGATAAAGATTCCTTGCCCTGTAAAGTATCCGCTAGAATTGCCCAATCATATATTGTCTTAATCTTAGCTAAAACATAATACCTCTCACCTAAAGCTTCTTCCAACACATTTTGATTCTCTTCAAAATTGCCATCAGCAAAGGATATTTTATTTTTTTCAAAGTCTTCTAATGATTCATCAGCAAATACATGACTCAATGACTTTTTACCACCAGCAATTAACCCCAAAATAGCACATCTTTGCTTGTCTTTTGTATCTACATGAAAAACATCTTTTAAATTTTTCTCCTTCTTTGAAATTCCATCTTTAGCCTTTAGAATTTCCTCTACTGTCTCAACATGATCAACGACCAATTCAATTTGCATTTCATCTTTAAGAACCTGCTGAAATTCTCTAAAAGAAGTTTTTATAGAAGTTATAACATCTATTTTTTGCCCTGAAAATAAAAAATGTCCTCTATGCTTTATGATATGATGGATAGCCAAATAGACTTCCCTGATGTCATGTACAGTATCACAATCAATTAATTCTTTCCGTAAATGATAAATTGTCGGATATTTTTGATGATATACTTTGTCATCAAAATTTTTTTCTGCAAACAAAGTATTTTTTTGTATAATCGTCTTATCTTCTTCATAATAATAACTGTCATGCAACCTTTGATAAAATCCAAGATCAACCTTGCTTATCTCCTCTGCGAAAAGTTCCTGCAATAAACGAATGCGCTCTACCCTACGTTGCAATCTACGCCTACCACTCCGAAATACTCTTCGTTCTTGCGCTGATTTTGCTGCCTCAAACAGTCGTACGCCCCACAAAGCTTTACCATGTGAACGTAAAATCTTATAGTTTTCATCTGTTACTGCCCAACCTACAGAAGAAGTTCCTATATCTAAACCCAAATAATACTTTGTCTCATTATTCATCTTGACACAACTCCTAATATAGTTTATTATGAAGGCAATCTTAGACTACCATTTAAGATTACACCATAAGTTCAAATAAAAATTTATTCAAATCGTCACTTTGTGACCCACATTGGTGGATAAAAAACTCGCTTTTGCGAGTTTTTTTATTAACATCAATTATGTTAAACTTATAATACTTTATTTCTTTATTCCTTATTTCTTTATTCCTTTTCTTTATCCTGCAAAATAAAGGAAAGATAGTAAGTTTGCTAACCTTTTTAACAGAACAAACTCTAAGAATTATTAAAGCACAAATGACTACACCCAATAAATGGATGTGGTCATTTGTGGTCAAAAACGCATTTCGAGTTATTTTTATAAAATAAAAAAGCAATACTAAAAAAAGCAATACTATAAGAAAAAACAGAAAACTATTCCCCAGTACACAATCTTCAAAAATGGTAGCCCATATATACACTCTTACTGTCAATTGGCCTTAAAGTAAATATATAAAAACATTAGATTAAAAAAAAAGGCGGCGACCAAGTACATTTTTTGTACCTAGTCGCCGCCTTTAAAACTATTTTTCGATTCCTTAATATCCTGTTCGTAATGGTCACAAAATTGTTACCACAAAAGGCAAATAATTGATTTTATAGTTTATTTACCACTGTTCATATTAATCATCTGTACTATTCGTGGCACTTCCCTTTTAGATTGATACTGAACACTATAACATTCTCCTTGATATCCGTCTTGAGTCTTATTTCTATATGGATAAGGTTTCTTAGGCGTTGTTTCTAAGTTTTCTACAATATATCGGTCAATATTAGCAACAATATCTCTACTTCCCCATATACGAAGTCTATCTGATGATATTTTTTCCCCACGCCTATTTTTATAATGCCAAACATCTTTCGTACTTTTTGTATAGCAATACCCACGTATAAAATCTAACTCATTGATATCGCCTTTAGGATATTGACGAGTCTTATCTAATCTGCCCGTCCATCCTAATTGAAAAAGCTTTTGCGGTAATATATTTGATAAAGGCACTCGTGCAAATGTCTTTATTCTTTGGGAATGATATATTATTGGCTTTACTTCAATAATTTGAGCTATTTGTATTAATAATGCTTCATCATGATAGCGAATATAAAAATTCGAATTAATTATTGTACCAATACCCCACGCAAAGCCTACGATCCAATCAATTGATAAATTATTAAGATTCATTTCAGCCCTTTCCATATACGCCAATTAATCAGTTATAATCGATTCCATTTTGCCTATATCTACTTTTCAGTATTTCCAAGGCATTGAATTTAATTGTCTACAATCTCTTTTACCCTCCGATAGAATGTAGTTTTACTATATCCTAGTATTTTCATAGCTTCAACAGCAGTTATTTCTTTATCTTGCCATTTTTTAATGATAATTTTTTGTTCTGAAGGTATAGGAAGCTTTTTGCGTCCGTATGGTCGCCCCTCTTTTAAACAGAGGTCAATACCTTCACGTTGTTGTCTTCTTATCTCTTGTCGCCTTTGATCAGCCACATATGCTAATAGAGATAAGAATTGATCTTCCATTAGTTTACCTATATCGCCCATATTTTTAAATTTGCGACTATCAAACAATTCTTGGTTATCTAGAGCAATAATATCGGCTCCAATTGTCCTAGTTATTGTTTTCCACTCAGTTATGACTTCATCATAGTTGCGACCTAAACGATCAAGACTATCAATATACAATAAGTCTCCTTGCCGGATTGTCCTACGCATCGCAATATAACCTTCACGATTAAAGTTTTTACCACTTTTTTTATCTACATAGATAAACCTTTCTTCAATATTTAGTTCATGCATTTTTTCTAACTGTCGCCCAAGATTTTGATCTCGGTCAGATACGCGGATATATCCTATGTTCATTTTTAATTCCTACTTTTTTATTATGATACCTTATTATACCATAATTTTCCCAAAAAGTTATCTATTTATATGGAACGTTTCAAAATAATGTTTTATGACATTTTGATACTAAAATAATATAAGTGTCAAAATGTATACTTTTTGGTAGGTAAAATGCAAAAAAATTTTTCCATATAATATAAATAGTTTGTGCAATTTTTTCAATTACACAAACTATTTATACTTCAAACATAACTAATCTCTTTATTATTCCCTTTAGTAGCTCAACAAAACTTTTCGATGCTCATTTTCACTTAATTTATAACTATCAGTCATTATTGAGCATCCCATAATATGCTTTAATTTCTTTAGAATACACATTTAAAAATTTTTCAATAACAGTCTCATTTCCGCTGTACATTTCATCACGTTCAAAAAGTAGAACATCAATTTCCTTTTCTAATCTATTTTTTTCATCCAAATTATCAGTATTCATTTGCTCAATGTTTCTCTTGCCAATCATATCTGCCATAATTTCTATTGCAACGTCACGATCAACTAGTTTTTCCCCAATACTTTTAGTTTGCATAGAATAATTCCTCCACACATTCATTAAATTTACGACTTCTTCACCATGCATTTTCCCAAGTACCCCTGTACTAATATTTTTATCCTTACTTTTAAGATTTAGTTTTAAGTTATAGGTTATCGGTTAATAGTAATATAATTATATCATATTTTTACATATATCCGGCTTCCCTTTTTTATCATTAAAGATTGTTTTACAATCTGGATATGCATTGCAAGACCAAAACTCACCTTTTTTACCTTTCAGTTTTCTCAAATATCCTTTTTTGCAAATAGGGCAAAGCTGAATGATAGGCTTATTTTTTTCATCAGGAAAAGCTGCATCACATTTCGGGTAGTTTGTACATCCCCAAAAGTACCCGTTCGACCCTTTTCTCCGTGTTAATGCAGATTTGCATTTTGGACAACGTATAATATTTTTCGGTTCATCAATATTGATATGCTTTGCACTATCTACTAATTTAAGAATTCCCTGCTTCTGCTGTTCAAAAAAAGTCATAAGACAAATCTTGTTTTCTAAAATTTCCTCTAAACTATTTTCCCAAATTGCTGTAGTATCCGGATAAGTAATCTCATCGGGTAAAATTTTTATCATCATTTCAGAAAGTTCTGTTGGAACTAAGAATTTTTTATCTAACGCAATGAAATTCTTCTTCAATAATTCATCAATAATTCCGGCACGTGTCGCTTCTGTACCTATTCCGGATACATTTTTAAGCTGCACTTTAAGTTCTGGACTTTTTACATACTTATGAATTTCTTTCATTGCTTGCAAAAGTGTTGATGCAGTAAACCGTTTTGGTGGAGTAGTCGTTTTTTCAAGACATCTTCCATCAGCGTATTTTAAAATTTCACCTTTTGTAATTACAGGTAGTGCCTTATCATTCTCTTTTTCCTCTTGTTTTTCAATAGAAGAATAAATTTCTCTCCATCCTGGCGTAATAATTACCTTACCAGTTGCAGTAAAAATTTCACTAGAACATTCAATCCAAAGTTTTGTTGCTCGATATACATGAATTGGATAAAATTGCGCTGCATAAGCTTGAGCAACCATATAGTATAAATTCTTCTGTACTTCCGTTAAAGACTCAAATTCACAAGGCACTCTTGTTGGAATAATTGCATGATGAGCTGAAATCTTTTTATCATTCCAAGCCCTGCTTTTAATAGAAAGATTTGTTTTTGCAATTATTTGATCTAAGTTATGATAAGAGATATTTTTTAGATTGTTCAAAATCTCTGGTACATCATTAAACTGATTTTCTGGAAGAAAGTCACAATCTGAACGTGGATATGTAGTAAACTTTTTTTCATATAACTGCTGCATTGCATCAAGAACTGTTTGAGGATCGTAGCCATAGCGTTTACCGGCATCAATTTGTAAAGAAGACAATGAATACGGTAATCGTTGTACTTCTTTTTTTTCTGTTTCTTCAACTTTTGAAACTGCTCCCCTGCTATATTCTGCAGCAGTTTTTATTTTTTGCAATAAGTCCATTGCAACATTTTTGTCCAATAAGCGATTTTCAGAATCAAGCTGACAGTTTTCATTTGGCTGCCATGTAGAAACAATCGTATCATTCTCATAGAGCCAATCAATTTGGACCTGATAATGAATAACAGGTTTAAAAATTTTAATTTCATGTTCTCTGCGTACAACCAATGCCATTGTAGGAGTTTTAACTCTGCCGATATTTAATACATGCTGATGGCCTGCATTTCTGGCAGCAATAGTATAAGCTCTGGACAAATTCATTCCAACCAACCAATCTGCTCGTGATCTTGCAAGAGCAGAATTTTTAAGTCCAATAAAATCACTATTGTTTTTCAAATTGCACAAAGCAGCCTTAATACTTTTTTCATCTAAAGCATTGAGCAAAAGCCGTTTAACCGGTTTCTTATTTCCTACATAATCTAAAATTTCATCAATAAGCAGTTGTCCTTCGCGGTCAGGATCTCCAGCATTTATAATTTCATCTGTATCGGAAATTAACTTTTTTATAATTTGAAATTGTTGCTTACAATTTTCAGCTACAATAAGTTGCCACACTTTTGGAATAATCGGTAAATCTTCTAACCGCCAATTTTTATATGCATCATCATATTCATCTGGATTTTTTTGACGTAATATATGTCCATACGCCCAAGTCACTATATCATTTCCAATTTGTAAATACCCATTTTTACGAACAGGAGTACCTAATACTTTTGCGATTTCTGCCCCCATATTCGGTTTTTCAGCAATATATAATCTCATAAAATATACCTCTCCTAAAATATTTTTTTGCTTTTATGAAATAAACTTATCTTCGTTTTTTTCCTTGTCGGTCCTAGAAAATTCAGAGGAAGTGTGATTTGCTCCTTCATCAATTTCCATTGCATCAGGATTTTCTTCATGCTGCTTCTCTTTTAAAATATTAACGATTTCCCCTACCGTCTTCTTGTCAAAATTCAAACCTTCTTTTTGCAAATTTGAAAGCAAGTTCTTCAGTAATCGATCTTTTTTCTTTGCCTCCAAAACATTAATATCTTCTTCAACTTTTCTCAATTGTTCTGTTTGCACCTGAATCACTGCTTTGTGTTTTTCACGTTTTTCTTGCAGCTGTTCTATTTTTTTGTCCAATCTCATATCTACATCCATAAGTTGCAGCACCTTTCTTTATCTAAAATTTATTTTTAAGCTTACTTAGCACCATCAATACTTCATCGTGGTCGTAGCTATTTAAAATACCTGCCTCTTCAAATATTCTTCCGGCAGAAATTAATTTTTTCGTTCGTTCTTTTCTCTTTAAAACAGATATTTGATGACGAAACACAGCATCTTCCCGCTTGTGTTTTTCAATCCGTTCTTTCAAAGTTTCAAGATGACATTTTTTCCTATCCAATACATTCATTACATCACCGCCTACCCTCCGTTAAATTTAATATAGCATAAAGATACTATATTTTGTGGTTTGTACGGTAATTACTACACATTCACTACAACAACTAGATTTAAAGGCGTGATACAATAAATGTAAGATTTAAGAGAGGCGCACTTAGGAGTTTCTCTATTAAGAAACTCAGAAAATTTATGAAAAGACGTTAAAACCTTAAAATTCCAATACCTGCCACTCGCCTTCGCTCCTTGAACTGCGTTGCTTAAAATCTTCAAAAACACAAAAGAAAGGAATCGTTTTCATGGCGTGTTATCACTTCACAATCAAAGCTGATAAAAAACCGGACGGTACAAAAATATCTGCTTCGGTGCATGTTGAATATATTGCCCGCGAAGGTAAATATAAAGACTATGAAAAAGAAGAAACTGCAGAACAAGAAAATTTTAGAAATCAACTTTTCAGCGATAAACCCATAGAAAATGCGTTAAAAAAGCCTACACTTCTCTATCGCAGTCCATTTGGCAGTATCATTCGTACCAAAAATGGAATCAGAGTTTCCGACAACGCTTCTGTAGAAACCGTAGCGATTGCTCTGGCAATAACAGAAAAGCTGTATGGCGGAGAGATTCAGTTAAATGCAAGCGATGCTTTTAAAGCGCAGGTTTTAGTCGCCGCAAATGAAATGGATCTACCTCTACATTTCGTAGACACTGCGTTAGCTCAAAAATACGAAAAAATGCAAAAGGAGAAAAATCATGTCAGAAGAAAATTTGAACGAAGCGGTAGAAAATTTAGAAAACCGAAGAGCATATCCACTCAGCCAAACATTAAACAGCGTACCCTCAAAGCTGTTACCAAAACGGGATTCAGCTTGCCAAAATTGTCCGAACGCCATATGGTTTTGCATGGAGAAAAATCTACATTGTTACTGTCGGGTCATGATGATGGAGATTTACTCCTCAAAGGATCAGAATTTTATCGATCTGTGCGATGGGATGCTTCTGGGGCAAGACGAGGAATCGTAAAAAAAGTTGCAAATGATATTTTAGCAAACGTTCAGAAACATTTGGATTCTGTATTTGCAGCTTCACACGTTCAGTACATCAACCGCGAAGCTGCTTTTAAACAACGCGGAGACTGTATTTATAAAAATCATCATCTACCAAAATGGGCAAATGGGTCAGCAAAGCATTTTTTTACCATGGCAGATAAATACGAACGTGTGAATGGTGTTCGTTATAAAGAAATTGAATTCGCTCTGCCAAATGAATTAAAACTGGAACAACAAAAAGAAATCATTGGTCAGTTTATTGAAAACCATTTAAAAGATTTTTATTATGCCTATGCAATACATGATAAAATTGGCGTTATGAGTACTGGTGAACATAATACACATGTGCACATCATGTTTAGCGAAAGAAAAATTGATGAAGCTGAAAAAATACAAGAACGTGCTTGTAATGAATTTTTCAAAAAAGCATATCCCAATGCAAAAAATTTAGACGACTTACGTCGTGGTGGAGCAAAAAAAGATCCCAAGTGGAATGGTGAAAACAGAGCAAACTATCTTTCTATCATGCGGGAAGATTTCGCAAAAATACAAAATGCCACACTTGAGAAATATGATATTCCTGATCGGGTTGATCACCGTTCCTTAAAAGTACAAATGGAAGAAGCCAGAGCCAGCGGCAATATGAGACTTGCCGAGCTCCTAGACAGAATGCCAGAAGAACATATCGGCCCTGATACTGCATTAAAAGAAAATCACCCCAAAGTCATAGAACTGCAGAAATATAGAGCATATAAACGCGAACACCAGCAACTTCTTTATGCTGCAGAGCTTATGGAAAATTCAATTGCTGAAGACATTACCAATGACGTAGCTGCAATCAGCACGAAAGCAGCTTCTAAAATTACGCGTCTTGAAGAATACAAAAAAGCACAGGAAACAAATTTCACTGTGCTGAAAAACGATATGTTAACGGCATTAAAAGAAGCAACTGCCCTCAATCGCATTGTTATTTGGAATAAAGATGCTATAGAGATCGCAAAGTTAAAGTTCATGACTTTAGAAGAGAAAGAATTATGGCAAGGATTAAAAAACTTACAAGAACAAAAGGATCACTGGACAATTTTTAAAAAGAACTTTAGAAAACCAGCATCTCATCAACAAACTGCTTTAGAAGCATATAATGCTCTACTGCCTGAACTTGATCATCAAATATATATTTTAGATGATCAAATTAAAAATACTGTTTCCAAGATACAACCTATTTCTGAAAGACTTTCCTCACCCACAATGCAATCAAAAATACAAAAAGAAACTGCAAAAATTCTTTGGGAAGATAAAAGTACAAAGGAACGATTAAACAAAGCGAATGAAAATTTAAACTTGTCCATCGAAAAATTACAACAGGAGATTCATAAACATACAAATAATGAAGAAACTGTATTTACTGCAAAACGACTGCAAGAAATCCTTTCTGCCTCTTATGACAATCTTAAAATGGAATATGACCGTACCCGAGAAGCAGCTCAAAAACTTGAAAGTCGAGTTATATCTTATGATCGAGCGATTGCTATAGCAAAAGATATCTATGCTCATGGTGATTTTAAAAAGCTGCGTGAAGAATACCGCGTTTTAGAAAAAAAAGAAAAATATCTTACTACTGATAAAATAAACTATCAGCAATCAGAAGAAGAATTTTCAAAGATATCCAAACCAAAATTTTGGCAAACCTCTCAAACTAAAACTGATTATGAAAACAAAAAACAAGAACTTTTACAAAAAGCTAATCAATTATCCTATCGTGAAAAAATGCTACTTTCTGAAAAATCCAAATTAGATCACGAGCAAAGTAGATTAAATGCTCTTTGCGAAGCACCTGAAGGAAAGTCTAAAATCGAAGAAATTGCAATGGGGATTTTAAAGAAAAATCAGCCTATCGCTGAAAAACATAAGGCACTTATGGAAAAAACAAAAGAAAGTTTACAGAAATTCAATCATACAAAAAAACAACTGCAAGCAGTTAAAAAGCAAGCAGCCGTTGATAAAAATACTACCCAATATGCAGTTGTAAAGCACCATTCTTCCGGCGGTGGGTACAGCCCAAGCTCCGCGCCTTCCATCATTGCCGATGCAATTCTTGGAGACCCAAAAGCAGTACAACTCGTTGCTCGTATTAAGCCTGGTCTTGGAGAAATGGAAAAAGATTGGGATATGATGACCGAAATCGAAAAAGACGAAAAACTTAATAGCATAGAAAATATTGATCGCTACTAAACCTTTATGAAATATAGTTAATATCATATAATTATAAATATAGACAAAATGATTTCTTGATTTTTCATAAAAAGGACGGTCTTTACTATGCATGCAGATAGAATCTTAGCCATCAGTGATATCCATGGACAAAATAAAAAATTTCTTTTACTTCTAAAAAAAGCCGAGTACAATCCAGACCATGATTTACTCGTTGTATGTGGTGATATGATCGATCGCGGTACAGAGAATTTAGCCACTGTTAATACTTGTATAGAATTAAAGAAAAAAGGTGCCATCATTTTAAAAGGAAACCATGAACAATTTGCTCAGGAATGTATAAAAGACATGCTATTAGAAAGGCCATCTATGGATCTTCGCTTATGGGTAAATCATAATGGCGGCAGCAACACCTATGATGAATTATTAGCTCTATCTAAAAGTCAACTTAAAAACCTTCAAAATTTCTTTAGTACTCTCCCTTTATATTTTGCAAAAGATCACTATATTTTCACACACGCAGCAGCTAATACTACAAAACCTATAGAAAAAAATACTGAAAACGAAACAGTATGGTCAAAGGATACTTTCTATTATCGTCCAGCATATAAAGATAAAATTATGATTTTTGGACATAAACCAACCTGGCTTTTGCGTCCATCTTCAAAAAATAATACTCCAGAAAACGCTACAATTTGGTTCGATATTAATTTTAATGACAAAATAGGTATTGACTGCGGTAGTATCTTTGGTGGAAAACTAGCCGCTTTAGAACTGCCAGGTATGAGAGAATTTTACGTCTAATAATTTTAATCACATGATCTATATGACTGGTGACACGCATGGACAATTAGATATATTTGAGTGTCAAACCAACTACAAAAGAAAGGGCAAGCAGTCCATCGACTGTTTTGCCCCTTTAAATATAGCTATTTATTTTGAACTCAATCGTCCTATCTTTCTATTCCCCTTGATTTAGTCACAACTTTTATATTTAAACTTTTTTCAATACCACGCACAAACTTGCGAATATCTTTCAATGGTTCAAGGCTATGCCTCATTATACATTTCACACGTTCCAATGAAACACCAGCCTTTAAAAGTTTTTCAACAATCAGCTTATTCGTATCTTCTTTCCATATCCGTCCATTCTGATTTAACACTTCTTTTGCATAAGCAGTAAACAAAGCTTTTGAATCAGCCTTTTTCGATAAATCGGATATAGAAACTCCCTGTAAGATTTCTTCACAGCGATCAAGCTTCAATATTTCTGCCTTTAGTTGCTCTAATTTTTCAAGTGTCCATTTACTTTCTAAATTAGGCGGATTTTGCGGATATATCTTTATTTCACGATCAACTGCTTTTTCAAGAATGAGTTTAGGATTTTCAAAAGAATTATTATATACTTTTGCGACATCCGCAACATGAACAGCAAGAGGCAAAAGTTTCATAGCCTTTTCATATCGTGCTTGAGTTTTTTCATGAGGAACATCATGCCCCCCTTTTTGTACTCGATCATGCACACGATTTATATTAATTGTAGAATCTTGAGTAGTTATGTACCTGAGATGCACTTCATAACCTTTATCTCTAGCCTCCTGCATCAAGGTGATTTTAGCCGGAGTAGACATTACCGTTTCAGTAGCAAACGATATCTTCTTATTGAGTGCTTCCTCTCTTAATAAATCAGCTTTTTGAGCTGCCTGCAAATTGATCTGTGCAGTCAAATCTTCAGTATCAAGCCCTTGCTTCACAACAATTTCTTTCGCCATATCATCCGCATTAATATAGAGGTTGGGCAGTGCATCCTGACCAGTCGCTATGCGAATTAAACTGCTCTTACCTGAGCCATTCGGTCCTGCAAAAATGACAAGACGAGGCTTGTCCTCACTCATTTTTCATCATCCCCATAGACTTTGATATATTCCTTGTGCCCATCTGGATAGAGATGATACACACCTTTTGCATCTCCATGAGTGCTTGGTCTGCCTGCTGCGTGCGTTTCGGCAATTGCCTTGCGAGTTGCCTCGGCAAACATAGCTTCTTCTTCCTCATTGGTCAATTCCCATATTTTCTTAGACATTGTAATTCACATCCTTAGATTTATTAGCTTTTACAGAAGTCCGTTTTAAATTTTCTAATAGTCCTAATTTTTCATTTTCCGTTAACAAAAATATTTCCTCACCCTATATATCTTGTCGTATAATATCACCAAATTCTCTTAACGTAATCTTACCTATAATATATTGTTCAACTAATTCTTTAAATCCTTCTGGTATAATACAACCTTCTAATTCAAAACTTGCCATAGCATATTCTATTTGTTTTTGACGTTCTTTTGGGTGAGAATTCATCATAAAATCATCCTTTATAATTTAGTAAAAATCATAAACTTTTCTACTTATATTATACCACAAAAAACACTATAACCCCAGTGAAATCAAGGTTTAACACTACAATAAAATCTTACAATTTTTCATCATCTCTATAGACTTTGATATACTCCTTATGTCCATCTGGATAGAGATGATACACACCTTTTGCATCTCCATGAGTGCTTGGTCTGCCTGCTGCGTGCGTTTCGGCAATAGCCTTGCGAGTCGCCTCGGCAAACATAGCTTCTTCTTCCTCATTAGTCAATTCACGAAAATCTTTTTTCATCTCTAATGACCTCCTTTATTTCCTATAAAGTAAAATTTTATCTTTATCTATTTCACCTTTTAATATAGACGAATCCTCCAATTGATCCACCGTTAATATATCAACTTTTCCTTTTCCTAATGTAGAAAACTCCATATCTTCAAGAAAGCTTATTAAATGTACCAATGTTTTTATTTTTCCCGGCTTAATTAACATATCTATGTCACTTTTTTCAGTTGCTTCATTTCTTGCATAAGAACCAAAAAGATAAACCTCATCTACTCCATGAGACCGTGCGATAGAAAATACTTTTTCCTTTATTTCTTCAAACGTTAGCATGGAATCTCCTTCCTTCTTTTACAATATTATATCATACAATAAGTTGTCGTTGCCTCAAACTTTTTATGGACTCATCCATGGTAAGCATTCCATATTCTGCTCTCATATAATCCTTTAACTGAAATGCTTCTCCTGTACGGATCAGTTTCTCTGTAGCAGGCGTCTTAAGTAAGACCTCAAATGCAGCAACACGTCCATTTCCATCCTTTTTAGAGATAAGTTTCTGGGCTACAATACCTAAGAAACAATTGGCCAGTTCCGTCTGTACTTGCTTTTGTTGTACAGCAGGAAAATACTGCAATATTCGATCAATTGCTTCGATTACATTGCCCGTATGCAAAGTCGTGATTACTAAATGACCAGTTTCTGCAGCAGTTAAGGCGGTAGCTATTGTTTCTGGATCACGCATTTCTCCTGCCAGAATAACGTCAGGATCCTGCCGCAAAGCAGCTTTTAGTCCATCTGCAAAATTCATGCAATCCTTTCCTATTTCTCTTTGTGAAATAATAGATCGTTTAACGGAATAAACATATTCAATGGGATCTTCGAGCGTTATAATCTTCCTATATTTTGTTTCATTTATATGATCAATCATAGAAGCCAATGTCGTAGTTTTTCCACTGCCAGTTGGACCAGTAATGACAATAAAACCGTGTTCTTTATTTACCAAATTCCGAAGGCTATACGGAAGCATCAATTCCTGCATTGTTAATATACTGTTATTGATCAAACGAAATGCAAATGATATTCCTCTATGATCTTTAAAAATATTCACACGAGCACGCAGTATTTTATTTTCTAATGTACTCTCACAAGAATACGCAGCATCTGCATCTCCTCTCTGTCCAAGTTGTTGAAGCTGATATGCGTTTAAAATTTCTGCTACGAGTTTATTACTATCTCCAGCCTCCATCACCGGCATATTTTCCCCTAATGTTTCAATCTCTCCATTAATACGCATAGTTGGAACAACATTTGTAATAAGATGCAGATCCGATCCATTTTTCTTTGCTACAACAGATAACATTTCCTGTATGGATTTCATTGTTCATCTCCCTTTCGAAAAAGATGTCCATTATGAACATCTTTTCTAAAGCCATTGCAAGCACTTAATCCTTGCAATGGCTTTTCCTCTATCGCCCCATATCTTTAAAGGTTGGTTTTCCTTTATCACGGATTAAACTATCCTTCTGCTTAAGACCGAGTTTATAATGAGCTTCACCAAGTTCAAAACGATTAAGTTTTTCCAAAAAGTCTTTATTTACACCAGCAGTATGATATGTAGTCACCAATTCTTTAAAATCTCTTATAACACCATCTTTAAAAGAAAATTTAGCCTGAGAATCATTTAACACTGGATTAATTTTTTCCAAATAGTATTTTGCTTGCAAAATATCCGCTTGTTTTTTCTGTGGAAACTTTTTAAAAACATCTTTATCTTCTATAATCTCCTCTACATAATCAGCAAGCTTCTGGCAACACACCTGCATTTGAGCTACTTTACAGCTTTCTCTACAAGACGTGATTTTCTCCGGATCCATCGGAATATTTTGTTGAATATCAGCATTAACCCTGACTTCAACGCCCAAAGCTTTAGCCATTGCCATAGTTTCTCTGACTTCCATAGTCAGCATTTTTTCTGGAAATCCAGCTTCCGATGAATATTCACAATCGTGAATCGCATCCAGAATAGTTGCATAAATACAGGCTGGATCAGATTGTTCTTTTAGCCCAATTAATTTTATATGGTCAATGGTATTTTTAAGCATATAATAACTTAAACATTCCAAAGCCTCGTTTTTCTTCCCCTGCATCAGAGCAGTTGCAACAACTTTCAAATCCTGCGGACGATGTACTGCCGGCAGCATCCATTCATATGTATTTTCCTTAAGTACAGCTTTATAATTGTTTTGTTCTTCAACAGTAATTTGAGAAGTAATATCTTCTGGTAAATGATCCAATCGGGTCAAATTATTTTCAACAGTCTGACAAACATTTGAATCCGCTATATCAGCAGAAGTGGGAACCATAAAATCTTTAGGGAGTTCAACATGAAATCCCTTTTCACTGCCCTGCCTGGAAAGTGCCTTCACGACATAATTGCAAAAATCCACTTTTATCTTCACATCATCATATGTCCATGACGATACGGAATCATGGTCTACCACCAAAGTCTCTTGCTTAATTTTTTCAAAATTATCAATCGCTTCTAAAAAATTCATATTTAATCTCCAAAACATCCTTTCGACGTTATATAAGTTAGCATCTTATCTGGCATATGTAACAGGACGTTGTTTTTTTGTTTTATGCTGCTTTTTTTTAATTCTCGGTTTTGACTTTATAGATTGCTGAGAAATTTGCTCGTGAACCGGCTCTGTCTTTGAAATATTTGCCTGAATAGTTTCAGACTTAGCCACTATATAGTCTTTTTTATTTCCTATATATTGTATTACTCGCTCAAATTTTTCAGCAATTTTCTCTGTTTGTGCAGCAATAATTTCTGTTAACTTATTTCGCGCTGCCTGCTCAATTTTTCTGGGAAATTCAACAACACTTTGCTTCACATCCAAAACCTTAGCTTTGACCTTTTGATATATTTTAGCAGCCCTAAATGGAGATTTTTGAGTTTCTTTCTCTCTATCTTCTGCCATCTGTGTTATTTTATCTTCTAAAAGTTCTCGAGAATCGATTAGTTTGCTCATAAGAGAACCTTCTTGCACCATACCTTTATTCTTAAGTTGCGAATCTATGGAAATTAAAATTTCTTTAATCTCTTTTATATCCTTTTTCAAACCTGCATCTCTGTAGCATACTTTTTCCTGTTCAGCTCTTAAGTAATCTGCGCTCTTCTTAAAAGCTGCAAATACTTTTTCACGCCCTTTATCAATTACACTCTTTACAGAATGTTCAATTGATTTTTTCAGAATGCTTAAACTTTCTTTGATTGCCGGAATATTTTCTCTAGATATATTCTCCCATACCTCGGGAGAAGTTCCATATTTCTTTTCAGCATTTTCCATGTCATTCATTTGATTGAACATTTCCACTGCCATTTGCTGAATCTCTGTCTTTATCTCTGGATCTGCTTTTCCAACGCTTTCTTCAACATGTTGTAAAATGTCATTCTTTATTAATGCACGTGACAAACTTCCGAATCGGTCTGCTACATCAAAAACAATATTCCATTGCTCATCAACGGACATAACTCCGTTTAATTTTTCAATAGTCTTTTCAAAATCCACATTCATTTTATCGGGCATTTTCTGCCCATTTTCTTGAAGTTTATCCTTCCATTTTTTCAGTATTTCGACTGCTTTTTGAACTGTATCAGCCCCCAGCAATTCCCGTTCAATCCCGAAAAGCTGGCTTTTCACATCTATATTTTCCATAAAATCATTCCCCCATCATTTATAAATTTTTAACTATTTTCAGTACAGTAATTTTTATCTACAATATCCATATAAGCATCCTCCAGAATACTATTTTATCTGGTACATTCACTAGAATGTTTTTTTTGATACCAACGTTGATCTTTTTTAAAATTCGCTCTTCTTTTTATCCCCTTTATAAATTCTTTACTCGTTCTTATACTTTCCTTAAAAGGACTAAGTTTTACCGATATAGAAGCAATTTTCTGATCTGTGTATTTTCCTGCTAAAACCATCCCATGAATCGCAAAATCGGCACGCATTGCCAAGTCATTTTTATCATTACGGTCAACCGGATGCTTCCAATCTAAAAAAGCTTTGCGATATGCTTTTTCAATAGCCGTTTTTCCTTCTGTTTTTAAAAGATAATTTAGGCGCTCTAACTCTTTTTTCGATGGAACAGCTTCAGAAGTAACATTGTCCATATTTACAGTTAATTGATTTTCCAACATTTTCTGTACATTTTTAAAAACTTTTTCCGAATAAAGAGCCGCATTTTCTTGAATTGCTGCAACCGGAGAAAGCTTCTGCACAAGATCACAAATAGATTCTTTAGAACACTGATGTGTCGCCAGTATATCCTTTACAACTTCCAAATCGATATTTTCTGCAAACCCATGCCCCTTATTCATAGCCACTAGTGCATAATAAGTATAAAGTTCTTTGGCTTGCAACTCTTCTACCACATACACTTCTAACTTATATTCTCTTTCTTGCATTACCTGCGGATTTTCATGCAGAAACCGTTGATAAGAAAGAGAACTATCTTTTTGTATAGCAAGTAAGGAATCCAGCCTTTCGGTATATTTTTCTTCTTTACTAATAGAGTCCATCTTTTCACTTGCGTTTTTTGTTTCCGTCATTAATTCATATCCCCTCTCGTTCTAAGTAGTTATAGTTATATTTAAATTCACTACTTAAAGAGTACCTCAATATAACGAATCAAAAATCTTATCTTTTTGCGTTTTTAACAACAAAGAAGCCGTTGCCTAAGTATTTAATCTTAGGCAACGGCTTCTTTGTTGTTAAAAATCACTTTGCTTGCCCCTGCTGCATACACTCCATATTTCTATACCGCGGAGTCTTTTTTAGTCCCTGTATTCTTTGTTTCGCAGTATCCTTATCCCAATGGAATTCCTCTTCCGCAATATCGCAAAGTTGCGACAAACGATATCGACCAGAGCAAATTTTACTTTCAAAAGAGTTGATTTTTTTCCAACTAAAATCTAAAATTCTTTCTTTTCTCTGTTCCAAGATGGTGATATAGAAACGCTTCTTTATCTCTGATAAAAAAGAAGTATCGTTGATGATTGCCTTAATTTTATCAATGTCAATTTTGCCTATCACTCTAAACAGTGCTTCTGTACAATCCTGATTTATATTATTGGATATAAAATCAAAATAATTGATTTTTTTATCATTGAATTTTATAGCTGAAGTTGGAAACACAAAAATACGCTGTGCCACTTCAGCCGGATCAGATAGTATTTCCTCCATCCCCTTCTCATTGACCTGCGGATAAAGACACGAACCACAATCATATACAGGTGCAATTTCTGCCTTTTGCAAATTTTCGTTGACTAATATTCCCCAATTTCCATTGTGTCGGTCAAAATTTCCTAAAAACGCATCTGCTATAAACATATCCCAAAAGTATTCTTTTAGCATCTTTGCCGAGACAAGCTGCTGTGAATCAATCGCATCCAAGATTTGTTGCAGTTCAGTTCTATATCCCGCAGAATTTTCATTGCTCTTTTCAAAACAAGCATTTTTCAACTTGCTAAATTCGAGAAGAACATATCCATTCACACTAAAATCCTTGCAAGCAACAGCTTCTTTTTCTTTTCCATCAACTAAGTATTTCCCATATAAAGTTTTCTGCGTATCAAATCCCATAGATTCATAGATATGGCATCCCAGATATTCGCTGATACAAGCATTTTTATAGGTAGCAGCATTTTTTAATAACTTAGATGTAGCGGACATAATCGGCGGTAACTTTAGCATATATATTTCCCCATCATATTCAATTGCAATTTTCTTGCCGTTGTCTCCACCGTATGCCTTAAATTTATTTATTGGATATTTTGTAAAATCAATCATATTTCCTCATCCTCAAACCCATATAAATATTTTTTTCGCAGATAAGTCGCCTGCTCTTTAGAAATCAATAAATCCACTTCTGCTGAATTGATGGATCCATACAGTTCAGCCCAATAACAATCACACAGACTGGAATCTTCCTCAATCCCTTTTTTCAATGCATCAAGATCATGTTGCAGATATGCTGGCAAATTTTTTTCCAAATAGCTCTTATCTAAAGGTTTACCCATTTTATCGAACATTTAAAATACCTCCTGCAACAAATTTTTATTGCTTCAATTATATTACAGGTCATATTTTAAAACAAATCCGAGCTCACTGTTTTTTGAAAAAGGCTTTAATAATTTTAGTATCTATAAAAACATCTGGCAGAATATAGACTACATTATCATCTGAAAAAAGTAGATTTGATGCTGGAAAATCGGAAATCATTTCACTCCCAAGCAACTTTCGCGCATATCGTACTCCTTGCCCTTTAACACTTAATAAAAAGTATTCTACGGAATCTTCATTTTGTGCTGGCTGAGTTGCAACAATTTCGAAAAAAACTCTATTCTGTGTTTTTTTCACTTCCTTTAAAATACCTTGCATATTTATCCCTCCTTGTGAACCTCCCCCCACTTCAAAGAACCGAGGAATTATTTTTGTTAAACCGATGTCCATTATGAACATCTAAAAATTTTTGAAACCTGGTGCAGCAGGACGTGTATAAACTTTCTGTTCCTGCTGTGTTGTATCATATGGATCAGTAACCCACAGATTAGACTTATCTATTTTTCTAATATTTTCTAACTCTTCATCTTCTTTTGCTATATTTCTCGTTGCTTTTAACGCTGCATAGTTAGCCAAAAGACTATTCCTACTCGCCTGTACAGCCTCATTGAAAGCCTTCATTTGTGTTGATGCCTGTGCTGCCTGTAAATCACCATCTGCATTATATGTATTTTCTATCACTCTCCCTAAAGCTTCTTCCTGTAAATTAATATCATCAAGACTATCCTTGGAAGCCTGAGCAAAGCTCAGATATGTTTTTTCAAGCCAGGATAACTGCGTCTTTTTATCATATGTATTTGTATCTTCATCATAACGATCCGGACTACGGAAAAGTAGTCCGGATCGTTTTTCTAAAACAGCAGAACTTTTTGCATTATTGGTTGTATTCTGATTTATATTCGCAATATCATTTGAAGTTTGCTCTAATACCGAAGAGTCAAATGACGATGTATTTATAACATCGTTTGATGTTTTCGAAGTAAATATACCTGCAAGACTTGTAAAATCCCCCGAAAAGAGTGCCGATTTCGCTTTTCTCGTTACATCCAATACAGTACCGCCACCGGCTGCTAAATCTCTATAAAAAAATGTAGAAGGACTATCTGCATAGGAAATTTCAGTTTCACTGTAATATGCTGGCGGATCAAACGGTCTATCTACGCCCGGAATTATATGGGCATAGACAATGGAAAAACCACAAAAAATAATGATTAAAACCATAGAAATTTTCTTTATCATAGCAAAGCCTCCTTTTAAATTTACTCATTGCTGAACTGGAATCCACTGCCGCCGAAATGACTCATAATCTGTTGCGACAGCCGATCCCCCATAAAAATAAAGATAAGACATACGATCGTCAACTTAAATAGAACCATAAAATTAATAACAGTAACAGGCATCGTACTTCCTTTTGCACCACATACCTTAGCCCAATAGCCTTCAGTTGAAGACCATCCTTGTCCAACAGCACCGCCTCCCCCATTCCAGGCAACAGCAACATCGTGCCAATTACCATACATTTCGTAATAAATCTGCATTTTATATCTTGCAACTCTGTCCTGTACTTCTGGTGGCCATGGTAATGATGGAGGGTTATCTATTCCAGCTTCCAAACACCAGGAATCCCAATTCGAAAAGCTTATCTGATACGCTCCAAAACCATACCCATCTGCCGAGAAAGTATTGTATGGATCACTGGTCCCTCCCGTCTCTACAGCACGGATTCTCGCCATGAATTCATCGAGACTTGTGATATTGGCTCCAGTAGCATATTTTTCTATATTTTGATTCGGCATCTTTTGTGAGAAAAAACTATCTACAGTAATATTCTGCATTGTTATTTGCAGCATCAACGAGAACATACAAAAAAACATTAACTTAAGCGATGCCGCAAAAATTCCATTGAATCCGTTTGCCGCAAATTTTCTGGTCTGCTTGGTTCCTGAAAACATAAACGATGTAAAGCCAAAGAGCATAACCATATAAAATTCAATATAAGCTAAAGCAATTTGAATTCCAATAAGCGAAAAACAAGCCATTAAAATAACTCCAAAAATCATACAAGGAGCAATCAGTGCTAATTTTGTCATTAAATCCATCATGCCATGAAATTTAGCTAATTCCTCAAAAAGTGGAGCAATAATTTGCGCACCTTTTTGTACAATAGCGGTCGGATCTGATATTGCCTGTGCGGCTTCCTCGGCTGTCCCTCCCATCGCCATAGCCCCAATATTTGAAAAGAAATCTCGTGATGTATTCGCTACAACATCCCCCCAATTAAGCAGTAAATACATTAAAATCCCATAGAAAAAACTTTTATATACAAGCCATTTAAATAGCCCTTCCCCTCCTTCCTTACTATCAAGTGTTTTCATAGTCGCTCCAATAGCCAGATCAATTGTAATTAAAATCATAAACAATTTGTTCATAATTTCTTTCAACGTCTGAAATCCATTTGTACATGCATCGCCAAATGCCGTAATAGCATCACGAATAGGTTTTGCAAAATCAAAATTCACATCAAAGTTGAACGGATATTCCTCTCCATCTGAAGCTTCACTGCCAGCCCCGCTTCCATTCATTAATTCAGAACAAAAAATAGCCGGATCAACCGGAATACCGGCTACACGAACCTCAAAATGAAGATGTGGACCTGTAGAATTACCAGTAGATCCTACTTCGCCAATTGGATACCCCTGTACTATGGATTGTCCTTCCACTACAGTTGGAGACCCGTCTAACATATGACCATAAAGCGTTGTAGTGCCATCCCCATGATCTATAATGCAGGCATTCCCATAGCCACTAATCCATCCGGCATACGTAACTACACCATCAGCCGCAGCCAGGACAGGAGTCCCTTCATTTGCTGCCAGATCGACGCCACTGTGTCCCTTCCATTCACCATCAATTGGATGAAATCGATACCCAAATGGTGAAGCTTCTTGCCATTCTCCGCCGACCGGAAGAGTCATTGAAAAAGTCTGCACTGCTGCAAGTGCCAGATTTGAAAATAATATGAAATTCAATATTAGAACAAAAAAAACAATCGTTTTTCTGATCATGCCCAAACTCCTCATTCTCGAATATTTTTCATCTTTTCTATCCGAATTTAAGGATATAATAAAAAAGTAAATTTAAAATCTTATGTTTTTGCTTATTTTCATAAACAAAAAAAGTAATCACTCTATCTCACAAAAGGCTAGCGATTACTTTTTGCCCAGCTTCTAAAAAACCGTTACTTCATTCTTGAATTTTTTCCGATAATTCTTGCTAATTTGGACAAGATGAAAATAACCGCTAAACCTTTTAAAATATAGGCTAGCGGTTATTTCAGTTCAGATTCTAAATATTTAAACTATCGTTCAACGCACCAAATTATTATTTTTTTCATGGTAAAGTTGCAGAATATCTCTTCCCCGTTTTTGTACTAACAGTTCAATCATGATAAGCATTTTATCCGGCAGATTAAATTTTTCATGACGTTTAAAATGAAAAGTTGTAAGTTTTCTAAGATTTTTGATATGTCTCTTTTGAACAAATCTTTTTGCTTGCAAATCAAAGTCGATGTCAAAAGCACTTTTTATCGTTTTCACATATTCATATGGCTTTTCAAGCTCAACTCCGGCAGCTCCAACCAATAAAGACATTCCATGATCAAAGAGTGGTGCTGATCCAATAATTTTCCCTGTATCGTTGTCTACGAGTACACCAAAGTTTTTTAAATGTCGATCTACATTATAAATGATACTATCAAATAACATCAAATCCTGGAAAGCATCTTCACCATAAATCTCTCCAATTTGAAGCTCTGTCTTAAAACTTTCTATATTTTCAAGATGAATATCTTTTCGATCTTTCAAGAGATAATAAATTGGTACATAACCTTCACTCTCGCTTGTAAATAGCTTGCAGATGCTGACAAGCTCTTTCTCACCATTTTTATGTTTGAATTCCTCCAAATCATAAGCTACATGAAAAAATCCCATTGCCTCTGCCACCTGAGAAGCATAATATTCGCTAAAAATATCTGAGCGACCATCAGGACGGGTTAAAAATTCAGTACCTCCCTTAATAAGATAAATATCATCGTAACGATTCGACCAGCTCTTCTTTTGGGCACCATCTGTCGTAAACTCTGGTGAAGTAATAAGTCCGGATATTTTTTCACTATGTCCGGTAAAAGCCACATAAGCCAAAATTTCATCAAATTTATGCTCATACAGATTACAATCTTTCCACCTGCGAAGGAAAGATTGATTGGTAACCCAGTAAGCATCATTCACTGATAACGCGTATGATACATCTACATAGCTAATAGGACTTCTGTTATCCTCATAAGCTGTCATAATCTTATTTACAAATTGTCTATTTTTAGGTGCTTTCCGATTCTGAATCCATTTTAATAAAGAACGTTCATTTATTGAGGATAAATTTTTTGGCATAAGTGCTACATTTTCACTATACACTTTTTTAATTTCCAAATGATACTGTAAGTCAATTTCGCCTTGAATTTTTTCCTGCTGAACATGCAAATCAAACTCGACAAGAGGAATATCTTTGGATCTTAAAACATATGAAATAGAATTCATCAAAATCCCCCTTTTTTTTACTGCTAAACTGCCTACCGTTATCGTGGCCTTAAAGAAAGTATAACAAAATTAGATTGATTGTCAAATATTCCATATTAACACAATCATAGTTGTAATTTCATTTACAAAAAGTATAAATCAAGCTATAATAAGCATATACTAAATAAACCAAAAACGCCCTGTTGGTCGCAGGACGTTTCGGTTGAGTAGGTGTTGATTACCTGCAAAGTTCAAATAGCGCGCTTAACGCTAAAATGAATTTGCTAGAAATCGTCAGTTTGAGTCTTCCGAATTCTAACTGCATGGTATCACCTCCTATTCATTTGTAAGGACGTAGTTAGTGCTACGTCCTTTAACATTATAGCTTAATATTACCAATTATGACAGCCTGAATTTTAGGCTGTCTTTTCATATTTTCTCTTTCCATATCTCCAAAATTTGTGGATAACTAAAGGCTTCCTGCCCTAGATACCAAGCTATCTATATGGTATAATTTAGTTAAAGAAGTACCAATTTTTCAGCAAAAACAAGGAGGTTCTCCCACCATGGATAATATAGTAACAATAATCTCAATCGCAGTAAGTTGCATCATTATTGGGAAGATATTTTTCAAGAAAAAATCTGCAAATACCAACAAAGAGAAAGTTGACACTTGGCTTATAGAGTGTGCACTTCGAGGCAGTTTTGGAACGACGGATATTCCTTTCGCACTAGAATATGCAAAAAGACTTCCCGATCCCAAACCAGATACTTGGCTTATAGAGTGCGCACTCCGCGAAAGCTTCGGCACAACAAATTTAGATTATGTCTTTGAAAACTATATGAGTAGGGAAAATCGCGAAAAATTTAAACAACAGCTCCAACAACGCTAAAAAGACCACCAGTCGGTGGTCTTTTCTTATTCTTTATTATGTTTCTCAATGACTTCCATTGCAGATCTTTTGACTCGATTATCATTTCTAGCCTTCACCTGTTCTTTCAAGCCACCTGCCGCCGCTTGAAATCCTCTTGATACAGGATTTTGCATGTACGCCATTTTTGCCAGATTCGCCGCAGTCCCTCCCATTTGACTCATCCTGTTACCGCTCCCTTCTGCTCGCATAGAATTGCCACCACCTGTCATATTACTGGCTGCACGAACAGCACCGGCAGCTTTACCTGCAACTCCGGCAGCTCCACCAGCAGCAGCCACTGCCGACATTGCCATTTGTACCATACCGCCACCTAACGATGGCTGTCCTGTGAGCAGGCTTTGCACGATATTTGGTATCCTTTTGGTGAGAAAGTATATCACCAGAGCAGCTAATACCGCCTGTAAGATAACGCCGACCTGTGTGAACAAATCAGAAGTCGCTGCAAATTTAGTTGCAAAACTTTTTAAAAGCGGCGATGCCACGCTGCTAATAAAAGCAATGACAGAGACCTTGATCAGCAGATTCAGCATCGCACCTACTGCCTTTTCAGATAAAAAACTCAGTGGTTTAATCATCCCAAATGGCAGTAATGGAATCGCAATCAATGCCATCGTATAGAATTCGATTCTTACCATAAACATCTCAATGCCAGTCAGGAACAAACTTGCCACAATACAGACAAGGGCAACCAGATTCAAAAAAGAAGGCCCCAGATTACCAATGGAAAAATGTGAATTTTTCCACATAGCATTAAATATAACCATCGCATTATTGACGATAGAATCCGGCTTTAATTCTGCATCTCCTCCTGCTCCCCCGGCAAGGAAGCCGATTTCTTGAAACCCCGCTTCCAGTGAATTCATCAGATCAATTCCAGCAAGCCAGTTCGTGATCAGAAAAATATAGAATCCCGCTTTCAGGCAAATTGTAATCAGATATTTCACCTTGTCACCGCTGATCAGATCCAAAGAAAGATCAATCGATGCCTGAATAATCGTTAGAATTCCAAGGATTTTCAAAGCTGGAGCCTGAATGGCAAGAGCACCAGGTACGATAATATTTTTAGTGTAGTTATTCATAAACCCTGAAAGTATATCTATTTCGCCCTCTTTTTCGCCTTTCAGTGAAAACTGATATTGCGTAATCTGGGCAGTTGTTGCATCACCACTAAGATAGCTGCCAAAAACATCATAAAAAAATCCACCAAAATTAAGTGCAAGACCTATGCCCAAAATAATATTCCATACAGATTTTGTTCCATCCTGTATCCCTAAAACAACCATACAGCCGGCAATTGCAGTCATGATGAACGCGATCGCTTTTCCCGCCGCCACAATTCCATGTGCAATTGGTTTAAGTGCCGCATCAAAGCTTGTCAGTCCTGTTCCCGCATCAATTACACTTGCATTATCTGCCGCAAATGAGACTTCCGGAATAAAAAATATCACAAGTGCAAGGAACCCCATCAAAATATAGAATGTACATTTTCTCATAAAACGCTCCTTTCCTCAGCTAATCATTCTGACTAAAACTATTTACCCAATTTGACATACTGGTTTTAGAATTTTCTTCAAGCTGTAGATTTGTCGCCTTCTCAATATTTTCCCGCTGATAATTTGTAGCTTCCATTGCTGCAATTGTCGCCAAAAGAGCATTCCCATGAATTGTAGCTTGTGCATTTGCCGCCTGAATCGTATTGGCAGCCTGTAAAGCCTGTAAATTCCCCTCTGCATTATTTGATGCATCTAATGCAGATGAGACCGTAGTTGCTAAAGCATCATTTTGAGTTTGTACCGTTTTAGCATTATGCAAGGAATCATAGTTTGTTTTATCCAGTGCTTTTATCCCTTTTTGTGTAGACGAATAAAAATCAACAAGTGTCGTATTACCATTTAAAACATCATCCACGTTTCCCAATTCCTTGTTCCAGAAATTATTGACGGAGTTATCCGCTTTTAATGCACCAGTTTTCATTTGTTCTTCATTCAAAATTTCTTCCTTTTGTGTTTGATGATCCTTATACCAATTTGCTAACGTTGCTGCATCAAATTTATTCATATTTAAAATTTGCAAAGCAAGCTGTTTTTGCTCATTCGTCAACATTGTTGCTGTGTTAATCGCAGTTTTTATCGCTTCTGCAACATTTTGTTCATCATACACAAGAACAGCGGCCGATACCGACCTGGCAGTTGGGACCATTGCAATAAAAGCGGCCAATGTTCCCACGCAAATACCAAAACCAACGGCAGTTTTTTTAATCCATGACATAAAATCTCCCCCTGAGGATGTCCATTATGAACATCTTAATTATAATTGGCCAATAATCGATTATACGCATTCGAAACTTTAATGACATAGTTTCTCGTTTCGCCATAAGGCGGTACTCCATTATATTTCTGCACAGATCCAGCTCCCGCATTATAAGCGGCAACAGCATCCGTCACAGCATAATCACCCCAGCCGGAGAAACTGTCCAATAAAGTTCGAAGATGAGCTACACCTCCACAGACATTTCCTAATGGATCTCCTGGATTCACTCCAATAGATGCAGCAGTAGACGGCATCAGCTGCATAAGACCAATAGCACCGGCATAAGAAGCAGCCGAAATATTAAAATGACTTTCTGTTTCCATAATTGCCGTTACCAGCAGAGGATCTACTCCATATTGTTCACATGCATACAAAATTGCAGAAGTAATCCAATTTGCTTGCATTGCATCTCCATTCCATTGACTCACAGTACTATAAATTACTGTATATACATCCGCAGCTTCAGCTTTACATGTACTTGATGGTAATAGCAATGTACAACACACCCCAAAAACTATAGAAACCTTTTTCATAAATTTAACGACACCCATGGTCATTCCCACCCCCAACATTTTTATTTTTGAGCACCTTAATTTAAGATTAATATAAAAATCGTCTTTTAAAGTCTTATGTTTTTGCGCTTTTTGGACACAAAAAAAGCAGCCTATTTCTAAGCTGCTTTTCAAAAACTTGACAGTATGAAATTTTACTATTATGATAATCATATAAAAGGTGCTACTGGTAAACGGTTCACCTGACAAAAGATATAGGGCAATCGTTAAAGATTAACCGCTAAACTCTGGCAGGAGGGGCGGTTATTTCTTTTTTATTGCAATAATGTAACCTGTAGCAAGTATTAATAATACATAAAGCTCCATAGTTCCCATATGCTCACCCCATTTCCATGAGGAAGGTAAACCGCCTACCGTTTCGTAGCACCTATTCGTATTATAGCAAAAATTGTCAAAGTAATGCAATCTTAGAACATCGATTCTGTCGTGGTAGTCGTTGTTTCTGTTGTTTTTATCAACGACCTTACCATAGATTGTTCTTTCGTCTTTGAATTCGAAAGATTCTTTTCCGCATTCCTTACAACAGACAGTCCATAGTTTGCTTGTTTATCAGCGCATGGAGAGTCTTCTAATGCAGAAGTAATCATCTCTTTACCAAAACCCTGGAGCAGCATAGTCTCAGCTATTAAAGCATCCATTAACGGAGAATATGGCAAATCAATTATTTTTTGCATTTGCTGGCGATGATATAAATATTCTTTCTCTGCATCTTTTTCCCGCTCCAAGCGCGGTATTGGCCGATAATTTTGAAGTTTCATTTCCTCTTGCGCGATCCGTTCCTTTGCCTGTGCTTCAATAAATGCCTCATACTTATCATCACGTCCAGGCTCAATTGCAATCGGAGAATTTTCCTGTATGGCCTTACGAATCTCACTGGACTTAAATCTGTTTTCTAGCAACATATCTTTCATTACCATGGCATCCATACTGCTTTGCAAGAAGTTCTTTTCACGATACTGCTTTGACAATCGATTTTTATAATCTTCTTCGGCTGTCTGTGTCTGGTTCTCAGACGGTTCATATTCTTTAATCACTTCCATACGCTCACGAACAGCTTCCGCCTTATGGAGAATTCCATCTGCATAAACAAGTGGTTCAATAATTTCTGCTGCTTTTGCTGCTTCAAACAAGGCATTTCTGATATCCATAGGATCAATATTTTGAAGAAGCATCCGAAGCGCTGCACGACCATCCTGATAAAGCGACATATTCGAATCTGTACTAACCCCTTCCGAAGCAAGTCCGCACTGTTTATTATATTCTTCTTGTACAGTTTTGATATAATCCTCTTTTTCATGTGCAAGGCTCTGCCTTTTTTCCACTTCTTCCATAACATCAACAGGATACTGTGCAGAAACGCCTGGCATTAAAGCTCGCGGACTATGCTGACAAATGGTTTGATACAATTCTTCTTTATCAAAATCAGGATATTGAGTCAATAACTTTTCAGCTATATCTTTATCTACGAAAGATGCAGTCAGCATACCGGAAAGGCTTGGATATGCTTCTAAACGCTCATGAACTGCCTGTTTAAAAAGATCAAGTGCTGTAATTCCTAATGCTGTTAGCTTTTTATAGCTTACATTTTTAGGTATTTTTTTATTTTCCCATGCAAGCAGGTCTTTCTCCGCACGTAAAACCTTTTGCGCAGAATAGGTAATCCACTTTGCATATCCTTCCGGAGTTTTATTTGGATTTGTCGGATTTTTTTTAACTGCCATAGGACTTTTATCAGCAATGACTTTGACAATATTGGCAAAAGACTGCTTTTCTTCTAACAGCTTACGAGCAACCATAGCATCATAATAACTACGGTTCTTGTCAATACCAAATGTATAACCTTTATCTTTTATCCGCTTCTCCATCCGTTCTATTTTTTCATCATAGAGTGCAGCCGTAACGGGGTATTGCTTAAGTGCAAAATTCTTTTTAGTTTCGTATTCATTTTCAACGCTTGCCATAACAGCAGAAATATATTGTTCCTTATTTCTGCCGGGTTCGATAGCAACGGGAGAAGTTTTTTTGAGTGCCATTAAAATATACTCTCTTGGAAATTTTTCAGCGTACATGCGTGAAATAATACATTGCTCATCTCTTCCGGACAGAATTAATGTATTGGTTTTTTCCATATACTCACGAGCAAAAAAGCGGTAAGCATCTTCTTCTGTTCGCACATCCTTAGGTGACGTTAGTCTCGCTATATCAATATAAGCCTGTTTTACCCGCTGACATTGATCCATAATATCCTTAATATAGGCTTCATTCACCTGCGAAAAATACGAATTTTTCCTGAGTACTTCTTCAATGACTTCCGGAAAGAATTTATGCTGCATCATCATAGATATCACAACACTGCCTTCATGAAAGACATTATAATTTTCTTTAGAGTAGCTCGCATATTTATTTACAATGGCAGATGCTTTCTCAAGATAGATTTTTCTTGCAAAATCATAAAGTTTCCCCGTGCGCAAAATGCGTTCTGGATTAACCAGCTCCATAACTTGATCCATGTAACCGTTTAAAATTTTCTCATCGTCAAACTGCGCACGCATAAACGACACCTTACAGTGTGCATTCATAACTTCTTTTAAAGAATATCCTAAGTCCAGCAATTTACAAAAAGCATGAACATCCTTTGTTAAAAAGACTTTCTTAAACTGATGCAGAAATTGCATCTTTTTTTTACGATAAGCATCATAAACAGAAAGAGCCAATCCATTGCCTGATAAATTACGCGGTACTTTACTATGCAGATATCGTTCAATTTCTTCTTGCGGTTTATTTTTTACAGCAATACTTTCGCGTAAAACAGCCTTTTCAATTTCCTCTGTACCATAACCATCTTCCTCCAGCAGCTTTGCAATTTTCCCATCCATCTCTCTAAAAAGATAGATGACTTCTTTTTGGGGCATTTCTTTTTCGACCAAATCTTTATAAGCTTGTACTGCGGACTTCAAAATAAACGCCTCCCTTTAGTTAATTTCGTCTTCCTTTTTTTCTCCTATAGAAAGCTTTTCTTCTATACGCCTTACCCGGCATTCAAATTTACCGATACGCACAGCTAGGCACACAATAAAAAGCATTAAAACAACAAGTACTGATATCATATGTAGCTCTCCCTTTCTCCTTGTATTTTTGTTAATACAACATTCTTATATCTCATCCAATGTGGATTGAAATCCTCTTTACCAAATTCATCAATAATCCTCTGGCAGTATTTTGAATCTGCGGTATCCGTTGCCGCAGCATAGGCCAGAGTGATTGGACAGGATTCAAGTGCCAATTCATATATCCTAGACCCTAACGGGGAATTATAATAATACTGACGTTTCGGTACAGCGCTGGCAATAATCTCAATTTGACGTTGATTCAGACCAAAAGATATATACGTTTTCTTCGCTTTTTCCTCTAAGGCATTCGCATTCGGTAAAAAAATACGGGACTGACATGATTCAAGAACAGTAGAAAAGATCGGCGTATTCGTTATATCTGTCAGAGATTGTGTTGCAAATACAACGGAAGCATTAAATTTACGCAATGTTTTGAGCCATTCCCGAATTTTATCAGCAAACATAGGATTATCGAAAAAAATCCAACATTCATCAATAATAATAATGGTTGGCTGTCCTGTAAGTTGCTGCTCTATCCGATGAAAAATGTACATAAGAACTGAGCCGATAATCGGTGTCTTTATAAGCTTGTTCATTTCAAAAGACTGCCATGAAGAAAACTCCAGAGTATCTTCATTGGAATCAAAAATATGTCCATAATTTCCTCTGATAGAAATAGATAAAAAGACTGTTTTCAGCCTGTCTTCCTGTAAATTATCAATAAAGCCAGATATTGTCCGAAGTCTTTCCGGCGCTGTTGCTAAGGTCTTAAGTGCATCTGAAATAATCTTTTTAAATTCTGGTGTAATCTCCACACTTTCGCGACGTGCATAATCACAAAGCCATTCCTGCGCCCATTGTAGTTCTAATTCATCATCAATTTTAGCAAGCGGCTGGAAAGATAATGCACCTTTTTCACCACCAAGATTATAAAAATTCCCTCCTACACCTTCAGTCAACACACGAGAAGAAGCACCATTATCAAATATAATGACGCGCGCATCCTTATATTTTCGAAAAGAAGCAGCAATCATATTAAGATGAACGGATTTTCCTGCGCCTGTTGGACCCACTAACAATGAATGACCAACGGATCCGACATGAAGACTAAGCCTAAATGGAGTATTTCCATCTGTTTGTGTATAAAGCAGTACTGGCGCATTTAAATGCTTATTACGTTCCGGCCCTGCCCAGACATCAGAAACAGGCATCATATGAACTAAATTCCCAGCAGAAACCATGGGACGACGAATATAATGCCCAACTGCACCAGGGATACATCCCATCCATGCATCCAAGGCATTTAAATCTTCTACTTTTGCCTTCATACCAAGATTTATGAACTCTTGCCAGACGTACTTTGCTTTTTTCTCTACCAGTTCAACATCTTTATCCATGACGACAACAGCCGTAGAGTAATAACCGTAATTTGTAGTATCAGCCTCTACTGCACTAATCGCATCCTTAACCTCATCAAATTTTCGCAAAGCATTTTCGTTAATATTTCCATCATCTTCCCGATTAAAAATCAGTTCCTTTGCCATACTCGTAATGGATTTTATTTTTCCGTTCCAGCCATTCTTAATGGTCTCCAATGACGAAATAGAATCCTGTTTGGAAAGGCAGTAAAACCTTGTTACCCAGCGATACGAAAAATTCAATCGGTTCAACCGGTCAAACAGTCCAAAAATAGTATCTGATGGATAAGCCAGCGGAGCGACGACACGAATATGCTGATTTCCCATTCTCGGCTCCAGTCCGCCATAGACAGGCGTGTCATAAAGATAATGGTCTAAAAGCAGCGGATGCTCCGGCATTGTCAAAGGTCTTGCGTTATCTGATACGATAGAATGAAGATAGGTCAGCATTTCATCCTGATTTAAAAACTGTGAGGGAATATTTAAGCTTTGAAAAATATTAAAAATCTTATTGACTTTTTCCCAGAAGATCCGAATATTATCTTCTGCAGAAGCTTCCTTACGTTTCCGGCCCTCGATCACAATTTCTTTCATGCGGCCTTCCTGATCATTTGGCGGCATCCAATACGCTGTAGCATAGTAATTGGATTCAAAGTGTTTACTGTCCAAAAAAAGTCGTTTTCGCTCATCATCCATGGCTTTAGTTACAAGATCAGGAAAATATGTATCCTTTGCATAGGACATCGATGCAGAACGCTGCGCTTCAAAATAAAGAATCCATCCAGTTTGAAGCGAAGAAAATGCATTGTTTAGCTGCATAGTAATGATCGCTAGCCGTTCCCTGATTTCTGAATCAAGATCCGGTCCTCGATACGACCAGGTCACTTGCAACGAGCCATCTTTATTAAGTACAATCGCCGGTACGTTTTTTAAATCACCGTCATAGTCATTTTGCAATGCATCTGCAGAAATCTGCGGATGAATAATTCTCCCAAACGGCATAGTATATTTTAAACATTCTTTTTTACGGTTAAACCGGTCCAGCCGATACATCCAAAATCGCCTCCTTTTCCTCCTGATACCTGATAAGCAAATCATCCAAATGCGAAAAGCCAGCAATTGGTGCATTGATGTTTGCTCTAAAAATTCCCGGCAGACTCCCCCACCATACATCTTTTAAATTGTATTGTTCAAAAAGATATGGAATTTCCAGCGTATTTAAAACCTCCTGACAATAGATGCGATAACGTTCATATTCCTTCTCTCCGATAAGAAAGAGAAAGGTAGAGCTGTAATATCCGTTTAAATTTCCCAGTATATCTTCAAGCATTATTTTACGCAGGGATTTTCGTCCGCTGCACCACTTTGCAGCATACTTTTCCAAATCCTCCAACGCTGCTTTCTTATTGAAAATCAAAAGTCTCTGCACATGCCGATATGGAGTTTTATCAAAAGCTTTATACAGGATGTTCATAATGGACATTGAAGCTACGGAAGGTAAAGTGATAGCCAAAAGCTTCTTATCATCAACATACAGATCATTTTCAAGAAAATTCACGTTTAAGTCCATGGATAAAAGCGCATCCAGATAAAATGGAATTTCTGGCATAGCCGCAGATTTTTCTCCTAAAGACAAGGTAAAGGACAAAAAATCTAAAATTTCCTGATAGACAAGTAAATGACATGCCGTTACTTCGGAAATTTCCTGCACGAAAGTTTCCATCTCTTTAACAAAATAATCTGCAGCATTTTTTTCTCTTACAGGAGCAGTTAATGTATTTTCAGCCTTTCTATCCCCGGTATAAAAAGGATTCCATGAAACCGTAAGAAAATAATGATCCGATCCCTGCCGATGTTGCTTTTCTGACCAAAAGCTCCAGCCGTTTTGATAATTACGATCTTTTATTTTTTTATATTTTGATGCTATATAGGGGGTATATTCAATAACGCCCAAAAAGCTGTCGTCTTTATTTTTCATGACCCCAGGACGAATCAAACCTCCCCAAGGAAGCCATTCATCAATAGCAGAATCATCTATGTCATACTCTTTTAATGACATAAAAATCACTCCTTAGTTAAAAAGCGACGATATTCACGACTTTATGTCGGTATTTCGTCGCTCTTTCTTTTACGTACAGTAATAATTTTTTTTGCGGATATATTTACGCAGGCAGTCAAAAAACTGATCATCATTTTTTGTCAGATAAATACAGCCAAAATGGATAACTAAATTTACCGGAATAATCAGCCAGAAATTAAAATCAACAATAAACAAAAGCATAACCAAGCCATTTAAAATCAGCATTGGCTTTGGGGCACCAAGCAAAAGAATTTGTTCGGATAACGACCTGTAAAAAGGCAGCTCAAACCACGGTAAAGATGTCTTTTCTTCATACATACAAACTACTCCTTAGAAGAGACACCCGGAAACAGTAGTACCAGTAAGACTAGTAATGGCTGAAGGTGCGGCCATTGCAACTCCGCCACCCATAGCACAACGCAGTGCCAGTTTTGTAACCTGACTTTCCGTACCAAGCGCCCAACTTGTTGCTCCTGCTGCTGCAGCAACAGTTACACCCACTTTCGGAATTGCTCCGGTAAAAGTGCTTTGTAAAACTGCCATCGGCTTCTGTAGTGCTGTAATTTCTGCCTTATCTGCGTCATTTGCATATCCAATGGCCATTGGAAGAAGCATCAGCCCCATTTGTAGAAATACCCACTTGTTATCCTTTAAAAACTTAATCGCCTTTTTCACAAAAAGACCTCCTTCTATAATAAAAATTTAAGAGAAATAAATTCTCCATTTCATCGTAATCGAAAAAATACATTTTAAAATCTTATGTTTTTGCTTATTTATATAACTTTTTCCGTAATATACGCATTTGCATTTGCATCATATCCTTTTACACAAATAATTTCTTCCAAAGTACGCTTTAATCCGGAATACCGCAGATACGCTACCATATCAACAGCCCTGCTGATCGTAACCTGCTGCGGATTTTTAGCCACACGGGAAGTTAAATTTTCAAGTCTAAGAAGCGTATCATAGGCGGAATTACTATGTACCGTAGAGCAACCTCCTCCATGCCCAGTGGACCATGCATCTAAAAGTGTCAGCGCTTCTTCCCCACGAATTTCCCCCACTACGATTCGATTTGGACTCATACGAAGCGTAGCACGGAGCGCCTCTATCATATTTACGGATCGAAAGGTTCGTATAGCTACGCAATCTTCTGCAGTACAGTGCAGTTCCTTCGTATCTTCAATCATAACCACCCGGTCTGAAAGTTTTGCGATTTCTGCTAATAGCGCATTAAGAAATGTAGTTTTTCCCGAAGCGGTTGCTCCGGCGGCAATTATATTTTTTTTATCACGAATTGCCTGTACTAAAACAGCTTTTTGCCGTTCAGTAATAACCCCTTGTTCCACGTAGTTATCCAAAGTGAGAATTTTCTTAGGATGCTTTCGGATATTTAAAGCCGGCCCTGTAACAACACCAGGAAGAAGCCCTTGAAAACGAAAACTGTCAAAAGTCTTTGTATTTGGAACTTCTGCCTCCAAAAGAGGAAAATTCTCTGTAATCACCTGCTTTGAAATCGCTGCAACAGCATAGATAATTTGCTTTGCTTTATCCGGAGTTATATCAATTCCCGTATAAATTTTTCCTTTGCCGAAAGTATCAATCCAAAGTTTTCCATCCGGATTGACAATAAGTTCAAAAATATTTTCATCCTGCATGTAATCCAGCATGGATCCCATTGCATACTGTAAAAGTTCAAGTGATCGATTAAAGCTTTCTTCATCCTTTGATAACATTCATTGCATCTCCTTTCTCTCCCTCAACATCTTCATCCTGTCCATATTTCTCCATAAAATTTTGCATAAGTGCTGCCACTTTTACTTCCTTTCCAGCAAGCTTTTCATCCTCTGATGTTAAAGAAGCTTTATCCTGTAAAAGCTCTTTCGGAAGTTCTGAAACAGATGCTTCTTCTGGGAGTTCTCTCCGGCTTGTCATTTTGCCCGAAGCCTCGCTCCATGACCCTTCAACAGTTTCTTTGCGCCACTCATCCTGCTTAGATTGCTCCGGTTTAGATTTCTGAATGTTTTCGGCTTGGATATATGCCGCATTTTTAACCCCCTCCCTTGCTTTCGCTTCTTGTACAATCCGTTTCTTCTCTAATTTATCTTTATATTCAACAGCATGCACAGCAAAAAGCTGATCATAATTTTGAATACAGGTCGCTGTATCACTATAAAGAGGTCTTGGTAAAATCCTTTTTTCAAAAAATGGTTGTTTATAATACCGCAACTTCTTACCCAAAATAGGTTTTTGTCCGGCAACGAAAACCAATTCTCTTTCAGAATCCATATGCGCAACTTCATCCGACGTCATAAGGTCACGACCCGTATAAGATTTAGAACTAGAACCTTTCAAAAGACCTCCGCCATCACTATGGCTGCTGGTGGCAATCGTTTTTTTACCTAAAGCTTTTGATATAGTTTCTGCTGTCGTCCCCCCTGTGTCGAGATTCGGCGTAAAGTAAATATGTGTATGGCAATTCGAGGCAATAGAATTATCCTTTGTATATTCTTTATTGAGCTGGTTGACATCCTGACTAACAATGCAAACCTTAATTCCATAGCCCGCACAAACAGCCAAGGCAAGTTCCATTTTTTTCAAGCACCCCAACTGTGGAAACTCATCAAGCATCAAAAGAAGCCGTTGTCTTTTTCTCTCATCCGCATCAAATTTCATATCCCGAATGAGTTTAGCAAGAAGTGTATTAATAAAAAGCCTAGAAAGTGGTTTTAAAGTTTCAACATCATCCACCTGCATGACCAAATACATCGAGATTGCCTGGGATGGATCTAAAAGGTCCCTGATACAAAAATCTGAAACAGCAGTATTTCTCTGTACCGTTGGATTCTGATATAAAGCAAGTGCAGTCTGCGCCGTCAGCATAATTGAACCTCTTGTCTGCTCGGCTGTATTTAACATATTCGCTGCAGCTTCTGCCACTTTCGGATGCGTTAATAACATATAAAATGGAGAATCTTCATCTTCAAAATCTACATCATCATGCTTTTTTATGACCTCCCTAAGCTCATCTAAAGATCTAACATTACAATTTAATGTCTCATTAAAAAGTGTAAAATCTCGAATATATTCACCATAAATTTCTTTCAGCACATTCACATGTTGTTTCTTTTCTCCTGTTTCTTTATCTACATACGTTAATTCCAAAAACTCTTCTTTTGAAATATGCGGGTATCTTCTCATCTCCTCAAAAAGCTCTTCTGTATCCTTATCTGGTGAGGAAATGAAGCTCATGATATCTGTAGGACACGGCAAGACTTTCTTCTCCTGATAGTGCTGGTATAAAAGATGCAGGATACAACCGTTCAAAAGTGCACTAGTTGAATTATCCCAGAAGGGATCTCCGCCTTTTTTTTCACCATCCGGTTTAACCAGCATGGAAACAATTGTTTGTACGTCACTAAATTCCTCTGCTGTTCTGAAATTGATTTCCGCCAGCGGATTCCATCTGGCGGTTGAGCCATCTACACAAAGAGGTTCAAATTTCATTACTTTCTGTTTAAGAGCCTCACGACGATATCCGGCTGTCTTTTCCCAAAGTTCTGCTTTTACATCAAAAAAGAAAATAGAGTGCTTCCAAATGAGTCCTGTAGGAATAATCGTATTAACCCCTTTTCCTCCACGCGTTGGTGCAACAAGCAAAACATGTGTATCATTATCATCGAGCATCAGTTTATTTGTATAGGGATTGATTCCGACTACGACACCTGATTCTTTTGCATCAAGTCTCGCTTTTTTGATTTCGTTTGCGGTTGCAAAGCTTGCAGATCCATGCGATACATTTTTTCTCATCCCTTTAGTCACAAAATAAGTGAGCAAAAAACCCGCCAATATCGAAAAATCAACGATTCGATCATTTTGGGCTAAAATATGCGAAATGGTTTTTACAAGAATTTCATCTTGTTTCCAAAAATAGAATGCATATGGTGGATAAAGATGAAATTGTCCCAACATGAGATTTACGCCCAGAATCTCATTGTATGCACAGTCACTTGCTGTAAATTGCGTTGCAATCCAATTCCCGATACTATATGTCAGAAGTATAATGACCAAAGCTGTTTTAAGAATCTTTTTTCGTGCAGATGATTCTTCATCCATAAAATCACCTCATCTCCTTTTTGTTTCACTGTCAGATGTCCATTATGGACATCCTGTTTCTGTTAATTGATACTAAATGAAAGTGACTTTGTTACATACACATTGAATTCATACCCTGGATCAACCGTAACAGTCGCCTGCGTATTCATACCTTTTTGGAAAAGTGATGAAGCTGTATTTAAAAGATTGCTCATCGCCCCTTGCGCTGCCAGTTGTCCTGTGCTGTAACTAGTTGTAGTCGATGAAGTATTTCCAGACGCAACTCCTGCAACAGCTGCAAGTGCCGTTGATAAAGCTCCTGCTCCAAGAGTCCGTCCTGTATGGTTATTAACACGCCCTGAAATGCCGACATAACCTGCCCCATCGACTGCTACCATACTATCCTGTAATGAATACGATCCGCCATTCGGAAGAATAAGCGTAGTAAAAGTAACTGATACCCGTCCATCCGTGCTGGCTTTGCCAGTTTCATAATTTCCGAGCAGTCGGCTCCCGGCAGGAATTAAAAGTGTATTTCCATAAACCGAATCATAAATATCTGCCGAAACCTGCGCTACAACCTGTCCACCAACATCTGTATTAATACCAGAACAAAGAATTGCCGGTATCAGCGTTCCTGACTGTAGTCCACTGGCATCAGGCGCCGTATAGCTAATATTACTTACAGGCTGAGAAGCTACTGATTGCGTTGCTGTATTTTGTACCGATTTTTCATTAGAAGATATATCACTATTTCCTAAAGCAAATGCAATTGCTGATTTAAATCGTTCTTTCATACTTTCTGTTTTAGACATATTTTCATTGCTCATACTCTGCTGAGCCTGTACAGCCGCCTGCTGCCCCTGTGGTATTGCATACGCTGTATTGTTATAAGGAAGTGTGTATGGCTGAGAATACGACTGGTTTTGAGAATACGACGATGGCTGCATTGTTGATGTTCTTGGGATTTGTGGTGTAGTAGTCGTAATCGTAGTTTGTGTCGAGTTATTTTTCTTTGTAGCAGTAGCCTTATCTGCTCGGATAAGGTCATCATAGCCATTCGGTAAATTTCTACTCTCTTTTATGTTAGGATCTGCAACTTCTTGTTTAACCTTCGTTTGTTGTGCATTTTGTTTTTTACTACCATCATCGGAAGCAAAAATAAAAGCAAGTACGAAAACCGTTAAAAAAAGAATTCCTGTACCAATAACAATTTTTCGATTAACACCAAAGATAGCTCCATGATCACCATCTTTCATGGATACATTTCCGACTTCTGTTTTAGAAGCTGCTCTTTGTTTATGGATAAAAGTCATTAAATCTTTCTTTAAATTCAAAAATATTCACTCCTTTCTGGAGAACAGGGAAATGTTCACCATCTTTTATTTGTGCTTTATCGTGATAATTTCTTTATCGGAAATACGAAGCTGAGCTTCTGAAAAAACTTTATCAACGATATAATAATTATCTTTTATCTTATAGTTGACGAGAGATACTTCTTTTTTACCCTTATCTTTCACGAATAAAACCGGCATATTGCGCCCTATATCTTTGAATTTTATGTAGGTTCTCGAACCATCATCAAATACCATTACTGGTTTGTTTTTGGAGTCTCCAGATAATTCGTAGTCAAAATTAAGCTGGTCAGGTGAAGCAACATTTAATGTACTGGTAATGGTTTTTTCATCTTTTTTCTGCTGCAGAAGATTTTCTATATGATCTTCTGACTCATACGACCACCGAACCATAGGGTTGTACCAATCTGATGTATTAAGAATAATCTGATAGCTATGTTTCGTTGTATTCACAATAATATTTGTTGTAGAAGTCTGTACTACTGGTTTTATATAAATATGGGGAGCGCCATCCACTTCCGCATCTTTTATCGCCCAGGCATTTGTATCTCCACCACCGACAAAGGTGATTTTTTCTCCTTTTTTCAAGGCCAAATCTGTAAGATAACCCGTACGGCAATAAATTTTATATAACTGATTTGGCGCATATGCAAAAATCATTGTAGAATTACCTTGTGAATTTATTGCATCCTGCGTATAGCTTACACTTTCAGTTGGCCCTGGATTGACTAAATATTTAGTAGTTGAAGCCGTACCATAATAATCTCCCTCAACAGCATTACTTTGTAAATTGCCTGCCTGCTGTTCTCCGATCCTTTTTAAATCCTCCATAATTTTGTTTTGTGCTTCTGCCTGCGCAGCAATTTGTCCCTTAAATGCATTAATTTGATCTGATAGCGAATTTACAGCCCCCTGCGCATCAAACGATTTTTGATTTTTTATGCCTGTCAATTGTTCTTCTATCGCAGAAATACGATCTAAAAGTACATCGTTTTGTACTTTTGTTTTTTTATCATTTAATTGTTGTAAAAGTTGCTGCTGATTTTGGATTAAAGCATCCAGATCAGTATCCGTTGTTGCGGCAAAAGTAGGGTTCGAAATTAGCATAGAGGCCGTTATGGACATAAGAATGAATTTTTCTTTTAGAAATTTTATTTTCATAAACCTAAACTCTCCTTTTTACTTTTAGATGTTCATTATGGACATCTTATTTTTTGTTAACAACATTTGTTTTGGTCGTTGCATTAGAAGCCGTAGCATCTTTTGACCAATTAAAATCTGAAATGTAAATTCCTAGTGGATTCACTTTCAGAGTTTCCTCATCCTTTGCCGGAATATTGGTAATTGTAAAAATGCTCGTCATTGGAGTTACTATCTTTTCGCCTGATCCAATAGAAAATTCTTCTTCATTCCAACGAATTTGATAAGAATTGCTGCCTTCCATAGGAAGTATCGATGTAATATTTACCTGTACAGTCTTCCTGCCAAATTTCTCAGCCACTTTTTCATTTTTAATCTCAGCATTCATCTTGGCGGCAGCCGCTTTGGTAAGAAATGCGTATGCTGAATTCCAATGGTCTTTATAAACAACCGGATCAAGTGGAATTTCTCGTGTATTAATCACAAATTTACTTAAAAAATACTTAATTTCAGCATCCTTTGGAGTATAATTACTCTCTTTTACTATTCCGGCGTTTCTAACCATCCCCGTGCTGCTATCCACTTCAACAACATAAGGCACAACCGCAGATTTCAGAGATTGTATGACCAGACCTGCTGTTAAAAGAACAATAACGATAATTAGTCCTACAATAATTTTTCTAAGATTGGCGTTTTGAATTACAGTAGCTCCTATTCGCCTATCCCACTTATCCTCTGCTTTTTCAGCCGGAGTTTTCGGCTGTATTGTTGTAAATTTTTCAGGTCGATTAAAAAATTTAATACTCAAAATGGGGTCCTCCTATTCCTTAACAAAAATATATAACTCCGGATTTTTCCCTGTTTTTTTGCAATATCGAAAAATATGCGAAAGTGTTTTATTTCCCGCTCCACGTGTCGGCGTATAAATAAGGTCTCGCAAATAATTTGGAGCCATATCTATCGCTATAGCACAGTCCCGAACATTTGCATTAAAATCTTTCTCAAAAATATCCTTAATAAAAGCTTCCCTGTTAAAACCAAGTGAAATATGATCAATATCATTAAACCCTGTCATTAAAATCACCTCGAAAAAAATAAATTAAATACCACCCTGCCTGAATAAACAAACTAAGTAAAAAAATTACCATAAGCACTTCAAAGCCTAAATAAGCGCAAAAAGCACCTAAGACAAAAACATCTCCATCACCAAAACCATATATAATCTCCCTCTTCTCTTTTTCAGCCTTATGTAAGCAATATTCTCTAATTCCCCACAAAAGAAATAAGAACGTACCTGCAATCCCTGCCGCTAAAATGTTATGTATAAAAAAAGCTTTCAGAAGAATAACCCCCTCATATGCCGGTACTAAAATTGCAGGAGGTCCGGTATTAGAAAAAAACAATGTATATATGACCCAACTCAGGCCGAAAACAGGAAGATATCCAAATGACAATCGCTCTATCTTTATTGAATTTGTTTTTATTGACATCTCCTTATCGTTGATTGGTGCTTTAATTTTTGTAGTCAGTAAATAAAGCAATCTAAAAAGCAGAAAGCCGACAAGAAAGTGGACACAAAAATAAAGAAAATTCACTGCCGTACAAACCATTAAGAGCAATAATACCAGAAAGGCTCTCATATCAACTGTTTGTTGCCGAAAATCTTCAAGAATCATCACAGAAAAAAGAAGCACGATCCCACCTGTAATTAAATCACTCTGAAATCCGGCTATGATCAGAGTAATAAAAAAATAAACCAAAACGATTTTATTTTTACTTATTGCTTCTCGGGCTCGTATAATGTACTCCATTGGGTAAATTCACCCCCAATTCATAAGTCATTTTCCCATTAGCATTTTTCTGCGTCTGATAAGAAAATTGATTCAAGTTGATTTTTGTCGTAAAATATCCATCTTCGGACTGAACAATTCCTAATTCAGATAAATTGTCAGGATAAACCCGACCACTTTCATAAATCAACTTATTACTATCAGAATATATTCTAGTTGTATCAGTCAGAACCGAACGATGTGATTTAGCATACATTTCAAGTGCTCTGTCAATAGCATCGCATTCAGTTATAAGACGATTTGCGTAGTAATTACTGATCGTATAGTTCCCCAGATAGCCCCCCCCACTAAAAATAATAAGTAAAAAACTCAAAACAAGAACGGCTTGCCAGGAAAATACAATCCCGTACTTTTTCTTCAAGTAAAATCCTCCTCTCACCCATGAATTGAAATTTTAATTTTTACCACAAATACAGTGTACGAAGAAAATGGCTTTTCAAAATCTTATGTTTTTGCATATTTTTTTTCTTATAAAAACCACCATTTCATAAAAAAATAGATGTCCATAATGGACATCCTAAAATATACAATATTCTCCTCGATAGTGTATAATGATATACAGCATAAAATTAACTATTATAAGCTCAACATATTACAACACAATATGAAAAGGATTACAGATGAAGAAAAGAAATTTAAGACGAAGACGTATAAAAAAAACTATTAGAAAATATTGGACTGTCGCAGAATGGATTCCATTCTGGTATGAGACATACAAAGAATCAAAGCACGCTCTAACAACACAACAAGTACAAAAAACATATATTTATTGTCATATCATACCTTACTTGGGCAACATGTATATGCATAAAGTTGAAACGCATCACGTACAAAATTTTATCAATTATCTTTTTAAGGAAGGGAATAAATCAAAATTAAAGAACTCTAAAAATGTCGGTAAACCACTATCTTCTTGGACTGTAAAAAAAATCAGGTCATTGCTATCTACATGTTTTGAGAGAGCTATTAAGGAGCATATTATTTTATATAACCCTGTCAAAGAAACAGAAAGCATTCCTGTTCAAACTTTAAAAGTTGCTTATTTTAGTGAAAATCAGGAAAATATTTTTTTAGAAAACACCAAAAGGCATAGATTTCACGCGGCTTATCAGCTTCTGTTTAGCACCGGATGCAGACGTTCTGAAATATTAGGTCTGACTTGGGATGAGATTGATTTCGAACGTGATCAGATATCAATACAAAAAGTACTTGTAAGTGTGAATGGAGTACCTATCCTTAAAGACTATCCTAAAACTACGAAGTCTGTAAGGACTATACCCGTACATCCGGATATCCTGAAAATGTTGAAAGAACATCTAAAGAAGCAAAAAGCTGAAATAAAAGCCGATCCAAATTATCAGAGAAATAATTTAGTATTTTGTAATATTGACGGATCTCCTCACTCTCCAAACTATTTCTTACATAACTTTAAAGCAGCAATTCGAAGATTAGGACTCCCAAATAAATTACGCGTACATAGTACTAGGCACACCTTCGCTACTAACCTTTTGCAATTGGGCACATCCATATCAGACGTACAGCAATTAGGTGGTTGGTCTGATACACGTGTCGTTTTGGACATTTATTCGCACTCAGTACGTGAATCTCAAAAAACTGCTATAAAAAAATTATTTGATAAAAATAATAAAAATAAAAACAGAAAAACGTAAAAATACGTTTTTCTGTTTTTATTTTTCAAGCCAGAATCTACCCAAGGAAGTGTTAGTTCGGGCGTGCCGGTCGGTAGTGTGATTGCTTGGCCATTAACATCTCTTCCTTCTGGCTCTGAATCTGGGAAATGGTTGGAATGTAACGGTCAAGCAATTAATGGTAGCCACTATCCCAAATTGGCTTTACTCATGAGCCACACACCCGATTATAGGGGCGTATTTCTAAGAGGATTAGGAAGTACAACAAGTACTCATTACAATATTGTTACACATCAATCTGGAGCGTTAGGAGAATTACAAGGGGATTCAGTTCGAAATGTTACGGGTTGGTTTATTTCACAAGCTTCCGATTTTGATAATTCTAATAATGCTGATCAGAAATTGTTTAAAACAATAGGTTCATATAATTCTAGGCGTAAAATCGGTAATGCTGATGATTGGAACAAGATGATTAAATTTGATATGTCCAAAGTAGTTGCTACATCAAATGAGAATCGTCCTATAAATATTGCCGTTAACTATTTAATAAAAGCTCAATAGAATCTACCCAAGGAAGTAGTGACGGCTTAATTGTAGGTGCAGTCATTGCCTGGCCGTTATCTGCAATTCCAGACGATTATCTTGAATGTAATGGACAAGCCATTAATGCAACTTCATATCCTAAATTAGCTGCTCTCATGAGTTATACGCCCGATTATAGGGGGACGTTTTTAAGAGGTTTAGGGAGTGTAACAAGTAATCATTACAATATTGTCATACACCAATCTGGAGCGTTAGGACAACTTCAAGGTGATAGTATTCGCAACATTACAGGTCAAGTTGCTGGAGGCTCAATAGAAGAAGATAGTGCTGCAACATACGGTGCGATATACATATCAGGCGTTTATCCTGGAGCAAATCACGGATGGAATGACTATGGATGGGCTTTTGATGCTTCCCGTATAGTACCGGTTGCAAATGAGAACAGACCAGTAAATAAAGCAGTTATTTATCTTATAAAAGCTAAATAACTGAATCTACCCAAGGAAGTGTTAGTGGCGTTCCGGTTGGTGCGGTGATTGCATGGCCTGTTAATACATTGCCTACGGATAGTGGGGTGTGGCTTGAATGTAATGGTCAAAGTTGTAGTGCTTATCCAAAATTGGTTGATGTCCTTAGTTCAAGCACGGTCCCAAACTATCAAGGGATGTTTTTACGTGGATATGGCTCACAAACATTTAGTCAAAATAATGGTAGTACGATTGGTGTAACGTCAACGACTCATTCGGCATCAAACCTTGGAATTATTCAGGGCGATGCGATCAGAGAGATTACAGGCAGTTTCGAGGGAAATAATGACGATGGTGGAGGACACAAATATGGGGCATTTTTTGACACAAGGATACAAGTTTATGGTGCTAATGGTAACGGTAGTAATTGGGGAGGCGAAATTCATTTTGTGGCATCTAGAGTTACACCAACATCAAACGAAATAAGACCTATAAACATTGCCATCAAGTACCTTATAAAAGCACAATAGAATCTACCCAAGGAAGTGTTAGTGGCGTTCCTGTTGGTACAATTATAATTTGGGCATCATCAACTTTCCCAACTAATGGTACTTGGTTAGAGTGTAATGGTCAGTCTACAAATGCTTATCCAGCTTTAGCAGCAATAATTGGTGCTAATGTACCTGATTATCAAGGAGTGTTTTTAAGAGGATTAGGAAGTGTAACAAGTAATCACTTTAATACTGTTGCACATCAATCTGAAAATTTAGGACAACTTCAAGGTGATAGTATCCGAAACATTACTGGTTCTTTACCAGTTAATGACAATGGTGGTTTTCCAATTGCCACTGGAACTTTTTATTTTTCATATTCTTATAATTATGGTCCAGTGGACAAGAGCGGCAGTGTTGGTGGGGTATATGGTTTTGATGCCTCACGGGTTATCCCAACTACCAACGAGATCAGACCAGTAAATAAAGCAGTTATTTACCTTATAAAAGCTAAATAACTAATCTAATCTACCCAAGGAAACGGTAATTCTGGAGTTCCAATCGGTACCGTGATTGCCTGGCCTCTTTCTACGTTACCGACGGATACTGAGTTGGACAAATGGTTGGAGTGTAATGGTCAAGCTGTCAATGCTACCTTATATCCAAAGTTAGCGGTTCTCATGAGTAATACCCCTAACTATCAAGGCGTATTTTTGCGTGGATATGGTTCTCAATATAGTTATCACTACAATACAGTATTACATTCGTCTTCTTCCTTGGGAATTCTACAAGGAGATTCTATAAGAAATATTACTGGTCGTTTACAAGATAGAGATTCGATGGAAATGCTTCAAGGAGCTTTTTATTTTGATAGCAGCACTCCTCATGGTAATGGAGGAACAGTTTCTAAAGGCTCGTATGAGATTATATTTGATACATCGAGAGTAGTTCCAGCATCAAATGAAAATAGACCTGTAAATATAGCTGTCAAATATTTAATCAAAGCTAAATAACTAATCTAATCTACCCAAGGAAGTAATGAATCTGGGGTGCCAATAGGTACAGTGATTACATGGCCGTTAAATACAATTCCTAAAAATTATTTGGAATGTAACGGTCAATATGTTGCTCCCTCTCTCTATCCTAAATTAGCTAAACTCATGAATTATACGCCCGACTATAGAGGTATCTTTTTGAGGGGGTATGGTACTACAACTTCTACTCACTTTGGAATAGTTACACATCAATCTGGATCGTTAGGAGAAATTCAAGGAGATGCTATTCGTAATATTACTGGCGGATGGAATGCCGGTGATAATGAAATGGCTGAATCTATGTGGGGAGCCTTTTATCACGGAGTTTACATAGAAGGAGCTAATCTAGGTGCTAGAAATGATTACGCTTATGAATCTGTTACATTTGATTCCAGTCGAATGGTGCCAGTCGCAAATGAAGATCGCCCCATTAATAAGGCTGTAATTTATCTTATTAAAGCTAAATAATACATAATCTACCCAAGGAAGTAGTGATGTAACTGGAGAGTTAGGTACAAATGGATGGACCCAGTTTTCTAATGGGCTTATTATTCAATGGGGGTATGGCAATACTGGATGGATCAGCTTTCCAAAAACATTTCCGCATATGTGCACTGCTGTTACTTTAGCAACTGATAGAACTGGTGATAGTTCTTTAGGTGCTAATTATGCTGGAAACATATCAACGTCTGGATTTACAGCTTTTTTTGATAGAGGCCCTGGATATGGACGATGGATGGCTGTAGGATATTAATCAATATAATCTACCCAAGGAAGTAATAGTGTACCAAAAGGAACTATTCTCCCTTGGTATGGTAGTTTATCCAGTATTCCAACGGGTTTTAGATATTGTGACGGAACTAGCGGTACTCCTGACCTTAGAGGACGTACACTAATTGGAGCAGGCTCTTGGACCGATACTTATGGATCAATTACATATAGTGTTGGAAATATTGGCGGTGAACGTCTGCATAAGCTAACAATACTGGAAATGCCCAGCCATACACATGAATTTCCTGGTGATGACCAACTTGCCGATGCTTTTGGGTTAACAAGAAATAGTGCTTTATATAATTGGGATTGGACTTCTGAAAGAGATGGTGGTAATCCAAATGGTTGGTATAATACGAGAGCTACCGGTGGCAACCAACCTCATAATATAATGATGCCTTATATGGCAGTTCACTGGATAATGAAGATATAATCTACCCAAGGAAACGGTAATTCTGGAGTTCCGGTGGGTACTGTTATAGCCTGGCCACTTGCAACACTACCAACCGGTTCTGAATCCGGTAAATGGCTGGAATGCAACGGGCAAGCCGTTAATGCAAGTCTTTACCCTAAATTGACTGTACTCATGAGTTATACGCCAAATTATAGCGGAGTATTTCTTAGGGGCTATGGAAGTCAGAACTCTTATCATTACGGAACTATACTGCATTTATCAGGAAATTTAGGTGAATTGCAGGGCGATTCAATTAGAAATATCACTGGATCGATTGAAATGCCAGAAATGTATCCAGATCATTCCTCTGGTAGTAGTGGGGCTTTTTATCAATATTTATACGATACAGCAAGAACATATAGAGTCAATGGTAGTGGTTATGGTGCAGTAACATACTTTGATACTAGTCGTATAGTGCCAACTTCGAATGAGAATCGTCCCGTAAATAAAGCCGTTAGATATTTAATTAAGGCGAAATAATTTAAACAATAATCTACCCAAGGAAACGGTGATTCTGGTGTTCCCATTGGAACCATCATAACTTGGCCTTTAGCTTCACTTCCTTCTCATCCTGAATCAGGTAAGTGGCTTGAATGCAATGGACAGTATGTTAATCCATCATTATACCCAAAGTTAGCAAACCTCATGAGCTATACACCTGACTATCGAGGTTATTTTCTTCGTGGTGAAGGTGGGAATTCTGACACATTAGGAGTAGCACAAAGTGATGCAATTAGAAATATATGGGGTAAAATAGATGCTTCTAGTTCACCCGATAGTTTAGAAGCATTTGGAGAAATACATCCAAACTTTCTTAATATTACTGGCGCTTTTGAAGGAATTTATTCTCCAACACAGGCGGTAAGTGATGCTGGATCAGTTGCGTATCGTATGACTGGATTTTATTTTGATGCTTCAAAAATTGTTCCTACTGCGACTGAAAATAGACCAATAAATAAGTCAGTGCGATATTTAATTAAAGCTAAATAATACATAATCTACCCAAGGAAGTTATGACATAACAGGAGAGTTAGGCATAAATGGGTGGACTAAATTATCAAATGGGTTAATACTTCAGTGGGGTTTTGGATATACTGGATCGATTAATTTTCCTAAACAATTTCCTCATATGTGTACTGCTGTTACTTTAGCAACCGATAGGACTGGTGATAGTTCTTTAGGGGCTAACTATGCTGGAGACATATCGACATCTGGATTTACAGCTTTCTTTGATAGAAATCCAAATTATGGCCGTTGGTTCGCGATTGGGTATTAACTAATATCCAATTGCAAACCACCAACAAGGAATACCCGGATAATCTGCCGCATAAAGATATACTCCGGAATTGGTTAATGAAGTAGCTGTTATATTTTCATATCGTCTCTCGACTAAGTTTTCAGTTGTACTAACATTCAATGCTCTATTGGGAAACGTTATAGGGAAAAGTACAGTTTGCCCCGTATACCCTTTACCCCATTGGAGGATAAGTCCGTTAGGGAGTTTAGTCCATCCATTTGTACTAAAATCACCGTCAAAACTACCGCTACCTTGGGTAGATTATTGTTTAAATTATTTCGCCTTAATTAAATATCTAACGGCTTTATTTACGGGACGATTCTCATTCGAAGTTGGCACTATACGACTAGTATCAAAGTATGTTACTGCA